>Ga0209385_1000603_pt1 | contig 14774 bp, 14 predicted proteins | sample NGEPerB_FD_184506 | JGI IMG/M metagenome (GOLD analysis project Ga0209385, IMG submission 184506) | Arctic peat soil microbial communities from the Barrow Environmental Observatory site, Barrow, Alaska, USA - NGEE PermafrostAB12-B... | ecosystem: Environmental > Terrestrial > Soil > Wetlands >... | reverse complement strand
ATCGCTTCGGCCGCCACTGAAGCTCGACGAGCGGGATCGGCATCGTCGCGTACACACCGAACGGTAGCACTCCTCGTAGAGCACACGGCCCAGGTCCCTACCGGATTCACGGCGTCTCGAGCGACCGCATGCGGATGGCTCCATCTTTGCAGGCGCTAGAGACCGGAAGGGAGATCGAAAAGTGAACAAAACGCAGGACCCCCTCGAACCCGTCGTCCATGCCAACCTTGATCCAATCACGGGCGAGCCCGGATCTCATCCCGTCGGCACCGGTTTGGGATCGGCAGGCGGAGCGGCCGCCGGGGCCGCAGTCGGCGCCGCAGTCGGGGGGCCGGTCGGAGCGATGGTCGGAGGCGTCGCCGGAGCGGTGGCGGGCGGAGCGGCCGGTCACGCCGCCGGAGAGGCGCTGGATCCGACGGTCGAAATCGCCTACTGGAGATCGGTGTACGTCACCCGCCCCTACTATCGGAAGGACCGAAAGTTCGACGATCTCGAGCCGGCCTACCGGTACGGATGGGAGCGGGCCGCCGACTCGAAGGCCGAGCAGAGGTTCGAGGAAGTGGAGTCGGAGCTCGAGCGCACGTGGCCGACCGCTCGCGGAAACAGCCCTTACACGTGGAAAGAGGTCCGGGACGCCGCGCGTGATTCGTGGATTCGGGTTCGCGGTCAATAAATAAGAGACGCCACCCGCACGGCGTAGAGGGATTGGCGGAAGCGTGTGGGGGTCGAACCCACCCGCCGCCCCTCTCGGAGCGGGCGCGCTGGTTTTGAAGACCAGGAGGGCCGCCGGGCCCCTTGCGCTTCCACGGCGGATTCTACCGGCACGTCTTCTGCGCTCGGGATCGCGTGTTCGATCATCCGATCCCGCCGAGTTTCCTTCAGCGCCGCGTTAGCGTGAACGCACCCGTGACGTTTCCGCAGCAGGTCGTCCCGGTGCCCGTCGTCTCGCCGCTGTAGTGCCCAATGAGGCCGCCGGACGACGTCAGCGTGGCACTGCCGCTCGCCGAGCCGCCGCAGGGCGAAAACCCGCTGAAGCCGATCGCGAAAACGAGCGTCCCGCCCGAGACAGAGCCCTGCACGCTGCCGACGCCCGGGAACTCCGCGACGAGCGTGCATCCGGTCTGAAAGAGCGTGACGTCCTCGGTCGTCGAGAGGCCGCACGAATCCGTGAAGACGCCCGCGTATTGACCCGTGAGCGGAATGCAGGACGGCGGCGACGTCGGCGACGAGTCCGAGCTGCAGCCTGAGAGCGCGAGAGCGCTAGCGAGAACGATTGCGAAAGAGAGCGCTCGCACCGGCCTCCTCATGCCGCTCCCCGCGCCGCGGCGAGGCGCTCGACGCTTCCGACGCAGTCCTTCGCCTTGTAGGCGCGCCCGCCGCACGAGAGGAGAAGCGCATCGAACGCGCGGGCGAGCGCGATGAGACGGCTCGCGTTTTTCCGGGTGACCGGGAAGTCCAGCGCGAGGGAGAAGCCGTCCAGGGCGTAGCCGCGTGAAAAGCGGTCCGCCCGGTGGCGTTTGACGACGGCGAGGGAGGAGACGACGCCCATCTCGTGCTGGAGATCGAGCGCCCTTTCGAAAGCCGCTTCGGCGGCGTCCCGCGGCACGAAGAGCTGGTACTGGATGAAGCCGCCGGGCCGATATGCCTCGTTCCAGCCGGGCAGGTAGTCGAGGAGAAACGAGTAGGCCACGAGCGACTGCCGGGTGCGCGCCCGTCCGCGCAGGAGCGAGGCGGCGTACTTTCCGAGGTTCACGAACCGCATCTGCGGCCCGGCCGCCGTGAGCTTGAGTCCGAGGAGGAGAACCGGCACGGGCACCGGCCCCGTGTGGATATCCGCGACCTGCTCCTCGACGCTCAACCCGCGCGGCTCTCCCTCTTTCGCCGGGTGCTCGTTCGCGACGTGGAGAACGCTCCGGCCGAGACTCCTCCCCGAGGCCCAGCAGTCCATCCAGCCGACGACGTAATCCCAGTCTTCCTTGGCGCCGTCGAGGCCCGCGAGCGTCGCCGCCAGGTTCGGAGCCGCGGTGGCTTCTACGTCGAGGTAGCCGGTCGCCACCTTCTTCAGCTTCAGCGAGACCTCGACGATCGGGTCGGGGAGCCGCCAGTTGCCGACGACGTCGTCAAAGGCGCGCGTGCCGCGCGCAATCTCCTCGACTCTGCCTCCGTCGCGCAGAATCGAGACGCTCTCGACGTGGTCTCCGATCGTCCCCTTCTTCCAGCCGTTCTTGCCGTGCACGTTCATCGCGACGGCGCCGCCGAGCGTGACGTGCATCGTCCCCGTCACGACGGGCGGCCAGAACCCGCGGGGGATCGACCACTTCCACAGGTCGCCGAGCGTGAGGCCCGCTCCGGCCCGGACGATCCCCGAGGCACCGTCGAAGCCGGCGACCGCGTTCAGGCCCGTCATCTCCACCACGGGGCCCGCGGGATTCGTCGAGGCATCGCCGTACGAGCGCCCCGCGCCGCGGAACACGGGCTTCGATCCGTTCGAGGCGCAGGTCGCGAGCGCCTCGCGAAGCGCGTCGAGCGAGCCGGGCCGGAAGACGGGCGACACGGAGACGTTGTAGAGGCCGAAGCCCTCCAGGCGCTCGGGCGGAGGGAGCGCGCTCACGGCGGGCCGAACCTCTTGAACAGAAAGCGGGGCGCGTGCCGCATCGCGAGGCCGAGTAGCGCCCAGCGCCGGTAAACGTAGAAGACCTCGTGCCGCTTTTCGAGGCGGTCCGCGATGATCCGCGCGGCCTCGGCGGCGGGCGCCACCCAGAACAGTCCCGGCTTCCCCGCCGTCATGCGCGTCCCGACGAAGCCGGGTTTCACGGTCGAGACCGTCACGCCGAACGGCGCAAGCCGGTTGCGAAGCCCTTCGAGAAACGTCGAAAGAGCGGCTTTGGAAGCGTTGTACGCGGGATTCCCACTGCGGCCCCGGTCGCCCGCGATGGACGAAATGCCCCCGATCTGCCCGCGCCCGGCGACCCGAAACCAGTTTGCCGCGAGGCCAAGCAGCCTCACGGCCGCGACCGCGTTGACCTCCATCGTCTCGGCGTCGAGCGCGGGCACGCTCGTGACGCCGTCGCCGCCGTGCATGACCCCGGCGTTGTAGAGGAAAAGGTCGCAGTGCCCGGTGACGGCGATAGCCTCGTGGAACGCCGGCTCGAGCCGCGCCGCGTCCGCGGCGTCGCAGACGACGCCGTTGACCGTCGCGACCGGGAAGCGCCGCCTGAGATCGGCGACGAGGGCCTCGAGCTTCTCCCGCGAGCGCCCGAGGATCGTCACCCAGAAGCCGCGCGCGGCGTACACCTCGGCGAGGGCCTTCCCGAGGCCGTCCGTCGCGCCGACGAGGATCACCCGCTTCACGCCGCGTCGCCCTCCCGCCGAATCTTCGCAGACGGGGCGCTCAGGGCCACACGCTCCCCTTTTCCTCGTGCCAGTCGCGCGTCATGTCGAGCCAGAACGCGAGACCCGCGTGCCGTCCGAAAGGCGCGTAAAAGCGCGCGACGCGCGCGTCCTTCACGGCGCGGCCCCGGAACCTCAGGGCCGCGACCTTCTTGCGTGACCAGGCATCGAGGCCCAGCTTGCGGTGCCGGCCGAGGAGCCGCCCCAGCGTGTCGGCGGCATAAGGGCCGAAGCCCTTCTCGGCGCGAATCTCCTTCTCGACCTCCTCGTCGGATAGCCCCGGATCCTCCCAGCGCGAGAGGTCCAGCTTTCCGGAAGCGACGCGCTTCGCGAACGCGGCGAGATACGGGGCCCGGTAGCCCCACTTCGCGGCCGAGAGGACATGCGCGGACAATCCCGCGACGAACCGCGCATCCGGGAACGCCCCGCTGCGGTCGAAGCGCCCGATCAGGTTTTTCACCATGAGCTTCGTCAGGCCCCAGGTGCAATTCGTCGTCGCGAGGACCTTCACGGCGTCCTCGAACAGCGTCGGCGCGCGCAGGATTCGCCCCGCCCCGCGCCGGGCGACCCACGCGAAGCGCGGGTCGCCGGCGCAAGAGGAATGGAAGGAAGAAAGATCTGCTCGGAGGTCCAGCACCCGGCTAACCACGCGACGTACACTTCGCAATTCCCCCTTCGAAGCACGCGCCGAAGGCGCGAGCGCCGTGGCCTTCGCGACGAGTCCGTTCGTGCGTTCGGCCACGACCACCTGCACAGGGTCTTCACCTTCTAAGAAAATCAATCTCAGCGTCTTCTTCGCCGCATCCCATTCGAACGGGGGCAGGTCGTACCACCCGTGGCTCCGTACGACGAGCCCGAGGTCCATCGGCGGCAGCGTGAGCGTCACGGGCTTCCGCCGGCGATGCCGGGGCCGGGCCCGCCGCCGCCGTGCACAGTGCAACGCTCCGTCGGCGCGGTGCCCGCGAGGAAGACCTCGTTGAGCGACTTCGGGCACTCTTCGGTCACGAGCATGCCGGTCGTCGGATCGATGGAAGCCGTGACGATGCCCGGCGTCGTCGGGAACGGCACCTCGAAATACTGCGACGGAAGACGGCGCACGAAGTCGGCGAAGATCGGGAGCGCCGCTGAGGAGCCGGAAAGGTTCAAGCCGCGGTTGTCGTCGAAGCCGACCCAGACGGCGACGAGGAGACGCGGCGAGAAGCCGATGAACCAGGCGTCGCGTCCGTCGTTCGTCGTGCCGGTCTTGCCCGCGAGGATGCCCTGCGCCCCGAGGCGGCGGACGGACGCGCCGGTGCCGCGATCCACGACCCCCTGCAGGACCGAGTCGAGAATCGAGATCGCGTCGGCGTCGGCACCCCGCACGACGGGCTCGTCCTTCGTCTCGATGCGCCGGGCATTCGGGCCCACGATGCCGAGCAGCGCGTTCGGCCGCACGCGAAAGCCGCCGTTCGCGAACGTGCAGTAAGCGGCCGCGATCTCCATCGGGCTCGTCTCGAACGCACCGAGCGCGAGCGACGGGTACGCCCTCATGGGCGACGTGATCCCGGCACGCCGCGCGCTATCGACGATGTCCGGGAGCAGCGTGCGCCCCGGAGCGGTCTCGGTGACGGCGATGCGCACGGTCGGGATGTTGATGGACTGCTCGAGCGCCTGGCGCGCCGTCATCGGCCCGCGGAACTCGCCGTCGTAGTTCTTCGGCGACCACGTCTCGTCCTCGCCCTTGCCCCACACGAGCGCGATGGGCGAGTCCACGAAGATCGAAGCGGGCGTGATGGGCTTCGGGAGATCGCGCTTCCCGAACGCCGTCAGGTACACGAACGGCTTGAACAGCGAGCCCGGCTGGCGGCGGGCTTGCACGATGCGGTTGAACTGGCTCACCTGATAGTCCCGCCCCCCCACGAGCGCGCGCACGGAGCCCGTCGCCGGATCGAGCGCGATGACGGCGGCCTGAAGCACGTCTTCCTCGCCTCGCGGCCGAAGGCGCTTGTAGCGCTTTTCGAGCTCTTCGAGCCCGTTGAAGACCGCCGCCCCCGCGGCCTGCTGCATGTCGGGGTCGAGCGTCGTGTAGACCGAAAGTCCGTCCTCCTTCATGAAGCCGGGCGCTTCCTTGACCTGGGAGAGGACGAAGTCGACGAAGTGCGGCGCGATGATGCCCGACGGGGGCCCCTTCGACCGGGTGAGCGGCGCGAGGAGCGCGGCTTCGTAGCCGGCCTTGTCGATCTTCTTCTGCTCGAGCATTCCCTTGAGGACCACGCCGCGGCGTTGACGGGCGTTCTCGGGGTTGCGGAACGGCGAGTACTTGCCGGGCGACGAGATGAGACCCGCGAGCATCGCGGCCTCCGGGAGGTTCAGCTGCGAGACGCTCTTCCCGAAGTAAAAGCGCGCCGCTTCCTCGACGCCCGTAACCGAGATCGAGCCGCGCTGGCCGAGGTAGATCTCGTTCAGGTACGCCTCGAGGATCTCCTTCTTGCTGTACTTCGCCTCGAGGATGACCGCCATCAGCGCCTCGACGACCTTGCGCTTCAGCTTGCGCTCGGGCGTCAGGAACATGTTTTTCACGAGCTGCTGCGTGAGCGTGGAGGTTCCGCGCACCCCGCCGCCCCGCGCCGCGCCTTGAAGGACCGCGCCCACGAGCCGCCGGAACGAGATGCCGCCGTGTGTGAAGAAGTCGCGGTCCTCGGTCGTGAGAATCGCATCGAGGACCACCGGAGGGACCTGGTCGAGCGTGACGAGCGTGCGGTCTTGCATCTTCTCGTCGTAGACGGAGCCCACGACCTCCGGCTCGAACACGACGTAGGGCAGCGGCGTCCCGTCGTCAGCGCGCTTCAGCGCCGCGACGCGCCGCCCCGAAAAGTCCATCTCGGCCGGGATGCCCGGCGTTCGCCCCCAGGCGGTCTCCCGCGCATTTGGGGTCACGGCGATACGCCCGCGCACGTGCGCATACTGCCCCGCGGCGACCGGCGGCTTCGGGACTTCGACGTAGCGCAGGCGCGTGAGCCGCCGCACCACGTCGTCGGCCGAAAGCGTGTCGCCGGGCCGGACCGCCCACACATCCGAATAGAGGCGCGTCGGAAGCGACCACCGCCGCCCGTCCATCGTGCGCGACACGACGCGCGAAAAATAGAGGACGACGACGATCCCCGCGACGAGGAAGAGCGTAGCCGTGGCTCCGACGAAGAAAAGCACGGGGTGCGGGATGCGGCGGAGGCGGTCGGAGCCCGCGCGGAGGGCGGGAGACACACGTCCCCAGACCGCGCGCGAGGCCTGCGACACTTTCTCCTTCGAGGCGCGGAGGGCGCTCCGGAAATCCACGCCCGGAGTCTAGCGAAGCACTCGGCCTCAGGAAATCCAGCGCGCTTCCAGCGCCGCGAGCGTCGCGGAAGCGGCGAGGATCCAGAGGGCGACGCCGAGGACGATGGGCCTCAGGCCCACGCGCTTGAGGGCGTCGCGCGTCAGCGACGTGCCGATCAAGAAGAGCGTGACGACGAGGACGCGCTTGGCGCCCGCGGCGACGGCGAGCCCGGCGGCCCGGAGCGCGGGAAACGACGTCACGATCGCGGCCATCAGCACGAAGCCGACGAGGAACCACGGCAGCTTCGCGGCGGATCTCCCCGGCTCGCCCGTGCGGCGCGCGCGCGCCCATCCGATGACGAGCGCGACCGGCACGATCCAGAGCGCCCGCGCGAGCTTCACGGTGGTGGCCACCTCGACGGCCTTCGGCCCGTATGCGGTCGCCGCGCCCACGACCGAGCTCGTGTCGTGGATCGCGAGGGCCGCGAACAGGCCGAACCGTGATTCGTCCAGCCCCACGAGGCGGCCGAGGGGCGGGAAGACGACGAGCGCAACGGCGTTGAGAAGGAACACCGTCGCGAGCGCCACGGAAATGGACTCAGACTTCGCCTTGATGGCGGGGGCCACGGCCGCGATCGCGCTGCCTCCGCAGATCGCGGTTCCGACCGTCACGAGAAGCGCCGTGTCCTCCTCGACGGCAAAGACACGCGCGAGGAGAACCCCCGCGAGGAACGTCAAGGAGATGCCCACGGCCGTGTAGCCGATTCCCCTGAGGCCCACGCGTCCCACGACGCCGAGGTCGGCGGCCGCCCCGAGCCCCATGACCGCGATGCCGAGAAGGAGGGGCGCGAGCTTCCGCGTGCGGGTGAGCCACGGGTTTCCGAGGGCGAGCGCCACGGCCACGCCCGTCACGAGCGCGGCCGCCGGCGGCACGAACGGCAGAACCGCGGCAACTGCGAGCAGCGGCACGAGGATGTGTCCGGGCGTCACGGCGCGGAGTGTAGGCTAGCCGCGTGGCGGACACGCACCGCGACGCCTCGGTGTCGACGCTCGTTTACCGCAGCGATGAGAAGGGCACGCGCTGGGAGAAGGATTTCCTCGTCGCCGAAGAGCCTCTCGAGATCCGTTTGCGCGAAGGCGGCGCCGAGCCCGAGCGGTTCGTCGTCACGATGCGGACGCCGGGCGACGACGACGACCTCGTCGCCGGCCTTCTCTACGGAGAGGGCGTCATCGAGGAGATCGGCGAGATCGCCGCCATCGAGCCGCCGGCCGGCACCCACGTCGCGCCCGAGCTCGCGAAGAACGTCCGCGTCGTCACGCTCGCCCCGCGCGCGGACCGCCGGCGCGCCCGCCGGGCAACGGTGATGGGCTCGGCCTGCGGCGTCTGCGGCCGCACGTCGGTCGAGGACGTCGCCGCCCTCGCCGCGGCCGCGCGCCGGGGAAAGGGGGCACCGCTTCCCGGTGCGTCGAGAGACCTGACGATCTCCGCTGCCCTTCTCACGTCGCTTCCCGGCGCCCTCCGCATAAGGCAGTCGGTGTTCTCCTCCACGGGCGGCCTCCACGCGGCGGGCCTTTTCGAAGCGGACGGCAGATTCCTCCTCGCGCGAGAGGACGTGGGACGTCACAACGCGACCGACAAGGCCGTCGGCGCCATCCTGAGGAGCCGGCGAGAGTGTCCCCCGATTCTCCTCGTCTCGGGCCGGCTCGGCTTCGAGATCGCCCAGAAGGCGGCTCTCGCCGGCGTCACCATAGTGGCCGCCGTGTCGGCGCCCACGAGCCTCGCGGTGGACCTCGCCGAGGAGACGGGGCTCACTCTCGTCGGCTTCCTGCGCGGCGAGCGCTTCAACGTGTACACGCATCCCGAGCGCATCGCGAGGTAGCCTGGGGGGCGTTGGGGTTATGCCGTCCAGACCTGGATCTTCTCGATGACGAGGTCTTCCCTCAGCACCGTCGCCCTCTCTCCCACCGTCTTCCCGAGCAGGGCCCGCCCGAGGTCGGAGAGGTATGAATAGACCGCTCCCTCGGGATTGCTGTCCCACGGTCCGAGAAGCGTGACGGCACGCGTGCCCGCAACGCCCTTGAGGGTGACCCGAGTGCCCGGCCGCACCTCGGTCGTGTCCACCGTCGCGGGATCGAGGGCGCGCGCCTTTCCGAGCTCCTCCTGGATCTTGCCCGCGCGCGCCGACAGGAGTTGCTGCTTCTCGCGCCGTGCCTTGTATTCGAAGTTCTCCGTGAGGTCGCCCTCCGCGGCGGCGATCGTGATCCCTTTCGTGTTCTCGGGGATCTCCACCTTAAGGATGTTCTCCAGTTCCTTGCGCTTGGCTTCGATGGCCGGGGCCGTGACGAAGAAGGTGTCGTCCTCGGTTCGCCTGAGATCGGGAAAGCGCATCTCGGCGGCGGCCAGGAGGCCGTCGCGCCGGTGCGGCTCGAGCTCGTGATGGCGCGAGAGCGCCTCGAGAAAGAAGCGCGCTTCTTCGACGGTGGCCTGCTTCACGAGCCAGCTGGCAACGAGTCCCGTTCGGTCGAACATCTCCCGCACCTTCGAACGGGCGGCGCCCAGCTCGTCCCAGGTGAGCGCGTCGAGGAGGCGCGCGAGGACCGCCGGATTGAGGCGGGCCCGGAAGGAATCGTCCTGCGCGGAGCGCTGCGCGAACCAGACGAACGCGCGCGGCCCCGCGCGGGGCGACTTGACGAGCTTTTCGAGCGTGCGCTCGCGCGTACCGGGCTCGATCTCGGCGAGACGCCGGTCGATCGCCTCGAGAGTCCGCACGTCTTCCTCCTTGAAGAACCAGTCCGCGAGGATCGCGGGGGCCTCCGCCGGCCGCTCCTTGACGACGATCTCCAGGGCCCGCTCGCGCATCACGCGATCCGTGAGGCGCGGGAGCAGCGCCAGCGGCTGCGCGAGAACGTGCTTCTCGATCGCGCCCGCGAGAGAGACGCCGGGAATTTTCTCGACGAGGACCGCGATCTCGAAGGCCAGCGCGGGATCGCGATCCTCGAGCGCCTCGGCCTCCTTCGCGAGCGCCTTCGCCATGGCGGTGGCGAGCTCCGCCGAGCGTTTCTGATTCTTCCTGAAGAGGTCGATCTGGTCTCGGAGCGAAGCCTTCTCGAAGCGCGCGAGGAGCGAGGCGTCCGCGGCGTCCGCCGAGTGCGACCATTCCACCGTCGCGGTCTTTCCGCTCCCGTGCACGACGGCCTGCGGGTTCTTGCGCGCCGCGGCCCACCACGAGCTCCACGCGTCTTCCGCGATCAGGCCCTTCACGGCTTCCTTCACCTCGGCCATCGTGAGCGCCCTGCCGAAGGACTCGACGAGATGCTTCAGGGCGAGGCCGGGGTCCGCGACGACTCGCTCCCTCAGGTCGTCGGGAGCAGTGAGCTTTTCGAACAGGAAGTGCCCTTCGTGAAGCGGCACGAGGCCCTTCGACGCGACGCCGATCGGAATCGCGATTCCCTTCGCTGCTTCGAAGTCCATGCGTACGGAGTCGAGGGCGAAGTTCGTCTCGACGACCTTGCCTGCCCCGCGGCCCGCCATCGAAAAGACGCGGCCGACCTCGAACGGCAGCCATTTCTCGGCTTTCTCGGCCCGTGTGAGCCCTTCCGCGGGATCTTTCGCCTCGCGAAACTTGAAACGGCCGAGGAGGGCCGGGAGCGAAGGGCGGGACGGCCAGGCGGCGGCCAGGGCCTCTTCGAAGAGCTTGTGAAAGCCGTCGGGCGTGGAGGGTGTAGCCCCTGCGCGCACCGCTTCCTTCAGGATCGTCCAGCGAAGGCGCGCCGTGGCCGGGTCGGACGATTTCTTTTTCAACTCGGCCTCGGCCATTCCGGCGACGGCCTGGACGCGCGCCTTCTGGCCGGCCCGCGCGAGGCCGCGCACGGCCGCGAGCAGCGTCTCGGATTTCGCGACGGGATCGGAGAGCGCGTCCAGGAAGGCGGTTTCGACGAGATCGAAGCGTTTTTCGGAGAGCAGGCTTTGAAGAGGAGCGCCGTTGGTCAACCCAGCATTCCCTTCTTCAGATCCTCGGACGGCGGCTTTGGCCCGAGCCAGAGCAGGAAGACCACATCGGCGAAATCCTTTCCCTCGAACGTCCCCAGCGCCTTCTCGCCGGCGAAGAACGTCGTCCCCTTCCCGGGCACGTAGACGAACGACAACGTCTCGCCTTCCTTCACGTCCGGCACGAGGGCGAGCAGCTTGTCGAGAGCCGCCTTCTGGACCGCGGCTTTCTCCTTCGCGTTCGCCTCGAAGCCCTCCGAGAACGCCTCGGTGAGCTGCGACTTCTTCAGGTCGCGCAGAAAATGCATGCGTACGGCTTTCGAAGCGTCGGCGGCTACGATCGCCATCGCGTCCTTCGAAAGGGCTTCGAGATAGAGGCCGCCCACGTAAACCTTGAAGATGGCCTTCTTGCGCAGGCCGAGGCCGTTCAGCTTGAGCGTTTTGTCGCCGGCCGAGAGCGTGTCCGGGAGGCTGACGCCCGCCATCTCGCGAGCGAGAGCGGGACGCGCGGCCGGAAACAGGCCCGAGAGAGCGAAGGCCGCGAGAGAAAGACGCGAAAGGCGTTTCATCCAAAACCTCCTGCGAGGGGTGGATTCTACTGGGACAAGAGGTCATTTCGAAGGCTGGAGCCGCGTACTGCACGGGAGGCGTGCGTTCGGCGCTCCTCGCCGTCCTCCTCGAAGCGCGCCTCGGTATCGTCGCGGCGAACTACGACGGGTCCCTCTGAGAGTGGTCGGCCGACCCTTTCACTGCCACTCGTGAAGTAAGGTGAAAGAATCGGAACCGAACGCTGTCGCAGCAGAGGTGAGCCGATGCGCAAGCCGAGGTCCCATTCACCTTCGTCGCCCGCTACCCCGACTCTCACCGTCTCCTTCGTCTCCATCGACGTGATGCACAACGGCTGGCCCGGCGAGGGCGTGAAGGCGACTGATCTGTCGCTCGTCCTTCAGCTCGAGGATCCCGCCGCGGCCGCGGTCTCGAACGCCGCGCTCGCCTCCGCGCACCTTCCGTTCGCGGCGTCCTCGGGAGGGTGTCGTCTCGAAGGAAGGAGACCTTACCGCCCTGCTCCACCTCACGCTCACGCTGGAGGTCCCATGAAACCTGACTCGCGGGCCTTCCTTTCTGCCGTGCCCTTTCTTGCCATGTCGTGCGGCCGCGACCTGAGTCACGGGATGACCCTTTCGTCGTCCGCCTTCCACGCGGGCGCCGCGATTCCGAAGCGCCACACCTGCGACGGCGGCGACTTCTCCCCGCCTCTCTTCTGGTCCGGTGTCCCGGCCGGGACTCGCTCGTTCGCGGTGGTCGTCGACGACCCGGACGCGAGCGGTTTTACGCACTGGCTCCTCTTCAACATTCCCGCCTCCACGGCCTCGCTTGCCGAAGGCATCAAATCCGGCACTCTGCCTCTCGGGGCCGCCGAGGGCTCCAACGATTTCGGCTCGATCGGCTACCGCGGCCCCTGCCCTCCCTCGGGAACTCATCGTTATTCTCATCGCGTCTACGCGCTGGACCTCGCGTCCGTCGGCCCGCCGCCTCCGACCAAAGAACGCTTCGAAGCGAGCATCAAGACGCATGTGCTCGCACAGGCCGAGCTCATCGGTACATATCGGCGCTGAAGGCGTCCGGCTCGGGCGCCCCTGAAGGCCGCGACCATTTCGATGCACAGCTTTCTCGAAGGCACCGTCCTCGCCATTTCCGGGGATATCACTCGACAGAAAGTCGACGTCATCGTGAACGCCGCCAACAGCTCCCTTCTTGGCGGTGGCGGCGTGGATGGGGCCATCCATCGAGCGGGAGGGCCGGCCATCCTCTCGGCATGCCAGGAGCTGAGGCGGACGGTCCTGCCTTCCGGCCTTCCCACCGGGGAAGCCGTCATCACGCCGGGTGGCCAGCTCCCGGCCAGATTCGTCATTCACACCGTCGGCCCGGTCTACGGATCACATTCAGGCAACGAGGCAGCTCTCCTCGCCTCCTGCTATCGCCGGTCTCTCTTTCTCGCGCACCAACACGGTCTTCACTCGATCGCCTTCCCGGCCATCTCGACCGGCATCTATGGCTATCCGCGTTCGGAAGCAGCGCGGGTGGCGTCTTCGGCCATCGCGTCCGCCCTTGCGGAGCTGTCCCTGATTCGAGAGGTCAGGCTCGTGTTCTTCTTGCTCCAGGACCTTGCGATCTTCCTCAAACACCACGCGTTCGCCGCGCCCTGATACCGCGCCGCGGCAGAAGGGGCTTGCGCGGCGCTTGATATCGTCGGGCCGTGCGGACGAGCGTGCAGGCCGGGTTGGAGATTCGGGCCGCCCATCGTGACGATGCCAGCGCGATCTCGAAGCTTCTGACGGAGCTCGGTCATCCCCTCGAACCGGCTCTCGCCGTTACCCAGATCGCCCGGATCCAGGCCCTCGCCCCGAACTACGCCGTCTTCGTCGCCGTCAAGGACGGAGCTGTCATCGGGCTCGTGTCCGCGTTCTCGACGCCGGTTCTGCACCGGGCGCTCCCCGTGGGACGCGTCAGCGTTCTGGTCGTGGCTCAACCTCACGCCGGACAGGGAATCGGCTCCGCACTTCTTCGCCATGCCGAGCAGTTCCTCGTCGAGCTTGGCTGCGGCCGCATCGAGGTGACGAGTGCATCGCATCGCGAGGCCGCACATGGCTTCTACCTGGCACGAGGCTACTTGCAGCAGGGCGTCAAGTTCTCGCGTGAGATCCCCCGGAGTGGGCCTATAACGCCCGCCCGGGACGAGAGGTCAGGCGGTGGCGTCTCTTAATCCTTGCCCTTCAGAGAGAACTCAGACAACCCTTTGCGCGCCGCGACCCAGTTGCCGCCGCCGTCCGTGGACTTGAAGAGGTCGTAGGAGTCGCCCGCGCCTTTTCCAGCAGTAAAAACTTACGCTTGACTTACGCTTCAGACGGACCTACGTTTGCCGCGTGTCGGCGCTGCCTCTTCCCGCCCCGCTGCTCCTGCCTGACTTACCTCGAGACATCGCCGCCCGGCTGACCACCGCCGCCGGACTTTCGCGCGGACGGTTCGCGCCGGAGTTCCTGCCCACGCGGATCGAGGGACTGGACCGACTGCTGGGAGGCGGGCTGCCCCGCGGCGCGCTCGTGGAGATGTCGGGGCGCGCATCCTCGGGCCGCTTCTCGGTGGCGCTCTCCGCGCTCGCCGCGACGACGCAGACGGGCGAAGCCGCCGCGCTCGTGGATCCCGGCGACCACTTCGACCCGCAGGGCGCGGCCGCCGCCGGCGCCGAGCTTTCGCGAGTGCTGTGGCTGCGCCCGCGCGGGCTGAAACCCGCGCTCGCCGCGGCCGAGACCGTCCTGGCGACGGGCTTCGCGCTCGTCGTCCTCGACCTCGGGCTCTCACGCATCTTCCGGCGGCGTTTCGACGACGCCGTGTGGCTGCGCCTCGCGCGGCGCGCGCGCTTTCACGACACGGCGCTCCTCGTCCTCGCGCCTTATCGCATCACGGGCACCGCGGCGCGCATCGTGCTCGCAGCCGATGCGGCGCGCGCGGGCTGGGACCGCGCGTGCTTGGACCGCTGGCCGCAGAGCCTGTCGCTCCTCGACGGCCTGTCCTCGCGCCTCGTGCTCGAGAAGACGCGGGACGCAAACATGAAAGAAAGAACGAGCCCGCTGAATCTTTCCCTGCTGGATGCGGTTCAAGCAGGGAAGAAAGAAAGAAAGATTTGCTTAGAAAGGGAAGAAAAAGAAAGAGAGAACGCCGTTGCGTTCTCGGGCCGTTTGTCCGCATTTACGCGCTGAGGGTCCGGGGCCGGGGACATTCACCTTCTAAGAAAAACTGCATGACGTCAACCGAGGCACAGCAGGCATGGAACGAGCAGCGGGCGCGCGCGGGGAGCAGCAGAAGAATTCGTCTCTCGCGGCTCCCCGCCTCGCGTGTCTCGTGGTGCCGCTGTTCCCCCTCGCCGCACGGCTGCGCAGCGAGCCTGCGCTGCGAGACGAGGCGGTCATCCTGTGCGAGGGGAACGGGACGGCCGCGCACGTGGTCGCGGCCACGCGCAAGGCGCGCAAGGCCGGCATCCGCCCGGGCTTCACGCTGCCGCAGGCGCGGGCGCTTCTGCCCGACCTCCTCACCCGCGCGCGCGATG
>Ga0209385_1000602_pt1 | contig 14776 bp, 13 predicted proteins | sample NGEPerB_FD_184506 | JGI IMG/M metagenome (GOLD analysis project Ga0209385, IMG submission 184506) | Arctic peat soil microbial communities from the Barrow Environmental Observatory site, Barrow, Alaska, USA - NGEE PermafrostAB12-B... | ecosystem: Environmental > Terrestrial > Soil > Wetlands >... | reverse complement strand
CGGCGGGGCGTGGCTGGAGCAGGACGTCGACGTCCTCGTGCCCGCGGCGCTCGAGAACCAGATCACGGTCGAGAACGTGGGGTCGGTGCGACCGCGGGTGCGGATCGTGGCCGAGGGAGCCAACGGCCCGACCAGGCCCGAGGCCGAGCAGGCGCTGGCGGGGCGGGGCGTGCTCGTGATCCCGGACCTGCTCGCCGGCGCCGGAGGTGTCACCTGTTCGTACTTCGAGCAGGTGCAGTCCAACATGAACTACTTCTGGGAGCGGGACGAAGTCCTCGGCAAGCTGGATGTCAGGATGACCAACGCGTACGTCGCGGTGAGCGACCTCGCTCGCAGCCGCAAGCTGTCGATGCGCGACGCGGCGTACGTCATCGCCGTCACCAGGGTTGCGGGCGCGTGCAAGGCGAGAGGGTGGCTGTGAAGACAGTGGTCCGTGTTCAGGGGTCCGTGGTCCGAGTCGCGCAGGAACGGCAGGGAGGGCGGGAAAGGGCATGAAGGCGGCGCCGGGCACTGTCGCGCGGTTCGATCGCAACTTCTTCGACGCGTCGGCCCCGTTTACCGCGATCGGCGGCGGCGAGCTGGGCGGAAAGGCGCACGGGCTGGCGTTCATCCAACGCACTCTGGCCGAGCGCTTCCCGGGCGGGGGTGAGATCGTCGTCGCGATCCCGCAGCTCACGGTGATTACCACCGAGCACTTCGAGGCGTTCGTGAAGCTCAACGACCTCGAGGAGGACGCGTCGTCCGACATGCCGGACGACCGTCTAGCCCTCCGTTTCCTGCACGGCGATCTGCCCACCCAGCTCGTCGGCGACCTGCGGGCCCTGGTCGCGGCGGTCCAGCGCCCCCTCGCCGTGCGCTCGTCGAGCGTCCTCGAGGACGCGATCGGGCGCCCGTTCGCCGGCGTCTACACGACCAAAATGATCCCGAACAACCAGCTCGACGCCGACGCCCGCTTCCGCCGCCTCGTCGAGGCGGTCAAACTGGTGTGGGCCTCGACGTTCTTCCGGGAGGCGAAGGGGTACCTGAAGACCGTGAGCAGGTCGGTCGGCGACGAGAGGATGGCGGTCATCGTCCAGGAGGTCGTCGGTCTTCGGCACGGGGCGCGTTTCTATCCCGACGTCTCGGGCATGGCGCGGTCGTACAACTACTACCCGACCGGCAACGCCAAGCCCGCGGAAGGAGTGGCGAGCCTCGCGCTCGGGCTCGGCAAGACCGTGGTCGACGGCGAGCCCTGCTGGAGCTACTCACCCGCGTACCCCAAGGCGCCGCCGCCGTACAACTCGATCGGCGAGCTGCTCGACGCGACGCAGCGTGAGTTTTGGGCTGTGAGCATGGGTACGGCCCCTTACGACCCCGGGCGGGAAGCCGAGCACCTCGTGCGCTGCTCGCTGGCCGACGCCGAAGTCGACGGAACCCTGCGCCTGGCGGCCTCGACCTTCGACCCGAACGCGCAGCGGATCGTCCCCGGCATCGGGGCAAGCGGGCCGCGCCTCGTCAACTTCGCGCCGCTCCTGTCCTACAACCACCTTCCTCTCAACGACACGGTGCGGCAGCTCCTCGCGGTGTGCGAGGACGCGGCCGGCGAGCCGGTGGAGATCGAGTTCGCCCTCACCGCCGAGTCCGGCGGCGCCGCGCGGTTCGGGTTCCTGCAGGTGAGACCGTTGCTGGTGGTGCGCGAGACGGTCGTCGTGGATGACGCCGACCTCGAGGGAGCGGGCATCCTGGCCGCCTCACGGCGCGCCCTCGGCAACGGCGCGGACGCCTCGATCCGGGACGTCGTCTACCTCAAGGCGGCGCCGTTCGACCTGGCGGCGACGCCCGCGATCGCCAAGGAGGTCGAGGCCGTCAACGACTCTCTGATGCGCGATGCGCGACCCTACCTGCTCGCCGGGTTCGGCCGCTGGGGGACCTCCGACAAGTGGGGGGGCGTGCCGGTGCAGTGGGCGCAGATCTGCGGCGCCCGGGCGATCCTCGAGGCGTCGACCTCTCGGCTGCACGCGGACCTCTCGCAGGGCTCGCACTTCTTCCACAACCTGACGAGCTTCTCGGTGCTGTACTTCTCGCTCGACGGCGCCGAGAGCCGGAATGTCGACTGGGGCTGGCTCGACGCACAGCCGGCCGTCGCCGAGACCCAGTACCTGCGTCACGTGCGGCTCGACGCGCCCCTCTCCATCAGGGTCGACGGCCGGTCCGGAAGGGGGGTGATCAAGCGCCATGACTGATCCAACCAAGAGCAACGAGAGGCTGTTATGGGCGTTGCAGGAACGCGCCAAGGAGCTCGCCTGCCTCTACGAGGTCGAGGAACTGCTCGGCGACGCCGAGAAAGCGCTCGAAGAGGTGTTCTCCGGCATCATCGAGGCCATTCCCCCCGGTTGGCAGTACCCGGACATTTGCGTGGCGACCATCGAGTTTCAGGGCCGCACGTTCGGGCTTCCGGGGCTGGTCGCCACACAGTGGGCACAGAGCGCCGACATCGTCGTGCAGGAGAAGAGGGTCGGCACGATCCGCGTCTTCTACACGCAGGGGATGCCGGACGCCGACGAGGGGCCGTTCCTCAAGGAGGAGGGGAAGCTCATCCGCACCATCGCCGACCGCGTCGGGCACTTCATCCTGCACCGGCAGTTGCGTGGCGTGGTCCAGGAGTGGCGGAACGCCCGGGCCTCGCTCGCGGAAAAACGGCCCGAGGAGTGGCGCGTCGTTCTCAATCTGCTCCGCCGCACCGACCAGGACCTCTTCGTGCGCATCTCGCGGAAGATGGCCACGCACCTTGCGTGGAGCGGCATCGGGGAGGCTCACGCTCTGCTGCAGGGGTTCGGCCAGGACCGGGGCGTTGAAGACGGCGGCGTCGGGGAGAGCAACGAGCCGAGCCATCGCCTGCCGCTCGGCAACCCGCTGCAGCTCGCGGATGAGGTCGTCGCGCTTGCGCAGGCACGCCTGTCGGGCGGCGAGTTGCTCGAGCGGATCGAGCGCTGGATCCACGAGGACCGCTCGGCGTTCCTGGTCCAGACGGTGGCGAACGTGCAGGCGTCGCCGGAAGAGGTCGCGAACGCCATCCGCCGCTACCTGCACCTGGTTCCCGAGGGCGCCGGCCTCGCGGCTCCGACCTTGAGCATCGCGCGGGTCTCGCTGCTCCGCCGCTTCCTCTCGAGTGAACCCGCGTACCTGCGGGTCGCGAAGCAGTTCGTCGACCTCGAGGACATCCTCCTCCTGCTCGATCACCTGGTCTGCCTGCCCGGCAGCCGCGGCATGCTGGGCGGGAAGCTGGCCGGAGTGTTCCTGGCGGAGCAGGCCCTTCGCAGGATGGGCAAGAGCCACCCGGAGATCGGCGAGGTGCGGGTACCGCGCGCCTGGTACGTCGCGTCGGACGCCGTGCGCGGCTTCGTCCGCCACAACAACCTCGAGGAGGTCTACGAGCAGAAGTACAAGCCGATCGACCAGGTTCGCCTCGAGTACCCCCAGCTCGTGCAGGTCTTCAAGAACTCGGAGTTCCCCCCGGAGCTGGTCAAGGGGCTGTCGCTGGTGCTCGACGACCTGCACGACACGCCGATCATCGTACGGTCCTCCAGCCTGCTCGAGGACCGCTTCGGGGCGGTGTTCTCGGGGAAGTACAAGAGTCTGTTCCTCGCCAACCAGGGAACCAAGCGCGAGCGCCTCAACGCGCTGATGGACGCCATCGCCGAGGTGTACGCCTCGATCCACGGCCCCGACCCCATCCAGTACCGGGCGGAGCGCGGACTGCTCGACTTCCAGGAGGAGATGGGGATCATGATCCAGGAGGTCGTCGGGGCGAGGGTGTGCCGTTTCTTCTTCCCCGCCTACGCCGGCGTCGCCCTCTCGCGCAACGAGTTCCGCTGGTCGCAGCGGATCCGCCGCGAGGACGGCCTGATCCGCATGGTTCCGGGTCTCGGCACGCGCGCCGTGGACCGCGTCCGCGAGGACTATCCCGTGCTCGTCGCCCCAGGACAGCCGGGGTTGCGCGTCAACGTCACGCCGGAGGAGGTGGCGCGGTACTCCCCGCAGCAGATCGAGGTCGTGGACCTCGAGGCCCGCAGCCTGAAGACGATGCCGATCCGGACGTTGCTCGCGGAGTGTGGCCGGGAATACCCGGAGCTCCATCGCATCGTCTCGCTGCTGCAGGAAGGGAGGATCGTCAAGCCGCTCGGCACGTTCGTGGACCTCGAACACGGCGAGGCGGTGGTGACGTTCGACGGGTTGATCTCGGACACGAGCCTCGTCAGGCGGGTGGGAGCGATGCTGGCACTGCTCGAGGGAGCGCTCGGTCACCCGGTGGACATGGAGTTCGCCTCGGACGGGTCCGACTTCTACCTGCTCCAGTGCCGGCCGCAGAGCTTCAACCGCGAGAACGTCGCGGCCGCCATCCCGCGAGACGTGCCCGACGGGAGCGTTCTGTTCTCGGCCAACCGCTATGTGTCCAACGGCAGGATCCCCGACATCACCCACATCGTCTACGTCGACCCCGACCGTTACAACGAGCTCGAGGACCACGCCGACCTGCAAGCGGTGGGGTGCGCCGTCAGCCGGCTCAACGCCCTGCTGCCAAAGCGACAGTTCGTCCTGGTCGGGCCGGGTCGGTGGGGGAGCCGCGGCGACATCAGGCTCGGCGTGAACGTGACGTACTCGGACATCAACAACACGGCCATGCTCGCGGAGATCGCGCGCAAGCGCGGGAACTACGTGCCCGATCTCTCGTTCGGGACGCACTTCTTCCAAGACCTCGTCGAGGCCGGGATCCGCTACCTCCCGCTCTACCCCGACGACCCGGGCGTAGTCTTCAACGAACGCTTCCTGCGGGAGTCGGAGAACGAGCTGGCGAGCCTCGCGCCGGAGTTCGCGCACCTCGGCGACGTCGTGCGCGTTATCGACGTCCCGAAGGCGTGCCCCGGCATGGTCCTGCGGGTGCTCATGAACGCCGACGAGGACCGCGCCGTGGGCATCCTGGTGCCGGCCGGCCGGCCGCCCGATATGCCATCCGAGGAGGCACGGCCCGGTGAGGCCCCGCGGGAAGGGCACTGGCGGTGGCGCTTGCGGATGGCCGAGCGGATCGCCGGCCAGGTGGACGCCGCGAGGTTCGGCGTTGTCGCGATGTACGTGTTCGGCAGCGCCAAGAACGCGTCGGCGGGGCCGGGGAGCGACATCGACCTCCTCGTCCACGTCCGCGGGACGGAGGCGCAGCGCGGGGCGCTCACCACGTGGCTCGAGGGGTGGAGCCTGTGCCTGGACGAGATGAACTTCCTTCGCACCGGCATTCGCAGCGGCGGCCTGCTGGACGTGCACCTGGTCACCGACGAGGACATCGCGGCGCGGTCCAGCTATGCGGTGAAGATAGGGGACGTCACGGACGCGGCGTGGGAAATTCCCATCCGCCGCTGAGGGCGTCGCGGCTGCACGCAGTCCGCGGTAGCCCTTCTCCTCTTGTTTCTTCGGGCCAGGGACCCCGGACCACGGGCCACGGTCGTTCAGATCAGCTCGCGGGTGGCGGAGGCGGGGTCCTCGAGGTCGAACCTCACCAGAGCGAGCTCCGGGCCGTCGTGCGCGGCGGAGAAGCACCAGGTGCGGCCGATCCGCTCGCGCCAGGACCCGGTGATGCGCGCCGACTCGTGAACGTGGCCGTGCAGGGTGACGAGCGGCTGGCGGTCCTCGATGAACCGGCGGATGGCGATGCTGCCGATGTGCACGTCAAGCGGCACGTGCTCGAAGGTGCGGCCGTCGAGGGCGGCGCGGTCGAGGTCCGTCCGGTAGGGCGGCGCGTGGAACAGCATCACTGCGCGGGCAAGGTCCTCCTCGCCGATGAGCGCGGCCAAGTCGCGGACGATCGTACCGTACCGCACTTCGGAGGGGTCCGCCGCGACCGTCCTGAGCCCCTCCTCCAGCGTCACGCACCCCGGCTCGAGGTGGCGCGAGACGTCCCACCGCTCCCAGTCCTTGAGGGCGAACGGCGTCGGGGGCACACATGCGTAGCCGAAGACCTCGGCAGCCCCGATGTGGACGCGGCGCATGTGTACGTGTTCGAGAAGGCCGTCGCGGGCCAGCGCCTCAAGTCCCGCCTCCTGCGCCCTGGGGTCGTCGTTGCCGAGAATCGCGAGGACGGACGGGTAATCGTCGCCGAGCGCGTCGCGGAGGGCCGCGAGGCGCGGGCCCAGAAGCTCGGCGAAGAAGTCGCCGGGGGCGTCGTGGGCGAACGGGTGGGGGAGGAGGTCGCCGCCGAGGAAGAGCACGGTCGGTCGCTCCTGCCCCACAGCCGCGAACAGCTTCTCGTAACGGTCCGATCGGCCGTGGAGGTCGGAGGCGAAAAGGCAGCGCATCACCGGCATCGCGTCCTAACCTTAATTATGACAGGATTTCATTGCGGAAAGGGCGCGGCCCAGCCATCGGACGCGCCGGTGGCCGAGGTGCAAGGGAGGTGGGTCACCAGCTAGAATCCGTTCCCTGAAGTCGAGGGGGGGCCATGTCAACACTCATTCGGATCGCGCACTCGCCGGACGCCGACGACGCCTTCATGCACTTCGCCGTGGTGCACGGCAAGGTGGGGACCGAGGGGTTGCGGTTCGCCGAAACGCTGGCCGACATCGAGACCCTGAACCAGAAGGCGAAGGAGGGGCTGTACGAGGTGACGGCGGTGTCGCTGCACGCCTTCGCGTACCTCGACGGCCGCTACGCCTTGCTCAACTCCGGCGCCTCGCTCGGCGACGGCTACGGCCCGGTGGTCCTGGCCCGCCGGCCGATGACGCGGGACGATCTCGCCGGCGTGACCGTGGCGACGCCGGGCGCACTCACGTCCGCCCGTCTCGCGCTGCAGCTCTGGCAGCCCGCCGCCCGCTGCGTGGACGTCCCGTTCGACGAGGTGATGGACGTGGTGCGACGTGGGGACGCGGATGCGGGCGTGGTCATCCACGAGGGCCAGCTGTTCTTCGCCGACGAGGGGTTCGCCAAGGTCGCGGACCTCGGCGAGTGGTGGACGGGGGAAACCGGCACGCCGCTGCCGCTCGGCGGCAACGCGATCCGCCGCGACCTCGGCGAGCCGCTGATGCGCCAGGTTGCGGGCGTGCTCGAGGCCTCGATCCGCTACGCGCTCGAGCACCGGGAGGAGGCGCTCTCGCACGCCCTCGCGTTTGGGCGCGGGCTCGATCACGCCCAGGGCGACCGCTTCGTCGGGATGTACGTCAACGAGGCCACGCTCGACTACGGCGAGCGCGGAAGGCAAGGGGTGAAATTATTCTATCGTCGCGCCCACGAGGCCGGCCTGATCCCGAGCGTCCCGCGCCCCGACTTCGTGCGGGGCTGAGCCGGCGTGCGCAGCGCCGCAGGATCGCCGGGGATTCTTGCTACTATTCGCCGATGATCCGGCGAGCCGTGGACAGCCCCGTGCGCATCCGCGCTCCGCGTATGGCAAGTCTGCGGCCCGCTGATTCCAAGCCCCCAGGGAGAGTGCAATGACCCAGAGCCGCAGCAGGTACGAGTGGTTCGCCATCGGCGACGTCAACGGCTTCTTCGGCCTGATGTTCGACAACGTGACGGTGCTGTCGTTCCTGGCCGGCATCCTCGTCTTCGCATTCGGCTTCCCGGCCGACATCGTGTACACGAAGATGTTTCCGGGCACCGCGTTCGGCGTGCTGTTCGGCGACCTCGTCTACACCTGGATGGCGTTCCGCCTCGCGAAGAAAACGGGGAACCCGAGGGTGACGGCGATGCCCCTCGGCCTCGACACGCCCTCGACGATCGGGATCGCGCTCGTCGTGCTCGGTCCCGCCTTCGTGTCGCTCAAGGCCCAGGGGATGGAGCCGCATGAAGCCGCGATGATGACCTGGTACATCGGCATGGCGACGATGGTCATGATCGGGGTGATCAAGCTCGTGCTCTCGTTCTGCGGCGGCTGGGTGCAGAGGATGGTGCCGCAGGCCGGCCTGCTCGGCTCCCTCGCCGGCATCGGCCTCGCGCTGATCGGCTTCGTGCCGTTGCTCGACGTCTTCGGGATGCCGCTTGTCGGCATGGTCGCGCTCGGACTGATCCTGTACAACCTGGTGGCGCGCATCCGGCTGCCGAAGAACGTCCCCGGGGTGCTGGCCGCGATCGCAATCGGCACCGCGCTCTACTACCTGCTCGGGCCGCACGGCTGGGTCGGCGGCGTCTACACGCCGCTCCCCGCCGCCGATCTCCACTTCGGCTTTCCGGTTCCGACGCTGCTGTTCGTGAAGGGGTTCGTGGCGGCTCTGAAGTACCTGCCGCTGGCGGCGCCGTTCGCGCTGCTGACCGTGGTCGGCGGCATCAACGTGACCGAGAGCGCCCGCGTGGCGGGCGACGACTTCAAGACCCGCGACATCCTGCTCACCGAGGCGATCGCGACCCTCGTGGCCGGCCTGTGCGGCGGGGTCGCGCAGTCCACGCCGTACATCGGCCAGCCGGCGTACAAGGGGATGGGGGCGCGCGCCGGCTACACCGTCCTCACCGGCGCCTTCATCGGCCTGGGCGGCATCCTGGGCTACGTGGGCTACATCGTCGAGCTGATCCCGCGCGGCGTGCTCGCCCCGATCCTGATCTTCGTGGCGCTCGACATCATGGTGCAGGCGTTCCTTGCGTGCCCGGCGCGCCACGCCCCCGCGGTGGCGTTCGCGTACTTCCCGACCGTGGCGCGCCTGCTCGCCATCAAGTACGGCACGTTCATCCCGCCCGACAAGTTCGTGCAGCTGCTCGCGGCCGCCAGCAAGGAGCTGCCCGAGGCGCTGGTGACGGTGGCGCTCGGCAACGGCTTCATCCTCACCGCGATGCTCTGGGGCGCCTTCCTCGCCGAGCTGATCGACCGCCGGCTCAAGCGCTCCGCGCTCTACCTCGGGATCCTGGCGCTGTTCTCGTTCTTCGGCGTGATCCACTCGTCCTCGCCGGACGGCAACATGTATCTGCCGTGGTCGCTCGCGAGCCCGCTGCAGCGGGCGGTCCCGTACCAGTTCACGCTGGCGTACCTGGTACTCGCGGCGATGTTCCTGCTGCTGTCCCTGTCGCGGGAGAGCAGGGAGGCGCCCCCGGACGACCTCGAGCACCCCGGCGTCGGGATCTAGATGGACCTCCCCGTCTGGCCGGGGCCCGCGCCGGCCGATTGACGGGCGCCCGCCGATGGTAGACTCGCGGCGAGCCGATGTCCGAGGATCGCCTTTCGACCGATGTTGCAATCCCCGAGGGTTCCGGGACGCTGCGCGACCAGGAGTCGATCCTCGTCCTGCTGAACCTGGGCCTGCTGACCGCGATCGCGGTGGTCCACGTGCTGTTCGGGCCCGCGCTGCTCGGCGGTAAGGAGGAGACCCACTACGTCGTGCTGATGGTCATCCCGGTGATCGCGGCGGCGTGGCCCCGGTCGTGGCGCTGCTGGTAGGCCGGTTGCGGCGGGAGCAGGGAAGGTTGCGGGACTCCCTGGCCGAACTCGAGCGGGCCCGCGACCGGCTGGTCTCCGAGGAGAAGCTGGCCGCCGTGGGACGGTTCGCGAGCGCGATCGCACACGAGGTGCGCAACCCGGTCGCGACGACGGTGGGGTACGTCGCCGGCCTGGCGCAAGCCCGTCTGAGCCAGGCGGGTCTCCAACTCACGGTGCAGTGCCCTGAGGACCTCGTGGCGCCGTTCGACCCGTTCCAGGTCCACCAGGCTCTCCTGAACCTGATGATGAACGCGTGCGACGCCACGCCGAGCGGCGGGTTGATCACGATGGGGGCGCGGCCGGTTCCCGGCGGGGGCGTCGCGCTGTTCGTCGAGAACAGCGGCCCGGCAATCCCGGAGGATGTCGTGCCGAAGCTGTTCGAGCCGTTCTTCACGACCAAGCCGCGCGGCTCCGGCCTCGGCCTCGCGATCTCGCGCGCCATCGCCCGCGGCCATGGCGGCGACCTCGTCCTCGAGGTCAACGAACCAGGCCGTGTGCGGCTGGCGCTGAACATCCCCGCCGACCCGGCGGTGGTCTTGGAGGGCTGACACGGTGGCGCGGCTTCTCGTGGTCGACGACGAGCTCAACATGCGCCGGGTCCTGGGCGCCATCCTGCAGGGGGACGGCCACGACGTGGTCGAGGCCGCCGGTGTGGACGAGGCCCGCAAGGCGTTCGCGGCGTCGCCGTTCGACCTCGTGGTGACCGATCAGCGCATGTCGGACGGCGACGGCCTGTCGCTGCTCGCCTCCTGCCGAGAGGTGGATCCGACGGTCCCCGTCGTCCTCATCACCGCGTACGCGACGGTGGAGCTCGCGGTGGACGCGATGCGGCAGGGAGCGTTCGACGTTGTCCCGAAGCCGTTCGTCCCCGCGGCCGTGCGGGCCGTCGTGAAGCGGGCGTGCGAGCGCACCGAGCTGCTGCGGGAGAACGAGAGGCTGCGGGGCCAGGTCCGACGCCTCGCCGGACCCGAGGAGCTGGTGGGTGACGGCCCCGAGATGGCCACGCTCCGGGGGCTCATCGCCCGTGTGGCGCCTACGGGTGCGACCGTACTGATCAGCGGAGAGACCGGCACCGGCAAGGAGCTGGTCGCGCGCGGGATCCACGCGGCGAGCGGACGCGCCGGCCGCCCGTTCGTGGCGGTCAACTGCGCCGGGTTCCCGGAGACGCTCCTGGAGAGCGAGCTCTTCGGGCACGAGCGCGGCGCGTTCACCGGCGCCGACCGGCCCCGGCAGGGCGTCTTCGAGGCCGCGCACCTCGGCACGCTCTTCCTCGACGAGGCGGGGGAGATGTCGCTGCCGCTGCAGGCCAAGCTGCTGCGCGTATTGATGAACGGAGAGGTCGTACGCGTCGGCTCGACATCGAGCGGGCCGCGATCCTAGCCGCGGGACCGCGCATCGAGGCGGAGGACGTGCCCCTCGCGGTCGCGAGCGCGTCGCCGGGCAAAGGCCCGGGCCGAGATGGAAACGGGGTCGGGCAGCTGGTCGCGGGGCTCCCCGATCCCCTTGACCTGCCAGCCGTCATGGATGCGGTGGAGGACGCCCTGGTCCAACGCGCCCTGGCTGCGGCGGGCGGGGTGCAGGCTGAAGCCGCGCGCAGGCTCGGAGTCTCCCGCAGCCACCTCGCGTACAAGCTGAAGGTCAGGGGCGGGGGCAAGCCGCCGCGATGAGGCCGGCCGTATAAATCCCTTGACGGAACGCGGCCCGGATGTTCAGAAGACTTGACGGATGCCGTGTCCAAGGAACCTCGCTCATCCTGCAAGCTATTGGTGCAAAAATAGATCGGTCTCTGGCCATAACCTGGCATCGCTCTTGCTCTGCTGAGAATCGGGGCCGGAAGACCGGCTCCACGACCGCATGAAAGAGGAGGAAGAGACCGATGACCACACCCCGTTTCGTCCGTCCCGCCGCATTGCCCTTTTTGCCGCCGTGATCGCCGTGGCCGGGTTCGGCCTGCGCAGCATTGAGGCCGCGCCCGCCACGTCCACGGCCAAGACCCTGGACAACCTGAACGCCGCGTTCAACGGCGAGAGCAACGCCCACGCCCGCTACCTCGCGTTCGCCACCAAGGCCGACATCCAGGCCCCGGACGTGAAGTCCACGAAGGAGAACCTCGAAGCGGCGATCAAGGGCGAGTCGTACGAGCGCGACACCATGTACCCCGAGTTCCTGGCGCAAGCGCGCAAGGAGGGCCAGCGCGACGCCATCGAGACGTTCAACTTCGCCAAGAGCGTCGAGGCCGAGCACGCCAAGCTGTACACCGCCGCCCTCGACAATCTGGGCGCCCTCAAGGGCAGCCAGGCCAAGCCGTTCTACGTCTGCACGGTATGCGGCAACACGACGACCCGGATGAACTTCGAGAAGTGCCCGGTGTGCTTCAATTCGAAGGACAAGTACGTCCAGGTGAGCTGAAGGGCGGCGCGAGCCGCGTATCGTCTCTCCACCGGTCGCCCGCCAGGCCTGCCGTCTGGCGGGCGGCCGTTCCGGTGCTGCCCAGGAGGTCAGACCCATGTTCGAACTTCCCCCCATCCCCGCGTGGGACGGCTTGCACCCGTTGATCGTCCACTTCCCGATCGCCCTGCTGCTGGTCGCCCCGCTGTTCATCGTGCTCGGCCTCCTCGTCGGCCGCCACTCGAGGCTGCTCATGACCTCAGCGCTGGTCCTGATGGCCCTGGGCACCGCCGCGAGCTACGTGGCGGTGTCGACCGGAGAGGCGGCCGGCAAGCTCGCCGACCGCACCCCCGAGGTCAACCAAGTGCTCCAGCACCACGAGCAGCTGGCCGAACGCACCAGGCTGACGTTCACGGTCCTGACGATCGTCTTCGCGGGCCTGCTGTCAGGGCCGGCCGTCCTCAAGCGGCCGCCCGCGCCGGTTCCGGCCGCGTCGGCCGGCCTCGACGACTGAAGCGCATCCCCCGACCGGGGTCCAGGGCGCACCGGACCATGGCGGCCCGGTGCCCCACTGCTGCGGTCTCAGCCGATCAGCGCTCCCAGAATCGCCACCAGGGCTTGGCGGCGTTGCGGGAGGCGGGGGGATCGATTCTGCCGGTCGCTTCGCCCTTGAGTAGCCGGACGAGGAACGGCGGCGGCGGCCCTTTCTCCTTCGCGTAGGACAAGGCGCGCTTGCCGAGGACGTCGGTCGTCGCCGCGTCCGCGCCGGCCGTGAGCAGCGCCTTCGCGGCCGCGATGTTCCAGGAACGGGCCGCCTGCATCAGCGCCGTCGTCCCCCAGCGGTTGGCCGCGTTGGGGTTGGCGCCACCGGCGAGCAGACCTTCGACGATCGGGGCCGAACCCGTGCGCGCGGCAATCATGAGCGCAGTGTGCCCCTCTTCGTCAGAGGCGTTGATGTTGGCGCCGCGCTGGGCGAGGAACTTGACGATCTCCTGGTGGCGCATCGCCGTCGCCAGCAGCAGCGCCGACATGCCCACGTTGTTGCGCGCGTCGATCTCCGCGCCCGCTTCGACGAGTAGCTTGACGATCGAGAGCTGACCCGCGGCCGCCGCGATCATGAGGAGGGTGCCGCCCGCGTCGTCGCGGTCCCGCATGTCGATCCCGCCCTTGAGAAGGCCCTGCACTTCCTGCAGGCTGCCGCGCTGCACCGCCTCAGTCAGGATTGCGTCCACGCTGGGCCCTCCCAGGTGTGAGGATAGCGTGAGGGTCGGCGGGTGACAACTGGACCGACAGCGCTCCAGAGCGTGGGTGCCGGTTTTGGTGCGAGTTAGGGTCCGCGGCCGGGAGGCCCGGTGCGTTACGCCAGGCCCAACGACCTGCGCACCATGGCGGCCGTGACGAGGAGCCGCTTGCGCCTATTGGGTGTATCTTCGAGCGCGCCGTTGTTCCAGGGATCGAACTCGATCGGGTTGATGATCTTGGAGAAGATCGTGCGGAGCGCGCGGGCGCCGGTACGCGAGTGCTTCTCCGCCTGTTCGGCGACGATCGACGCCGCCAGGTCCTCGATCTCGAGGTCGATCCCCATGACGGCGAGGTAGCGGCGCGAGCGCACGAACGGGGAGTCGAAGGCGGAGAGGAGGATCTGTTTGAGCGAGTTGACCCCAAGGTCGGCGAGCAGGACCGTGTTGTCGAGGCGCGCGATGAACTGGGGGACCATGCCGTAGGTGAAAAGGTCTTCGATCTTGAAGTAGTCGGCGAGCGAGAAACGCACCTCGATCGTGACCTGGCCATCGGCGCTGCGGACCGCCACGGAGCGCAGGCTCTCGCCGCTGCTCGGGTTGGTGACGCGCGAGAACACCTGGTCATAGAGGCCCTCGAACGCGCCGCCGCAGATGAACATCATGCCTTTGGTGTCGATTTCCAGGGTCACGGGCTTGTCTTCGCCGTCCTCCACCATCACGTGGGTCTTGATCGGGATCCTCTCGCCCTCCATGAGCGTCAGGATGCCCTGCTGCAGCGCGACGCCGATGGCGTTCGGCTTTCCGGCGAGGATCGAGGACATCTTGTCGATCTCGTCCACGCAGATTGTGGCGCGCTCCATCGTCTCCTTCAGCTCGGCGGCGGTGGGGGGGTGGCCGATCACCGACCGCGCCCGCTGCTCGACCGCCGCCAGCAGCCGCTCCGGCCGGAACTCCATGCGGTCCGAGTCCACCAGCAGGTTGGCGTTGATGAGCGCCACCGCCCGGAACGGAACGTACTCCGGCAGCTCGTCGTAGAGCCGCTGGATGTTGTTCATGATCGTGGTCTTGCCGGTGCCGGAGTTGCCGATGAGGATGATGTTGCCGGGTACCTTGCCCGTCGTGTGCTTGTAGATCGCCACCGACACGAAGCGGAGCGCGTCGTCCTGCCCGAGGACGCCGCCCTTGAGCGCCTGCAAGATCAGCGGCGGGGTGATGCTCTCGACCGGGCGCAGTCCCTCGTCCGGCGCCGCGTCCCTGCTCTCACGTTGGACCATGTGCTCCTTGCTCAAAGCGCCGCCTCCCAATCCGCCTACGGATGCTCCGGCTCCGGCGTTGGGAACCGGTCCCGCAACGACGCATTCTGCCAGATTCCACGCGCCGCGGGTAATCGCGGGCCGCGCCCTCCCGGCGACCCCGCACCAAGCTTCCCCCGTTCACTGCGTGAGCCTGTCCCTATCTTGCCCTGCGGCCTGCTGCTCGGGCTTGCTGATCCTTCTTCCACTGCGTGGAGGCTGTCTTGCTTGCCGGTCCCGCGGGTGGCCGGATGCGGGCCCGGGCGCCCCCGCGCCCGAGCCCGCATGCTCCTGCGCCCGCGACCGGACAGGGCGACCCGCGGGCGCAGGAGCCAATGGCCACCCGCGGCACCGGCGGATGGACGACACCCCCGCCCACCAGTCGGAGGTTCTGCTGAAGGACGAAAGTCCTGACAAAACTCATAGCCGACGGC
>Ga0209385_1000601_pt1 | contig 14785 bp, 14 predicted proteins | sample NGEPerB_FD_184506 | JGI IMG/M metagenome (GOLD analysis project Ga0209385, IMG submission 184506) | Arctic peat soil microbial communities from the Barrow Environmental Observatory site, Barrow, Alaska, USA - NGEE PermafrostAB12-B... | ecosystem: Environmental > Terrestrial > Soil > Wetlands >... | reverse complement strand
CTACCACCTGCTCATGTTCACCTTTCTTAGGTTGGGCCCGGGCCGCAGCGAAACGGATGTCTATGCCAACGTCGTCCGTGGCTTCCAGGTGCCGCTGATCTCGGGGGTGTACATCGTGGCCATGCTCGTGCTGGCCTATCACCTCTGGCACGGCGCGTGGAGCATGCTCCAGACGCTCGGCGCCAACCACCCGAAGTACAACCGCCTGCGGAAGATCGTGGCTACGGGACTGGCGGTGATCATCGCCGTCGGCTTCGTCTCCGTGCCCGTCGCGGTCCTGCTGGGCATCATCCGCTAGGGAGAGGGCACCATGACACTCGACGCCAAGATCCCATCGGGTCCCATCGAAAAGAAGTGGGAGAAGCACCGCTTCGACATGAAGCTGGTGAACCCGTCCAACAAGCGCAAGTACAAGGTCATCGTCGTGGGGACCGGCCTCGCGGGCGGAGCCGCCGCGGCGAGCCTGGGCCAGCTCGGCTACGAGGTGGAGGCGTTCTGCTACCAAGACAGCGCGCGCCGCGCCCATAGCATCGCGGCCCAGGGCGGCATCAACGCGGCCAAGGACTACCAGAACGACGGCGACAGCGTCTTCCGCCTCTTCTACGACACCGTGAAGGGCGGCGACTTCCGCTCCCGCGAGGCCAACGTCTACCGCCTGGCCGAGGTCAGCAACGCCATCATCGACCAGTGCGTGGCCCTCGGCGTGCCGTTCGCGCGCGAGTACAGCGGCTATCTGGCGAACCGGTCGTTCGGCGGGGCGCAGGTGTCCCGCACGTTCTACGCCAGAGGCCAGACGGGCCAGCAGCTCCTGCTCGGTGCCTACGCCGCGCTCAGCCGCGAGGTGGCCCTAGGCTCGGTGAAGATGTACCCGCGCCACGAGATGCTGGAGCTGGTCGTCATCGATGGCCACGCCAAGGGCATCGTCGTGCGCGACATGGTCACGGGAAAGATCAGCTCCCACGTCGCCGACACGGTGGTCCTGGCCACGGGCGGCTATGGCAACGTCTTCTACCTATCCACCAACGCCAAGGGCTGCAACGCCACGGCGATCTGGCGTGCCCACCGCAAGGGCGCCCTCTTCGCCAACCCCTGCTACACGCAGATCCACCCCACATGCATCCCGGTCGCGGGCGAGCACCAGAGCAAGCTCACGCTGATGAGCGAATCGCTGCGCAACGACGGCCGGGTCTGGGTGCCGAAGAAGGCCGGAGATGCGCGCAAGCCCTGGGAGATCCCCGAGGGCGACCGGGACTACTACCTGGAGCGCAAGTACCCCAGCTACGGCAACCTCGCACCGCGGGACATCTCCTCGCGCGCCGCGAAGCAGGTTTGTGACGAGGGCCGCGGCGTGGGTCCAGGGGGAAGGGGCGTCTACCTCGACCTCTCCGAATCCATCAACCGGCTCGGCCGCGGCGTCATCGAGGCCCGCTACGGGAACCTTATCGAGATGTACGAACGCATCACCGGTGAGGATCCCTGGAAGTGGCCGATGCGTATCTATCCCGCCATGCACTACACCATGGGCGGGCTCTGGGTGGACTACAACCTGATGAGCAACCTGCCCGGGCTCCACGTCCTCGGTGAGGCCAACTTCTCCGACCACGGCGCCAACCGCCTGGGCGCCAGCGCGCTCATGCAGGGCCTGGCGGACGGCTACTTCGTCATCCCTTACACCATCTCCGACTACCTGGCGAGGGTGAAGCCGGGAACCCGCCCCAACGTAGACCACCCCGCCTTCAAGGAGGCGGAGGCCCAGGTGGGGAACCGCATGAAAAAACTGCTCAGCATCGGCGGCACCAAGACCGTGGACGAGTTCCACAAAGAACTGGGCCAGGTCATGTGGGAGTTCGTGGGCATGGGGCGCAACGAGGCGGGCCTCAAGACGGCCCTCCAGAAGATCCCCCAGATCCGCGAGCGGTTCTGGAAGGAAGTCCTCGTGCCCGGCTCCGGCGCCGACTTCAACCAGGAGCTGGAGAAGGCCGGCCGCGTGGCGGACTTCCTCGAGATGGGCGAGCTGCTGGCGTACGACGCGCTCATGCGCGACGAGTCGTGCGGCGCGCACTTCCGCGAGGAGCACCAGACCCCCGACGGCGAGGCCCTGCGCAACGACGAGCAGTACGCGTACGTGGCGGCGTGGGAGTTCAAGGGCGAGGGCAAGACCCCCGAACTGCACAAGGAGTCGCTCGAATTCGAGAACGTGCACCTGGCACAGCGGAGCTACAAATGAAGCTGACGTTGAAGATCTGGCGGCAGGAAAACCTGGCGGACAAGGGGCGGCTGATGGCGTACGCGATGGACGACGTGACCGGGGACATGTCGTTCCTCGAGTTGCTCGACATCTTGAACCAGCGCCTCATCAAGCAGGGCGAGCGGCCCGTGGCGTTCGACCACGATTGCCGCGAGGGGATCTGCGGCTCCTGCGGCTTCATGATCTCTGGGATCGCCCACGGCCCGCAGAAGCTCACCACCACCTGCCAGCTGTTCATGCGGCAGTTCAAGGACGGGGACACGATCGTGGCCGAGCCGTTCCGCTCCCGGGCCTTCCCAGTGATCAAGGACCTGGTGGTGGACCGGAGCGCGCTCGATAAGATCGTTCAGGCGGGCGGTTTCATCTCCGCTCGCACCGGCAGCGGCCCCGACGCCAACGCCATCCTCATCTCCAAGGAAAGTTCCGACAAGGCCATGGACGCGGCGGCGTGCATCGGCTGCGGCGCCTGCGTGGCGGCCTGTCCCAACGGCTCGGCGATGCTCTTCACGGCGGCCAAGATCAGCCACCTCGGCCTGCTCCCCCAGGGCCAGCCGGAGCGCCACCAGCGCGCCTTACGCATGGTGGAGAAGATGGAAGAGCTGGGCTTCGGCGCCTGCTCCAACCACGGCGAGTGCGAGGCCGTCTGCCCCAAGGGCATCTCCTTGGAGTTCATCGCCCGCCTGAACCGCGACTACCTCAAGGCCAGCGTCGTCGCGACCGCGGAGTCCGTGAGGAACGTGTAGCGGCCGCCCGCTGGGCGGCCGGCTTCTAGCCGTCAAGCAGGTGCAAGACGTCGGCGGGGTTCTTGAACGGCGCGACGAGGTAGACGCCGGCGGCGCGGTGCGGCGCTTCGGCGAGCATCGCGAGCGCGCGCTCGGTCCCGACCTTCACCGCGTCGGGGCCCGCCGCATCGAGGCGCGCCAGCAACTCCTCCGGCACCAAGATCCCGGGCACCTCGTTGTGCAAGCGCAGCGCGAGCCTGAACGAGGGCAGCGGCCACACCGCGACGAGGGCGGGGAGCGGGAGCGCGCCGCCGCAGCGGTCGAGCAGGCGCTCCCACGGCTCCCAGGAGAAGAACACCTGGCTCATCGCGAAGTGTGCCCCGGCGTCGGCCTTGCGGCGGAGGCGGTCCACCTCGTGGCCGAGGTCGTCGGCGGCGGGGTTGACCGCGACCCCGAGGCAGTACGCGGGCGGCTCGCCGATCGGGTTGCCGGCGCAGTCGAACCCCTCCGCCATGCGGGCGACCGAGCGGACGAGCTCGAAGATGTCGACGTGGTTGACGTCGTGCACGCCCGGGTAGTCGCCGAGCTGGGAGGGATCGCCCGAGATCGCGAGCAGGTTGCGGATCCCCGCGTGCCAGGCGCCGAGGAGCTGCGCCTGCAGGCCCATCAGGCTCGCGTCGCGGGGCGTGATGTGCGGGACCGTCTCGAGCCCGGTCGCGCGCTGGATCTCGGCCCCCAGCCACAGCGACTCCATGCGCAGACGGGCGAGCGGGTTGGAGTTGATATCGAAGGCATCCACCCGGCCGGAGGCCGCGAGCGCCCGCGTCGCCTCGATGATCCGCTCCGAGTTGGTCCCGCGCGGGGGGTCGAGCTGCACGACGCGCACGAAGCGCCCCTCGGCGAGCTTGGCGGCCAGGCTCGATGCCGGGCGGGGGGGGGGCATGGGCGCAGGCACACGCCGCTCCTCGACGGCGACGCTGGCACGGCGCGCGTGGACGGGGCTCATCCCTCGGACGGCATCTGCCATCGCGCGGATGTGCTCAGGACCGGTGCCGCAACACCCGCCGACGAGGCCGGCCCCCAGCTCGGCGGCGCGCCGGGCGAACCCGGCCAGGTAGCTGGGCGTGGCCGGGGGGAAGAAGATGCGGCCGTCGCGGCGCACGAGCGATCCGGCGTTGGGCATGACGGCGAGCGGCCTGGGCGCGCCGGCAAGGTACTCGACCACGTCGAGCGTCCCCTGCGGCCCCGGCGCGCAGTTGACGCCGGCGGCCAGCACGTCGCACGCGAGCAGCTCGCGCACCTGAGCGGCCAGCTCTGGATGGCTCTCGGGGAGTCTCTCGAACGGGAACGTGAGCATTGCGACGAGCGGGAGGTCGGTGACGCCGCGCACTGCCTCGATGGCAAGGAGCAACTCGTCGAGGCGGAAGAACGTCTCGAGGACCAGCAGGTCCGCGCCGCGCCCCGCGAGGATCGCCGCCTGCTCGGCGTGGGCGCCGGCGATCGCCGAGCGGCCCGCGCGCTCGTCGAGGTCGATCACCCCGGCGAGCGGGCCGATCGACCCGGCGATCAGGCAGTCCACTCCGGCGATCTCGCGCGCCTCGCGGGCCAGTTTGACGCCCGCGGAGTTGAGCGCCTCAACCCGGTCGCCGGCTTGCAGCCGCTCGAGACGCGGGCGCGACGCCGCGAACGTGGCGGTCTCGATCAGTTCGGCGCCGGCCGTGAGGTAGGCGAGGTGGATATCGAGCACTTGTCGGGGATATTCGAGCGGCCCGAGGTCGAGGTGCGCGCCCTTCGGCACTCTGGTCAGCAGCTCCGACCCCATCGCCCCGTCCGCCACCACGACGTGGTCGGCGAACCGGCGGACGATACGGGCGTGCGTCATGTTCGCACCGGCTCCATCCCGACGGTGAACGTGCCGTTGGCCTCGCGTCGCGAGAGACAGCGGAAGGCGACCAGCGTGGTCGTGCGTTCGACCCCCGGGAGGGAGGCGATCTCGCCGGTCACGAGCTCCTCGAGGCGCTCATTGCGGGAGGTGCGCAGCACCGCGACCATGTCGTAGGCGCCGGCCACCGAGTACAGCTCGTGTACGCCTTCGCGTTCCATGAGCGCCTCCGCGACCGTGTGCAACTGGCCGGGCTTGACGTTGATCAGGACGACCGCCTCGAGCATGGTCACCTCCCCGGCGCCAGGTTAGCAGCCGCGCCGGCCGCGGAGAAGCTTGGCATGACCGCCGCTTCGTGCCACCATGCGCGCCGCTGCTCGTGCCGCCGACGCACGACCGGCTCCTCGTCATCTGTTACGGCGGGCTCATGGACGGCCTCGGGATGGGGCTGGTGTTCCGTGGGCGCGGCACGACCGGGGGCACGGACGTGCTCGCCCGGCTCGCGCACCGCTACCTCGGAATCGGGATCGGACAGGGGCTTCTCGCGATGAATGTGGCGATCTTCGCCGGCGCCGCGTTCGTATTCGGCGCCGAGGCCGTGATGGTTGTCCTGGCGCTTGCGTTCGTCTCGGCAAAGGTGCTCGACGTGGTGCAGACCGGGTTCTCCGCGGCTCGGGCGGCGTTGATCATCAGCGAGCACTGCGACGCCGTGCGCGAGGCGGTGCTCGGCCAGCTCGGGGCGTCACGGTGCTCAAAGGGCAGGGCGGCACCGCCGGCGCCGGTCACGGGCGTTCGGAGCCACTTCCCTCGGTCGCGACCTCGATGCCGGCGGCCACTTCCGGAATGATCCCGCGCTCGCGGTAGATCGGCTGGACGAGCCGCCGCAGCGCCGGGAGGCGCCAGGCGAACATAGCCGCGCCGGCGATGCAGACCGCACCTCCGAGCATCACCGTGCGCGGCGCTCCGAGGCGGTGCGCCAGGGCCCCGGCGAGCAGGCTGCCGAACGGCATCATCCCCATGAACGCCATTCCGTAGAAGCTCATCACCCGCCCCCGCCACTCGTCGCCCGCGATGGTCTGCAGGATCGTGTTCGAGGTCGCGAGGTGAGTGATCATCGCCAGGCCCACGCCCGCCTGGAGGAGCAGCGACAGGGGGAGCGATCGCGAATACGAGAAGCCGATCAGAGCGGCGCCGAACCCGGCGCACGCGATCGGGATCCAGCGCCCGAGCCCGCGCACGCTGCGCCGCGACGCCAGCATGAACGCTCCGGCGAGGGCGCCCACCCCGGAGGCGCCGGAGAGGAAGCCCAGGGTGCTGGCGCCGCCGTGCAGGAGTTGGACGGCGAAGATCGGCATCAGCGTCGAGTAGGGCATGGCGGCCACGCTGACCAACGCGAGGAGCAGCAGGATCTCGCGGGTCGGGGCGAACCCGAAGGTGTACGCGAACCCCTCGCGCAGCTCGTGCCATATCCGCTGGCTGCGGCCGTGCGGTCCGCGCGGCGCGATCCTCATCGCCAGCAGCGCCGCGATGACCGCGAGGTAGCTTGCGGCGTTGATCAGGAAGCACACGCCCTCGCCCGCGGCCGCGATGAGGAGCCCGGCGACGGCGGGGCCGACGAGGCGCGCGCCGTTGACCATCGACGAGTTGAGCGCGATCGCGTTCGGGAGGTCCTCGCGGTCCTCGATCATGTCGACCAGGAGCGCTTGCCTCGCCGGCATGTCGAAGGCGTTGACCACCCCGAGGAAGAGGGAGAGCGCGACGATCTGCCAGACCGCGACCGCGTGAGCCAGGACGAGCACGCCGATCGCGAGCGCCTGGGCCATTGCCAGCGACTGCGTCGCGACGATGAGGCGGTAGCGGTTGACGCGGTCGGCGACGACGCCACCGACGGGCGAGAGGACGAACATGCCGATCTGGGACGAGAACCCCACGACGCCGAGCAGGAACGCCGAGTGCGTCAGGGTGTACACCAGCCACGAAAGCGCGATCTGCTGGATCCAGGTGCCGATCAGCGAGACACCCTGGCCGGCGATGAAGAGCTTGTAGTTGCGGGAGCGGAGGGCGCGCAGCATGACCGACGCGCCGGCGCGTCCGCCGCCGGCGGGCCGGAACGAAGTTGGCACGCGGTCTTCGCTCGTCATCCGCTTCCCACCGGCGACGTCGGCGAACTACCGCGCCCGCAGCAGCAGGACAGGCACATTGACATCATGCTGTACGCGGTTGGCAGTCGTTCCGAAGAAAAGGTCGCCGAGAAGGCGATGTCCGTGGGTGCTCATGGCCACCAGGTCGCAACCCTCCTCGTTGACCCAACGTACGATCTCGGTCACCGGATCGCCGTAGGCCAGTTTGGCTTCGGTCTCGATGCCCGATGACGCGAACTCCGCCTGGACCTTCCCAAGATAGGCCGTGTCCTCATCAACCTCGCGACTGACCGCGTCTTGCCCATACCAACGCGCGGCCCAGCCGTCGGCGACGTGCAGCAGGACAACGTGGCTCTCCATGAGCCTTGCGAGTGGTTTCATGTGGTCGAGGATGGCCCGGTCGGTCGGGGTCGCGTCCAAGGTGATCAGGATGTTCTTGTACATTCTCGCCTCCGAAGGGCCACCACAAAGTCACCCGAGCATCTACCCGCCCGTGATGACATGCCACGCTGTCTTGATCGAATCCGGCAGGCCATAGATGTCGAGGGCCGTGATAAGGAGCGCACTTCCCCAGCCGGCGGCCGTGAGAAACGCTCCGATCTTCCAATTTCCCATGCGCTTGCGCGAGCTCGCGAACTGAAGAAGCGGAAACATCGCAAACGGGAGTTGAAGGGCCAGCACGACCTGGCTGAGGGTGAGCAGGTCGGTCACGCTGCTGTCGCCTCGGACGCCGATGATGATCACCGCCGGGGCGATCGCGACGGTCCGGGTAATGACTCGCCTCACCCATGGACGGACGCGCCAGTGCATGAACCCCTCCATCACCACCTGGCCAGCCAGCGTGCCCGTGATTGTGCTGCTTTGCCCGCTGGCCAGGAGGCCAACGGCAAAGAGCGTGCTTGCGGCCGCCGTACCGAGCAGCGGGGCGAGCGTGAGGTAGGCGATGCGGATCCAATCGCTGTCGGGGCTGAACGTCACGACGCCGCCTCCCGGGACGGTCACGCTGGTCTTGCCGTAGAACACCATCGCTGCGAGCACGACGATCGCGGCGTTGACCAGAAAGGCGACTGAGAGCGCGAGCGTCGAGTCGATCGTGTTGAACCGGATGGCCATCCGGATCGACGGTTCGTCTCGCTGGAAACTCCGCGACTGGACGAGCGCCGAGTGAAGGTAGAGGTTGTGGGGCATGACCGTCGCGCCGATCATGCCGATCGCGACGTACAGCATGCCGGCCTGACGGAAGCTCGGCAACAGCATCGCGTGGCCCATCTCGAGGAAGTTCGGCCTGGTCTGAGGAAGGACAAAGATCTCGATGATGTAGCACAGACCGATTGTGGCGACGAGAATTAGGACCACGGCCTCAATGGTTCGCATGCCGAACTGTTGCAGCATCAGGAGCAGCAAGACGTCGAACCCGGTGATGACCACGGCCCAGAGCAACGGGATGTGAAACATGAGGTTGAGGGCGACGGCGCTGCCAAGGACTTCCGCCAGGTCGCAGGCGCCGATGGCCGTCTCGGTCATGAGCCAGTTCGGCCAGCGGGTCCATGTCGGATACCAGTCGCGGCAACACTGGGCCAGATCCTTCCCGGTCGCGACGCCGAGCCGAGCCGAGATCACCTGAAGGAAGATCGCCATGAGGCTCGCGAGGGCGACCACCCAGAGGAGACCGTACTTGAACTGGGCCCCACCCTGGAGGTCGGTGCCCCAGTTCCCCGGGTCCATGTAGCCCACGCTCACGAGCAGCGCCGGGCCCACGAACGCTCGCCACTGCTTGGTGAAGCCTGCCGAATGGGGGGGGACTGCGACCGTGCCGTGAAGCCCTTCGAGGGAGACGTGGCTCCCATCCGCCGGTGGTTGCTCTTTGCCGTTCGGGGCGTTCTCTTTCATCTGAAACGCTCCCTATTCGCGCCCCAGTCCGCCCCCGAGAGCGAGCGGGTCCGACCCATCGTCGCATCCATCCTTGCCATTGCGCCTCCAGGATTGACCGTCCTCACCTGACTGTCAAGGCAGGAAAGTGAGACCGAACAGGACGAAGATCCATACGTGTTCAGGTTCGAGGCCGCCGGGTCTGCCGAATGGGTCGCAGCGCGGCGTGGCGAGGGAGGGGCGTTGCGGGGACCATCGCTCGCCCTACGAAGGTCACGGAGCCATTGGCCGTCGCTTCTCCGTGGGCTGTCGGGACGACCGTTGAGACCCGCAGGGAGTGGCGCCCGTCCCTCGTGTTTCGGGGCAGGGAAGAGGCGCCGAGCCCCAGGGTCGGCGCGCCGCGGCGTCGGAGGGCGAGGTTTCATGGCTTCCGAAAGCGCCCGATGCCCCACGTGAGACCGGCGAAGATAGAGCAGTGCTGGGCTCCGTGGCTGAGGCCGATGTCCACGCCGCTGTCGAGGACCACGCGGGAGGAGGGTTGATAGGCCACGTACCACAGGTTGGACACCACTCGGCCGTTGAGGGCGGTGCCGCCGATTCCGTAGAGCTCGCCGCCAAATGACCAGGTGTCGCCGAGTTTGTGGCTGACCGAAACGGCGCCGGCGGGCTGATGCGTCGAGCCGCCGCCGTTGGCGCTGGGGAGTCCGAGCCACGTGTCGTAGAAATTGACGTCGACGTGGTTCGGTCCGAAATCACGGCTCATGAAGAGTCCGAGAGTGGTGTCGGCGACGCCGCTTCCAAGCCCCCTTCGTGCCGAGGCGGTGGCGAACTTGTGGGTCAGTTGGATAGCCCAGTCTGCGCCAAGGAGGCCATGGTGGGTGAAGCACCACTGCGCGCCGAGTGCCATGTCCGCCATGCCGACCGCGGAGGCACCACCAGCGTTCGCGAGATCCAGGAATCCGTTGGTGGACAGCCGCAGCTCGAAGTCCTTTTCCAGGCCCAGCTTGAGGAGAGTCGGGGTACTAAAAGCCCTGCCTCCCGCCCGCAGGAAGGACTGCTGCAGACCCCACTCGATCTCAGCGACGCCAGGCTGCGTGGTAAGCGCGGGCGAGGCGAAGGTTGGGCGGTTGGGGTTCACAACGATCGGCGGCACCGGCTCGGCCGGGAGCGGCTCCACCGCAGCCGTGGAAGCGACCGTGGCCTGTTCGGCGGCGACCGTCTCGGCCGACAGGGCCATCGCGAGGAGAACGACCATACCGTACATCGGGGCCTCCGATTCGATGCGACAAGCGTCAAATTATGAGTATGAGACGCTATCTCATCATTGTCAACAGTCGGGGACACTTGGCGCGGCTGATCAGGTACGCGAGTCCGCAAGACCGAAGGGGAGCCTCCCGGAAGCGGGTTGCCCCGGTACGGCAGCGAGTCGTGCACCGTTCCGAGGGTTGCCATCGTCGGACCCTGGCCGGAGTCCAGATTCGACATTCTGTTTCGAGGATATGGCAAAGAATCAGGGAGATGTAGCGAGCCCGGTCTTGGGGGCACCCGGGCCGGAAGTCGGGGCTTCTTCGGCGAACGGTGGCGGGGCGTCCTATCATTGTGTGGGAGGTTAGCCATCCGTCTGCCGAGTCCATTGGACGCCGTCGAGATCCGTGTGCTCGGGTGCTTGCTCGAGAAGCAGCAGGCCACCCCCGAATACTACCCCCTGACCCTGAACGCCCTGGTCGCGGCGTGCAACCAGAAGAGCAACCGCGACCCCGTGACGGAGCTCGCCGAGAACGACGTGCGAGAGACCCTCGACCGCCTGCGCGCCGACGTACTGGTGTGGCCGGTCGAGGGTGCCCGCATCGGGCGCTGGGAACACAACCTGGACCGCAGCTGGGAGCTGGACCCGGCGGGCAAGGCGTTGATCACCGTGCTGCTGCTGCGCGGCCCACAGACGCCCGGTGAGCTCCGGTCCCGCTGCGAGCGGCTCCACCCGTTCGGGTCGGTCGGGGATGTGGAGGCGGCGCTCAGCCGTCTCGCCGCGGGTCCCGAACCGCTGGTGACGGAGCTGGGCCGCGGCCCGGGGCAAAAGGAGAGCCGTTGGGCGCATCTCGTCGCAGGCCCGCCGCCCGGCCGCTCCGAGCCGGCACCCGCGCCGCGAGCGTCCGCCGCCGCGGGCCTCGCGGACAGGGTTGCGGCCCTCGAGGAGCGGGTCGCCGAAATCGCCGGCGAGCTGAGCCGCCTCGCGGCGAAGCTCGGGGACAAGGGTTAGCGCCCGCCCTGCGGGACCGGTCCCGGCGCCCCCCAAGGCTATCGTTTCACCGCGTGAGGCCCCTTTTTTTTGCCCCGCGGGCTGCGGCCGGGTCGCTCGGGCGGCGCATCGAGCGCCGCCCTCCGACCCGCCTGCGCGTGCGACCGAGCAGGCCAGAGCGGCGGCCGGAGCCTCGCCGTTCCCTTCCCTCGCATGAAGCGCTCGGTCGGGGCCGGCGTTTCCACCCGCCGCTCTGGCCGCTCGGGACCCGCACGCTCCGGCGCCATCGGCCTCCGCCCGCTGGGCGGTTTCGCCCCCACCCCCCCGCTTGACAGCGCAGGCGTCCAGCTCCTGTGGCGCGGGCGCCCTCGCCCGCGCGCCACAGCCTTCTGTCACGTCTCCCGGCCTGCACCAGGACCTCCGGCTGGTGGGCGGGGGGCCTTCCATCCGCCCCTCGGGTGAAGCGGCTATTGCTCCGGAGGCCGCGGGGCCCCAGCGGCGAGGCGCGCTGCTGGGTCGCGGCCGGAGGAGCTTCGGGCCGCAGCGAGCGGGGGCGAGCAAGGCCCGAACGCCGCTTCACCCGAGGGGCAAAGAGAGAGCCTCCACGCAGTGGAAGAAGGCCAGTGCCTGCTCTTCGGGGAGATCCTTCGCTCGCTGCGCTCGCTCAGGATGACGTCGGGGTGCGCAGGGCAGTACGAAAGGTGGCTCACGCAGTGAAGAGAAAGCCCTGGGCACCCGTGGTCTTCAGCGGCCCGCAGGGCAAGAAGGCGAAGCCCATCCAGGTTTGACGCGGCGGCGGGCGGTTGCTATGCTGCACGGTCCCCGAAAGGGGAAGCGTTTGCTCCGGATCGACTTGACCCATGCCGACACCGAGCCGCTGGAGTTCGACGAGCGGTCGGTCGTACCACCCGCTGCGGGCGGGGTGGACGTGGTGTCGGTTGCGCCGGTGGAACTCTCCGGCCGGGTCGAACGAGCCGGGCGGGGGTTCCTGCTCGAGGGCCGGGCGGCCGGGAGCGCCAGGCTGAGGTGCGGCCGATGCTTGGCCGAGTTCGAGTTCGCGTTCGTGGAGCCGGTGGAGTTGCACCTCCTGCCGGTGACGGCGGCGCCGCAGGATGACGAGACGCGGCTGGGTCGCAACGACCTCGAAGTGCGCTTCTTCGAGGAGTCGTTCGTGGACCTCGCGGAGCTCGCGGCCGAGCAGTTCGCGCTCGCCGTGCCGATGAAACCACTGTGCGCCGAGGACTGCCGCGGAATCTGTCGGCGCTGCGGCGCAAACCTCAACCTGGGGGCGTGCTCGTGCCCCCCACAGAGCAACGATGATCGGTTCGCGCCGCTGGCTGGCTGGCGGCCGAACGAGTAGACGCGGGAGGTCGTTCCGATGCCCAACCCAAAGAGTCGTCATTCCAAGGCGCGCCGCGACAAGCGGCGGGCGCATGATCACCTGGCCGAGCCTGCCCAGTCGGTATGCCCGAACTGCTTCCAGCCGAAGCAGCCTCACCGCGTGTGCCAGCACTGTGGCATGTACGAGGGCCGTCAGGTCCTGCACGTCGAGGAGATCGCCTGACCCAGGCCGAGGCATGACCAAGGCGGTTTCGGGTGCGGTAGCCCTGGACGCGATGGGGGGGGACCACGCCCCGGCGGCAACGGTGGCGGGCGCGGTCGAGGCGGTGCGACAGTTCGGGGTGCGGGTCCTCCTGGTGGGGCGCGAGGCCGTGCTGCGCCGCCAGCTTGAACAGACGGGCGGCGTGCCGAACAACCTGGAGATCGTGGACGCCGCCGACGTGGTGGCGATGGACGATCCGCCCACCGCACCGGTCCGCGGCAAGCGCGGTTCCTCGATGGCGGAAGCGGCCCGACTGGTCCGCGACGGCGAGGCGTGCGCGTTCGTGACCGCCGGGAACTCCGGCGCGGCGATGGTTGCCGCGAAGCTGATCATCGGCACGATCCCGGGGGTGGAGCGCCCGGCGCTCGCAACGCCCGTGCCCGGACTCGCCCGCGAGACCCTGATCCTCGACGTCGGCGCGAACGTCGACTGCAAACCGCAGAACCTGGAGCAGTTCGCCGTCATGGGCCACTTCTACTCGCAGGCGGTGCTGGGGGTGTCGAACCCTCGCGTCGGCCTGCTCTCGATCGGCGAGGAGGAGGGCAAGGGCGACCGCGTGACGGTCGAGGCGTACCGCCTGCTCGCCGATGCCGGGTTGAACTTCGTCGGCAACGTCGAGGGGCGCGACATCTACAACGGCAGCGTGGACGTGGTGGTCTGCGACGGTTTCGTGGGCAACGTCGTGCTCAAGGTCTCCGAGGGGTTGGGCGAGATGATCTACGCCTTGCTGCGCAGCGAGGCGAGGCGCTCGGCGAAGTCGGCGGTCGGCATGTTGCTGGCGAAAGGCGTGCTCACGGCCCTCAAGCGCAAGGCGGACTACGCCGAGTACGGGGGGGCGCCGCTGCTCGGCGTGCGCGGGGCGTGCCTGGTGGGCCACGGGCGCTCGAGCGCAAAGGCGATCAGGAACGCCATCCGCCTCGCCCACACTTACGCCGCGCGCGGGGTCGTCGGCCACATCGAAGCCAAGATCGGCGAGCTTCGCGCCCGCAACGCATCGGAGGGGGTCCAACGTGCATGACCGACACGCGCTGACCGCGCGCATCGCAGGTTTGGGTACTTGCCTGCCCGAGAAGATTTTGACCAACAAGGACTTCGAGAGGATGGTGGACACCTCGGACGAGTGGATCGTCTCGCGCACCGGCATCCGGGAGCGCCACGTGGTGAGCGAGGGCGAGAGCGTCGCCACGATCGCCGTCGAGGCGGGCAAGCGCGCGATGGCGGACGCCGGTGTCGAACCCGAGGAAATCGAGCTGCTCGTGCTCGCCACGGCCACCGTCGAGCAGCCGATTCCGGCGACGTCCGCGATCATCCAGCCGGCGCTCGGCATCAAGAACGCGACGTGCTTCGACATCGCGGCCGCGTGCTCGGGGTTCCTGTACGCGATGCACGTCGCGCGCCAGTTCATCATCACGGGCGAGGTGAAGACGGCGATGGTCATCGGCGCCGAGACCCTCTCCCGCTACACCGACTACACCGACCGCGCGACCTGCATCCTGTTCGGCGACGGCGCCGGCGCGGCGGTGCTCCAGGCCGCTCCGGCCGGCGAGGGGATCCTGCGCTCCGCGCTGCACACCGACGGCACGTACGCGGATTTCATCCAGATGCCCGGCGGCGGCAGCAAGTACCCCCCCAACGTCAAGGCGCACATCGACGCCCGTCTGCCGTTCATCAAGATGCGCGGCAACGAGACGTTCAAGGTGGCGGTCCGCTCGATCACGGAGGTGTGCCAGGAGGTGCTCGCCGGCGCCGGCGTGGCCGCCGACAAGGTTGACCTGTTCGTCCCGCACCAGGCCAACCTGCGCATCATCGCCGCGGTCGGGGAGCGGCTGGGACTCCCACCCGAGAAGACCTACCTGAACCTGGAGCACGTCGGCAACACCTCATCGGCCTCGATCCCGCTGGCGATGCGCGAGGCGATCGACCGCGGCGTGCTCAAGCGGGGCGACCTCGTGCTTCTGGCGGCGTTCGGCGGCGGGCTCACCTGGGCCGCGACCCTGCTGAAGTGGTGAGCGGGCACAATGGGCAAGACCGCCTTTGTCTTTCCGGGCCAGGGGAGTCAGTTCGCGGGGATGGGAGAAGATCTC
>Ga0209385_1000600_pt1 | contig 14787 bp, 7 predicted proteins | sample NGEPerB_FD_184506 | JGI IMG/M metagenome (GOLD analysis project Ga0209385, IMG submission 184506) | Arctic peat soil microbial communities from the Barrow Environmental Observatory site, Barrow, Alaska, USA - NGEE PermafrostAB12-B... | ecosystem: Environmental > Terrestrial > Soil > Wetlands >... | reverse complement strand
ATAGTTAGCTGAACCCCCGGCTGGCGCCGGGGGTTATTCATATTTAGCCACTTCGTGGCTAAAAGCCCCTAAATCCACTAAGATTAACTCTCAACTAAATAAAGATGTGTATAAAGATTAGTCTCCTGGGAGAAAGGGCAGGTGGAAGATGTAAGTAATTCTAATATCTGTAGTGATCAGGTTTGTAAGGCCCTTTATCCGGTACTCCGATATATTCTGATTGTTCTTTTGTAAGTTTTGTGAGTTTCACTCCCAGCTGATCAAGGTGTAAACGGGCAACTTCCTCATCGAGATATTTTGGAAGTCTGTAAACACCTATTTCGTATTTGTTTTTCCAGAGATCAATCTGTGCGAGTGTCTGATTGCTGAAAGAATTACTCATAACAAATGAAGGATGTCCTGTAGCGCAGCCAAGATTGACCAATCTTCCTTCAGCAAGTATAAAAATTGCGTGTCCGTCGGGAAACAAATATTTATCAACCTGCGGCTTAATATTGATTTTTACAACTCCTTTCAGCTCATTCAGATTGTCAACCTGAATCTCATTATCGAAATGACCTATATTACAAACGATTGCCTGATCCTTCATTTTCAGCATATGTTCCAGGGTTATTATATCTCTGTTACCGGTAGCTGTAACAAATATATTCCCCTCAATGAGAGTGTCTTCAACTGTTTTAACCTCAAATCCTTCCATTGCGGCCTGTAATGCGCAAATAGGATCAATTTCCGTAACAATAACTCTGGCTCCGTAAGATTTCATAGACCTGGCACAACCTTTTCCCACATCGCCATAACCGCAAACAACTACAACTTTTCCTGCAAGCATCACGTCAGTTGCTCTTTTTATCCCATCTGCAAGTGATTCACGGCAGCCATACAGGTTATCGAATTTTGATTTTGTGACCGAATCATTAACGTTTATTGCAGGTACCAGTAATTCGCCATTTTCCAGCATCTGGTATAAACGGTGCACCCCGGTTGTGGTCTCTTCCGATATCCCTTTCAATTCACTGACAGTTTTGTGCCACTTCCCCGGTTCTTTTGCCATTATATCTTTAAGCGTAGCGAAAATTATTCCTTCTTCCCTGTTCTCCGGTTTCCTGTTAAGTATTTCAGGCGAATTTTCAGCTTTATATCCAAGGTGAACCATAAGCGATGCATCACCGCCGTCATCAACCAGAAGATTAGGACCTTTTCCTTCGGGAAATGTAAGCGCCTGGGCAGTGCACCACCAGTATTCCTCAAGTGTTTCACCCTTCCATGCAAAAACAGGTATTCCTCTGGCAGCTATTGCGGCTGCAGCATGATCCTGTGTAGAAAAGATGTTACAGCTTGCCCATCTCACATCAGCGCCGAGTTCGGCCAGAGTCTCGATAAGAACGGCTGTTTGAATAGTCATATGCAACGACCCTGTTATCCTTGCACCTTTTAATGGCTGCTCAGCATAGTATTTCTTTCTGATCGCCAGTAACCCCGGCATTTCTTTTTCTGCAATTTCTATCTCTTTCCTGCCAAAATCAGCCAGTGAAATGTCTTTTACCCGGTATTGCATTGTATCAAATTTTACATTCATAATTCAGTCAATTTTTGAGTGTTCAAAGTTAATAAAAACATTTATAATATTTCAGGCCAGCAGATTCAGCATATCTTGTTTATCATTAGCTATTTGTTTAGTTAACTGTTCCAGATTGTCGAACTTTTTCTCATCTCTCAGCCTCTTTCTGAAAACAACAGAAATTTTTCTTCCGTAAATGTCCTTATCAAAGTTTAAGATATGAACTTCAATACTTCTTAAACTGATATCTGTATTGATTGTCGGGTTGGAACCAATGCTGAGCATACCGGGAAAAACGTTTTCATCAAGCTGTACTTCAACGGCATATATTCCGTTGGCCGGGATTAATTTATATTTAGAGTCGGGCTTAATATTTGCTGTCGGGAAGCCGATGGTACGCCCTATTTTTCGTCCCTCAATTACTGTTCCGGTTACAGAATAAAAATATCCGAGCCACTTGTTAGCTGAATCGATTTTACCTTTTAACAGAGCATCACGAATTAAGGATGAGCTTATTGCACCTTCTTCCGTATGATAACCCTGTACCTGTTCCACCCTCAAGTTCAGTTCTTCCGCACATTGTTTTATTGTATTAAAATCGCCTTCACCTTTTCGCCCGAAATGATGGTTAAATCCTATAATAAGATGCTTCGTTCCTATTTTTTCCACGAGAATGCCTTTTATAAAATCACATGCCGGTATTTTACTGAACCTGAGATCAAATTCTATAACAACAAGATGATCGATGCTTGCTTTTGCGAGAAGTGCTTTTTTCTCATCCATAGTTGTAAGGAACGACAGATTTACATTGTTCTGTTCAAGCACGATTCTTGGATGAGGTGAAAATGTAATTACAACTGATTCCCCTCCAGCCTCTTTTGCTCGTCTTACAAGGATATCAAGAAGAACCATATGTCCCCTGTGAACCCCGTCAAAAATTCCCAAAGTAGCCACAGGGGAAATAAGATTAAGATTTTCAAAACCCTGATGAATCTGCATAAGATAAAATTATGTCTGCAAAATTAATAAAGCCCTTGGAAATGAAACAATTTAATGGTTTAGATTTTGTAATTTTATAGAAATATATCCATATTGTCAAACATCATGAATTCAACAAGTTTCTATCAATCTGACCCATGGTTAAATCCATTTACCGGTATTATTGACGGGCGGATTGCAAAATGCCTGTTAAAGGAAAAACACCTCATAGGAAATGGCACACTATGTGATTTTGCTATAGGCTATTTGTACTATGGTCTGCACTATACTGACAATTCGTGGGTCTTCAGGGAATGGGCTCCAAACGCTGAAAAGATTTTTGTGACAGGGGTCTTTACTGATTGGAAAGAGAAAAAGGAATTTATGATGAAACGGATTAATCAGATGGGCGACTGGGAGATATTTATTCCTCATGAGACTCTTAAGCATGGAGACCTGTATAAACTTTCAGTTCATTGGGGAGGCGGGAACGGTGAAAGGATTCCTTCTTATGCTAACCGGGTGGTTCAGGATGATAAAACCAAAATATTCAATGCTCAGGTATGGCATCCGGCAAAAAGCTATGAATGGGCCTGTAAAAATTTTACTCCAAAAGATCCTGCTCCTGTTATTTATGAAGCTCATATCGGAATGGCTACTTCACAGGAGAAAATCGGAACTTATCGTGAATTTACGGAAAACATTCTCCCTGTAATAAGTAAATCGGGATATAATACCATACAACTTATGGCAATCCAGGAACATCCTTTCTATGGATCGTTCGGGTATCATGTCTCAAGTTTTTTTGCTGCTTCTTCAAGATTCGGAACACCGGAAGATCTTAAAGAACTCATCGATAAAGCCCATATGGCCGGACTTAGAGTCATTATGGACCTTATTCATTCCCACTCGGTTAGAAATGTAAATGAAGGATTGGGTCTGTTCGACGGATCATTGGGCCAGTATTTCCATGCAAATTATAGAAGAAATCACGTGGCCTGGGATTCCCTTTGCTTCGACTACGGTAAGGACAATGTTATCCATTTCCTGTTATCCAACTGCCACTACTGGCTTGAAGAATACAAATTTGACGGCTTCAGGTTTGACGGAATTACGAGTATGATCTATTATGATCACGGACTTGAAAAAAATTTCACATCATATAATGAATACTTCGATGGAAATCAGGATGAAGATGCGCTCATTTATCTCTTTCTTGCGAACAAAATGATCCATAAATTTATGCCTGGCGCTATTACAATAGCTGAAGAAATGAGTGGCATGCCGGGGCTGGCGTCTGATACAGAAAAAAAGGGGTTCGGATTCGATTACAGGCTCTCTATGGGGGTTCCTGATTTCTGGATAAAGCTGGTTAAAGAGACTATGGATGAAAACTGGGATATGGGAAAGTTGTTCTATGAACTGACTCAGCACCGGCCTGAAGAAAAGATAATATCCTATTGTGAATCGCACGACCAGGCTCTGGTTGGCGATAAAACGCTTATATTCAGGATGATAGATGCAGAGATGTATTCAGGAATGAACAAGTCATATCATAGCATTGCATTGGACCGTGGCATAGCATTGCATAAAATGATAAGACTAATAACCTTCAGCACCTCAGGAGGAGGTTACCTTAATTTTATGGGGAATGAATTTGGTCATCCGGAATGGATTGATTTTCCACGGGAAGGGAACAACTGGAGCTTTAAATATGCACGTCGTCAATGGCAACTGGCAGAAAACAAAGATCTTAAATATAACTTTCTGCTTAAATTCGACAGAAAAATGCTGAAGCTTCATACTGACTTCAGAATTCTTGATGACTTGACAGTTAACAGGATATATGAGAATAATCCAGATAAGGTTATTGCTTACACCAGGGGGGAATTACTTTTCGTTTTTAACTTTCATCCTACGACATCCTTCACTGATTATGGAATACCAGTTATGGGAAAATACAGGATCATACTTGATACTGACGACCCTTTGTTCGGAGGATTCAACCGGATAGACCATAAAACCGTTTTCATATCAATTAAAAAAGCAGACAGGAATATTATTAATGCTCCTTTATACCTGTATTTATATCTGCCTTCAAGAACAGCCCTGGTTTTCAAAAAAGAAGAAGTACGACGGGCAACAGATTTTTAATCAATCCAGCGAAGAAGATAGAAATCCTGCTTATGAGGAAGGTCTTTGTGTTTTGGATAGATTCGTATTCCGTAAAAGAATGATCCTGCTTTTTCAGGTACGAGGCTGGCCCTGTAAAGACATTTGCCGTTTTTATAGCTTACTAATTTAAACTCTTCACTGGCAACGAATTCATGCTCGCCGGTTTTACTCATATGAGTTATAATAAATTCAACTCCAACGTTATCTTTGGGAATTTTCTTAATATCAAGCGCAATTTCTGCCCTGTAATCATGACCTGAACGGTAAACGTTATCCCCTGGCTTCTCAAAACTGTAATTCAGGACTTCAATATCATCCCATTCATCTTTAATTGCTTTCTTCCATGCATCAAGGGCTTTTGCCTTCTCAAAGTTATTACACGTAAGATATTTATTCCGCTTAAAAAGCTTATTGTAATATTTTTCATAATAATCATCGATCATCCTCTTCATGGTAAATTCAGGAGCTATTTTTACCATTGTATTTTTTATAAGGCTTATCCATTCAGAGGATATTCCCTGTTCATTGAATGAGTAATAAGCCGGAACTATTTCAAATTCAAGCATATTATAAATAGTTTCGGCATCAATGTCATCCTGAAGGTCTTGATTTTCATAAGTCCTTTTCTTTGGCAAAGCCCATCCGGCAAAAGCACGATATCCTTCAACCCACCATCCGTCAAGGACACTGAAGTGTATCGTACCATTCATTACTGCTTTTTCGCCGCTGGTTCCCGAAGCTTCAAGAGGCCTTGTTGGTGTGTTGAGCCAGATATCAACTCCCCGTGTCAGGTTCTTGGCCAGTTCAATGTCGTAATTCTCGAGGAAAATTACCTTACCCGCAAACTCAGGCATTTGAGATATTTCAAATACCCTCTTTATCAGATCTTTCCCGCCGCCATCATTTGGATGAGCCTTACCGGAGTAAATAAACTGAACCGGTTTCTCCGGATTATTCACTATTCTTGATAGCCTGTCAAGATCGCGGAAGAGCAGCGAGGCTCGCTTATATGTTGCAAATCGCCTGGCAAAACCTATAGTCAGTGCTTTTTCATTGAGATGACCACTTATACTCAATAATGTATGAGGGCTCACATGCTTTTCAATCATATCTGACTGGAGCCTTTTCCTGATAGTTATAAACAGGTTCTTCTTAAGCCTTGTTTTTACATCATAAACTTTTTTATCTTCAAGGCTGTATAACTTTTCCCAAAGGCTCCTGTCGGTCTGGTCGAAGTTAACATTGCCTGTCAATTCTTTATAAACCTCTTTCCACTCGGGAGCAGTCCATGTAGGATGATGAACTCCGTTAGTCACATAGCCTATGAACAATTCCTCCTTAAGATATCCGGGCCAGAGCTTATTGAACATTTCCTGGCTAACCGCCCCATGAAGTTTACTCACACCATTGACCTCCTGTGACATCCGTGCGGCGAGAAAACTCATATTGAATTTCTTATCAGAGTCCCCTTTACACTGTCCGAGGGCCATAAGTTCTTCCCAGGTAATAGTTAACCGGCTATGATAATGAGAGATATACTTACGAAGAAGGTCTTCTTCAAATGCATCATGTCCTGCAGGGACGGGCGTATGTGTGGTAAACAGGGTTGAGGACCTTACCGCTTCGAGAGCCTGATAGAAAGTAAGATGCTGTTCATTTATAAGACCTCTTAATCTTTCCAGGCTGATAAAGGCAGAATGGCCTTCGTTGCTGTGATAGATATCTGGTTTTAATTCCATGGCAACAAGAGCTCTGATCCCACCGATACCAAGAATGAGTTCCTGCCTTAACCTATTTTCATTATCACCTCCGTAAAGGTAATGAGTGACTGTCCTGTCTTCCGGCAGATTATCATCAAAATCGGTATCAAGAAGAATAAGTTTTACTTTCCCAACCATTGCTTCCCATACGCGGATTTTTACAGTTCTTGCTGGCCATACAAGACTGACACACAAATGGTTGCCTTTTGAATCTTTTACCGGGTTTATCGGGAGACGCGAAAACTCTTCAGCTTCATATATTGACAGCTGCTCGCCTCTTGGACCAAGCTTCTGGGTAAAATATCCATACCTGTAAAGCAAACCAACTCCTATAATTTTTAAGTTCGAATCGCTGGCTTCCTTAAGATAATCACCCGCGAGGATACCAAGTCCTCCGGAATAGATTTTCAGACATGGGTGTATACCAAACTCCATACTGAAATAAGCAATTGATGGTAATTCCTGGTTATCAGGACGATCCATATATGTTTTGAATGTTTCATTGACAGTTTTCAGTTCAGCTACAAAATCATCATCATCTTCAAGTACCAGAAGCCTTTTATAGTCAATTTTTTCAAGCAGAAGTTTAGGATTATGCTTTACCTCTTCCCACAGTGAGGGGTCCATCCTCTTAAATAATAGTTCTGCTTCAGTATTCCACGACCACCAGAGATTATTTGCCAGGTCTTTAAGTGAAGCCAGTTTTTCAGGCACATCGCTCTGAACATAGATATCTTTCCAAACAGGCACCTGGTGTGGTTTTCGTACATGTATTCCGGGAGTTTCAACGAACCTGATGAATTCTCTTGGCTCCTCTCTCCTTTCGTTACTTTGTTTAAGCGCAAAGGCATAAGCGTCAAAGTAATGATTGACTAGATTGTCCCAGAGGGCAATTCTTGAAATAGCATGAGCCTTCTCTCTGGCAATCTTAATGTCACTGTCATTCAGACCGATGAACATTGAAACGAAATCCCTTATCTTGTTTACGACTTCAGTCTCATTATCATCGGTCCTTTCAATTATGGCTATCCCATTCCCAGGATTTTCAAAATAAGTTCTTACCCACAGTCCATACCCTGAAAGTGACGTTGTAACAGTAGGTATTGAAAACATTTGACTTTCAAGCGGAGTGTATCCCCAGGGTTCATAATATGAGGGGAATACAGAAATATCAAATCCTATGAGCAAATCAAAATAGGGCATATTAAAAATCCCGTCGTTCCCATTAAGATAACACGGAACAAAAATGATTTTTACCTTCGATTTTTGATCATTAGTGAGATTATTTGCCGCTAATCTTTGCAGAACCGGATCTGTAGACGGATAATGCAGACTATGGGTAAGGTATCTGTCACCACCGTTTCCCTTGCCGTTATTAAAGAGGATATCCTGGATATCCTGACGAGGTCCTTTATGATATGCAGGTATAAGGAAGAAAGCTATGCATTCTTTTTCAGTTGCACTTGCTTTCTGCAATTCACCCAGGGAATCAATCAAAATATCAACACCTTTATTCCGGAATTCATATCTCCCGCTGTTTACCAGTAAAACACAATCTTCTGAAACAGAATAACCCAGTACCGCTTCTGCAACACTAAGAAGTTTTTCGCGCGCGATTTGTCTTCTTTCTTCAAAAATGTCATTAGCCGGAACAAAGGAATCTTCGAATCCGTTTGGAGTCACAAAATCTACCTCCTTGCCAAGAAAGTGAGCGCATTCCCTTGATGTTATTTCGCTTACTGTTGTAAAAACGTCTGCCTCGGAAGCTGAAATTTTTTCGAGTGATTGTTTAGCCACAACATTGAACTCCCTTGCAACCTGCAAAGGAACATATTCCTCCATCTTACCATAAAGAGGACGATTATTCCCTGCAATGCATCTTCCCAGAACTGTGGCATGGGTCGTAAAGGATGTTGCAACCCATGGCACATACTTTTTGAGGTACAGTATCCCTGTACCGGTCATCCATTCGTGGAATTGAGCAATAGTATTATGATGCTCGCGATAGAATGTTGAAAAACTCTCAATCAGCTTGCCAGCTGCATATCCAAAGAGCGCGGGCTCAACATAATCCCATTGGCCTGTAATACTGTCAAGCTTGTATGTTTCCCAGAATCCTGCAAATATCTCATTCTGCTGACCGAAGTAGGGAGTAAAGTCTATTAGAAATACAATAGGTTTTCCTGAAATATTCCATCTCCCTGTTTTAACTCTTAATCCTTCACTGGCTGCTCTGGCTTTCCATTCAGGAAATAAGGATTCATCAGGTATAAATTCGGGATTTGTTACATCTTCCCGCCATACATCCGGACCAATAAGTATATAATTGTCTCCAAGTTCCTTTACTATTTTAAGCGCTTTGGTTGAAATTACTGTGTGTATTCCTCCCACTTTATTGCATACTTCCCAACTGGTTTCAAATATAAATTCAACCTTCATCTTAAAAAAATTATTTGTTATATCCTGGTAATACTACTTTTTGTTTGCTTTGACTTTGACAGCCATCTTCACGGGAGCTCTCTTTTTTATTATCCCGGAGGCAGGTGTGGAGATTTTTTCTTTTGGGGATACTATTGCTAAAGATTTTAATGATTTCCTTTTAGCCGGTTTTTCCCGGGGATTTATTTTCGCAATTTTCTTGGTCAGTCTTTGAATTTCCAAAGATTGTTTTTCTATCAGCATATCTTTTTCAATAACCTGGTTCCCGAGTTTATATATCTGATCTTGTTCAGCTGAATCAGGAAATAGTTTACTCAACCTTATTTCAAAGTCGCTGAGCACATTCATATAGTTCATAAATGCGTCGTAAGGAGTTTCATACGGATTGAAATAGGCATGTACTGCACCATCTGAGAAGAACTTGGTTGCCATATAATAAAAATGGTCGCTCGATTGCAGGTACTCCCAGTCTTTTTTAATCAATTCGTCTTCACATTTATTAACTTTCCCGGCAAGGCTGTATAATTTATCGAGGGCAGCAACCTGCAACTCATTCCCAAGCCATGCAGTGATGTCGCGCTCTTCATCAGCCCACGAGATAGGAGATGGAATGTTTATTGCTGATACCGGCTGCAATGTGTCGGCAATCTCAGTTGTTGTCATAAACCTGAAAGGCGTTTTCTTCAGGACTGCGCCCGGCATGTGCGAAAGGAAATCAAATATCCCCGTCTCCTTCCAGTTATGTTCACCAAAAGTTTCATAATCCAGAAAAATATTGATCAGCTCGCTTTTCGGAGCAAGCTTATTTATCCATGAAGCATATTTATCTGCTGTTAATGGCCATGAGTTCCAGTTCCTGTTTGAGAACCTGAATGCAATATCATCGCTCAGGACAAAGTTACGGAGGAGAACTTTCAGGCGCGGATTCAGCGAGTTGCAATAAAGAAAATTGGGGCTTTTCCATCCAAGTACATGCTTTGCACCTTCAGTCAGCATCGATTTGAAACCCATATCTGCCACCCACGATCCTATTGTATCAGAATAAATTAATTCGGTATTACGGAAAGATGTAGCTTCTACACCAAGAAATTCCTTTAACATTTCACGGTGGTTTGTCACCTGCCTTTCAAATTCAGTTCTGCTTTTCAGGGAAACAAGTGAATGTGAATTGGTCTCCGCTAGAAATTCTACCATCCCTGTTTCAGCAAGGCGTCTGAAAGAATCAAGCACTTCAGGTGCATAAAGCCGAAACTGGCTGATTGCCAGGCCTGAGAGAGAAAAAGTAACTTTAAATTTCCCTTTATGTTTCTGAATCAGATCCAGAATAACATTATTTGCGGGCAGATAACATTTATCTGCAACCTTCCTCATTATGGATTCATTCGAGAAATCATCATAATAGTAATGATCATGCCCGATATCAAAAAACCTGTATCTCTTGAGCCTGAAAGGCTGATGGACCTGAAAATATAAACAAATTGATTTTTTGCCTGAAACACTCATATCTTAGTTCTTTTGATTTTCAATAACTCTGTAATAAATATCGCGTACATGCCTGGCTGAGTTATCCCATTTAAGTCTGATAACTTCCTCCTTCCCGTTTTTTATGAACATATGGGCAAGTGCGGGATAATTAAGGATCCCATAGATGGCATCAGCCATTGCATCTATATCCCAAAAATCAGTTTTCACAGCATGAGTAAGTATTTCAGCCACACCCGATTGTTTACTAATAATTACAGGTACATTTGACTGCATGGCTTCGAGAGGTGATATACCGAAAGGTTCCGAAACTGATGGCATAATATATACATCGCTCATATCGAGCATAGTAAAAACATCAGCACCTTTAAGGAATCCGGTGAAATGGAAACGGTCGGTTATTTTAAGCGCTGCTGCTCTTCGCATCATCCTCTCCATCATATCTCCCGATCCTGCCATTACAAATCTTACATTGCTCATGACTTGCAGAACCTTATAAGCTGCTTCTATAAAATATTCAGGCCCCTTCTGCATTGTAATCCTCCCCAGAAAAGTGACTACCTTTTCGTCAAACCCCTTTTTAATTATGCAGTTTTCTCCGATCTTAACTGGTTCAACTGCGTTATATACTGTTTCAACCTTTGCCGGATCGATATTATACCGGTTTATTACAATGTCCCTGGTAAGGTTGCTTACCGTGATTATTTTTGAGGCAGCATCCATCCCGTTCTTTTCAATCCGGTAGACATCGGGGTTGACATTGCCCCCGCTTCTGTCGAAGTCTGTCGCATGCACATGAATTACAAGTGGTTTCCCCGATACTTCCATTGCAGCTATCCCGGCAGGATATGCGAGCCAGTCATGGGCATGGATTATATCAAACTCATTTTCATCGGCTATTACAGCGGCCACTACCGAGTACTTATAAATTTCATCCATAAGGCTGCTGTCGTACTTTCCTGAAAAATCTACTTTTCCTTTATTGTTGGTCTTGACATAAAAATTATACCCGGATACCTCAGATTTAACCAACTTCCAAAAATCTTCGGGATCAGTATAAGGTACAATCTTTGATGATACTTCAATTCTTTCAACCGGACGTTTGAATCCTTTGTAAAATACTTTTTTGTATGCAACCGGCACCTGGTTTGCTCCAAGCAGTCTAACCATAGTCTGATCCTCATCGCCCCATGCTTTTGGAACTACAAAGATCACTTCCAGATCATCGAGCGTTGCCATGCCTTTCGTCAGACCGTAGCTGGCAGTGCCTAATCCACCTGAAATATGAGGTGGATACTCCCATCCGAACATTAACACCCGCATAACCTAAACTTGTTATTGATTTGCAAATTTTATCTCAAGTAAGTGAATAATCCTTAATACCTCACCAACACTCCATGCCTGTGAGATCGCACCCTGAGGTGAGTGAGGAGGATCGCCATCATAGATCTCGGAAATTGTACTGATTCCGTGTTCGCTCATTACTGCTTCAAGCCCATAAATTAATTTTTTTACTTTCTGCACTCCCTGCTGACCATATACTTTCAGCCATCCTTCACAGAAGGGACCGTAAAGCCATGGCCATACCGTACCCTGATGATATGCAGTATCTCTTTCTTCCTGATTTCCTCTGCAGACACCATGGTACAATTTATTTCTGGGAGAAAGACTTCTGAGTCCTCTTATGGTAACAAGGTCCCGATCAGCAACATCAAGTATTTTTTTCATCTGGTCCTTATCAAGCATTGAATATGGCATCGAAACAGCTATTACCATATTTGGCCTTATATAAGTATTTTTTCCTTCATCATCGTTAACATAATCAGCCAGATAGCCAATTTTTTCATCCCAAAACATATCAAGGAATGATTTCTTAATAAGCTCCGGCAACTTCTGATATTCCTTAATGAACGTCTTATCATTTTCCTTTGCTGACATTTCAAGAGAAAAACAAACAGCATTATACCAGAGTGCATTTATTTCAACATCATAGCCTTTTCGTGCAGTAACCGGAGTGCCATGTACTACAGCATCCATCCAGGTTAGAGCTTTCCCAGGGGCATCAGCATAAATAAGGCCATTGTCTCTCATGTGAATATTAAAAGCGGTACCATTTTTAAAGGCATTCAGTACTGATTTTGCTGCTTCACCATATCTCTCCCAACCATCCGTGCCACCGTGTTCCGTATATTGCTGAACAGCCCAGAAAAACCATAGAGGTGCGTCAACAGAATTAAATGCCGGGTTACTTGTACTACCCATATTTGGAAACAATCCATCCTTCATTTTGTTAATCTGTGTATCCAGTACTTCTCTGTAGAGTACAAGACCATGACGGGCAAGAGCTAACCCAGGCAAAGCAATAAAAGTATCCCTTCCCCATGTGTCAAACCATGGATAACCAGCTATAATAAGAGTCTTGCCTCCGCGCTTTTCAACAAATTGCTGGGCTGCGTTCTTTAAACAATTAATAAAACTATCCCTCGGGATTTTACCCGAAACAGTCTTGGTAAACTTCTGTTTAAGCCCTGCAGTCTTTTCCTCTTTGGTTGAGGCAGAGAAAACAATAACATCGCCTTTTTTCGCTTTAAGTTCAAAATAACCCGGAGTAAACAGGTCCTCTGAATAATCATATCCGCGTTTCTGTTCCTCAATGTATTCTACACCAAGATACCAATCGGGCATTTGAAGAAACTCAGCATCAGTGGAAAACTGCATATTCAACCAGGGAAAGCCTTCATACATCTTCGACCTGATGCCGTTTTCTATGAAATCGACCTTCGTATTGGCAGCCAGGTTGGCGTGCGTAAGCTGATGAATATTCCTGAAGGCCAGGAATGGACGGAACTGCAGTTTCATTGGTTCAGATGCCTCAAGGATAGAGAACCTCATAAGAAGCTGTTCTTCATAATGAACCAGAAGTCTTTCCTGTTTAAGAATTACACCTCCAACCCTGTAAATTCTTGAAGGAATATCATTGGTATCATAATCCTCAACATATTTATGACCTTTTGGACTGAAATAATCTCCTTTATATTTTCTTATCCCCGTATTAAAACTCTTGTCCTTGTTTACAACTGTAACATCGAGGGAAGACAGTAGCACAAATCTCTCCCCTCCTAACTCATCAACAGGACAAACCAGCAGTCCGTGATATTTTCTGGTATTACATCCGACAAGTGTTGTCGAGGAATAAGAACCTGCCCTGTTCGTTCTAATCATCTCCCGTGCCAGAGAATATTCGAGGTTAACTACCTGTTCCTTTTCGAACTTAATGTAACTCATATATTTACAGTTTGAATAACAAATAAAAAACTATGTAAGGTACCAATAAAAAATGAAGCCTGCAAAGAAGCGTCATCTGCCGGGAAAATTAATAAAATTTCTTAAAAGTATTGCCGGATTAAAAAAAGAATAACTTTGCATTTCAATAATTGAAAATAATTATCAATTAACATTTTACTTAATGAAAAAGAAGCTTTTATTCTTTATGTTTATCGTATTGTTTTCTGCCGGTTGCAAAAACAATATTGTCAGAATTTCAGGCACAATTGTAAATCCTCTCAGCGGAACCTTTATTTATCTCGATGAACTCAAGTCGAATGAACTGAAACCTGTTGATTCAGTTAAGCTTTCCTCAGATGGTGCTTTTAATTTCAAGAGGGAGATTAAGCAGCCTTCTTTCTACCTTCTAAAAAGAAATGAGAATAACTTTCTTACAATGCTGATTGAACCGGGGGAGAAGATCACACTTAAAGCTAACTCAGATTCACTGAATTATCCAATATCATTAAAAGGATCTAAAGGTACTGAAATGATGACTGAATATAATAAGACACTCCAGTCAACTATAAAAAAACTTTCAGGACTAAGCGATATCTATAAACAAAATGTAGATAAGCCCGAGTTGCCAAAAGTAATTGAATCACTCGACAGTCTGGCACAGAGCTACCTGTCGGAAATTAACTCCTATACCAAAAAATATATCGATGAAAATCTTAACTCGCTGGTCAGCCTTGTTGCACTCTATCAGCAGGTTGCGCCCAGCGTTTACGTTTTGAATCCGGCAAAGGATATGAAATATTTTGAGAAAGTTGACTCCTCTATGTTTAGCCTTTATCCCGATTATGAACCCGTAATATCGCTGCACGATCAGGTTAAGGAGTTAGCAGCAAAAATGAAAGGAGAAACAGGTGCAGCTCCCGCCTCAGCTGCAGGAGCCATGGCTCCTGAAATATCTCTTCCAACACCAGCAGGAGATACTATAAAACTATCCTCAACCAAAGGGTCAGTGGTTCTTCTCGATTTCTGGGCCTCATGGTGCGGTCCATGCAGAAAAGAAAATCCAAACCTGGTGAATGTATATAGTTTATATCATAAAAGAGGGTTCCAGAT
>Ga0209385_1000597_pt1 | contig 14825 bp, 15 predicted proteins | sample NGEPerB_FD_184506 | JGI IMG/M metagenome (GOLD analysis project Ga0209385, IMG submission 184506) | Arctic peat soil microbial communities from the Barrow Environmental Observatory site, Barrow, Alaska, USA - NGEE PermafrostAB12-B... | ecosystem: Environmental > Terrestrial > Soil > Wetlands >... | reverse complement strand
GTCCTGGTCCCAGTTCGGGAAGGTCGGTTCTGACTCACGCAGCATCAGTTCCGCGCGGTCGCCCATGATCAGGTAGACGTCGACCACGTGCGCGGCGTACTCCAGCGGTGACCACACCTGCGGGCTCGGCCGGTGGGTGATCCCGGGCCGTTGCAACACCAGCTGCCAGCGGGTGGCCGCCTGCAGCAGATCGTCCGGCAGTTGCTCCGCGCGGACGCTGCTCGGGTCGTAGCCGCACTCCGGACACGTCTGCTGGATGGCCCAGGTCCAGTCCTTGTCGTCGGTGGGAGGAATTGCCGGTGGCTCGTTCACGGCTCAAAAGTAGACCCGGAGACTCTCGCCAACGGCGTTCGGTGCGAGCAGACTGTCGGATCATCTGCCGTGAGGAGTCAACGATGACCGATCATCAGCTGTCCCGCCGGTCCGCCCTGGTTGGGCTCGGCGGAACAGCAGTCGGGGCGATCTCTGCCTCGCTGCTCGCCGCCGCGCCTGCCGCCGTGGCTGCCACCACCGCGACTCCAGCGACCACCGCCGCGCCGCCCGCAACTCCGCAGAACAGCGGGGTTGAGCGGCGGGTCAGCGCTCTGCTGCGTCGGATGACGCTGGAGGAGAAGCTCGGACAGCTCCAGCTGCTCAGCACCCCTGAGCTGGCCGACCAGTCCCTGAGGGGTGCGCACCCCTGCGGCGGGGTCTTCTCGGTGGTCGGCGCCGCCAAGCTGAACGTGCTGCAGAAGCTGGCCGTCGAGCACACCCGCCTGGGCATTCCGCTGGTCTTCGGCCTCGACGTCATCCACGGGTACACCACCAACTTCCCGATCCCCTTGGGCCAGGCGTCCAGCTTCGACCCCGAGGTCGCCAGGACGGACGCGGTCGTCTCGGCGGCCGAGGCCAGGCGCAGCGGCATCACCTGGACCTATGCGCCGATGATGGACGTCACGCACGAACCGCGCTGGGGGCGGATCGCCGAGGGTGCCGGCGAGGACCCTTATCTGGCCACCCAGATTGCCGTGGCCAAGGTGCAGGGTTATCAGGGCAACGACTATTCGGCTCAGGACAAGCTCGCGGCGTGCGCCAAGCACTACGTCGCCTACGGCGGCGCCGAGGGTGGCCGTGACTACAACACGGTGGACGTCTCGATCCAGGAACTGCACAACCATTACCTGCCACCTTTCAAGGCATCGGTGGCGGCCGGCGTCGCGACGGTGATGGCGTCCTTCAACGCGATCTCCGGCGTCCCGGCGCACGCCAACGCCTACGTCCTGCGCGAGATCCTCAAGGGAGCATTCGGTTTCGACGGGTTCGTGGTCAGCGACTACACCGGCATCCAGGAATTGATCCTGCACGGAGTGGCCGGGGACGGTGCCGACGCCGCGGCGGCGGGGATCACCGCCGGTGTCGACATGGAAATGGTGTCCACCAATTACGTGGACTTCGGCAGTCAATTGCTCACCCAGGGCCGGATCACCCGGCGGGAGATCGACGACGCGGTCCGCCGGATCCTGCGGGTGAAATTCGCGCTCGGCCTGTTCGAGCATCCCTACGTCGACGAATCAACGGAGGTCATCGCGGTCTCGGACGCGGCCCGGGCGAGCGCCCGCGCGGCGGCCGGTCGGTCGATGGTGCTGATGAAGAACGACAACGCCCTGCTCCCGCTGTCCCGTGGGCCCCGGATCGCGGTGATCGGCCCGCTGGCGACGGCGACCTACGACGTGAACGGCACGTGGTCCGGCCTGGGAACCGGCGCAGGCACCACACCGCCGGTGACGGTGCTCGACGGCATCAAGGCGGCCGCCGGCGCGTCGGTGATCAGCTTCGCGCAGGGCTGTGACATCGAGTCCGCAGACGCCAGCGGATTCGCCGCTGCGGCCGAAGCCGCCGCCGCGGCGGACGTGGTCGTGCTTGCCCTCGGCGAGAGCGCAGCGATGAGCGGCGAGGCGTCCGCCCGCAGCAATATCGATCTGCCCGGTGTGCAGGAGGGCTTGCTGGCGGCTGTCGTGAAAGTCGGAAAGCCAGTAGTGGTCGTACTTTTCAACGGGCGGCCACTGACCCTGCAGTCCACGCATGACACCGCGACCGCGATCCTGGAGGCCTGGGCTCCGGGAGTCGAGGGCGGCAACGCCGTCGCCGACGTGCTCTTCGGCAAGGTCAATCCCGGGGGCAAGCTGCCGGTGTCGTTCCCGCGGGCGGTGGGCCAGGTCCCGATCTACTACAACCACCTGAACACCGGTCGGCCCGCCGACCCGGCGAACAAGTACACGTCGAAATACCTGGACCTGCCCAGTGGCCCCCTCTACAGCTTCGGGTTCGGCCTGAGCTACACCACCTTCACCATCAGCGCGCCGCGGCTGAGTTCGACGAGTATGAATCGGCGCGGTGGACGCATCGACGTCAGCGTCGACGTGACGAACACCGGCGTGCTGGACGGTGACGAGGTCGTCCAGCTCTACCTGCACGACCCCGTGGCAAGCATCTCGCAGCCGGTGCGCAGGCTGCGCGGATTCCGTCGGGTGACGCTGGGGGCGGGCCAGAGCACGACGGTGACGTTCGCCGTCGGGACCGAGGACGTCGGCTTCTACGACAGCCGGGCCAAGTTCATCGTGGAGACCGGAACCATCGAGGTCTACGTGGGCAACAGTTCCGACACCGATCAGAAGGCCACCTTCACCGTCGTGGGGTGACCGGTGCGAGTGCTGTTCAGCTTTGTCGGCGGAACGGGGCACGCGGAGCCGTTGGTGCCGGTCGCCGACGCGATGCGCGCGACCGGCCACGAGGTCGCCTTCACCGGGCACGAGTGCTACCTGCCGCCCCTGGCGTCCCGGGGATTTCGCACCTTCGCGGCCGACGGGGGCAGTGGCGGGCCACCCCCGGCCGGTCGGCTGCCGCTGATCGAGCCCAGTCAGCAGAACGAGGACCGGGTGATCCGCGAGTATTACCTGGGTGAGGTGCCGCGGCGTCGGGCGCCGGGGTACGCCGAGTTCTACGCCCGATGGCGGCCCGATCTCGTCATTCGCGACGAGATGGATATCGGCGCGGCGGTTCTCGCCGAGGCTGACGGCCTTCCGCACGTCGTGGTGCAGGTCTTCGCAGCCGGCTCCTTCCTGCGGCCGGCGGTGGTGGCCGAACCGCTAGCCGCGCTCCGCGGCGAACACGGCCTGCCGCCCGACCCGGACCTGCGGAGCCTCGGCGGCGATCTCGTACTCTCGCCGTTCCCGGTGGGCTTCCGGGACCCGGCGTACCCGCTGCCGGCGACCGCGCGACTGTTCCGAGCCGCCGAGCCGGCTGGGCCCGATCCTGCTGGGCCCGACCCTGGCCCGATGCCGTCGTGGTGGACCGGTCTGCCCGACCGGCCGGTCGTGTACGTCACGCTGGGGACGATCTTCGCACTGGAATCCGGTGACCTGTTCGAGCGGCTGCTGGCCGGGCTCGCGGCACTGCCGGTCGAGGTGATCGCGACGGTGGGGCGCGATCTCGACCCGGCGGACCTCGGCCAGCAGCCCGTCAATGTCCACGTGGAACGCTGGCTGCCGCCCGCATCGGTGCTGGCCAGGTCCGATCTCGTGGTCAGCCACGGCGGCTCGGGCACCGTCGCAGCCGCGCTGACGCACGGATTGCCGCAACTGGTGGTCGCCATGGGCGCCGACCAACTGCAGAACGCCGGCCGCATCACCGATCTCGCGATCGGCCGGGCACTGCACCCGGTCACCTGCACCCCGGCACAGGTGCGGGACGCAGCCGCGGCCCTGCTGGACGACCAGCGTGCGCGACTCGCTGCCCGCCGGCTACAGGCCGAGATGGCAGCCATGCCCGCGGTCGACACCGTCATCCCGGAGCTGGAACGACTGGCCGTTCGTCGGGCTGACCGTCGCGCAGCTCCCTGATCAGCGAGGACACCACGGCCCTTCAAGGTCCTCGGTGACCAACTGCTCGTCCCCCGCGGCGTTCTGGATGATGATCGCATCCATGCCGTACCGGGCGGCCCGCCACTGGTTCTCGCGGACGAACCACGGCTGGAGCACCGCGCGATGAGGCACCCTCGCGTACCGCACGGCGACCCAGGCGCCCGGAACTACGACACTCCGAACGGTCAAACGTCGTCCAAGCATGCCAAACCTGGCTGCGGCCACCGAGGGGAGGCAGAACCAATGTCCGCGACCACCGATCGATTTCGCACGCCGTTGTACACCGTGGCGGAGGCGGCCCGATATCTCGGTGTGCCAGAGTCCACGTTCCACACCTGGGCGAGGGGTCGCAGCCGGAAGCCCGAGGGTCGATCCGAGGTCCATGGCGCCTCCCTGGTCACCGTCATCAAAGGCCAGCCACGGGGCTCGGCTTCGCTTCCGTTCGTCGGTTTGGCGGAAGGGCTCGCGCTGACCGCAATCCGGAAGTCCGGAGTGACGATGCGGCGCATTCGTCCGGCACTGGAAGTGCTCCAGAAGGAGCTGGGCATGGATCATGTGCTGGCGTCGGAGTCGCTGTACACCGATGGTTCGGAAATTCTGTACGACTACGCGGAGCAGGTAGGGGACTCCGATGAGGCCCACGCCGCCCGTGAATTGGTGGTGGTCCGTCATGGCCAGCATGTGTTCAATGACGTCATGAATCACTATTTGCACGGTGTGGAATTCGCGTCCGACGGATACGCCCAGGTCATTCCGCTGCCCGGGTTCGGTCTCGCCGACGTCGTCGCTGATCCGCGACGAGGCTTTGGGCAGCCGACATTCGAACGCGGCGGCGCCAAGGTCGAGGACGTCATCGGACTCTTCCTCGCAGGAGAGAGGCTCACTGACGTCTCGGAGGAGTACGGCGTACCGATGAGCGAGCTGGAAGACGCACTTCGTGTCGCTGCCGCCCGACACGCCGCCTGATTCACCTGCGAGCGGCCTGCCGTTCGTCTTCGTTGATCGAAGCCTCGGCCGCGTCCAAGTGCCGAGACTGCTGCGAGCCAACGGGGTGCGGCTCGTGACGTTGTCCGAACATTATGAAATCCCTGCCGACGAAGCCGTTCAGGACACCACATGGATTGCCGAGTCGGCCGAGCGGGGCTGGATTGCGTTCATGAAGGACGAACGGATCCGTCGCCGACCCGCCGAGCGAGACGAAATCCATCGAAGCGGTGCGCGGTGCTTCTGTCTGGCCAATGGAAACCTCAAGGCGGCCGCAAATGGCTGAGCGTTATCTGGCGAACCTCGCCCGGATCGAGCGCGCCTGTGATGAGCCAGGACCGTTCCTGTACGCGGTGCACGCATCGAGCATCGAACGGTTGTCAATCGGTTCGGTGTGAGTTGTCCGCTCTGGCCGCGGTCAGTCCGGCTGACCCTCGCGCAGCTCCCGTACCAGCGAGGACACCACGGCCTTCAGGCTGCCGTCGTTCGCGGCGGCGACCCGCAGCTGGCGTTGGTAGCTGGCGCCGCGCTTGACGATGTCGCGCACGTTCTCCAATTCGGCGGTGCAGTCCAGCGCCTGCGCGACCGGTGCCAGCATCGGCAGCAGCTCATCGAGGTCCTCGGTGACCAGCCGTTCGTCCCCGGCGGCGTTCTGGATGATGATCGCGTCCATGCCGTACCGGGCGGCGCGCCATTTGTTCTCGCGGACGAACCACGGCTGGAGGGTCGGCACCTGACGCCCGGCGTCCAACTCGCGGGAGAAGTGTTCGACCAGGCATTGGGTCAGCGCCGCGATGGCGCCGATCTCCATGGACGTGGAGATCCCGTCGAAGGTGCGCACCTCGATGGTGCCCCAACGCGGGGACGGCCGGATGTCCCAGCGGAGCTCGCCGAGCTCGTCGATGACGCCGGTGTGCAGCATGTCGGCGACCATGCCCTCGTACTGCTCCCACTCGGCGAACTGCGGGGGCAGCCCGGCCGTCGGCAACTGCTGGAACATCAGCGCCCGGTTCGAGGCGTAGCCGGTAACCTCGCCCGACCAGAACGGGCTCGACGCGCTCAGCGCCTGGAAGTGCGGAAGATAGGTCAGCAGGCCGTCGATGATGGGCAGCACCTTGCGGCGGTCCTCCACCGCGACGTGCACGTGCACGCCCCAGATCATCATCTGCCGCCCCCACCACCTGGTGCGGTCGATCAGGGTGTCGTAGCGCGTCTTGCCGGGGGTGACCTGCTGCTGGAACCACTGGCTGAAGGGGTGCGTGCCAGCCGACATCAGTTCCACGCCAAGCGGTTCGGCGTAGCCGATGACCCGTTCGACCAGTGTGGTGAGGTCGGCGACGGCGTGCCTGGCGCGGTGGTGCGGGGCGGTGACGATCTCCACCGTGTTGGTGAGCAGCTCGTTCGTCACGTGCGGGAAGCCCTGGCCGTCGCCGATCCGGGCCAGCAACTCGGGTGCCGCCGGGCTCAGCTCGCCGCTCCGGCGGTCGACGCAGGCGATTTCCCACTCGATACCAAGGCGTGATCGCTCCGAGTGGGCGAAATCGATACCCATGTGATGTTGGCCAACTTTCGGGGCGGCGGCAGGCGTCAACTCGCGGCGAGTTTAGTCGTCGCCTTGTGGGCGGAGTTGACAACGGCCGGATGCGTGACGATTGTCGGGTGATGCGCACCGCGATGCAGGCCTGTTCGCAGGCCGTCCGCGTGCTGGTCCGGCGTCGGCACGTCGACCACATGCGCACCAGCACGGCTCTGTGTTGCGAAGACCGCTGATTCCTGGCCCCGTTCGGTTCCACGGTTTCTTCGCTTCCTCACACCCGGCCTGCTGCCTGAAAGAGACCTCTCATGACCATCACCGACGAACTGCTGCGAAACTCCCGGCAGTACGCCGATTCCTTCGACAAGGGTGACCTCCCGTTGCCGCCGGCCAAGCACGTGGCCGTGGTGGCCTGTATGGATGCGCGGCTGAACGTGTATGGCCTGCTCGGCCTGTCCGAGGGCGACGCCCATGTGATCCGCAATGCCGGCGGCATCGTCACCCAGGACGAGCTGCGCTCGCTGGCCATCAGCCAGCGACTGCTGGGCACCACCGAGATCATCCTCATCCACCACACGGACTGCGGGATGCTGACGTTCCGGGACGACGAGTTCCGGCAGGCGATCGAGGCCGAGACTGGCGTGAAGCCGACCTGGGCGGCAGAGGCGTTCACCGATCTGGACGCCGACGTGCGCCAGAACATCGCCCGGATCCACGCCGAATCGGCCATCCCGATCAAGGACTCGGTGCGTGGCTTTGTGTATGACGTGGCCGCAGGCACTCTCCGAGAGATCAGTGGAGAATCGCCATGAAGAAGCTGCTGACATTCCCGAACCCGGTCAATGAGTACGCGGCGCGGTCGGTCGCCGGCATGGTGGTGCTGCTGTGCATCGCCACCCTGATCTTCCGCAGCCCGTGGCTGCTCTGGCCGCTGGCGCTCGGGTTCGTCGCCAGGGTGGCGTCCGGACCTCGGTTCTCGCCGTTCGGGCAGCTCGCGACAAAGGTGATCGCGCCCCGCCTGGGACCGGCCAAGCTGGTCCCGGGTCCGCCGAAACGCTTCGCGCAGACCATCGGCGCGACGCTGTCGGTCGGCGCGCTTGTTGCCTTCTACCTTGGTGCGCCGACGGTGTCGTGGGTGCTGGTCGGGTTGATCACCGCCGCGGCGTTCCTCGAATCGGTATTCGGGTTCTGCCTGGGCTGCACCATCTTCGGGTGGCTCCAAGGGATCGGCCTGATCCCGGTCTCGGTCTGTGAGGCCTGCAACGACATACGACTGCGGCAGAAGGCCGCAGTAGCCGGGTGACGTGGTTTGATCGAGGCCGTCACCGGCCCGCGAGGTTCATCTGCACGCCCGATCGGCACTGGAGGATTCATGGCAAAGATCTATGACGACGTCACCAAGCTGATCGGCAACACGCCCTTGGTGCGGCTGAACAAGCTGACCGAGGGGCTCGACGCGACCATCGTGGCCAAGCTCGAGTTCTACAACCCGGCGAGTTCGGTCAAGGACCGCATCGGCGTCGCCATCATCGATGCCGCCGAGCGGTCGGGGGAGTTGCCGCCCGGCGGGACGATCGTCGAAGCGACCAGTGGCAACACCGGCATCGCGCTGGCGTTCGTGGGGGCGGCGCGCGGCTACAACGTCGTGCTGACCATGCCCGAAACCATGTCCAAGGAGCGGCGCGCGCTGCTCCGGGCCTACGGCGCCGAGCTGATCCTGACCCCCGGTCCGCTGGGCATGAAGGGCGCGGTGGACAAGGCCCAGGAGATCGCCAAGGAGCGGCCGGGCGCGATCCAGGCCCGGCAATTCGCCAACGAGGCCAATCCGGAGATCCATCGCCGCACCACGGCCGTGGAGATCTGGGACGACACCGATGGCGCCGTCGACATCGTGGTGGCGGGCATCGGCACGGGTGGGACCATCACCGGCGTCGGGCAGGTGCTCAAGGCGCGGAAGCCCGGCGTGCAGATCATCGGGGTCGAGCCGGCCGAATCCCCGATCCTGAACGGCGGCGCTCCCGGCCCGCACAAGATCCAGGGCATCGGGGCCAACTTCGTCCCCGAGATTCTCGACCGGACGGTCTACGACGAGATCATCGACGTGGACGCCGAGACCTCCGTGGCCGTGGCCCGGGACGCGGCCAAGCGCGAGGGTCTGCTGGTCGGCATCTCGTCCGGCGCCGCGATCCACGCGGCGATCCAGGTGGCCAAGCGTCCGGAGAATGCGGGCAAACTGATCGTGGTGATCGTGCCCTCGTTCGGCGAGCGGTACCTCACCTCGGTGTTGTACTCAGATCTGATGGACTGATGACCAGTGTCCGGGCCGCCCTCACGGTGCTCCGCGAGGATCTCGAGGCAGCCCGCAACCGGGACCCGTCAGCGCGGTCATTCGTCGAGATCGCGCTCGGGTACCCGGGTGTGCATGCGATCTGGTTCCACCGGTTGGCGCATCGGATGTGGCAGGAACCACGACTGCGGTTACTCGCCCGGCTGCTCTCGCAGACGGTGCGGGCGGTCACCGGTGTCGAAATCCATCCAGGTGCGCAACTCGGCCGACGGCTGTTCATCGATCATGGGATGGGAGTGGTGATCGGCGAGACCGCGGTGGTCGGCGACGACGTGCTGCTGTTCCACGGAGTCACCCTCGGCGGCAGGTCGATGCGCCGTGGCAAACGTCATCCGACGCTCGGGGACAACGTCACGGTCGGCGCGGGAGCGAAGATCCTCGGGCCGGTGTCGATCGGCTCCGGCGCCCAGATCGGCGCGAACGCCGTGGTGATCACGGACGTGCCAACCGACCACATTGCCGTCGGGATCCCGGCCAAGATCCGCCCGAATCCTGGAGCCTTGCCGAATATCGGGTACGCAGACGACCCGGCGATCTATATCTGATTGGCCGGCGCTATCGGCGCAAGGCCTTGCGGGCCAGCCAGTTCCCGAGGAATTGCGCGACCTGGACCAGGACGATGATGGTGAGTACCGCGACCCAGGTGACGGCCCAGTTGAATCGCTGGTAGCCGTAGACGATGGCGAAGTTGCCCAGACCACCGCCGCCGACAGCGCCGGCGACGGCGGTCATGTCCACCACGGCGACGAAGACGAAGGTGTAACCCAGGATCAACGGGCCGAGCGCCTCGGGAATGAGCAGGGTGGTGATGATCCGCAGCGGGCTCGCGCCCATCGCGCTGGCTGCCTCGATGACGCCGGGGTCGATCGTCACCAGGTTCTGCTCGACGATGCGGGAAATCCCGAACGAGGCCGCGATCACCAGCGGGAAGATCGCGGCCGCGGTGCCGATGGTTGTCCCCACGACCTGCATGGTCAGCGGTCCCACCGCGGTGATGAAGATGATGAACGGGATCGGCCGGATGAAGTTCACCACCACGTTCAGACTCGTGTAGGTGGGCCCGTTCTGCAGCAGGCCACCCTTGCGGGTGGTGTACAGCAGCAGCCCGAGGATCAGGCCGAAGAACCCGCCGACGAGCAGGGTGACGGAGACCATCCACAGGGTCTGCCAGATCGAGGTCAGGTAGACCGGCCACAGCGTGCTCCAGTCGCTGCTCATGCGATTTCCTCCACGCCGGTCCTGGCGCGCAGGTCGGCGATCAGCTGGTCAACCGCGTCTGGGGACCCGGACAGCGCCAGGGTGATGTTGCCGAAGGACCTGCCCTGCAGCGCCGTGATGCCGCCGAAGACAATCTCGAAATGGACATCACTGCGGCGCACGGCGTCGGTGAGCACGGTGCCGAGGTGGTTGTTCTGGCCGATCTGGATCGACACGAGCCGGGCCTCGTAGGTCGCCCGCAGCCGCGTGGTGTCCTCGGGTTCCGGTTTGTCCTGCAGGGCGGTTTCGACGAACCTGCGGGTGGTGTCGGCCTGGGGAGAGGAGAAGACGTCGTAGGCGGAGCCGACTTCGACCAGGTGACCGTCGTCGAGCACCGCGACCCGGTTGGCGATCGCACGCACGACATCCATCTCGTGGGTGATGACCACGACGGTCACCCCTAGTTCGGAGTTGACCCGTTCCAGCAGTTTCAGGACGTCCGCGGTTGTCTCCGGGTCCAGCGCGCTGGTGGACTCGTCGGCCAGCAGGATCGACGGGTTGGTGGCCAGCGCGCGGGCAATGCCGACCCGCTGTTTCTGCCCACCGGACAGTTGATCCGGGTAGGCCCAGGCCTTCTCGGACAACCCGACAAACGTCAGCAGTTCGGCCACCCGTTGCTTCTGCTGGTCCTTCGGCCACCTGGCGACCTTCAGCGGGAACGCGATGTTCCCGTAGACCGTGCGGGAGCGCATCAAATTGAACTGCTGGAAGATCATCCCCATCCGTGACCTGATCTTCCGAATCTCCTTCTCCCGCAGCCGGGTGATGTCGATACCCTCGATGGACACCTGCCCGGACGTCGCGGATTCCAGCGCGTTGATCAGCCGGACCAGGGTGCTCTTCCCTGCTCCGGAGCCGCCGATGATCGCGAAGATGTCGCCGGCGTCGATGTCCAGGGTGATGGACTGCAGCGCCTTCACCTCGGTCGATCCCACGGTGAAGGTCTTGCTGACGTCGCGGAACTCGATCAGCGCGGCCATGCGTTCCTCCTCGAGAATGGCGCTGAAGGGGTCACCAGCCCGAACGCGGTCGGGCGCCGAGATCTGCGGCGGCCCGCGGCGGGGTCACTGGGCGTCGCGGACCGTTTGTTCCAGGTCCGTCAGGATGGTTTGCAGTTCGGCCGCCGGCTTCGTGACGATCACCGCGGTGCCCTCGGAGGCGTCCACCACGGCCTTGGTGACGGCCGGGTCGTGGTACAGCTCGGCGATCTTGAGGTACGTCGGGTTGTCCTTGTCCGCCGCCCGGGACACGAACGCGTTGATATAGGGCTGGGCCGCCGGCTTGGACGGGTCGTCGTTGTACAGCGCCTTCGACGGATCGAGTTTCGCGTCGAGGGCGAAGTTGTTGTTGATGACCGCCGCGTCCGCCGACGGCAGTGAGGTGACCGTCTGCTTCGCATCGACCGGGGCGACCGTCACCTTCGAGGCCGACGCGTCGATCTCGGCCGGGGTGGACAGCACATTCCCACCGTCCTTCAGCTTGATCAACCCGGCCTGCTGCAGCACCAGCAGGGCCCGCGCCTGGTTGGTCGGATCGTTGGGGATCGTCACCTGGCCGCCCTGCGGGATCTGATCCAGCGAGGTGTGTTTCTGCGAGTACACCCCCAACGGCACCACGACGGTCGAGCCGATCGGGGTCAGGGTGTCGTTCGTGGAGACGTTGAAACTTGCCAGGTAGAGCACGTGCTGGAACAGATTGAGATCCAGTTGGCCCTGCGAGAGGGCGGGGTTCGCCTGCGTGTAGTCACCGAAGTTCACCGTTTGGATGTCGATGCCCTGTTCGGCGGCGAGTCTGGTCAGGATGGGCCAGTAGTCGGCGCTTGCCTCCGTGGTCCCGATCTTCACGGTGACCCGGTCGGCCGAGTCGCTCGACTTCGTCAGGTTCACCACGAGGAGGACGGCGCCGACAATGACGACAACGGCAGCCACCGCGATCCAGGTGATGACCGCGGTCCTGCTCTTCTTCGGCTTCACGGGCAGCGCCGGGGTAGGACTTGAATCGCTGGACGGGGTGCTCATTGGATATGCCTTTCTTGAATGAAAACGGTCTGAATGTCAATAGTGACGACAACGATGTCAGGGTGTTCGCCGGAGGGGCTGCTCTGCGTAGGTGGACCGCAGCAGCGGCGACGGTGACGACGCGGGCGAAGGCGGGCCGAACGGCCCGCTACCGCCGACGAATCGGCGATGTCCGTTCGGGAATGTGCGAGTTGGTTACTCGGACAACAACACGAGTTAGTTACTCGGACAACAACAACAGTCGTCAGGTGCCGGGTACAGCGCTGCCGAGAAGACTCGATGAGAGTGCATCATCAGTCCTCCGTTGCGATCACCACAAGCCCTGGCTGGGTGAACCGAATGTACGTAGGACCCACTCCGGGTGGCAAGCCGTCGCCGGTCAGCGCGCGGAGGCCGACGGCCTGCGGCTGCCCGTTTCACGCTCAATTCGCCCGATTCGAGTAGGTGTCCGGATGCTCAGGCGTGTTCGAATTCACCCCGCGCTAGCGTCGCCGGCGTTGTTGACATGTCGTCCCCGCCCGACGTAGCGTCAGCCTTGGTCATGAGTCCCAGCTTCGAGCCCTGGCTTGCTGGGCGGCAACCCTCACGATGTGGCGGGGTGCCTCAGGTGACGACCCGGTGCGGCAACCGCCGCGCAAGCACTCACGCCGCCCGGAGCGGCCCAGGAGTTCAGGAGAAAGCCATGGCTACCGCGTCGCTGTCCCCGAGCTCCTTGCCGCTTGCCCTGATCACCTTGCACGGAGTCGGCCGCCGGCACGTGGATCTGGGCCGGCTGGCCAGCGCCATCTGTTGTTGCTGAAGTAGTTCTCCCCTCATCCGACTGTCGCTCGTGCAGTGGGGCGCCCTCCTCACCAACAGATCGAAAGGCGTTCCTGCGCCATGAAATTCCTTGGGCTGACTCTCATCAATCACACGCCGGATCCGGTGACCGGCCGGAAACCCACTGCCACCGAACGGTTCGACGAGGTCGTCGACAACGCCGTGCTGTTCGAGGAGCTGGGCTTCGACGGGTAGGGGGTCGGCGAGCGGCATCACCAGCCGTTCATCTCGACCGCGCCGCCGGTGGTGCTCAGCCACATCGCAGCACTGACGTCCAGGATCCGGTTGTTCACCGGGGTGACCCTGCTGTCCGTGCTGGACTCGGTGCGGGTGGCCGAGGACTACGCGACGCTCGACCACCTGTCCGGCGGCAGGCTGGAGTTGATCATCGGCAAGGGCAACGGCCCCGAGCAGGCCGAACTCTTCGGCATCACCCGAGATCAGCAGTGGGACACCATCAAGGAGAACTACCTGCTGTTGCGCCGGCTCTGGCACGAGGAGAAGGTGACCTGGAACCCGTCGGGGCACGGAATCCGGCAGGTCCCGCTGGTCGACGCCGCAGTCTGGCCCCGTCCGCTGCAGCAGCCTGCGCCTCGCATCTGGCATGGCAGCGCAACGTCCAAGACGTCGGTCGAACTGGCGGCGCAGCAGGGTGACCCGGTGTTCTCGGCCAACGTCACCAATCCGGTGGAGCCCTACGCGGAATTGATCGACCACTATCGCGACCGCTGGCAGGCCTACGGTCGCGATCCGGCCGACGCGGTGGTCGGGGCCGGTACCGCGGGGCACTTCACCGCGCGGACGTCACAAGAGGCCAAGCAGGCGTACGAGCCGGTCTTCAAGGCCCAGCGGGCATTCTTCGCAGCGACGGGAGTGGATCCGGTCTTCGCCGATTTCGACGACTACGTTGCCCGCAGTTCCGCGCTGATCGGCAGCCCCGAGCAGGTGCTCGACAAGGTGCACCGCTACCACGAAAGGCTGGGACATTCGATCCTGCACCTGCACGCTGATTCGGCCGGGTTGACGCCCAGCCTGCACCGGGACAGTCTGGAGCTGTTCCAGGCAGAGGTCGCGCCGGAGTTGCGCCGCACCATTCCAGACCCACCGTGTCCGCCGGCGGGTGAGTGTTTCGTCGATGGCGAGGCCGGAACAATTGGCGAACACGGCGCGGCGCAAGGCCTTTCGGTGAGCGCTCGACGGGTGCCGCTGTCGGTGCTGGACCTGGTGCCGGTCAGCTCCGGCTCGACGCCGGGCACCGCATGGTCGAACGCGCTGGATCTGGTACGGCACAGTGAGGACGCCGGTTACCTGCGGTACTGGTTCGCCGAGCACCACTTCAACGACGGGGTCATCGGGTCCTCGCCACCCGTACAGATTGCCCTTGCGGCAGCGGTCAGCTCACGGATCCGGTTGGGTTCGGGTGCAGTCCAACTCGGGCATCGCAGTGCGCTGTCGGTGGCCGAGGAGTTCGGGCTGCTGGCGACCGCGCTCCCGGGCCGCGTCGATCTCGGCCTCGGCCGTAGTGGGGGTCGGCCACCGGACGGCCCGCTCGAGCCGCGTCCGGCGCGGACGACGCCTGAGGGCCTCTACCTGCCCGCGGAGAGCAATCCCTGGGCAGCGTCGGCGCGCTCGCCGCGGTTCGCTGCGATCCGGGACTTGCTGGCGCCGCAGGGAATCGAACCGCCGGACTATGGCGATCAGCTGGCCGTCATCCTGGACCTGTTGTCCGGCAAGTACTCTGCGGTGAACGGCACCGCGCTGTCGGTGCCGGCCGGCGAACCCGGTCGGCAACCGCAGGTGTGGATCCTCGGGTCAAGTGGCGGAATCTCGGCGCAGCTGGCCGGTCGGCGCGGGCTGCGGTTCGCGGCGAACTATCATGTGGCGCCGGCCAACGTGCTGGAGGCGGTCGAGGCCTACCGGGCCGCCTTCACGCCGTCCGCGGAGCTCGACCGGCCGTTCGTGCTGAT
>Ga0209385_1000594_pt1 | contig 14868 bp, 22 predicted proteins | sample NGEPerB_FD_184506 | JGI IMG/M metagenome (GOLD analysis project Ga0209385, IMG submission 184506) | Arctic peat soil microbial communities from the Barrow Environmental Observatory site, Barrow, Alaska, USA - NGEE PermafrostAB12-B... | ecosystem: Environmental > Terrestrial > Soil > Wetlands >... | reverse complement strand
TATCGAAGGCCCTGCGATCGCCGCGCAGAGCGCGCTCGACCAAGTCAGTCGAGACCTGACGGTCCGCGTCGAGCGCTCTGTCCATGACAGCGTCGATGATGGCAGCCTGCATACCACTAAGAGGCGAGAATCGGCGCGGCGTTCAATCTTCGTTGCCGGCCCTGGGTGTGCGGCGCGGCACCAGCCCCGCTGTGGCTTCTTTCCGGCCGCTACCCCAGCGTCGGATCCCCTGCTATCATTCCGGGGCCCTCAGCGGGCATTTCGGTCGGGGCGTGGCGCAGCTTGGCAGCGCGCATCGTTCGGGACGATGAGGTCGGAGGTTCAAATCCTCTCGCCCCGACCATACCCAACACATCCGCTGAACGTAGCCGGCACGGCGTAGGCGAAGCCATGAGCGGTCGCTTGCGCGGTGAGACGGAACCGCATCGCCTGAAAGCCAGACGCCTCGATCCGACTGAACAGCGAGCGTGCAAGCTCAGACCGACCAGGCCCGCCGTCGGCGAGACGCCAGGCTTCACCGAGGCCCTGTAGATAGCGGACGGCTCGATCGGCGCTGATGCCTTCGGTCTCGCGGACCGTCTTGGCTGCGGCCTCTTCCCGGTCCAGGCGCTCCATCGTGGCGCGCAGAGCCTCATAGTCGCGATCACGTACAACCCGCGCGGCGGCATCGGTTCGTTCGCGTTCGATCCGCCGTAGGGCAGCTTCGTCGGGACCGGAATGGGCTGGCACCCGCGCCGACGACTTGGCTGACCAGGTGGGCATTCAGACTCACGCGATCGAGAAGCACGCCGACTGCGTCTTCGATCAGTTCGCGCCGGTAACCTTTGCCGTCGTGGCGACCCTTCCAGTTCGGCGGCCAGGCAGGCTGCGCCGTACGGTAGGGCTCGCAGGCTCGATCGTGGCGATAGAACCCTGTATCGCCGGCGATCCGCTTGCCACAGGCAGCGCAGTGGAGCATGGCGAGGGCATACGGTCGATGAGGGCTGGCCTTGCGACCGGTGCTGGTCGCTCGGGTAGCACGGACGGTCGCGACCTTGTCAACGAGTTCGAGAGACACGAGGGCCGGCCAGTGGGCGTCTGAGCCGTCGCGCAGGCGACCGACATACAGAGGCGAGCGGAGCATTCCTCGGATCGTGTCGATCGGCAGGGCGAGGGCCTCGGCGAGGTCCTGGTCGAGTGCGCCCGCGGCAGAGCGTTCGAACGCAAAGCGGACCGCCTCGGCCTTGTCCGGATCGGGTTCGATCAGCTTGCCCTCGTTGCGCCGGAAGCCAAAGGGCGGATGACCGCCGGGATCGCGCTGTTTCGCCAGCTTGGAGGCATAGCCCTCATGGATGCGACGCGCGAGCCGTCGGCTGTATCTCTCGGCGTCCTTGGCCTCATCGACGAGCTGATCCCAGTGACGATCGCAGGAAGACAGGATCTCTTCGTCGGCGAACCAGACGGCTACGCCTGCCGGATGGAGAGTGTCTTCGAGCAGTTCGAGGGTGCGACGCAAGTTGCGCTGCCAGCGAGAGACGTAGCCGACGAGAAGAACGTCGAAGGCACCATTCCGCGCGGAATCGAGCATGGCGACCATTTCGGAGCTGCGATAGACAGTCCGACCGGAATGAGCTGCTGTCCAGACGAGACCGGTTTCGACCAGGCCGAGCCGGCGGATTGCAGCATCTTGCAGCTCGATCTGCGCTTCGGGGCCGTATCGGTCGAACTGGCCTGTGGTGCTCTCTCGTATCCAGCGAGCGGCACGAAGACCGACCAGGGCATCGGGTGAGGTGGGCAGTCCGCTCATGCGCTCTTCCTCCTTGCTTGCTCGGGCTCTTCGGTCAAATCGGGCGAACACTCGTCTTCCGCAGCCATCGACTCGGTCCCGGCGTCGGACGAGCCAACGACGCGCAGCCGCGCTCGCATGCGTTGCTCGTTAGCGTAGGCATCGCGGACGAGCTGGGCCAGGGCGGCGACGATCGGATCAATCACGGCGCCATTGTCCTCCACGTGCGTGCCATCTTGGATGGCAATACCCGGTGCCGCTACAAGCTCGATCATGATCGGCAGCTCGCTCACGGCGCCGACCCTTCGGCCGACCAGCGAGCCTCCATGAGGTTCGGCATGCCGACGCCGGCGAAGGCGAAGCCTCGGATGACAAGGGTGGAGGCCGGATCGAACACCGGCTCGCCGGCCAGGGCGCGAGCGAATAGGGCGAGCTTGGTTCGGTAGCGGAGGCGAGCCGTCCGCAGAGTGCCGAAGGTGACCGAGTAGCGTCGAGCCTTGGTGAGAAAGTGACCACGGAAACCGAGCATGTGAGCCCAGGCTCGCAGGCGCAGATGCTCGTATCGAGGATCGGCGCCGAGAGCCCAGCAGGTCGCCATCATCGCCCGGGCGTGGTCGGTGACGGGTAGCTGGCCGATCTCATATGCGGAGCGCAAGCGCCGGTCCGCACCGCCGGCATTCTCGGCCGCTTTGGTGGCGTATTTGGCCAGATAGCCCGCCACCCTGACATCGGAGCATTCGCCTTCGGCATTCGGCCGGATCGAGCGAATGTCGAGCTGGCTGCCCCAGCGAACCACCAAGGGTGTGCCATCTGGCCGGTGGGTCCGCAGCGATGTCTGAGCCGCGGCGGCAGCGACGATCTCAGCCAGTAGCTCGGTAGTGGCCCAGGATGGCGGTGCGCTGCGCTCGGGATCGGGACCATCGAGCCGCAGGATCACGTGGAGATGGACGAGACCCCGAGTCTGGAACTCGGCGACCTTGACAAAGGAGAGACGCACGAGCCGCGTCACCTCGGTTCGCGACACTCCTGCTCGGGCGGCGAGGAGCCGACTCATCGCAATGGTCGTCCGGCGCCACAGAGCCCCTGCGTGGGCGTTCCAGAGCACGGCGCCTTCGTAGTCGTAGTAGTCGGGGCAGAGCGGCTGACCGAGAGAGCTGTCGTCCTGGCCATGTCGGATGTGGCAAGAGAGCGGCCGACCGTGGAAGCACGTCGCATCGGTCGCTCTGGCTCGACAGTGCAAGGTGGACGGGCCGCGAACGAGGCGGCGATGGACTGCGCCGAACGATGGCGCGGTCAGGGTCGCGAAGACCCTGGGATGGCCCGCCAACTCGGCAGAGACGCCCCTGACCTCGTCGCCGACGAGTCCTGCGCGCACCAGAGCGTAGGCATCGCGCCGGTATGTCGTCGAACAGGAAGGACAGCGCGAGGCGCGGCGGTTGCCGCAGGCGACGAGCACGACACCGTCCGGGGCGTCCGCGCTGGCGAAGCGCTCGACTATTTCGCCGGTTTCGCGATCGACGGTCAGTCGCTCGCCAGCCAGGCAGATGGGTGCCGAACAACGGGTCGCGAGAGGAGCCGACGCGGCGGACGCGTCGCTCGCACCGATCGCGGCGGTGTCGGGAACCGGGAACGCGCGAGAAGCCGTACTCGCGGCGGACAGGTGGGCATACATCGGAGCCAGGTCCCTTGGAGGTCTCGGACGGATTGGCAACCGACGCCGGACGAGTCCATCGGGCTAGCGTGTGATGGCGTCCGGGGCCGGTCAGTCCGATCGCTCCAAGTCAGGCCCCCAGCCACATGGGGCGCAAGCGATCAAATCGGGCGCATCGCGGGTGTTCGCAGTCGCCAGACCCGACTGACGCGAACAACGACCAGATGCCCATGCCTGAAGCGAGGTAGCCACCGCCAGACCCCCCGCAGTGTGTATCGGGCCTGTGACAGCTGTATGGCACGGGCGAGTTGACCCCGGCGCGATCTTTGCGAGATCAAAGGCTCTTGGACGGCCGGCGTCGAAGTCTCGATCCCGACCGGGGCACGAGGACTTCTGGCTCCTCTCCGGCTCCCATCTTCAGGGTCGGGCGTTCCGGCGGACCTGCGGCCACGGCCGGTGCGCCCTCCCTCTTCCCTGGTTCATCTTTGAGCGCAGCGTGTCCACCCGGCCAGGTGGTGTACATCGACCCCTACGCGATGGCGCTCTCGGAAGGTCCCTCGGAGTGGCTGGTTACAATTTCCATTACTACATCAAGGCTTGGCCGGCAACCGCTCGATGATGATGTCGAGTTTGGCTTCAAGGCGCAGCGCCCATCGCGGCGTCTCCAAGAAACCAGCGAGATCCAGAGCCTCCAATGCGTCGGCGTTGACCGCTACTGCCATAGCCGCAACTTCGTGGCGTGTTGGCCTTGCCAGGTCTTGCTGAGTTCGCGCAGGTAGCCTGAGGCAACCTCGGCCGGAACGGCATCTGGTACTGCTCGTTCGCGCATCGCCTGCTCTTGGGCATCGAGTCGGTGCATCGTGGCATCAAGATCGACAAGGACGGTCGAATGGCCAAGAAGCGTCAGCCGATCGCCCACATCGCATCCTCCAGAGCGCACGCTAGCACGCCTAGCCGAGCATTGCGTCGCACCGGGGTGACCAGACTGCTGGACGGTCGAACCAGACTGCATGAACGGCCATTAGTCTCGGGCTCAGACGAGCGGGGGGTTTTCATCCTCGCGACAAACGCCGGCGAGCCCCAGGATCACATGGCCATCGACCTTGACCACTACGTGGGCAAGCATGGCTAACGGAGTGTTCGAAGTCCTGCAGAGGTTCGCACATCGAATTGAGGCCTACGAGCCCTCCAGAGAGGAGAGTCCAGATGTCCAGTGAAGTTCACGCGAAGACACGAATCCCCAAGCTGGCGCTATCGCTTCTTGCCGGACTTGCTGTCGTAGTCGCAAGCGCGTGCGGTGGTAGCGGCTCCGCAAAACCAATCACGGGCGCCAACGACATCATCCCGGGCGCCCCGTCTAGTGCCCCTACACCGTCTAGTGCCCCCACAGTTGTTGACACCAACAAGGGGGCGCTTCCGGCCTGGATCGTCGCTGCCAATCCGTACGTTCATGTTGCAAACGGAGTCGCGACGATCGATCCGGCGGCTTCACTAAAGCTGGACGCTACGACCTACGCCAGCGCGAAGGAAGCAGTAAGTAGGTATGACAGCCTTCCGCCGGCGGCACGATTTGGCCAGCTCAGCCTCACCTTCGTTGTCAAGACGCCCACTGGCTACGTGCCTCTCACATCTTCGGCGATGGCCCAACCAATGGGGGGGATCGACATTCCGGCTTGCGTGGGAGCTGATAGAGGCTCGAACATTTCGTTCCAATGGTGGGGCGCCCACGTACAGCTCTCTGAATGCATCACGCACTACCTTGGAAATACCGCATTGAACCTCGGCGCCGTCATGGCCGCCGTTGCCTACATATCGGGCATTGGGTCCTGGGCGACGCCAGTCGGCGTCATAATTGCTGCTGCTGGCGGCTTGATGGGCTTTGTTGACGACACCTTCTGCGGCGACCAGGGGGACGCCCTCAACTTCCCCGTCGTCGGACCTGACAACATCGGGTGTTGAACGGTGAACCTGCAAGTTGTCGATTTCCTGCTGGTAGCGCTTGTGATGCTCCTGGTGGGCACCGGCCTCTGGCGACGATCTGCCCGACAGACTCCCGGGCCAGAGACTCGCCGGAATCGCAATTGGGCCGTCATCGCAGTGGCCTTGGCGGTGGTCTTGACGGCGATGGCGCTTAGCATGGCCCTCGGGATAAGGCTCCATTAGCGAGGGCGCCTGTTGTTCCCAGTTGTTCCGAGGCCCAGCCTCCGGGTCGAAAGAGCCTCAGGACTTTAGTAGCGAGAAGGGGCGGTTGCGTCAGCGACCGCCCCTTCTTCAATGGAACTGGCTCGCTGGGCTTCAAGAAGGCTGGAGCCTCCCGGTGCGGTCTATTCAGGATCCCGGACTCGATCGTCTTCAAGGGCCCGGAGACTCGGCCCGCGCAACCTACGCCGCTTCCGCTCGCATCTCAGCAGCCGACGCCATCGTGTAGGTCATTTGGAAAACGTGGCCGCTACTCCTTTCCGACCGCTCAGGTTGGCTCCGCGGCAACCCGTGCCCACGACCACGGATCGCGCATGAATACCCGTAAAGTGTCGGCGCTACTCCAGTGGCGCCGTCGAACTACGCCACCTCGATTACCAGCCCGGCAACCGGCACGATCGCGTAGTTCAGTTGGAAAGTGTGGCCGCTACTCCTCTCGCCCCGACCAGTCCCATCACTCGTTGCGTAAGCAACCGCTGCTCTCGCGCGGCTACGAGCCCGAGCAGCCATGCGTTCTCGTTCGGCTGGGGGTGAACGGCGACGATCTCGGGTCCGTCGACGTCGAAGCGCTCGAAGATCTCCCGAATCGATTCTTCGCGAAGCCGATCGGGAACCGCCGGGTTCCGCCAGAGAGTGCCGAAGTCACCCAGCACCTTTTGGGCGCGCCCGAGGCGTAGCTCGTCCGGCTTGTCGGTTGCAATGGACGTGGGACGCTCCAGTCCCCGCCACGCCCGACTGAACGTTTCGATCGTGATCTCGCCCGCATTGAGCTGACGCTGCAGGCGTTCCCGGGCAGCCAAGAGATCGGACGGGTCCGGCTCGAAGGGCGGAGTGGCCGCAGATCGCATCGCGCCAAGGACCTGCCGCAGGTCGGAATCGCCGAGGCGGATGCGATCGAAGAGCTTCGCGATCTGATCCTCGTAGCGTTCGGCCCGGTATGTGGCCGATGGACCACAGGCGGGCCTTCGGGCGTGTCGGACGCGGCGGTAGCCGTTGCCTGCGTCACCGTGGAAGGTGCTCTCGCAGTGGATGCAGCGCATGAGCCGGACGAGCGGATACGAGCGTCGCAGCATCGTCATCCCCGGATGGCGGGTGCACCGTTCGGCCCGGATCGCCCCGACGCGATCGAAGAGGGCAGGCTCGATCGGGGCCTCAAAGCGGGCCGGGCGTTCCGCCTCGTCAGGGCGACCCTTGTGGCGGATAGCGCGGCCCGCATAGAGCGGGTTCACGAGGATCTCGGCGAGTCCCGCCTCGGTGAGACCGAGTTCGTCGGCAAGCGTTGTGTCGCTCCAGCCGCCTCCGGAATATAGGTCGAAGGCACGGCTAACGAGATCGAGAGATGGACCTGCGCTCGGCGAAGAACGGCCAGAGCATCCGGGAGTAGGACTCGACGGTCCGCCGGGAACCTGAGCGGTTGCCCTTCTCGACGAGGAAGGCGTACAGGGCTTGGTCCCAGGCGGAGGGGTCTCCGCTGGTTAGGGCGGGGAGTGGTTGAGCGGTCATCGGGAGCCTCGGGTACGAGATGGTCGCTCACATACCTCACTCAGACACCGCCGGAAAGCAAGACCATGACCAAATGGTGGTCGGGCCTTCGCCGATGCGGCAGCAAGGTGTGATAGGTCCAGGGGGTGTGGCAGGTGTAGGCTGGACGAGACGTGGATGGGGAGGGACGATGTTCTGGGATGATCTCGTGCGGCGGTGGCGTCGCGAGAATCGGCTGATGGGCGGGCGACTGCTGCGAGGGGCCGCAGGGAACGTCGCCGTACTGCCTGAGCCGCATCCGCAGCGCCGGCGGCGATGGCTGCTTCCTCTCGCAGTGCTGCTCGGACTAGCCCTTTACACGACGGCCGTCCGGCAGCCCGCTCAGCCGCCCGTCGCTACCGCTGTGCCGGCCGCGACGCTGCCTGCGAACCCATAGCCCGGCCCGATCACGTTGGCTCGGCTCGCAGCCTGCCTAAACAGGTCCTGCTTCTCCCGTTGTCTCAGCAGCGACCGCCACCACATGCCGGCACGCCCTTGACAGCGACCCGCGAGGGGCGATGCTTGCCTCGAAAGGTCGTGCCCATGGAGCTCTGGCTCGCCGCCCTCGTGATCATCGTCGCAATGGTGGCGGTCGGCACCGTGGTCGCCCGCACCTGGCGGTCGCAGCGGCCCCAGCATGGCCTCGGCCCCGTCCTCGCCGCACGGCTCGTGGCGGTGGTGATCGTCACGGCTCTCGCGGCCGCCGCCAGGATCGCGGCCGGGCCGCTCGCCGCGCTCGTGGTGGCCCTGGCGGGGGTCCTGATCGCGATCGTGCTGCTCATCCGGACGGGCTATGCCCGGACTGCTCCGATCACAAGGACGCGCCGCTGACGCTGGCCTGGTCGGGCACAAGCCGCCGTGCCTGGCTGGACCCTTGTCGGCGGCCCGCGACGTGCGCTGTTGACTCGAAAGGTCGTCTTCCCATGGCAATGCCCACGCACCCTGTTAGCAGGAGGCTCTGGCTCGTCTCCCTTGTGCTCATCGTCGCGATAGTGGCGGTCGGCATCATCGTCAACCGGGACTCGCCGTCCCACGTCAGCTCGCCGGTCGTCGTCCGCCTCGCTGCGGCGGCGATCGTCACCGCCTGCGCCGCCGTCGCGAAAGTCGTCGCCGGACCGCGAGCAGCGGCCGCGACGGGCGTGATCGGGACCCTGATCGCTGTCGTACTGCTCACCCAGCTGGGATAGCCGTCCGGATCTTCCCGATCGCAAGCAGGCGCCGCTGACGCTGACCTGGCCGGGCAACCGCCGCCGCGCCCAGGCTGGACGCCCGTTGTCTGCTGAGCCAACGGCAGAAGCACAAAACAGGTAGGCGACGCACGCGACTTCGAGCCACGCCTTCGCGCCATCGGAACCGAGTCTGCACGATCGCGGCATCGTAACGGGTAGCAGCGCTTCGCCTCGATGCGCAGCGCCTACCGCCGGTCGGCGGCCACCGCCCAAGCCGATGCCCCGTCGAAGGTCACACCTTCTGCCCGACGTACAGCAGGTGACTGGCCAGGCCCAAGATGCAGGGATCTCCGGCCACGCTCATGAGGGCGTCCATCGTCGTTCGACACGCATCAGGGTCAGCTGACGCCAGTTCGCCAATAGCTTCCTGCAGGTCGGGGACGATGCTCTCGGCTGCCAGCAGCGCCCGCGCCTCGAACCCGTGCCGGGCGAAGTAGGGCTCGACATCGGTGGGACGCACCCCGTAGCCGCCAGTGAAACGCCCGGGAATGTCGTTCTCGAAGGCGCCCTCTTCGAGCACACGCGCCAGGAATCCCGCCGAGGCCAGGTGGCGCCGCTCATCGGGAATGGCCAACGTTCGGCGCAGGAAGGCGTAACGCGGCATCAACGCCACGAGGACGTACCCACCCGGTCGCACGACACGGGCAAGCTCGCAGGCAGCACGGTCGCGATCGCTCGGATCTGGGAGGTGATAGAACGGGCCGAGCGCGAGGGCCGCGTCGAATGCGCCGTCGGTCCATGCCGATAGATCGCGAGCATCTGCCACCGCGATTTCGTCCACGAGAGGCGCTGAGGGGGAGGCGGCAACCCTGTCGCGTGCAATTGCGATCAGCGTCGGCGAAAGGTCGGCCAGGGTAACCCGATGGCCGCGCTCCGCCAGCCAGATGGTGTAGCGGCCGGGGCCGCCACCGATGTCGAGGACCCGCGCGCCGTCGGGCAGGTAGTCTGCGATCACACGCTTCGTCAGCGCGAACTCTATGGCGCCGTCGTTAGGGCGGTCCAACCTCTCCCATTCCCGCTCACCGAAGCTGTCGTAGTAGCGACGAACGTCATCGCTCATTGCCATTCCTTCTCATCCTGCTCGCAGCAGCGTATCTGAACCGTGTCGGCCGCGCCTGACCCCTGCAAGCAGCCGACACGATCACCCGATCGTGCCGCTGGTCGGGGCGAGAGGAGTAGAGCCCACGCTTTCCAACTGACCTACGCGATCGTGCCGGCTGCCGGACGGCTGGTCGAGGTGGCGTAGTCGACAGTCCGAGAGGATTTGAGGCCGAGATAACAAGCGAGCCAGGAGCAGGCCGTGCTCATCCGATCCGGCCAACTTCGCCTCGCGTCCCGTCTGCCACTTCTCGGTCAAGCACTCGAGGCTCATCACCGCCGAGCCCTCCTCGTGCCGTTGTGCCCACTCATCTGGTGGTGGCTAGGCCTTTCAGGTCGAGATGGGCGGTGATCGGGCTCTGTTGAGCCGCTCGTACCCGCACTGAGGCGCTCGCGTCCTAGTTTTAGTCGGGATCTGTTTCGAGACCGTACAGCCGGCGCATGTACCAGATGAGATACGGGAAGAAGATGGCGATCAGAATCGCGCCCCGGAAAAGTCCCATCTGGCTTGGGAGGAGGACGATCAGCAGAAGCGCGACGGCCAGGACCAGGACGTCTGCAGCGCCTAGGAGGACACGCTGCGAGGCAGGGAACCGAAGGTTCTTCGCCGCGAGGAGGACCGAACCGAGCAATGCGGAGCCGAGATAGATCCAGAACAGGATGTCGTCCTTAGATCCGTCGGGGTTGACCCTCGTGTAGCCATAGGCCGCTACGCCGAACAAGGCCCCGAACGACAGGGCATATGCAAGGATTGAAAGCCTGCGGAGGTCCCGATTCCGCCTTCCCAGCGATTGACTCACTCTGCATCACCTGCCTTTGCAAGCCGGTGGCGGCCCGAGAGCAACCCGAACCGCCACCAGCTCTATGCGATCTCAGTTTAGTTGCAGCCGCACCACAGGCCGTCTGTGTAGAAGGGGATGATCCAGTTCCATTCGACCCCGAAGTAGATGCCTTCGTGTAGCGCGTGCGCCGCAATAATTCTCTTGGCCAGACTCACCAACGATGGCCCGCTGATGAGCAGCATAATCACGCCAACCGCCGTGCCAATCGGACCACCGAAGATGGTAGCGACCCCGTCGATGGCGATAGCCAGGGCAACTGGGCCCATGGTGGCCGCCGTAAAGAGCAGGCCGGTCATATCACTGAAGGTCAGGTAAAGGACGGTGCCGTTGAGGTAGAGCTGAGGGGTGACGCCGCCCTTTGGGGATGGCGCAGGCTGCTTGGCGCTCGGAACCGCCGATCCGCGCTTCTGATCGTTCTTCAGGATCTGCTGAACGAGCTGCTGGTCAGAGGGCGAAAGGCTGTATGTCTTCGCGACCTGCCCAATCGGATCTTTGAGCGCGAGATGCCCGCTCGCATCGAACGCAAACTCCGAGATGAGATTGTTCCGCGTCAACGTGGCCCACATGGCGTTGGCTTGCGCCAGTTGATCTGGCGTGAGATGGAAATCGCCGGTCACGGTCGGCGTGACCTCGACCTGCCCAGGCGTAGCGGGTTGGGGAGCCGCGGGGGTTGCCGCCGAGACCACTCCCACGCTGGTTGCCAAGGTCGAGATCGCCAGGACCATGCTGAAGCAGATCTTTCGATGACACTCCTCACATTACCAATGACGATCACACTCGCTGCCCCCCATAGGCGACAGGCCGAGGCGTCGTCTAAGACAACGCTACTTGACCGAATGGTTGTCTGAAATGCGCCAACTGCCCTAGTCCCGACCGGAGGACGTTGGCGGCTGGAGTGCGCGCCGAGCGCGCGCCTTGAAACTACGCTAACTCTTTTTGATCAGTTTATTGGTTGGGCATTGGGTTCCGAAGGGCCGATCTCATGGACAGGAGCGGCGGGACTAGCAGACTTCGCCCGAGCTCTCCAGCCATAATCCCTGACGTCCCGGCTCATGTGCTGCCCTTCCTCCCCTTGCTATCCGAACTCGAAGCGCGAGCAATACCTGAACGGCGCTCATGAGGCGCTCACACGCCTTCGTTTCAGCGGCCCCGCGCAGGTCACGGCGACTGTCGGATATGGCGGGGGCGAGAGGAGTGGAACCTCCGACCGATCGTGCAGGATCGCGGTGCGAAGTTGACTGCGTGTAACCCCGACCCTATGGCTTGATCGTGGGGGACCTGACACAGTCTGAGTCGAGTGTGGCACACAAGCGACGGCTCGTAGGCCGGCCGGTCGGCTATGCTCAGGCACCGGGTGACGGCTTAGCCGAGCTGGTCAGTACTCCAGTCCACAAGGATTAGTCTTCGGCGAGGTACTTGGAGGGCTGTCAATGGCATACGAGTTCCGCACCGTCACCTTGGATTGGTCAGTTCGACCGATGGTGTTTCGGCCAGACAGGCACGGCGTAACCAACTCGGCAGCCAAGGTCGATCGGCTGATGGAAGAGCTTCGATATCTCACAGAGGCCGGCTGGGAGTTCTATCCGGACTTCGAGACTGCAGTCCAATGGGACATGGTCAAGAATTACCCGGGCGTAGTTCGACAATTCCTGGGCAGTGCAAATGTTCAGCAAATGCGTTATGAGGGTGTGACTGTAAGGCTTCGACGTCGCAAGCCCGCCGCGAGCGCAGTTGTTGAACGGCAGGCTCCAGCACGGCCGCCGCAGAGCAGCACCGCATTTGATGCGCAAGAGCGCGCCAGTGAGCGGGGGACCAAGGCCTGCCCCGACTGCGCCGAGATGATCAAGGAAGCGGCGAGGATCTGCCGCTTCTGTCGGCACGAGTTCTGGGCTGAAGGCGAAACCGCCCCGACAACTCGCCCCGACGACCCGACTGGTCTCATGGATGACTCAGCAGGTCAATCCGAAGCAGTCCCGGAAGCCGTGAAGATACTGGTGTGGCAGCGGGACAAAGGGAAATGCGTGCTCTGCGGGGATTATCGCAACCTGGTGTTTGGTCGCCTTGTCCCGGCCTCCAGGGGCGGCGCAAGCACGCCGGCGAACCTCAAGCTGGTTTGCGAGCCGTGTTCGCGAAGACTGAATGGCCCGGCGGCGTAGGTTCGGCCGAGCACTTGGCCGCCGGCTTGGCCACGATGCGCGGATCGTGCGCGCGGCCTCAGGGCGCGTTTGGATCAGGGTGCGCTTGGGCTAGGCAAGACCACTTCTAGCCCCTGCAGATTCGCCTCTGTGCACACCAGAACCCCCGTCATTGTCGTCATGTCTTGGGAGCCCGTGACGGGCTCAGCGCCCACAATCACCCACGGACCTACTCCTGGGATGGCGAACGAGCCCGAGAGGGTCGTAGCCGAAGGCGCAAACGTGGTGGTTGAGGTGCCGTCCCCGACAGGCCAGGTGTAGACACCGAAGGTCCGATCTACTGTACCGACCGAACCGGTGTCCTCGTTGCATACCAGAGCGGAGGTGATTGGGACTTCTCCCGGCTGGACGACGTTGGCGACCGATTGAGATGTCTGTGCTACCAGGGACGGTGTCGCCGCGGACGCCCCGGGCGGCGGCGCGCTTGCGCCCCAGGGCTTGGCGATCGCGATCGCGACAAAGACGACCGCGGCCGCCGACATGAGCGCCAGCAGGTGCGACTCGCCTCGCCGGCGGACCCGAGCGAGGGTCGGGCCGCTTGCGAGCTCCCCCGGCGTGTCGGTGCGAGCTGGCGCCTGTTCGTCATTCATCGAGGCCCAGGATAGGTTGTTCGGGCTCCGCGTCAAGGCGCGGCAGCGCGGCTCGGCCCCACAGCCGCGCCCCGCTGCGCAATCGTTGGCCATGTCTTGACAGCTGATTCGCCCTTCCGGGCTGGCCTGGTTGGGCGGTCCAACGCGTCAGTCCGGAAGTAGCCACGAGATATGCCGAACGGCTGCTGCGGCAGGTCGCACGCGCGGGATGCCCGTGCGATCGCGTACGTCCAACCCGAGCGCACGATGTTCGCGTAGTGTGCGAGCCTGCGCTCTCGAGCGTAGACCGGCTGCCGCGAAGGCGTCGCTCCCCTGATTGCGTTGCATGCGCCACGAGTTCCGGTCGTGTCATGACCTTCGGCCGTTGACAGGCAGCGACCCCGAGTTGACCGTTTCAGCCATGATCGACGACTGCCCCATGACCGAGGAGTGTCCCGGCTACGACCGCGACAGACAGGCGTGCCTCATCCATCCGGGCGATTGTGAATTCTCGCGGGCTGACGCCAGCAGGGCCGGGCCATGGTGCGACTGTGACGACGCGCCGATCCTAGCTCGGGGACCGGCGACCTTCCGTGACCACCCGACGGAGTGCGAGTTCCCAACCGGCATCTGCACCGTCCGCGCCCATCGGGTCACCGTCCACCAGAAGTGCGGGCGCGAGCTGGCGGTTCGCTTCTGCGGCTGCGTGCCGTCGGGCTACACCTTCGACGCGGAGCGCGGGTGGTGGGTCCACTACTACTGCGGGTGGCCGACGCGAGCGTGGTACGAGGCGGACGGCAAACTAGCACCGGACGGCCTGCGCGGGATACGTCCGGTCACGCTGCACGAGTTCGTCAGCGTGTCACGCGGGTCGAAGAAGAAGGCAGACCCGTTGACGCCGGAGCGGCGCGTCCAGAACGACGCTCAAATCGGCAACTGGGTTCGCGACTGACTGCCGTCAGTTGGAGGGTGAGACCAGCATGTCGTTGAGCTACTGCGCAATCGACTTCGAGACCGCGAACTGGTTCCGCGGGAGTCCCTGCGCGGTCGGTTTGGTGAAGGTCGTCGATGGCGCGGTCGTAGACGCCCGCCGGTACCTGATGCGGCCCCCCAAGGGCTACGACGAGTTCGACGAGTTCAACATCTCGCTCCACGGCATCACGCCGGAGATGGTGCGGCACGAGCCCCGCTTCGCTCAGCGGTTACCAGAGATTCTCGCGTTCGCCGACGGCCTCCCCTTCGTCGCTCACAACGCAGCCTTCGACATCGGCGTGATCCGTGATGCCTGCGACGTCAGCGACCTAGTGTGGCCGAGACTCTCCTATGCGTGCACCCTCGTCCTATCGCGGGTCACGTGGGCCTCCTGTCCTACTCGCTTCCGTGGGTCTCCGAGGCAGCCGGGATACCGTTCGACGGATGTGCCAATCGGTCAGTTTGAGAGGCGCTGGGAGCGCAGCCCGCCACCGGAACGCTCCCGCCTCTAGACGCCGCCGCCGCCAGACGCCGCCGCCTGGCAAGGCGGAGTTCGCTCTCTCGTCCGACCCCCGAGCCGCACGATCGCGGCATCGTCGGGATCTGACGGTCTGCCCCGCCGTATGTCCATTGGCACTTACGCCTCGACCGCATCAGGGTTGCTTAATGGCCCGGACGACGGCGGCCCCAGAGTATCGCGGTGAGGACCGATGATGCTAAGGACGTGTGTGGCTTGCGGTCAGCCGATGACTTCGACCGCGGCATTCTGTGGCAACTGCGGGCAGCCGTCGTCCGGGCCATTAAGCAACTCTGATGCGGTCGAGGCG
>Ga0209385_1000592_pt1 | contig 14870 bp, 9 predicted proteins | sample NGEPerB_FD_184506 | JGI IMG/M metagenome (GOLD analysis project Ga0209385, IMG submission 184506) | Arctic peat soil microbial communities from the Barrow Environmental Observatory site, Barrow, Alaska, USA - NGEE PermafrostAB12-B... | ecosystem: Environmental > Terrestrial > Soil > Wetlands >... | reverse complement strand
GCGGGCGCGGGAGGACGCCGGCCTCGACCTGGTGCAGCTCCACGGCGACGAGCCGCCGGAGGCGTGCGCGGCGCTCGGAGGGATGGCGCGGGTCATCAAGGCGGTTGCCGTCTCCGGCGCCGTGGACTGGGCCGGCGTGGCGCGCTACGCGCGGGTCGCCCGGATCCTGTTCGACACCGCCTCCGCCTCGGGCGGCGGCACCGGCCGGCCGTTCGACTGGGGCGTGCTGGCCGGCGCGCCCGCGGACCTCGAGTTCTGGCTGGCCGGCGGTCTCGACCCGGAGAACGTCGCGGCGGCCGTGGAACGGGTCCGCCCGGCCGGAGTCGACGTCGCGAGCGGCGTGGAGGCCGCGGCTGGCGGCAAGGACGCCGCCAGGATGCGCGCCTTTGTCGCCGCCGTCCGTAGCGCCGAGCGCCCTTCCGGGCACCCTTGATGGCTTGTTGCCCCTTCTGTTGGTCGGTTTGGGTCTTTTGGCTGTAGTTCTCTTGCTTTTCAGCTTTTGACTCTTAACTCTCAACTCTTAACTCTGAGCTCTGCACCGGGTGGTAGGGTGGGTGGTGGCAGTCGCGGGGGGAGGACGATGAAACCGGTACCTGACAGCCGTGGATACTTCGGGCCGTACGGCGGCCGCTTCGTGCCGGAGACGCTGATGGCGCCGCTGGCGGAGCTGACCGCGGCCTGGCAGGAGGCGCGGCGCGACCGTGCTTTCCGGCGCGAGCTCGCCGGCCTGCTCGCGACGTACTGCGGCCGCCCCACCCCGATCTCGCGCGCGGCGCGGCTCACCCAGCACCTCGGGGGGGCGCAGGTCTTCCTCAAGCGCGAGGACCTCTGCCACACCGGCGCCCACAAGATCAACAACGCCGTCGGCCAGTGCCTGCTGGCGCGGCGGATGGGGAAGGTGCGCGTGATCGCCGAGACCGGCGCCGGCCAGCACGGCGTCGCGGTCGCCACCGCTGCCGCCCTGTTCGGGCTGCGGTGCCGGGTCTACATGGGGACCGAGGACGAGCGCCGCCAGGCGCTCAATGTCTACCGGATGAAGCTGCTCGGCGCCGAGGTCGTCGGCGTGGACGCGGGCGCGCGCACGCTCAAGGACGCGATCAACGAGTCGCTTCGGGACTGGGTGACCAACGTCGCGACCACGCACTACGTCCTCGGCTCGGTGCTCGGGCCGCACCCGTACCCGGTGATGGTGCGCGAGTTCCAGTCCGTGATCGGGAGCGAGGCGCTGTTGCAGATCCGCTCGCAGCACCGCTCGCTCCCGAACCTGGTGGTGGCGTGCGTCGGCGGAGGCTCGAACGCCGCCGGCATCTTTTCGGCGTTCGTCCCGCACCGGCAGGTCGAGCTGGTCGGGGTGGAGGCCGGCGGCCGCGGCACGCGCCTGGGCGAGCACGCGGCGCGCTTCGCCGGCGGCTCCCCCGGCGTCCTGCACGGGACGCGCAGCTACCTCCTCCAGGACCAGGACGGCCAGGTCGTCCCGACGCACTCGGTGTCGGCCGGCCTCGACTACCCCGCGGTCGGTCCCGAGCACGCCTTCTGGCACGACTCCCGCCGCGTCTCGTACGTGCGGGTCGAGGACCGCGAGGCGCTGGACGCGTTCCACCTGCTCTCGGAACTCGAGGGGATCGTGCCCGCGCTCGAGACCGCCCACGCCGTCGCCTACGTGGCGCGCGTCGCCCCGCGCATGGGCAGCGGTCAGGCGGTCCTCGTCAACCTTTCGGGCCGCGGCGACAAGGACGTCGTCGAAGTCGCGAGACTCGAGGGGGTGAAGCTATGATCGGCCGGATCGAGAAGGCGTTCCTCCGGGCGCGCAAGGCACGGCGGGCCGCGTTCATCCCCTACATCACCGCGGGCGATCCCGCGCCGGCTCGGACGGTCGTCCTGGCGCGCGCCCTCGAACGCGCCGGCGCCGACATCCTCGAGCTTGGCGTGCCGTTCACCGACCCGATCGCCGACGGCCCGACCAACCAGCGCGCCGCGGAGCGGGCGCTCGCGCAGGGCACGTCGCTCACCGGCGTGCTCGGCCTCGTGCGCGAGCTGCGCTTCTCGAGCGAGTTGCCGGTCGTGCTGTTCTCGTACTTCAACCCGGTGCACGCCTACGGGCTCGCCCGGTTCGCGGTCGATGCCGCGGCGGCCGGCGTGGACGGCGTGCTGTTCACCGACGTCCCGGTGGAGGAAGCTGGCCCCGCACACGAGGCGCTGCGGCGGGTGGGGGTCGAGCTCGTGCTGCTGCTGGCGCCGACCTCGACGCGCGAGCGCGTCAAGGCGGTGCGGAAGCTCGCCGGGAGCTTCGTCTACTTCATCGCCCGAACCGGCGTCACCGGCGCCCGCGCCGCGCTCGAGGAGGGCCTCGAGGAGCAGGTGCGGCTGGTCCGTAAGCTGGCGAAGAGCCGGGTGGCGGTCGGGTTCGGCGTCTCGACCCCCGAGCAGGTCGCCCGGATCGCGCGGTTCGCCGACGGGGTCGTCGTCGGGTCCGTCCTCGTGGATCGCATCGGCGAGCTGGGGGACGTCCCGGAGCTGCCGGGCGAGGTGGAAGCGCTGGCCCGGTCGTTCGCCGTCGCCACCCGGAGGCGGTGAGGCCGGGCACCGGGCCGGTGGGCGCCGCCGATAGCGGACCATCCGCGGCGTTGCGCTCGCCCCGCTCGCGTCCTCGTGTAGCCTCCGGCTACACTCCGGCGCGGCGGGGTTCGCGCGCCTTGCGGCTGGCCCACTCTCGGCGGCGCGGCTACACGCCTCAAGTTGCGAGGCCCTGCCTTCGGTGGAGCATTCGTCTTCGAGGGAGGGGATCGAGGCCGCGCGGCCTGCGGCCGGCGCGGCCGGGCGAACCACTGACCACTGACCACTGACCACGCCTCTCTGTGCCTGCCTTGCGGGGCGGGGCTTCGGGTGCGACACTCGCCGTATGTCACGTCGCGCCCTCGCCGCGCTCCTCGTCCTCGGACAGCTCACCCTCGTGCTCTCGGGCTGCATGTCGGTGCAGGCCACCGGCACCCGTCCGCTCCGGGGCCCCGGGGGCGGCGTCTCGGTGCAGGTGTTCGTCGACGACAGCGCGCGCCGCGCCGGGCGCCCAGGTCCCGACGGGATCCTGGGCGAGGTCGATCGCCAGTCGGGTCGCGGCTGGGTCCCCGTGTTCCGCTCGCTGAACCCGGCGTGGACGGTCGCCGGGCTGCCTCCAGGCGAGTACCGTGTGCGGTTCCCGGCGCGCCTGGACGAATCCGGCAACGTGGTGAGGCTGTCGGACAAGAGCACCACGGTCGCGGTCAGGGAAGGCGCCGTCACCGACGTCCGCGCCGTGCTGGACCACGTCTCCACCGGGCTCGTCGTGCTCGGTGTGGTGACCGTCGTCGCGATCGCGGTCATCCTCACGAAGGAGACGCACGACCACGGCCTCCCGCTCCCGCCGCCGCCGCCACCCGAGCTGCTCAACGCCGTCTTCTACGTCTCCATCAACCTCGCGGCCAGCTCCGGCTGGGAGGGGGCCGAACGCTCGTTGCCGCCGGCCGTGACGTCGCACTTCCCGGCGGCGGGCGCGGTCGTCGCGGCGCGCCGGCCGCGCCTGATCTTCTCGCTGTCGGAGCCGCTGCGCCCCACCTCGCTGAAAGCGGACGGCGTGACCGTGCTCGGGGAAGCGAGCGGCCTCGTCCCCGGACAGGTGAGCTATGACGCCGAGAACTGGTGGGTGGTGTGGCAACCGGCCGCCGGCCTCGCGCCCGGCGACACGTTTCACGTCACGCTCGCGCAGGACGCAGTCGAGGACGCGGGCGGCCACGAGCTGGCCGCGCCGGTCACCTTCACCTTCAGGACGGCGCGGTGATCCTGGAACGTGACGGGGTGGCGTTGCACGTCGTCGCCGAGGGCGAGGGCGAACCGGTCGTGCTCCTCCACGGCCACACCCTCGACCTCCGCGTGTGGGACGAGATCGTCCCGGCGCTGGTCGCGGCGGGGCTGCGGGCGATCCGCTACGACCAGCGCGGCCACGGCCGCAGCGCCTCGCCGCCGTCGGGATACCGCTGGGGCGACCACGCCGCCGACCTTGCCGAGGTGATCGCCCGCGTCGCGGGCGGGCCGGCCCACCTGGTCGGGCTCTCGAAGGGCGGCGGGATCGCGCTCGAGCTGGCGCTGCGCCGCCCGGAGTTGGTGCGGACGCTCGCGCTGATCGGCCCGCTGGTGCCCGACGCCCCGCTCTCGGCCGACCTGTTCGCGTCGTTCAAGGCGCTGGCGAAGGCGATCCGCTCGGTCGGTCCGGCCGCGGTGATGGGTGAGATCTGGCTGTCGCACCCCCTGATCGCGAGCGCCGCCGCGCGGCCGGGGGCCCGCGGGCGCCTCGAGGCGATGCTGCGGACGTTCCCGGCGGGCGAGTACCTGGCGACCGTGCGCGACGCCCCGGACAGGGAGTGGAAGCTCACGGACCGGCTCGGCGAGATCGCGGCGCCGACCCTGGTCGTGCGCGGGGCGCGCGAGGTCCAAGACTTTGTCTCAAGTGCGGAGCTTCTTGCGACGGGCATTCCGGGGGCGCGGCTCCTCATTGTACCGGAAAGCGGCCACCTCGTGCCGCTGGAACAGCCGGCGGCCGTCGTCGCTGCGCTGAGAGAATTCCTCGCAATCGAGTCTCAGCTCTAAGACTATACGATACCGAACATAGCTGCGCTTGTCTCGGCTTGATTTTGTTGCTAGAGTCGCTCGGGCGTGGAAACGGCGCCGCCGCATCCTTGAGATGCGGTTGGAAACTGAGACGTTTGAGCAACGGTGTTTCCTGATGATGTGCCGGCTACGTGCCGGCTTGGGAGTTTGAGCATGTAGTACTCTTTCACGTGTAGTAAGAACGTACGGTAGTGAAGTTGAAGAGAACGTGGAAGGAGGTGGGCCGGAACATCTCGAACACTCGAAGGCAACCCGAAGGGAAACGTTGGATGTCGAGTGCTGAGGATCGCAGTTCCGAAGCGTGCAGCAAATCGAATACCTAAGGAGGACGTACAAATGAAGTTCACCAGATTCGTGCTCGTGGTCGCAATGCTGTTCGCCGTTGCGCTGCCCGCGCTCGCGCAGAACCCGACTGGGACGCTGACCGGGCGCGCCACCGACGGCAAAGACCCGCTCCCGGGTGTGACCGTCACCGTGACCTCGCCGAACCTGCAGGGCGCGCGTACCGCCGTGACCGAAGTGACCGGCGGCTACATCTTCGCCTTTCTCCCCGCCGGCGACTACCACGTCAGGTTCGAGCTGATGGGGTTCCAGACGCTCGACACGACCATCAAGCTCAACGCCGCGCAGACCTCGACGCTCAACGCGACGATGCCGACCGCGAAGGTCGCCGAGGAGGTCACCGTCACCGGGACCTACGACAACATCTCGTCGTCGCACCAGGTCGCGACGACCTATGACCAGAGCTTGATCAACACCCTGCCGATCGCCCGCGGCATCACCAGCGCCGCCATCCTGACCCCGGGCGTGGCGACCACCGGTCCTTCCGGCTACCTCTCGATCTCGGGCGCCATGTCGTACGAGAACCTGTACATGGTCAACGGCGTCGTGATCCAGGACAACGTCCGCAACACCCCGAACGTCCTCTACATCGAGGACGCGATCCAGGAGACGACCACCCAGACCGCAGCGATCTCGGCCGAATACGGCCGTTTCGCCGGCGGCATCGTCAATACCCTGACGAAGTCGGGCGGCAACGACTTCCACGCGTCGTTCCGCGACTCGCTCTCCAGCGACAAGTGGGCGGCCAAGACCCCGAAGACCGCGAGCCGCAACGACAAGATCAACTCGGTCTACGAGGCGACGTTCGGCGGGTTCATACTGAAGGACAAGCTGTGGTTCTTCGCCGCCGGTCGCGACCGCAAGCTCACCACCGACGGCCAGACGTACAACACCAACATCCCCTACACCACGGTTGACACGCAGAAGCGCTACGAGGGCAAGCTCACCTTCTCGCTCACGCCGAACCACCGCGTGATCGCCTCCTACATGAAGGTGGACCAGAGCACGCTCAACAACCCGTTCGGCACGTTCGTCGACCTCGCGAGCCTCGACACGTCCCGCGAGACGCCGCAGGACATGTTCGCCGCCAACTACACCGGCATCATCACCAACAACTTCTTCGTCGAGGCGCAGTACTCCAAGCGCCACTTCACGTTCATCGGTTCCGGCGGCGATTCCCAGGACCTGGTCCTCGGCACGGTCGTGCGCGATAACGTCAACGGCTGGCAGTCGAACGCCCCGACGTTCTGCGGCGTCTGCACCCCCGAGAAGCGCAACAACGAGGACTGGCTGGTCAAGGGTTCCTGGTTCGTGACCTCCGACGCGCTCGGCTCGCACGACATCGTGGTCGGCTACGACTCGTACAACGACATGCGCCTCTCGAACAATAACCAGTCGGGCTCCAACTACGTCTACTGGCCGACCTCGTACCTCACCACCGCGGGCGGCGTGATCGTCCTCGACCCGGTGCTGCAGCAGCCGATCCCGATCGTCTACGGCGACGGCAGCTCCGACTTTACCTATTGGCCAGTGCTGAAATCTTCCCTTGGCACCAACTTCCGCACCAACTCGACGTTCGTCAACGACAAGTGGCGCCTGAACAACAACTGGTCGTTCAACCTCGGCGTGCGCTACGACAAGAACGACGGCGAGGACGCCTCGCACAACACGGTCGCCAAGGACAGCCGCATCAGCCCGCGCCTCGGCGCCAGCTACGACATCAACGGCGACGGCAACTGGATCGTCAACGCCTCGTACGGCGACTACGTGACCGCGATCGCGGGCGCGGTCGCCGACCGAGGCTCCGGCTCGCCGTCGCCGCTCGGCTACTACTACGAGGGGCCGGACATCAACGCCGACTGCACCACGGCCAACCCCGGCGCCTGCCTCAACGAGCACCAGGTGCTGCAGCAGGTGTTCGCCTGGCTGTACGCCAACGGCACGAACTCGATCGGCGCCCCGGTCGGCCGGCCACTCGGCTACGGCTATATTGCGGGCCTTTCCCAGATCGTCGGCAAGGACCTCAAGTCCCCGTACGCCGAGGAGTACACAATCGGCTTCACCAAGCGCCTCGGCAACCGTGGCCTCGCCCGCATGGACTATGTCCACCGCGAGTACAAGGACCTCTACTCCACCCGTGTGGACACGACGACTGGCCAGGTCAGCGACGAGTTCGGCAACCCCAACGACATTCAGGTCATCGGCAACGACAACGTGCTCGAGAAGAAGTACGACGGCGTCAACCTGCAGGCCAGCTACCGCGTGAGCGACGCCTGGCAGCTCGCGGGCAACTACACGTGGTCGCACAGCTACGGCAACTACGAGGGCGAGTCCGCCACCACCGGCCCGTACTCGAACACCTCGAACCCGTACTACTACCCCGAGTACTCGCGGCAGAGCTGGACCAACCCCATCGGCAACCTCTCCAACGACCAGCGCCATCGCGGCCGCGTATGGGTGGTGTGGGACCTCATCAACACCCGCCACAACACCTTGAGCGCCAGCCTCATGCAGAGCTACTGGTCGGGCACGCCGTACTCGGCGGCCGGCAGCATCTACTCGTACCCGTACGTCACCAACCCCGGCTACGTGACTCCGCCGACCACCGTGACGTACTTCTTCTCCAAGCGCGGCGCCTACGTCACCGACAGCGTCACCAGCACCGACCTCTCGGTCAACTACTCGTTCAAGCTGCCGGCGCTCGGCACCGAGCTGGAGTTCTACGTCATCCCGCAGATCACCAACATCTTCAACGAGCAGGCCGTGATGTTCCCGAACTCCACGGTGTACACGCGGTACAGCGGCTCGAGCTGGCTGCTCTTCAACCCGTTCACCACCACGCCCAAGGAGTGCCCGCAGGGCACCGCCGCCGCGGACTGCAAGGCGATGGGCGCGAACTGGCAGAAGGGCCCCAACTTCGGCAAGGCGGTTTCGGCCAGCAGCTACCAGGCGCCGCGCACGATCACCGTGTCGTTCGGCGTCCGCTTCTAGCTTCACTCGTACTCGAACCACGCCACACTCGGCGCCCCGATGGCCTCCACCGGGGCGCTTCTCTGTGCGTTTGTTTGGTGTGGGGCTCGCGCCGCCCGGGCGGTCTCATGCCCCCCGGATGCGACGACCGCGCGCCCGGCGGTCGCGCGCCACCTTGGGTCTTCTGTGGGGCGGGCGCCCGCGCCCGCCCTGCGAAGGCCAGGCGATTGAAGGCTGTTGAGCGCGGGCGAGGGCGCCCGCGCCATGGGAGCTGGGCAGCCGCGCCACGGAGGCCGGCGTTTGCGAGCAAACGCCGCTACGGCAGGAGAAGCTCGCGGCGCAGGGCCGCGAGCGCGAGGGAGCGGTGGGAGCGCGCGTTCTTCTCGCCGGGGGGCATCTCGGCGTAGCTTCGTCCGCCGCCCCACTCCGGGAGGAACACGACGTCCCAGCCGAAGCCACTGGCGCCGGCCGGCTCGCGCGCGATCGTCCCGACGACGTCCCCGACCCCCAGCCACTCGCGCGTGCCGTCCCACGCGACGGCGGCGCAGCGCGCCCGCGCGCCGCGGTTGGCGAAGCCGTCGAGCATGCGGGCGATCGCGGCCGGTCCCGCGGCTTCGAGCAGCCAGCGGATCAGCGGCCCGGGGAACCCGCCGAGCGCCGCGAGTTCGAGCGAGGTGTCCTCGACGAGGACCGGGCGCCCGAGCAACTCGAAGGCGGCGCGGGCCTTTTCCCGTGCCACCGCCACGACATCGAGACCCTGGGGTTCGGCGAGGTCGAGCGCGATGCGCTCGAGCGCGAAACCGAGGATCGCCTCGGCCTCGCGGTGCTTGTGCGGGCTCGAGGTGACGAACGCGAGCGACTCGAGGGCGCTCATTCGCCGACGCCGGTAATCTCCTCGGTCATGAGGCGGAACACCGGGAGCTTGCCCTGGAGGCCGCGCAGCTGCACGTTGCCGAGGTGCTCGGTGGGGAAGAGGTGGGCGACCCCGCGTTGGGTCGCGGCGCCGAGCACGATTTGCCCGGCTTGCGCGACGATCTCCTCGAGGCGCGCGGCCACGTTGACCGTGTTGCCGAGCACGGTGTAGTCCACGCGGGTCGCCGAGCCGATCTCGCCGACCACGACGAGGCCGGAGTTGATCGCCATGCGCACTTCGACCACGTCGAGGCCGGCGAGCACGCGCTCGCGGTTCCAGGTCTTGAGGCGGCGGCGCAAAGCGAGGGCGGCCAGCACCGCCCGCTCGGCGTGGTCGGCCTGCTCGAGCGGGGCGCCGAAGAACGCCATCGCGGCATCGCCGATGAACTTGTCGAGCGTCCCGCCGAACTCGAACACGGAGTCCGAGGCCAGGGTGAAGAACTCGCCCAGGAAGCGCGCGACGTCCGGGGGGTCCATCCCCTCGCAGCGGGCGGTGAACCCCACCAGGTCGGCAAACAGCACGGAGACCTCGCGGGTCTCGTGCCGCTCGGCGTCGGCGGCGTCGCGGTGGCGCCCGACGATCGCCTCGACCACCGCGGGGGAGTGGTAGCGCTCGAGCCGCTCGCGCGCCCGTCGCGCCTCGCGGATGTGGTCGTTGAGGCGGGCGCGGTCGATGGCGACCGCGGCGTAATTGGCCAGGGCGGTGAGCAGGTCCAGGTTCTCGGCGGTGAAGCTTCCGGTCGCGAGCGGCGTGTCCACGAAGAGCACGCCGATCACGCTGTCGCGGTGCCACAGCGGCGCGCACATCGCCGAGCGGATCTGGTGCATGCGGACGGAGAGGCCGGCCGCGAAGCGCTCGTCGGACTGCGCGTCCGAGGTCAGAACGGCGACCTTCTGGCGGCTCACGAGGTCGAGGATCGTCTGCGACACCGGCGCCTCGGGCAGCGCGGCGCCGCCCCGGGAGCGGGCGATGCGCAGCTCGGCCTGGCCCTCGGGGTTGAAGAGCAGGATGTAGGCGCGCTCGGCCGGCAACTGGGCGAAGACGGCCTCCATGACCTTGACGAGCACCGGCTCGAGCTCCTCCACCTCGAGCAGGGTGCGCGCGACCTGCGCGAGCGCCTCGAGCACGCGCTCGCGCGGGGTGGCGCCGGCGCCCTTCTTGGCCTGCTCCGGCTCGAGCGCGAAGTCCTCGCGGAACTCCTCCAGGGTGCGCAGGAACGTCGAGGAGCTGGCGGAAAGGCCGGCCCCGGAGTCGCCGCGGTGGAACGAGAGCGTGAAGTTGCCGACCTGGAGCTGGTCGCCCTCGGTCAGCATGGCGTCGGTGGCGTAGTGGTCGTTGACCTTGACCCCGTTGGTGGAGCCGAGGTCCACGATCCACCAGGTGTCGCCCCGCTGCTCCACCCGAGCGTGGTGGCGCGAGACCGAGAAGTCTTTGAGCACCAACTGGTTGTCGGATGCGCGGCCGATCCCGGAAGGCGAGGTCACAAGACGCAGCCGCCGCGGCACGTCGCCTTCGGACCATCTCAGCTCGGGCATGGGCGTATTGTAGCGCGAAGCGGCCGCAGCCGTGCGCCGCGGGAACGAACCGCCACGCCCGCCGCGTTGTCGCCTCCGAGGCGCCGGCGTAGAATCCGCCGCGGCCGAATGTGCGGCGCGGGCCAGGGGGGGACGTGGTGGAAACCCAACGGGAACGGGGACAAGGCGGAGAGGAACGGCGGTGGGCGGATGGTGCGCTCGCCGGTGGCCGGCAGCGCCCGACGGCGGTGTCCGCGGCGGTGCGGGTGGCCGCCGCGGTGTTGCTCGGCCTCCTCGCGGTCTCCTGCGGGCGGGCCCAGGGGAGCGTCCCCACGTCCCCGAAGGCGCCCGTCATCCTGATCTCGATCGACACGCTGCGCGCCGACCACCTGCCGGCGTACGGCTACACGAAGATCCGCACGCCGTTCATCGATGCCTTCGTCAAAGACTCATGGCTGTTCGAGAACGCCTACACGCCGTGCCCGATGACGCTCCCGGCGCACACCACCATGCTCACGGGCGAGCTGCCTCCCGAGCACGGGGTGCGCAACAACCTTGGGTTCGTCTTCGACGGCGATCATCACTTCAACCTCCCCTTCTACTTGAAGAAGCAGGGGTACGCCACGGGCGCCGCCGTTTCCTCGTACGTGCTGCGGTACGAGACCGGACTGGGACACATCTTCGACTACTACGACGATTCCGTCGGGCCCACCCCCGGCGTGGATTCGGTGCGCTACCGGCGCCCCGGCGACAAGACCGAGATCTTCGCCAGGGACTGGATCGCCAAGCATGCGTCGGAGCCGTTCTTCTTCTTCTTCCACATTTACGAGCCGCACCGTCCGTGGGACCCCCCGGAGCCGTTCAAGAGCCTGTACGGCGCCACCTACGACGGCGGGGTCGCCTCGGCCGACCCGATCATCGGCACCTTCCTCGAGGACCTGAAGAAGCTCGGCGTCTACGACCGCGCGATCGTGGTCCTGGTCGGCGACCACGGCGAGGGGCTCGGCGACCACGGCGAGGAGCAGCACTCGATCCTCCTCTACCGCGACGTGCTCCACGTGCCGATGATCGTCAAGTTCCCGGGGGAGTTCGGCGCGGGGCGCCGGATCAGCGTGCCGGCGCAGCTCTCCGACATCGTCCCGACCGTCGACGCGGTGCTCGGCCTTCCCACGCCGAAAGAAGTGAGCGGGACCTCGCTCCTCGACATCGACGGGAAGGGGAGGGCCGTTCGCGTCATCTTCGGGGAGACGCTCTTCCCCAGGCTCCAGCTCGGCTGGAGCGATCTCCGCTCGGTGATCGAAAACCGTTACCAATACATCTACGGGCCTCGCCCCGAACTCTACGACATGGTGGCCGACCCCGCCGAGAAGCACGACCTGATCGGCTCCCAGGCGGCCGTCGCCGCCCGCCTCGCCGAGGCCTTGAAGCGCTACCCGACCGGCAACGAGAAGCCGTCGCCGGTCGACGAGGAGACGTTGCGCAAGCTGGCCGCGCTCGGCTACATCGGGGGCCTGCGCGACAACAGCGCGGCGACGAACCTTCCCAACCCGGTCGACAACCTCAAGTACCTGCAGCGCATGCAGGACGCATGGACGTTCGCGGACGACAGGAAGTACCCGCAGGCGATCGAGTCCCTGCGGTCGATCGTCAAGGACGACCCGGGGATGCTCGACGCCTGGATCAAGCTCGGCGAGGTCCTCTCCGACGCCGGCCTCCCACAGGAGTCTGCAGTCGCGTACCGCGAGGCCCTGCGCCGCTCGTCCATTCCGCTTCCGGACATCGACGTGGCGCTGGGGTTCGTCGAACTGGGCCTGAAGCAGCTGGACGAGGCGGAGGCGGCGGGCAGGCGTAGCGTCAACCTGCTCCCGACGAAGGCGCACGAGCTGCTCGCGAGGGTTGCGATGGCCCGCGGCGATTTCGCGAAGGCCGAGAACGAAGCCCAGGCTGCCGCAGGTTCGCGCAACCCCCAGCCTTCTGCGATCCTGGTCATGGCGGAGGTGAAGTTGAAAGCGGGCAAGCCGGCGGAGGCGCTGCAGGTCGTCGAGCAGGCGGAGACGTTCGCGAAGGAGCTCCGGCTGCCCTCGGTGTACAACCTCGACTACCTCCGCGGTGACGCGCTCGCGCGGCTGAACCGCGTCCCGGAGGCCGAGGCGGCGTTCCAGCGGGAGATCGCTGCGTTTCCGGCCCACTCGCAGGCCTACGCCAACCTTGCCGTGATCCGCTTCATTCAAGGCGATCGGGCGGGGGTTGACCACCTGATGGACGAGATGGCCCGTGCCAACCCGACCTCGCAGACCTACCTCCTGGCGGCGAGCACCTACGAATCGCTCGGCGAGAAGGCCCAGGCCGACGTCTGGCGGCGCCGGGGAGAGGCCGCCGAGAAGCGGGTCACGCAGCCGTAGCCGGTTGCGCGCCGGTCGCGCGTCCCTTGCGGACTCGACGGGTTTACGCGCTTCACGACGGGCCGACCTGCGAGGCGAGCGCCCGCTCGAGGTTCGCCTGCGCCATCCAGTAGTCGGGCTTGAGGCGCAGCGCCTCGCGGAACTCCTCGACCGCTTCCGGCCGTCGTCCCTGGCGGATCAGGGCGACGCCGAGGCCGTTGTGCGCGAGGTAGTCGGCGGGCGACGGGTGGCGGAGCGCGTCCCGGTACGCCGCGACCGCCTCGTCGTACCGCCCCGCCTTGGTGTACACGGTGCCGAGGTTGACCAGCACGGTCGTGTTCGCCGGTTCGAACGCGAGGGCGGACCGCAGCCGGGCCGCCGCCTCGTCGAGGCTGCCGCGGTCCTCGTCGATCTTGGCCAGGTTCAGGAGGGCCGGCACGTTGTCGGGCTCGAGGCGCAGCGACGCCTGGAAGTGGTCGATCGCGTCGGCGACCCTTCCTTCGCGGTAGAGCAGGAAGCCGTAGTTGGTGTGGCACATGAAGCAGTCGGGGTTCTTGGCCAGGGTGCTCCGCCAAAGGGTGTCGGCGGAGCGGAACTCCTCGGCGTGGTTGAACGTCAGCACCCCGAAGATCGCCAGCACCGCCATGCCGGCGGCTGCGGCCGCCCGCCGGAGCGCGATGTTGCGCCCGGCGAGCGTGGCGACCCCGCCCGCCGCGCACGCCGCGGCCACCGCCGCGGCCTGGTAGGCGAAGTGGTCGGCGACGTATGAGTAGCGCATCGCATAGACGTTGAAGAACCCCATCGCCGGAACGAGGACGCCGCCGAAGAGGAGAATGCCCGCGGCCGGCCCGCGGCCGAGCCTGCCGCGCAGCGCCCAGGCCGCCGCGAGTACCGCCAGCGCCGCCAGTGCGGGCAGCCACTGACGTATGGCGGCCGGGTCGATCGTCCAGCGCGGGTAGATGAACGCGAGGTCGGTGGGCCAGGCGAGCTTGCCCGCGTAGAACGCCACCGCCCGGCCGGCGAGGACGAGGCGGCCGGCCAGCGACAGCGACCACTCGGTGCCGCTGGCCCGGACCATGGTCTTCTCCAGCCATGCCGTGTTGAGCGCGAGGGCGGCACCGACGGCGAAGAACGGCAGCAGCGGACGCACGTCGGAGCCGCGCAGGCGGCCGTTGCGCCACCAGGCGATGACGAGCAGCACGGCGGGGAGCAGGGCGGCGGTGGTCTTGGTGAGGAGTGCGAGGGTGAACAGCGCCAGCGCCGCGGCCCAGAGTGCTCCCGGCCGCCGGTGCCACGGCGGACTCGGCTCCCGGCCGCGGCGCCCGCGCCGGTCCCCGGCCGCCGCGCGGCGGTCTGCCCAGGCGAGGTAGGCGAGCGCGGCGAGCAGCGAGAGGGCGAGCGAGAGCGTGTTCTTGCGCTCGGTGACCCAGGCCACGGACTCCACGCACACCGGGTGCAGGGCGAAGAGCGCGGCGCCGAACCAGGCGCCCGGCACGGCGAGGCGGCGCAGGAGCCGCCACAGCAGCAGCGCCGACGCGGCGTGGAGGAGGATGTTGACGAGGTGGTAGCCGAACGGGTGCAGTCCCCAGAGGCGTTTCTCGACCCAGAACGAGGTGAACACGAGCGGGTAGTACTGCTCGTTCGCGCGCGGGTCGGCCCAGATCAGGTGCAGGCCGTGCGCCGAGTCGAGGGTGGAGTTGCCGGTCAGGTAGGTGTCGTCGTTCCAGACGAACCCGGCACGCAGGGTGGGCAGGTAGGCGACCACCACCGCAGCCACGAGAGCCGCCGCGAGGCCGGCGAGGAGGGGTTTGCGCACCGGCGAACGATACCATCCCGCGGGGGGTGAAGGCGCCGCCGGCGTCGGGCCTCTCGCTGCGTTGCGCTCGCCCCGCTCGCATCCTCACGTAGCCTCCGGCTACGCTCCGGTGCGGCGGGGTTCGCGCGCCTTGCGATAGGCCCAACGGCGGCGACGGCGGTCGCGCCGCGCCTCAAACTTCTGGGCGGCGGGCGTCCCCGCATTTCCGCGCGGCCGCGGTCGTCGCGGCCAGCATCCCCCAGATTGCGGCCATGCGGAAGTCGAGGATCTCGGGCGCTGCGGCGCTCTACAGGATG
>Ga0209385_1000588_pt1 | contig 14908 bp, 9 predicted proteins | sample NGEPerB_FD_184506 | JGI IMG/M metagenome (GOLD analysis project Ga0209385, IMG submission 184506) | Arctic peat soil microbial communities from the Barrow Environmental Observatory site, Barrow, Alaska, USA - NGEE PermafrostAB12-B... | ecosystem: Environmental > Terrestrial > Soil > Wetlands >... | reverse complement strand
GTCGTGTCCGTCAACCGCGGGGTCACGGGTGAGCTAGTTCGAGGGATGGAATCCATTGAACGCGACATCGATGAGGTGTTCACTGAAGTCAGGAACATACTCTCTCACGGCTCTTGATGCAGGCGATGTAAGCCCTGTCGAACTGAGAAGCCCCCGCCTTGCAGGCGGGGGCTTACACGGTATTCCTGAATGAAGAGCGGCTAGTACACACCCAGGACAACGTCGGCGATGTTGTCGGAGTGGTCCGAGACCCGTTCGAGGTTCGTGAACAGGTCGACGATGATAACTCCGACCTGCGGGTCCAGCTCGTGCGCATTCAACCTCGTAATATTGCGAGACATGTACTCCTTCGTCATCACGTCACATTGATCTTCCATGTCCTTGACCTGATGCGCCCGTTCAGCACTGTAATCCCGGAGCGCATTCATGGCTTCTTCCAGCGTCTTCAGGACGTGCGCGAACTCAGCCTTCAGATCATCCTCTGTCCCGTCGTTGATCTTCAACCGTTTGTCATCCTTGATCTGGATGAGCTCGACGAGGTTCGTAGCGTGGTCGCCGACACGTTCGATGTCGTTGACCGCGTGCATCAGGGCCATGACACGCTCGCTCTGTGCCTCAGAGAGATCGTGTTCCGTAATCCTGGTAAGATACCCGGTGATCTCCTTCTGCATCGAGTTCACAAGGTCCTCTTTGCGCAGCACCTCTTCCAGCAGACTCATCTTGTTCTCAAACAACGCCACCCTGCACGAGTCCACCATCTCGTAGGTGATGTGACCCATGCGGAAGAGCTCCTTTGTTGCCTGTGACAGCGCCATTGTAGGAGTGGCCAGCACGCGATCATCGATGTACTGGACCACCTTCGTCTCCTGTTCGCTTCCATGCGACGGAAGAAGCCACCGGACAAGCCGTTCGAACGGCTTGATCAGCAGAAGAGCAACTATTGTCATAATGACGTTGAAGAGTGTGTGAGCATTGGCCACCTGGCGTGGAAGATAGGTCGACGTCGTTGCCACGAACCGCGTGAATGGACCGAGAAAGGGGAAGATGAGGATGACACCAAGAAAGTTGAAGAGGAAATGAGTCAGCGCTGTCTGTCGGCTCGTGATATTAGTGCCGATGCTGGCCAGTGCAGCTGTCACCGTCGTACCAATATTGGCACCCAGAACGAGGGCGATAGCGGATGGAAGCGTGATCATCCCCTGAAGCGAGAGTGCAACAACCAGGCTTGTCGTGACGGACGAGCTTTGGATAACACCTGTGAACAGAGCTCCTGCAAGGATCCCCAGAGCGGGAACGCGCCCGAACCTGATGAGGAAGTCTATGAATGACTGGTTTGCCTTCAATGGTGCAAGAGCATCAGACATGAAGTACAGCCCAAAGAACAAGATGCCGAAACCGAGGATAGCTTCGCCCACGGCCTTCGTCGTCCTTCTCTTCACAAAGAACTCCATGAGTATACCGACGAAAAGGAACGCCCAGATGACATCCTTCAGGTTGAACACAATGATCTGAGCCGTGATCGTCGTGCCGATGTTGGCACCGAAGATCACGCCCATGGCCTGGCTCAGCGTCATCAGTCCTGCGTTCACGAATCCTACAAGCATGACTGTCGTCGCAGAGCTGCTCTGAATGATACTCGTAACGGCCAGCCCAACGAGAACACCTTTGACAGGGTGGTTAGTGAGAGCCTGCAGAATACGTCTGAGAGAGTCCCCGGCTGCCTTCTGAAGGCCGTCCCCGAGGAGTTTCATGCCGTACAGGAAAAAGGATAGCCCAATGACGAGATTCATGGCTAACGAGACATACTGGCCACGCATTCGTGCCTCCGAGAGTCAGTTTTCGGGTCGGCCTGGTATCTTGCCGCCTATCTATTCTACAGCATTACCTAGACTGGTCAAAGGGAAAATGGACAGGAATCAGACATCCTCGCCATGCATGACTAGCGGATCGGCCGATGCTGCTCCCAGTTCCACGCGGTCCGGACAATAGCCTCGAGGTCCACCAACTGAGGCGTCCACCCCAGTTCTCTGCACGCGCGCCGATTGCTGGCGACGAGCACTGCAGGGTCCCCCGCGCGTCGATCCGCCTCAAGAATTGGTATGTCGTGCCCCACGATCCGTTGGGCAGTCTCGATGATCTGTTTCACTGAGAATCCTTCACCATTTCCCAGGTTATAGGTGGCCTCCGCCTGTCGCTCGAGTGACTCCAAAGCAAGAATATGGGCATCTGCAAGATCATTCACGTGGACGTAGTCTCGGACGCAGGTGCCGTCAGCCGTCGAATAGTCCCGCCCGAACACACTCACCGACGATCTCCGACCAGCCGCTGCCTGTAGTACCAGAGGTATCAGATGTGTCTCCGGATCATGGTCCTCGCCAATTCCACCATTGGGGTCGGCCCCGGCCGCATTGAAATACCTCAGGGAGACCGAGCGCAGCCCATATGCCACCACGTAGTCATGCAAAATTCCCTCGATGACCACCTTGGTTCGCCCATAGACATTGGTCGGCGCCAAAGCGCTGTCCTCGCCTATTGGAACGGTGGTCGGCTCTCCATAAACAGCAGCCGAGCTGGAAAAGACAATGCGGTCGACGCCGGTTGCACGCATGGCGTCGAGAAGATGCAGCGTACCGATCACATTGTTCGTGTAGTAGGTGCGAGGCTCAATCATCGATTCGCCGACAAGACTGCAGGCTGCGAAGTGGATAATGCTCGTAACGTGAAACTGCCGGATGGTCATCGCAACATGGGCGGTGTCGGCGATGTCACCGACAACAAGCGGGACATCCTGTGAAACGGCCCAGCGATGCCCCTTGGAAAGATTGTCAAACACGGCAACCTGATAGCCGTTCCGTACAAGCTTCCGTACAGTGTGCGACCCAATGTATCCAGCGCCACCAGTCACGAGAACCGTTCCACTCATCATCCCCTCCACCTCTTCAGTACATACTGGATCATATTATTAGTATAGTCTGTAGGAACTGCATGAACAAGCAGGCAGCATCGACTCATCCAAGATGGAGGGTGGACTGCTCGTCAACTCATGAGAAAAAGGACGTGAAGGGTAACAGAATACTGTTGGCCCTTTGGATGAGAGGGGAGCAGTGGGAATGGAGCTCGCCATAGTCAGGGTAGCCGGGGGGACAAAGATTTGCAGTTATGACTAGCCCCAGAGCATATTACGCTCTGGGGCTAAAGGTTGACAAACTATCTACTGTACAGGCCGCACCCTTCTTGCTCTTCGTTGGGTACGCTTGATTATCCTGGAAAGGGCTGCTTCCTTACGACTTGGCGCCAAACATTTCCTGCTCTAATGCGCCCAGTTTATCCGACTCCCCTTCTTTCATGTTATACACGTGTTCAGGATCAGGGAAGACACCAGAACGCACCTCAGTGCAGTACTCACCAAAAGCACGCTGAATATCATCGGACAGATGAGCGTATTTCTTGACAAAATGGGGCGTAAAGGCTTGGAATATCCCCAGCAAGTCGGAGACGATCAACAATTGACCATCCGCCTCTGGACCTGCACCGATCGAATAAACTGGGATGCGCAGATGTTCGTGAATCACGCGTGTAACCTCCGGCGTGACACCTTCCACCAGCAGGAAGTGAGCACCGGCCTCCTGTACGGCCAGAGCATCCTGGATTACCAGGCGCGCCGATTCCACTGTGCGCCCTTGGGCTTTGTACCCACCCATCTGGCCACTAGACTGCGGCGTGAGGCCAATGTGACCAAAGACCACGATACCGGCGTCGGCGATGGCCCTGATCTGGCGGCCGACACGCACCCCGCCCTCAAGCTTGATGGCATCCGCCCCGGCTTCCTTCAGAAAGCGGCCAGCATTGCGTACCGCCTCCTCCACCGAAACCTGATACGAGAGGAAGGGCATATCGCCGATGACAAAAGTATTGGGAGCACCAGTGCGGACAGCCCGCGTATGGTGCAGGCACTGTTCCATCGTCACTGGCACCGTACCGTCGTAACCACAGACACACATTCCCAAACTATCACCCACGAGCAGCATATCCAAGCCAGAAGCTTCGGCCAACGCAGCTATGGGGGCGTCGTAAGCGGTGATCCAGGCAACCTTCTCTCCCTTGCTCTTCATGTTATAAAAATCAAGAATAGTTTTCTTCTTAAGCATCTAAACACCTCTCTTGTTGTCCCGCTCAAGGACAGACTATTACTACATTTTTATCATATCTCCGTATCCAGCAGTGTCAAGCAACCGCATCAATTCATCCAAGACAGGCGTGAAGGGTGACAGAATACTGTTGGCCCTTTGGATGCGAAAAGAGCAGCGGGAAAAGAATTCTCGATGGTCAAGGCACAGACATATCTGAAAGCAGGAAAGACCAAGAAGTTGGTGCTGTTGAACGTTTCTCTGTCTGATGATTCAACTATATTCTTGGATGGGCTGACTTGGCAGACAGTATCGCTTGGCCTGTACCAATGCAGGTATTAGGCTATAATACATGATGAAAAGCCAGTGCTACGGCACTGTTGAGAAACAGGAGGACCACGATGGCGGAGCTACGATGGAACCCACTTCTGCGCACATGGACGATGGTGGCAGGCAACAGACAGGCACGACCCAACCTGCGCACCGATGGCTGCCCCTTCTGCCCTGGATCGGGCAACGTCCCGTCCACTTACGACGTTCTCGAATACGACAACGACTTCCCAGCACTGACGACGGATCCCGACGAACCCGACGCCGTCGGATCAGAGCTATCGCCGGTTGCTCCCAACTATGGCAAGTGCGAGGTCATCCTGTACTCTCCACAGCACGATGCCAGCCTCCACGACCTGAGTATCGTGCATCTGACGCGCCTGGTGGAACTCTGGACCGAGAGGCAACGGATTCTCTCGAGCGATCCTCGCATCAAATACGTCTTTCCCTTCGAGAATCGTGGTGAGGAAGTCGGCGTCACTATGCGGCACCCCCATGGACAACTCTATGCCTATCCATTTGTCCCGTTGAAGATCCGGACAGAATTGGACAGTGCACGCGCCTGGCACGACGAACACGGAAGTTGTATGTTCTGCGACCTTACCCGCGATGAAATGTCGGATGGCCGGCGCATCATCCTGGCAAACGAGAGTTTCGTGGCATATATCCCGTCGTTCACCGACTATCCATATGGCGTCTTTGTCACGAGCCGTGTGCACAAGGGATCCTTCCTCGACTTCACGCCCTCGGAACGAACGGACCTCGCCCGCATACTCAAGACCCTCACCGGAGGGTTCGACCTCTTGTTTGCCCGGCGCTTCCCCTACATGATGTGCATTCATCAGACACCGGTGAACAGCCCGGAAGACGCCGGCTGCGAGGACTCATACCACTTTCACATCGAGTTCTATCCTCCACTCCGGGGCGAGACAACCGTAAAGTACTATGCCTCGTCAGAGATGGGCGCGTGGGCAACATGCAATCCTCTGCGCGTAGAGGATACTGCACCGGCTCTTGCGGCAGCATGCAGGAAGTTCGAGCAGACCATAGTGAAACCGTGAGCATGCCTCCGTTCCTTGCCCAGGAGTTCGTGCATCTCTATGGCCCCGGGGACCATGAAGTCCGGTCATTTTTCGCTCCCGGCCGAGCAAACCTCATCGGAGAGCATATCGACTACAATGGCGGTCTGGTTATGCCCGTGGCAGTCACGCTAGGGATTACGGCAACCTGCCGGCTCCGCTCCGACCGTCTCATCAGACTCCACTCATCGGATGACGCGCTGGTCGTCCAGATCGACCTCGATCGACCCATCGAGCCCGACCCTGCGCGCAGTTGGGGAAACTATCCCGCTGGGGTCCTCCACGAACTCCTTCTTCAAGGAGTCGATCTGAGGGGAACCGATGTCTTGTTCACCACGACGCTTCCGCAGGGAGCCGGACTCTCGTCCTCTGCAGCTATGGAAGTATTGACCGCGTTTTCCTTTCTCGCACTCGCGGAGGTTCCTGCGAGTGACCTCAAGGCTATCGCCCTGCTTTGCCAGAAGGTAGAGAACCAGTTTGTCGGGGTCAATTGTGGCATTATGGATCAGTTCGCCGTCGCGCTCGGCAAGAAGGACTGTGCCCTGCTGCTCGACTGCGAATCACAGGACTACCACTACGTGCCTGTTGCCCTGGGGACACACGCTCTGGTCATCATGAACACGTCCAGGCGGCGGCGACTGGCCGATTCAAAGTATAATGAACGGAGAGCCGAGTGCGATGCCGTTCTTCAACTTCTCGGGGCAGACGCACCCCGAAACGGCCTTGTCCACGCTTCATGGAGCACTGTACTGTCTCACGTTTCGGACCCGGTACTACGACGAAGAGCACGTCATGTCATCTCTGAGCAGGTACGGGTGGAACAGGCCTGTCACGTGCTGGTAGCCGGCGACCTGGCCGCATTCGGGAGACTGCTTACGGAGTCTCACGCGTCGCTTCGGGATGACTACGAAGTGACCGGACCGCATCTCGATGCGATCGTAGGTGCGGCACTTCAAGCGCCAGGATGCCTGGGAGCCCGCATGACGGGCGCCGGTTTCGGAGGGTGTGCAATCGCGCTCGTCGAGCAGGTCGAGATTCCCGATTTCACCTCTTCGGTTCGATCCGCCTACCTGGCAGCGACTGGTTTGGAACCTGCATTCTATGTGACACACGCGGCTGATGGTGTCCACGAAACGGCCAGGAAGGGGTAGAATGGAAAATGTAAGGGGAAAACTGACTTATCGTCGCGGGGCGGTTGTCAAGACCTTGAACTTCGACCTGGACGGGCCAGCGGAAAATGATGACCTCGTCATTGCGCCGACCATAGGCACAACTGCTCCTGGAGAGCACTGGACCATCACCGTGACCCCTCGCACCACGGTGAAGCTGCTCACAGCAGAACTGCGAGTCCCCATTGCTGTTCCACCGTCCAGCCGCGTCTTCTTGAATGGCTACCAGACGTGGACAGAATCACGTGAGATGGGACCCAGGGATCGTATCCCTTCACTCAACAGGCTGGCCCGCTCACGGTGTTCCATGTACGGCGATTACGAATACGTCACGAACCCCGGCTTTCCGGGACGTTTCCACGGCTGGACCTATGGATACGTTCGGACCGAACCTGATCTCTTGACTCTGTTTGCCTCACTGGCTGAACATACAGGATTCACCCTGATCACGGTCACCGCCTCCGCGGGAAGAGCCATCCTCCAGAAGGAGTGTGGTGGAGTCATTCCTGCAGAACCATATGTTCTGTACGACGTGTATGTGGGAACTGGAACGGATCACGAGACGTTCGGCAGCTATTTCGACCTCCTTGGCCTCCGACCTCTCCGCACGTCACCTCTGACCGGCTGGACAAGCTGGTATAACTACTACACGAGCATCACGCAGGAGATTCTTCAACACAACCTCGACGCGCTCGGCGAACACGAGGTCCCTCTCGATGCCTTTCAGATCGACGACGGGTGGCAACATGCCGTCGGCGATTGGTTGACAACCAATGCCAAATTCCCGGACGGGATGGGGGCTATGGCCGATGCAATCCACGGGCGCGGCTACAAAGCCGGCTTGTGGCTGGCGCCCTTCATCGCCGAGGAAGCATCTGACCTGCTGCGCGATCATCGCGACTGGTTCCTTACCGAGGACGACGGACACCTCGTCAAGGCTGGTTACAACCCAAGCTGGAGCGGTTTCTTCTACTCGCTTGATATGACGAACCCGGCCGTTCGCTCCTACCTCCGCGATGTCTTCAACCTGGTCCTGCACACCTGGCACTTCGACCTGGTCAAGCTCGACTTCCTGTACGCCGCCTGTCGCAAGGCCCCCGAGGGCAAGACACGAGGCCAGGTCATGTCCGAATCCATGCAGTTCCTGCGCGACATCATCGGGGACAAACTTATTCTAGGATGTGGCGTTCCACTCGGTCCTGCATTTGGACAGGTTGACTTCTGCCGAATCGGCGGAGATGTCGCGCTGAAGTGGGAAGACCGCCTGTTGTCGACGATTCACTACCGCGAGCGGGTATCGACAGTCTGCGCACTGCGCAACACGATCAACCGATGGCACCTGAACGGGATGACGTTCTGGAACGATCCGGACGTCTTCATCCTTCGCGACACCGGAAACAGTCTGACGAAGGCACAGCGTCGCACGCTCTTCCTTGTGAACCAGGCGATGGGGGGGCTCGTCTTTACATCAGACGACATCTCCTCCTACACGGATCCACAGCTCAGGCAGTACCTTTCCCAGTTTCCATTCTCTGCGAAGGCCATCGACGAGGCCAGACCATTCGGTGCGGCATGGCGCCTGACCTTGCATGCAGGGAACGCCACATACATCGTCGCTGCCAATCTGGGCTCCCGGCCTGCTACGATAGAGCTGGATCCTGGTGTCTACTACTGCAATGGGCACCTGATCGATGGACAAGAGCCCCTGAAGCTCCTTCCCTTCGATTCGACCTGCCTCCGGAAGGCGAACGGGGACAACGTCGAACTCCTTGGAACGACGACCCACCTGTTCCCGGGCCTCGATGTCGCACACTTCGACTGCCACGAAACGTCAATAACATTCAAGCGGTTCGACACCGCTCAACTCGAAGGTGAAGCACTGATAGGCGTCCCCGACGCATCCGATCGATGGACAGTGAACGGGGTAGCTGCAACCCCTGAGCGCCAGAACGGTCACACGGTCTTACAAGTGCCCATATCGCGAGTTGCGCGGCCGGTCGATTGAGGCATACTACTGACACCGGCTACACCAGACAAGGAGGTATGACCATGGAACCATTTGCATTGCCAGAGAGTTTCCTGCTGGGCACGGCGACAGCTTCGCTGCAGATCGAGGGTGGTGATCGCAACAATAGCTGGTATCGCTGGGTTCAGACCGGTCATGTCAAGGATGGTACCAGCTGCATTGTAGCTGACGATCACTGGAACAGGGTGACTGAGGACATTGCTCTCATGAAGCAGCTCCATCAGCAGACCTATCGGATGAGTCTGGAGTGGAGCCGCATCGAGCCGACACGGGGGCACTTCGACAAGGACGCCATCGGCCACTATCGTCTCGAAATACAGCAACTGGTGGACGCTGGAATCAGGCCTCTTGTTACACTACACCATTTCTCGAACCCATTGTGGCTCGAAGACGCGGGTGCGTGGGTCAACCCGGACGTCATCGACCTTTTTGAGCGATACACGGCCTATGTCGTCGAGAACCTTGGCGACCTCGTGAGCGACTGGTGCACCATCAACGAACCAAACACCTACCTCGCGGCGGGATATGTCATGGGCGGATGGCCGCCGAGCAACATCAGTATCACCAAGTACTTCAGGGGCGCTCGCAACATGATCACGGCACACATCAAGTCCTATCGCAAGATCCATCAGGTGCGTGCGTCCAACGGCTATAATGATACGATGGTTGGCGTTGCCAATCACCTCAGGCTGTTCGATCCCAAACATGGCAACGGCCGCGAACGGTGGGCGGCAGGCATGTACGAAAGGCTCTTTCAGGAGCTTTTTGTCACAGGAATGTGCGAGGGAAGGCTCCTGTCGCCGCTGGGTGGGGGATACCCTCTTGGCGAGGGTCGCTACTTCGATTTCCTCGGCGTCAACTACTATACGCGCGACATCGTGGACTGTTCGGCCATATCCACAAACCCGCTGGGCAGGCTTGAAGTACGGGAAGACAGCCAGAAGAACGACCTCGGGTGGGAACTATACCCTGAGGGGCTGTATCGTGTCTGCAAGAAGTACTGGGACCGCTATCATACCCCCATCTTCATCACCGAGAATGGTACGGCCGACGCCAAGGACGCCTTCCGAACAAGGTACATCTACGACCACCTTCTCCAGGTGAGCCAGCTCATCGAGGACGGTGTAGATGTACAGCGCTACTATCACTGGTCCCTGATGGACAACTTCGAGTGGATCGAGGGCCTGAGCGCGAAATTCGGCATTGTCGCAGTGGACTACGCCACGCTAGAGAGGACGGTTCGTACCAGCGGATGGTTCTATGCCGACGTCGCGAAACATCGCGGCGTCACGGAGAAAATGATCCAACAGTACCTCGCATGAGAGGAGCAGCCTCCACGATGAGCCTGATGATGGGATCCCGACAGACAACCTCATATGCATATGCCCACACGCCCCAGGCACGGACACAGGATGTGGCACACAGAATGTCTGCCCAATGCCGGGAAAGCCAGTTCTTGTGGCCTGCTGCGATACCACAGGATGCACGCGCAGATAGCAGACACTGACGCTCCTGACCATGCCGGAGTTGCTCTCTGTATGTTTCCTGTGGCACTTCCACCAGCCACAGTATCAGGATCTCACGTCGGGAACAGCACTACTTCCGTGGACTCGGCTTCACTGCGCACGCAACTACGCGATGATGCTCGAGCTCCTGGAGGAACAACCTTCTGTGCACGTCACCATCAACATCACGCCGGTCCTGGCGACACAGCTTGACGCATACGCACATGGCAGATTCAGCGACGAGTGGCTTGATCTGACATCGACCCCTGTCACCAGGTTGGGCATGGACCAGCGAATGCGGCTGATCGCCCTGTTTTTGGATGTCAACCGTGAACGCATCATCGACGCCGACGCCCGCTATACAGAGCTGTACCGTCTAAGAAATGAGCCTCCCGGCTCCTGGTCCGAACAGGATCTGCGCGACCTTCAGTGCAAGTTCATACTTGCCTGGACATGCCGCGGTGACCTCCAGGCAGGTCTGGTGGATCCGACACTTCTGGCGAAATTCCGTGACTACACCGAGGAGGACCGCGCAGTCCTTGTCAAAGCTCAGCAGGAACTTGTGCAAAACTTCCTTCCCAGACTGGAGAAGCTTGCCGCATCCGGCCAGGTCGAACTGGCGACGTCACCGTTCGCACACCCTATCATCCCCCTCCTCATCGACACCGACGTCGCCCGCTCCGTTCAGGACACTCCGTTCCCGCAGCCTGGTTTCCACCACCCTGAGGATGCCTTCATGCAGCTCGAACTCGGGAAAAAAACTGTCGAAGACCTGCTGCACCAGCGCGTGCGCGGGTGCTGGCCCTCCGAGGGAAGCGTGTCCCAGGATGCCGTGGCTGAGATCGCTCGTGCTGGCTTCTCCTGGACCGCCACCGACGAGGAGATCCTGCTGCGGGAACTCCCTGGCGAGCCGCGTCTGGTGCTGTACCATCCCTATCGGGCACAAACCAGGGCAGGAGAAGTCACCATGGTGTTCCGAGACAGGGGACTCTCCGACGCCATAGGTTTCTGGTATGCCTCCCTGACGAAAGAACATGCTGTCGGCCAGTTCCTGGACAGTGTCCGCTCCATCCGCGATGCTCTCGACAGACCCGGTGTTCTCTCGATCATCCTGGATGGAGAGAACGCATGGGAGTTCTACCCAGAGGGAGGAGCGCCGTTTCTCAGAGCACTGTATGCTGCCCTTGCCGATGAGCCAGGTGTGTGCCTGAGCACGGTAGCGGAAGCCATCGAGCGCAACCCCGCGACGCCCATGCCGGACTTCCGTCCCGGATCGTGGATCGATGGTAACTTCCGTATCTGGATAGGCGAGGATGAAGATAACAGGGCGTGGCAGTACCTCCGGGAGACCCGGGAGGACTGGGCGCGGTTTGACCCGACTGAACAGGAACGATCGCGCATGTCCCTGCTTGCAGCCGAGGGATCAGACTGGAACTGGTGGTATGGGCGCGATCGCACCTCCCAGACGGCTGTGCAGTTCGACGACCTGTATCGGCGCCACCTCGCCAACGTTTACACGCAGGCAGGGAAGCAGATCCCGGATCGCCTCCTCGTTCCAATACTTGATGGCAGTCCAACGATGGTCCCCATCCTGCCCATCGGCCTCGTGAGCCCTCGCATCGATGGCGGCCCCCCTGGAGACCTCGACTGGGCATCTGCACACCATGTCAAGCCCGAAAGCGGGGGAGGAGCAATGAACTCGGGAGTGCCGGTCGTCACGTCGGTGCGGATCGGCTACAGCCTCTCAGACATGTACCTTCTGATGCAGTTTGGGCCTCAGGCAGCCGCGGCAAGGGACCTGCGAGTGGAGGTACGGTTCACGTCGCCCGGTGGTACTACCCATCTGGTCATCCGCCGCGACAACGGCGAGGCCGAAGCATCGATAGAGCCTTGGGGACCAATGACGTGGGCCCTGGGGGAGACACTTCAGATGCAGTTGCCCTTTGAGACTCTGCGGGCCCAACGCGGAGACACCATCACATTTGCCATCGTGGTACTGGGAGAAGGGCGCCTGATGTCAGCCGTCCCTGCCCACGGTGTTATGTCCATCGAACTTCCTGCTGCCGACTACGAGCTGCAACACCAGGAGGTGTGACACGAAAAGACTGTGTCTTTGCATCCACAACCATCAGCCGGTGGGGAATTTCGATTACGTCTTCCGCGAGGCCATCGATCGATCGTACGTGCCATTCCTTGAAACACTCTCCCGGTACCCTCGCATCAAGGTCTCTCTCCACACATCAGGACCTCTTCTGGAGTTCATCGAACGAGATTCCACGTCGACGTACCTGGACCTTGTGCGCAGTCTGGTGGCTTCGGGCCAACTCGAGCTCGTCGGGGGTGGCTACTTCGAGCCAATTCTGCAGCTGCTTCCCGAGCGTGATCGCATCCAGCAGATCCAGTTGATGAGTGACGAGCTGCTCAGGCTATTTGGACGTCGCCCCACGGGTCTCTGGCTGGCGGAGCGGGTCTGGGAGCCCGACCTCGCAAGCAGCCTGGCACGAGCCGGCGTCCAGTGGACTCTCGTGGACGACAATGGATTCGAGAAGAGTGGTCTCCAGGGACCGGACCTGACCCACGCCTATGTCACCGAGGACCAGGGCCAGACACTGACTGTCTTTCCCATCCTCAAGGAGTTGCGCTACAGGATCCCCTGGTCAGAACCAGAAGAGACGCTGGGTTACATCCGCGAGTTCGGGGAGGATGCAGAGGTGTTCGTCTACGGCGATGATGGCGAGAAATTCGGCCTGTGGCCTGGAACGTATGATCACGTCTACACTCAGGGGTGGCTGCAACGCTTCTTCCAGGCACTGACAGATGCAGAAGATGTGACTACTGTGACCGTCGCCGAAGCTGTGTCTTCCCTCAAGCCACGGGAGCGTGTCTACCTGCCCATCTGCTCATATGTTGAGATGGAAGAGTGGTCTCTGGCAGCGTCACGGCAGAAGGCATTCGCCGATTTGTGCCAGAAGACCAGTCCGGAGGAACGCTCTTTTCTCAGTGGCGGTACATTTCGCAACTTTCTTGGTCGATACCCCGAGTCCAATCGCATGCACAAGCGCATGCTGTTCGTGGGGTCTGAATTGGGAAATGCGGACAGTGAAGCCCGTATGCACTACCTGCGGAGTCAGTGCAACTGTGCGTACTGGCACGGCATCTTCGGAGGGTTGTATCTTCCCCACCTCCGTGACGCCATTTACACCGAGCTGCTCACAGCCGAACGGCTGATACCGGAGCGACGGTTGGGCGCGTGGCTGCAGGACACAGACGCTGACGGGCGACCTGAGGTCGTCATGGCAACCGAACACCAGGTGTTCTTCCTGCACGTCTGCGGCGGTCGTCTGGTCTTGTGGGACGACCTGCGACAAGCATGGTCGTGGAGCAACGTCATGACACGATACCACGAAGCCTTCCATGACCGGATGCTCGAAGCTACGTCGCAGAGTGAGACGCACGGAGTAGCCAACATCCACAAGACTCTGCGTCTCAAGGATCCTGATGCGCCTGGCGCACTCCAATTCGACGATTATATGCGCGTCAACTTCATCGATCGCTTTGGTCCATCACTTGATGCTGCCACAGGTGGCGAACCTGTGATGAAAGAGTACTCTGCAGAACTCGGCCAGACCTGGGCACGGCTCGAGGCATCCGGGCTGATAGTCAAGACATTCGCACCGAGCGAGAGTGGGCTCCGTGTTGATTTCGAGATTGGGGCGCCACAGGACTGGTACGTATGCGAACTCAACCTGGCTCTGTGGTGGGAAGACAGAGAACGCTCGTTCGTGGCGGACTCCTTTACCATCGGGACCGAAGCTCATCGTCTCTCAGTACGGACCAGCTCCCCTGTTCATGTGGAACTGTCTCCGATAAGGACAGTCTCAAATTCGGAAAGTGGTATTGAGACCGTGTACCAAGGAATGACTGTGTGTATTGCACTCGACCTGAGGACGTCACGGCACCTGACTCTTGAAATTAGAGGCTGACATGAATGGTCGTTTTGTCCTGGTTCTGCATTCGCATCTACCCTACGTCGTTGGCAAGGGACGCTGGCCTTTCGGCGAAGAGTGGTTGCATGAGATCGCCCTCGACACATACCTCCCTCTCCTCGAAGAACTGGAAGGCCTGGACCATGACAACGTGGCAGGGACCATTGCCATCGGCCTGACCCCGATCCTCATGGAACAGCTCAAGTCTCCGGCATGGGTCGACAGCTTCCGAATCTGGGTGGACGTGAAGCGCAAGGCCCTGGAACAGGACGCATCACGCCTTCCAGATACTCCAGAGGCTCGCGACCTGAACAAGTTCTACCGCGAAGAACTGGACCACCGTCTTCGACAGTTCGACATGCTGGGCGGCGACCTGGTGGCGGCTTTCGCAAGTCTGCAGGAACGCGGTCACCTGGAAATCCTGACATCATGCGCCACACACGGGTATATGCCGCTGTTTGGCAATGACGAATCCCGACGGTTGCAGATCCGTACTGGAGTTGCCGTCTATCAGCACTGGATAGGGCGGAGGCCGAGCGGATTCTGGCTGCCTGAGTGCGGCTACGTCCCGGGGATAGAACGCCTCCTGGCCGAGGAAGGCCTGCGGTACTTCGTAGCAGATGCAGCCACGTTCGATACAGGTACTGCACAGGAATATACCGGCGCACAGGTCCCCATTACTACGA
>Ga0209385_1000587_pt1 | contig 14915 bp, 13 predicted proteins | sample NGEPerB_FD_184506 | JGI IMG/M metagenome (GOLD analysis project Ga0209385, IMG submission 184506) | Arctic peat soil microbial communities from the Barrow Environmental Observatory site, Barrow, Alaska, USA - NGEE PermafrostAB12-B... | ecosystem: Environmental > Terrestrial > Soil > Wetlands >... | reverse complement strand
GCTGCCCGACGGAGCGGGCCCGCGGGGAATGTCGCCCTGGATGAGGCAAGAGGCCCGAGATGATCGAGACTGTCGACTTCGGCGGCTGGCCGAACTGCATTCGTCTCTCCAACGGCGAGAATCGAGCTAGTCGCGACGACGGAAGTTGGGCCGCGGATCATTCGCTTCGGCTTCATCCGTGGGCAGAACCTGTTCCACGTATACCCCGCGACGCTCGGCAGAACCGGTGACCCGGACTGGCAGCCGCATGGCGGCCACCGTCTGTGGCACGCGCCCGAGGTCTCCCCACGGACCTACACGCCCGACAACGTCCCCGTGGATCATGAGTGGGACGGCGCGACTCTGACGCTTCGAAGTTTCGACGTACCGAACGGCATCGAGCGGGAGATGCGCATGACAATGTCGCCGACGGCTCCGCTCGTCTCGGTGGCGCACCGGCTCGTGAACAGGAGCCCGTGGCCGATCGAGCTGGCGGTCTGGGGAGTGTCGGTGATGGCTCCCGGCGGCCGTGGCATCTTTCCGCTGGACGACTTTGTGTCCCACGATGAAACGCCCCTCCCAGCACGACCGCTTGTGCTTTGGCCTTATACCGACATGACCGATCCGCGCTGGACCTGGGGCAGCAAATATGTCCAGCTCCGCCAGGACCAGAGCGCAACGGGGAGCCAGAAGATCGGCATGCTCAACCCAAAGGGTTGGGCGGCGTATCTCGTCGGCGGCGAGGCTTTCATCAAGGGGTACCCGTGCGAACCCGGGGCCACCTACACGGACATGGGCTGCAACACGGAGTCGTATACCGACCCCGACATGCTCGAGGTGGAGACGCTTGGACCTCTGACCAGGCTGGAGCCGGGGACCGGCGCGGATCATCTTGAATCGTGGCTTGTGGCGAAGGTGGACTGCGGCCCCGGCGATGCCGATATCGATGCGGCTCTTCTGCCGCTGGCCGGCCAGCTTCCTCCAAGGCGATAAGTCCGGGCCGATGTGCGCTCGACTCGCACGGTGGCCATAATCGGGCGGCATAGTTCACTGGAGGAGGATCGGCATGGCCGCAGAGACGCAAGCTGCGCGAGTCGGGATCGTGTGCGGTAGTCGCTCCGACTTCCCGATCATGGAGAAGGCTGTCGAGATGCTCGGCAGGCTGGAGGTTCCGTGCGAGCTGCGTGCCATTTCGGCTCATCGCGCGCCGGACTTGCTCTCTCGCTTCGTCGGCGGGGCCGATGAGCGCGGCATTCGCGTCTTCATCGCCGGTGCCGGCGGCGCGGCCCATCTGCCAGGCGTAGTGGCGGCCAAGACCATCCTGCCGGTCATCGGCGTGCCGATCCCCACACAGGTGAACGGCGGCCTCGACTCGCTCCTCTCGATCGTCCAGATGCCCAAGGGAATCCCGGTGGCCACGGTCGCCATCGGTGGCGCCGAGAACGCGGCCCTGCTTGCGGCCGAGATCCTCGCTCTCTCCGATCCCGCGCTGCGGACCCGCCTCCAGGCCTTCCGCGACGCCCAGACGCGGGCCATAGAGGAAGACGAATGGAACACAGACCTGGGCCTCACGAAGTAGCCGGGTCAGGCGCGCCGGGAATGTGGAGAACCGCCGCATGAGCGAGACGAAGCTTGGTCCGGGAGGCATCCCCGATTGGCTCGAGCCGAACGTCCGCTTCTGCTCGCGCTGCGGCACTGCCCTCAGGTTCGGCCCGATCGAGGGCGAGGAGCGCGACAGATTCGACTGCCAGGCTTGCGGCTTCATCTTCTATGTGAACCCGCGGCTGGTGGTCACCACGCTGCCGATCACGGAACGCGGTGAGGTTATGTTGATCCGGCGCGGAATCGCCCCCGGCTACAACAAGTGGGCCCAGCCGGGCGGCTTCCTCGAGATCGATGAGACCGTGCTCGAGGCGGCCATCCGCGAGACGCTCGAAGAGACCGGCCTGCAGGTCGAGCCGATGCGGATGGTGGGCCTGTACTCGCGCGTTGAGGCTGCGGTAGTCGTGGTCGCCTATGAGGCCCGCATCGTCGGCGGTGAACCCATCACCACGCGCGAATCGCTGGAGACGCGGCCCTTCGCCCCTGACCAGATCCCCTGGCCGCAGATTGCATTCCAGACGAGCGCCCAGGCCCTTCGCGACTGGGTTGCCCACGTCCGGCCGGATCTATCCCTGCCCGATCCATTTGCGATCCGTCCCGACTTCGGGGCCTGAGGGTTCGGCGGCCGCGGTGCCTACCCGTTCGGAGCGCCTCCTGGCCTTGTGCGAAAATTCACTCCGATGAATGCCGCAACGATTGGCCTCAACGCCGCAACGATTGCCCTCGTAGTCATCCCGCTCGTGATCCTCGAGCTCGGGCTGAAGCTCTACGCCCTGTACGACCTCTTCGCTGAGGACCGCCGGGTCAGGGGCGACAGCAAGATCATGTGGGCCCTGATCATCGCCGTCGCCAGCGGCATCGGCCCACTCATCTACTTCTTTGTCGGCCGCGACGACTCCCGGGGCATCTCTATGGGCAACGTGCCCGCCGCGCCGGCGGCCTCCATCGCCCGCATTCTGGCCACGTGGCCGGCACTCGCCGAAAGCACGGACGCGGCCGTCTCAACGACCGGCCTCACAAAGCGGTACAGCGGCGGTGTCGTGGCCCTGGAAGACCTGAACCTGATGGTCCCGAGCGGCAGCATCTTCGGCTTCCTCGGACCCAACGGCGCCGGTAAGACGACGACCCTCCGCCTCCTGACCGGACTCGCCACCGCAACCGCCGGGACCGGCACCGTCGCCGGCGTCAAGATCGGCGGCACCGGCGGAGAGCTGGCCCGCAACATCGGCTACCTGGATCAGGACCCGCGCTTCTACGGCTGGATGCGCGGCCGCGAACTGCTGACCATGGTCGGCCAGCTCCACGGCCTGCATGGCTCGGCGCTGAAGCAGCGCGTCGGCGAGGTGCTCGAGATCATCGGCTTGACCGAGGCGGGCGGCCGGCGAATCGGCGGCTATTCCGGCGGGATGCGCCAGCGGCTGGGCATCGGCCAGGCGCTCATCAACCAGCCCCGCGTCCTCTTCCTCGATGAGCCGGTCAGTTCGCTCGACCCCGAAGGCCGGCGCGACGTCCTCGAAATCATCAGCCGCCTTCGCGGCACCGCGACTGTCTTCATGAGTACCCACATCCTCAACGACGTCGAGCGCGTCTGCGACCGCGTCGCCATCCTCAACTTCGGGCACCTGGTGATCGAAGGCCCAATAGCCGAATTGCTCGACCGGTACGTCCAACCGATCTATGAGCTGGAGCCCGAACCCCAGCAGCCTGGCTCGATCGATCGACTTGCCGCATCCCTACGCGGCCAGCCCTGGGCGCACGAAGTGAAGACGACACCCGACACCGTCCGAGTCTTCGTCGACGACCCCAAGGTGGCAGGGCCGGCGATCCTGCCGCTCGTACTCGGGACCGGCGTCATCCTCGTTCGATTCGAGCGCGTCCGGCCGAGCCTCGAGGACGTCTTCCTCCGGCTTGTCGCCGAGAGCGGACCCCCGATCCTGCCACCGGTGACCGTGCCGGTGTGGGGTCTCGATGGGCGAGGTGGCCGACGATGATGGGCTTCCGGGTCCTGCTGCTCAAGGAGCTGCGCGAGCAGTTCCGTACCAACCGATTCGTTGCCGTGGCCGCCGTCTTCGTCTTCTTCGGCATCCTGAGCCCTCTCACCGATCGCTATATGAAGGAACTCTTCGACGCCATCGGCTCGCAGGGCGGCGGCATGACCTTCACGGTTCCGCCGCCGAGCCCTGACGGCGCGGCCGCCCAGATCCTCAAGAACCTATCGGAATTCGGCCTAATCTGCGCCCTGCTGCTGGCCATGGGTTCGGTGGCGTGGGAGAAGGAGCGCGGCACTGCCGGGATGATCCTGACCAAGCCGGCGTCGCGGGCCGCATTCCTTGCCGCCAAACTCATCGCCATCGCGCTCACGCTCGGGTTCGCGACGTTCCTCGGTTGCGCCTTCAGCTACGGCTACGTCCTGATCCTCTATCCCTCGCCGTTCTCGTTCGGCGGCTATGTGGCTATGGCCCTGCTGCTGTGGTGGGTGCTGGTGGGCTTCGCCGCGGTCACGATGCTGGGCAGCTCACTGACGCGATCCGCGGTCGCCGCCGCGGGCATCGGCTTCCTGGCGTTCCTGGTCATGAGCATCGTGGGCGAGCTGCCGGTCATCGGTCCTTACATGCCGACCTCGCTCGGGACCACCGCCCTCGACCTGGTGATGGGCAAAGATCCGGGCTTCGTCCTCGGCCCGATCCTCTTCAACGTGGCTCTTGTGCCGGCCCTCTTCGTCATCACCTGGCTGACCTTCCGCCACCAGGAGCTTTAGCGACGCGGACGGCGCGGAGGCCCAAGCGCGCCCGCCCGAGCGCGTCTGCTAGCGGCCGCCCATCCTGATCATGACGATCGAGACTTCGTAGAGCCCGTACATGGTCACTGCCATGACGATCGGGCTCACCAGGTCCGCGCCGGGCGTGATCATGGTGGAGACGATCGTTATCCCGAGGATGGCCATGCGGCGCGAGCTGCGCAGCTTCTTCGATGTGACGATGCCCACCTTGGAGAGCAGGACCAGCACGATCGGGAACTCCATCACCAGCCCGAAGGCCAGGAAGAGCATGGTCACGAACCCGAAATAGTTCTCTGCGGTCAGCAACAGGTGGATGTTCTTGGTTTGGAAGCCGTACAGGAAACCTGCAGCGTAGGGGAGGATGAAGTAAGCGACGCCCACGCCCATCGAAAAGAACAGCAGCGCCAGTGGCACCCACGGTCGAGCTGCCGATCTTTCCTTGGGCGTCAACCCGGGCGATATGAACCGCCACAGCTGGAACAGGATCACCGGCATTGCCAGGATGACGCCGAGGACGAGTGCGACCTGCAGGTGGATCATGAACGGCCCGGTCAGATCCAGGGTCTGGAGCGCATCCGGCGTCGGCAGCGGGGCCTTGAGGATCTCGATCAGCTTGTCGGAGAAGAGGTAGCCCAGGATCGTGCCCGGCAAGAGCGACAGGGCCGAGATCACGAGGCGGTTGCGCAGCTCGATCAGGTGGCCTGAGAGCGTCTTGGCGGACTCATCCAGGCCATCGGAGCGGGGGGGAACGACTCTGCGGCCCAGAAACGGCACACGCAGCCAGCGTGGCCGTGAGCGACGCGGCACGGAACCGGCCACCGGCGGGGTCACCATCTGAAATTGGGCGTTGGGATCCATGGTCAGCCCCGAGTAAAGCCCCGCCTCGATGGTTGTCGATCGGGCCCGTTCCGGCCCAGGTGCGCCGGCCCAGCGGTAAGTATGCGCGGTGCGAGCCTTGGGCAGATTGCGCCGATACGGTCAGTCGAAGCGATCGGCAGGCGACGCCTCATGCGTCCTGCTTGATCTCGCCGGCGCCATCGACGGCGGCCACGATGTAGACCGAGGGCCTGAGCCCGGTTCGCTTCTGGTACTGGGCCAGGACGGCATCCCGCAGGGCTTCCTCCGCCCCCTGCTCGACCAGGTTCACGGTGCAGCCGCCGAAACCCGCGCCGGTCATGCGACTGGCCACGACGCCAGGCACTGCCACGGCGATGTCAACCATGGCGTCCAGCTCGGCGGAGCTGACCTCGTACAGGTCGCGCAGCGACGCGTGGGAGGCGGCGAAAAGCCGGCCGAGCGCGTCCAGATCTCCATCCCGCAGAGCGGACACGGTGTCCATCACGCGCGCGTCTTCACGAACCACATGCTCGCAGCGGCGGGCCACGACTTCCGGAAGGCGGTCGCGATTGCGCTCCAGCATCGCCTCGTCCACATCGCGCAGGGCCTTGACGCCCGGCTCGCGCTCGGCGATCAGCTTGACCCCGAGCTCGCATTCGGAACGTCGAGTGTTGTACGCGGAGGCTTCGAGCTTGCGCAACGAGCCGGTCTCACAGACGACCAGCGACAAGCCCTCCGGCATCGGCGCGGTCTTGAACCGATTGACCCGGCAGTCGATCAACAGCGCGTGTCCGGCCCGGCCGGCGGCGCTCGCGAACTGGTCCATGATCCCGCAATTGACGCCCACGTAGCGGTTTTCTCCGCGCTGTGCGATTGCGGCCATCACGCCGGCGTCCGGACGCGGCGCCCGGGGGACGGCGAGGGCCCAGCTGGAGGCCATCTCGAGCGCGGCCGAAGAGCTGAGTCCGGACCCGATCGGAACGGTAGAGTCCATGACTCCCCGGAAGCCTCGAATTGGGAGACCGGCGTCGCGCATCGCCCAAGCGGTTGCGGCGACGTAGTCGATCCAGGACCTGGCACCGCGGGTTTCCGGCGAGAGGCCTTCAAAGGAGAACGAACGGGTCTCGTCGAAGCCGGCGGATGTCAGCTCCACTTCCCCGCGATCCCACGGCTCAAAGGCAATCCAGATCTCGCGGTCGATGGCGGCCGGCAGGGCCAGGCCCTCGTTGTAGTCCGTGTGCTCGCCGATCAGGTTGACGCGCCCGGGGGCCCGAACCAGCTGCACCGGCCCGGTACTCGCGAGGCGGCCAATCAAGGCGGCGGCACGTGCGACTTCCGAAGGGTTCCCCAAGTGCCCGCTGTTCATTGCCCTGACTCCTCGGGTGACTGCCGCTTCTGGCGGTCTCAGCGTACCTCGGCCGCTGCCACGGTTCTCATCGGAGACAGGTAGCCGTGGCACAAGACCCGGAAGGAAGGAATGTCGACTTCGAGTGGGGAACTTTCAGTCGACCTTGGAGGGGGCGGGTGATTGCTGGACGGCCGCGTCCGGCTGCGGATCGCCCATCGGAGCGGGCTGCGCGGGCTCGACGACGCCCATGACCGGGTACTGTATCGGCGCGGGCGCAACCGGCGCGGGGTATGCCGGCGCGGGCGCAACCGGCGCGGGGTATGCCGGTGCGGGGTATGCCGGCTGGGCGGCATAGTACGACTGGGCCGGCAGCTGAACCTGGGCCGTCGGGGCTTGCGCAACGGGTGCCGGCGTCGTCACCCCGGTCAGCGTGTCGGTAATCCCGCCGGTGGCCTTCTGAAATTCTTTGATGCTCTTGCCGATAGCGGCGCCCACCTCGGGCAACTTCCCTGGTCCGACCACGATCAAGGCAATCACCAGGATGATTATCAGGTGCGCGGGTGAAAGTCCAAGCATTAGTCGAGCCTCTTTCTTCGTTGCTGTCTGAGCCGCACGCTCATCAACCGCCCGGGTGGGCGGCATTGGGACTTGCGGCTTTGATCGCGCACCGCAGTTGCTCCGCGGCATCTTCCGCGGTTATGTCGCGCTGCGGCTCGGAAAGAAGCTCGTAGCCCACCATGAACTTTCGAACGGTCGCCTGGAGAAGCGGCGGATAGAAGTGGGCGTGGAGCTGCCAATGCGGTCTTTCCTCGCCGTCGAACGGCGCCTGATGCCATCCCATCGAGTACGGGAACGGCTCGTCGAACAACCCGTCGTAACCGCGTAGCAGCTCCGTCAGACGCTCGGCCAGGGAATCCCGCTGCCGATCGTTCAGGTCCGGGATCCGCGCCACGGGGTGGCGGGGAACGATCAGCGTCTCGAACGGCCAGGCGGCCCAGAAGGGGACTACGACCAGCCAGTCGTCGTCGATGGCGAGCTCCCTCAATCCGCCGGCCTCCTGCTCCGCGTAGTCGAGCAGAAGCCGGCGTCCCGTGGATTCGAAATGACGGCGCTGGCTCGCGTCCTCCTTCACTGCCTCGCGCGGCAGGGCGTCGCCGGCCCAGATCTGGCCATGCGGATGTGGGTTGGATGCCCCCATGGCGGTGCCGCGGTTCTCGAAGACCTGGACCCATTCGAAGGTCCCGCCCAGGTCGACCGTCTCGGTGGCCCACAGGTCCACTACGCGGCGGGCCTGAGTGGCCGTCATGCGAGACAAGGTCAGGTCGTGGCGAGGCGAGAAGCAGATGACGTGGCACGTGCCGCGCTCGCTCCGGGCCAGCAGCAGCCCGTCCTCGAACCAAGCGGACGGCAGGTCCGGTTGCAGAGCGGCGAAATCGTTGGTGAAGACGAACGTGGAGCCGTACTGGGGGTTGCGGTCGCCGTTCGCCCGCAAGTTGCCTGGGCACAGGTAGCAGGACGGGTCGTAAGCCGGCAGGTCCCCGGGCGGCGGATCTTCCTCGCGGCCGAGCCACGGCCGGCTCGTCCGCTCGGCGGAGACCAGCAGCCACTCGTCGGTCAGCGCGTTGTAGCGGCGGTGCGGTTGCGACAGGAGCATGGGCGCGGTGAGATCCTTGCTCACGCACGCCCCCCCGGCTTGAGCGGACCGGCGGACTGGCCGTCCCCGCGCTCGATCGTTCGGACATCGCCGGTTGCGACGTCCACCAGCATCAGCCTTCGAACCGCCGAGGCCAGCTGGCTGCGGGCTGCCGGATCGAGGCCGCTATCGGTGATGATGGTGTCGGCATCCTCCAGCCTCGCCACGGAGCTGACGCCGATGATGCCCCACTTTGTGTGGTCGGCCAGAACGACCAGGCGTCGACCTGCCTCGATCAGGGCGCGGTTCGTCTCCGCCTCGAGAATGTTCGGCGTCGTGAAGCCAGCGCGCGTATCCATGCCGTGGCTGCCCATGAAGACTGTGTCGACATGCAGCGACCGGATGACCTCGACGGCGAACGGCCCGACGAGCGCGTCGGAGGGCGTGCGGACGCCGCCGCTCAAAATGACCGTCTGGTCCGGGCGACCGTCCTTGTAGAGAACGTCTGCAACCGGCACCGAGTTGGTCAAGACCGTAAGGCCGGGAATGTCGGTGAGCCGTCTGGCCAGCGCGAAGGTCGTCGTTCCGGCCGAGATGGCGATGGCGGTACCGGGCGCGACGAGGACGGCGGCGCTTCCGGCGATGAGCGTCTTCTCGCTCTGCATCAGCGTCGACTTGACGGTGAACCCCGGCTCGAATAGGGCGCTGCCCTCGATGGCCGCGGCGCCGCCGTGCACCTTCTCGAGCAAGCCGCGGTCGTGCAGAAGCTCCAGATCGCGCCGGATGGTCATGTCCGAAACGCCGAGCTCGCGCACGAGATCGGCGACACGGACCGCGCCCTCTTCGCGGACGCGCTCGAGGATCAGGGTCTGACGCTGCCTTGCCAGGGCGGGCCTCTTGGCGACCGCATCCAGACCGGGCGTCTCCTCCATCACTCGCTCCACCGCTCGGAATCCATCCTTCTCCCGCTCGTTGGCGTGTCTCTCCTACCCCAAGCCATATTCCCAATCCTGCCGCAGTCATCTGCGTAAGTCAACGTTTTCCACCATAATCCCACGCGTTCTGGCGGTAGACCCCTTGACAGTGGTGCCGATGCGGCCGGACAATCGCGGTGTCCTGTTGGTTCCTGTTGAACCACGGTCGTTCATTCGGCCGTGAAGGGAGGAGTGTCCGTCAATGGATGATCAAGCGAAGCGTGCTGGCTTGCTGTCAGGAGGGCCGGTCACGAGGCGAGAGGTTCTCAAGGCAGGTGTGATCGGTGTTGCCGGTCTGACCGTTCTGCCGACGGTTCTCGCTGCCTGTAGCAGCGCAGCCACGACCGCGGCGGGCGGCGGCGGCCTCTCCGGCAAGCTGACGGTCGGCAACAACCTTTCGGACGCCGTGCCGAAGAAGGCGCTGCAGGACGTGGTCAACGCGTTCCAAACGGCTAACCCCGGCGTCACGGTCACCGTCAACACGATCGACCACACGACGTACCAGAACCAGATCAGCAGCTACCTTGGGGCTACGCCCGAAGACGTCGTTGCCTGGTTCTCCGGCTTCCGCATGCGCGCCTTCGTCGCTCAGAACTTCTTCACCCCGATCGACGATGTCTGGGCCGGCCCGATGGGCAAGCTCTACACCGACGCGTATAAGACCGCCTGCACAGGCTCCGACGGCAAGATGTACATGGTGCCGTTCGACACCTACGCCTGGACTGTCTACTACCGCCCGAGCGTGTGGACGGCGAAGGGATACGCGATCCCGACGACCCTCGCCGATTTCAAGACCCTCGCTGCCAAGATGCAAACGGACGGCCTCGTTCCGATCGGCCTTGGCGACAAGGACGGCTGGCCGGCGATGGGCCATTTCGACATCATCAACCTGCGCGAGAACGGGTACCAGTACCACGTCGACCTGATGGCCGGCAAGAACAAGTGGACCGATGCGAAGACCGCCCAGGTCTTCACCGTGTGGAAGAGCCTCTTGCCCTTCTACCAGACGGGAGCCGCCGGGCGTCTCTGGCAGGATGCTTCGGCCGGCCTTCTGGCCAAGACAACAGGCATGATGCTCCAGCCGCAGGTCGCGGAATCGTTCGCGGCGTCTAAGGATCCCGCCGATCTCGCCGACCTCGACTTCTTCCCGTGGCCGAACCATGGGACCCAGTGGGACGCCGAGAAGGCCCTCGATGCCCCGATCGACGGCTATATGCTGTCCGCCAAGTCGCCGAACGCGGCGGCTGACGCGACCGTGGCCAAGGCCTTCCTCGCGTTCCTGGGCACGGGCGCCGCTCAGCTCGTCTACGCCAAGGCCGAAGTTACGGACATTTGCCCGGCAAACGATGCAGACCAGAGCCAGTACACGGCGCTTCAGAAGAAGCAGGTGACGATCATCAGCGCCGCCCAGAAGCTCACCCAGTTCATGGATCGCGACACGAACCCGAACTTCGCGGGCGCGAACGGCATGCAGGGCTTCCTGATCGATTTCCTCGCGAACCCGGACCAGGACCTGACTGCCTACCTGGCCAAGATCCAGAAGTTCTGGGACTCGCTGGGGGCGTAAACTAGATAGCGTCGATCCCTTCGTACGCTCCTGAGTTCGACAGCGATGTCAAGGGCTGATAGATCAGCAGCTTCTGCCACCCCCGTCCAGCCCGGCGAGTCCGGGTTGTCGGGGGTGGCTGCCAAATCCCCTCCAAGTCGCGGTCGGTTCGATCGGTTCCCGTTCAACCGGCTGCCGTTCATAGGACGCCAGCGGTGGCACCTGCTTACTCGCCGGGACAAGGCCGTCCTGGCGCTGATGGTAGGCATACCGCTTGCGATCGACGTCGTCCTCATATGGGGCTCCTTGATCGTCGATTTGCTGTGGTCGTTCACGGACTGGCGGGGCGTCGGCGACATGACGGGCGGAGGCCTCGGCCACCGCTTCGTCGGGCTTACGAACTACACCCAGCTCTTCGATGGCACGTACCCCTTCTTCTGGTCGGCGGTCCTGCACAACATCTTCTGGCTGGGCTTCCTCATGTTCGTGGCCACGCCGATCGGCATTCTGCTGGCGGTGATCCTCGACGGCCAGATCAAGGGCATGGCTTTCTACCGGACGGTGTTCTACGTGCCGGTCGTTCTCTCCCTCGCACTCATCGGCATCATCTGGCAGCTGCAATACGCCCCTGACTGGAACCGTGGCTTTATCGACGGCACTTTGCACTTCTTCGGCTACGACGTGCCGGTGGTCAAAGATCTCCCCCTCGTGGGGCAATGGTTCAGAGACGTGTCCAGAACCGACTGGGTGGGCGGTCCGCTGGCCATCGTTCCAACGGTGATCGCCGCATCCTGGCGGCACGTGGGCTACATCTGTATTCTCTATCTGGCGGGTCTGAAGAGCTTCGATCCTGCGCTCCGTGAGGCCGCTGCCTTAGATGGAGCCAATGCCCGCCAGACCTTCTTCCGGGTCGTGTTCCCGGTGATGAAGCCCATCAACATCGTCATTGTGGTGATCACGACGATCGAAGCTCTGCGGGCGTTCGACCTGGCATACATCACGAATGGCGGCCGCAGCCCGTTGGAGTTGTTGTCCACGCTGATCACCAACAACTCCATCAGTGAATCGGACCGCATTGGCTTTGGCGCGGCAATCGCCGTGATCCTGGCGGTAGTCTCGCTGGTCCCGATCGTGGGCTTCCTGACTGTAACGACGCGGGGGGATGAGCAATGACCGCCGCAAGTAGTGCCCGGCCTCCGTCCGCCATGAAACCGAGGCGCCGCCTGATCAGAACTCGTCGATTGGGCCTCTATGCCTTCCTGATCACGCTCACCTTCATCTGGCTGGTCCCGTTCTTCGTGGCTGTCTACGAGGCTGTACGCACCAACAAGGACGTGACCCAGAATGGTATTTTCTCCATTGCGCAGGGTCTCACCCTCGACAACTTCATCAAAGTCTGGGGCCAAACCACACCGACCTTCCCGCAGGCGTACTTCAACACTCTGGTTGTGACGATACCGGCGGTGGTCATTGTCCTCATCGTCGGATCGATGGTTGCATACGCCGTTTCCAAGTACAGCTGGCGCTTGAACCTTGTGGTCCTGATGCTGTTCACGGCAGGCAACCTCCTGCCCCAGCAGGCCATCATCCTGCCGTGGTACCGTTTTTTCCTGACGCCGCTATTCCATATCCCAGAGCCGCTGAGCGACAACGGCATGCTGTATAACCAGTACCTGGGGATCATTCTCATTCATGTGGTGTTCCAGCTAGGCTTCGTGATCTTCGTGCTCAGCAACTACATGAAGACGCTGAGCAAGGAGTTGATCGAAGCGGCCCTTGTGGATGGGGCCGGCGTGTTGAGGATCTGGGGCGCCGTCGTCATGCCACTGTGCAAACCCGCGATCGCGGCCATGGCCGCGCTGGAGTTCACGTTCATCTACAACGACTTCTTCTGGGCCCTCCTGCTCATGTCGACCCAGAATAAGCGTCCCATCACCGCCGCCCTCAACACGATCAACGGTCAGTACTACACGGACTACAACGCCCTCGCGGCGGCAGCCCTGCTGGCTGCGGTTCCGACGATCGTGGTCTTCCTGGCTCTGCAGCGCTACTTCGTCAGCGGTTTGTCCATCGGCTCCGTGAAGGGCTGACCGTTCGAAGGCGCCTGCGCCGCGCTCTTGTTGACCAACGCGTATGCTCGGAGGCGGACGACACCGAGTCGTCCGCCTTTCCACTCTCCAAGACGCCGGCTCGCGGGCCCGGTCGACCAGCGGGAGTCAAGATGCCGATCACTTTCGACGCCCAGTCGAGGATGTTCCACCTCCGCAGCGATCAGGCAAGTTATCTGATCCGCGTGCTCGAGAACGGCACGCTCGGGCATCTCTACTTCGGCGGCTCTCTGGCGGAGGCAGGCTCGTATGGCCGTCTCTCCGGCCCGGAGTTCCTGGGCTTCTCGAACCGTCTGGGAGAGCCGGTCGCGCTCGAGTACCCGACGGCAGGCATCGGCGACTATCGCGTTCCGGCGCTGGTCGTCGAGCAGCCGGACGGGTCGACCGCGCTGGACCCGCGTTTCGTCAGCCATCGAGTGTTCGCCGGGAAGCCTGCCATCCCTGGCTTGCCCTCGACGTACGTCCAGGACTACGTCGAAGCCGAGACGCTCGAGATCCTTCTGGTCGACACGCCGGCCAACCTGGAGGTCCGGCTCTTCTTCACGATCTACAGCGATCGCCCTGTGGTCACCCGCAGCGCTCGCCTCAGGAACGTCGGGTCAGCGCCGCTCAAAGTCGAGTGCGCCATGAGCGCGGCGCTGGACCTGCCCGACTCGGAGTGGGAACTCGTTCACCTGAGCGGCGCCTGGGCCCGCGAGCGCCACGTCCGAACGCGTCGCCTGGAGGTCGGTTCTCAGGCGATCGGCAGCCTGAGGGGCGCATCCGGTCACCAGCACAACCCGTTCCTCCTCCTTAAGCGGGCGTCTACTACTGAGGAGAGCGGCGAGGCCTACGGCCTGAGCCTCGTGTACTCCGGCAACTTCCTGGCCGAGGCTGAGGTTGACGCCTTCGACACGACGCGGTTGCGCATCGGCATCAACCCCGAAGGCTTCTCCTGGTCTCTTGACCCGAGCGCCGAGTTCTGCACGCCGGAGGCGATCCTCGTCTATTCGGAGACCGGCCTGGGGGCGCTCTCGGATGCCTATCACGGTCTCTATCGCGATCGGCTCGCGCGCGGCGTCTGGCGCGATGCCCCCCGGCCGATCGTCATCAACAACTGGGAGGCGACGTACTTCGACTTTGACGAGGCCAGGCTGCTCGAGATCGCGACCGCGGCGCAGAGCCTGGGGATCGAGATGTTCGTTCTCGACGACGGCTGGTTCGGTCGACGCGACAACGACAACAGCTCCCTTGGCGACTGGACCGCCGATCTGGCCAAGCTCCCCCGCGGGATCGAAGGAATCGGCCGCCAGATCGAGGCGCTGGGCCTTCGCTTCGGGATCTGGATCGAGCCCGAGATGGTCAGCCAGCGCAGCCAGCTATACGCCGACCACGCTGATTGGGCAATCGGCGTTCCCTCGCGTCCGCACACGGAGGGGCGCAACCAGCTGGTCCTGGATATGTCCCGCCATGAGGTCGTCGACCATCTCTTCGGCGTCCTGTCCGACTTGTTGGGTCGCGCTCCGATCTCATACGTGAAGTGGGACATGAACCGCAACATCACCGAGCCGTTCAGTTCGTCGTTGCCGGTGCACCGGCAGGGGGAGTTCTTCCATCGCTACATCCTGGGGCTGTACGAGCTCTACGAGCGGCTTACCCGGGCATTCCCGCAGGTCCTCTTCGAATCCTGCGCCGGTGGCGGCGGACGCTTCGATCCCGGCATGCTCCCGTTCGCGCCACAAGCCTGGACCAGCGACAACACGGACGCGGTCGAACGGCTGAGGATCCAATGGGGCACATCCCTGTGTTATCCGGTCAGCGCCATGGCAGCTCACGTCTCGGCGGTGCCGAACCATCAGACCGGCCGAATGACGCCGCTCGCGACCAGAGCGGCGGTGGCCTTCTTCGGTGTCCTGGGCTACGAGCTCGACCCGGGCGCGCTCAACGACGTGGAGCGGCAGGAGGTTGCGGACCAGATCGCCTACTACAAGGCCCGCCGGGAGCTCTTCCAGCGCGGCCGCCTGGTGCGGCTCCGTAGTCCCTTCGCCGGCGACGGCAACGAGACGGCCTGGATGACCGTCTCGCCCGACTCGAAGCGGGCCGTGGTGGGCCACTATCGCGTCCTCAACC
>Ga0209385_1000585_pt1 | contig 14939 bp, 13 predicted proteins | sample NGEPerB_FD_184506 | JGI IMG/M metagenome (GOLD analysis project Ga0209385, IMG submission 184506) | Arctic peat soil microbial communities from the Barrow Environmental Observatory site, Barrow, Alaska, USA - NGEE PermafrostAB12-B... | ecosystem: Environmental > Terrestrial > Soil > Wetlands >... | reverse complement strand
CGGCGCGCCACCTCGAGTGCATTCTCGCGGGCAAAGCGCAGGCGCTCGCCGATTTCCGGCGCGACCGTGTCGGCGCGCTCGCTCAGGCGCGCGGCGATGCTGCGGGCAAAACGCGCTTCGAGCGCCTCAGGGGCGCTGGCGCGGTACGAGTTGTCGTGCGTGCTCATTGTGAAATTCCCCTCGCCTTGAGAGCCTTTGCCAACGCATGCACCGCCCGTGAGCAGTGCGTCTTTACGCTCCCTTCGGAGCACCCCATCGAGGCGGCAGTCTCGGCGACATCGAGTTCCTCCCAGTAACGCAGGAGAAATGCCTCGCGTTGACGTCCGGGCAGCTGCGCGACTTCGTCATCGATAACTTGCAAGATCTGCACCCGTGACACCGAGTCGGCGGCGCTCTCGGATTCCAGCGGGCTGCCCAGGGCTTCCAGAGTTTCGAGGATGTCGAAATCGCCGTCGCTGCCGGCAGACTCGAACTCCGAGAAATTACGCACGACCTGGTTGCGGACCTTCTGACGCCGGAACCAGTCCATGGTGGCGTTCGAGACGATGCGCTGAAACAGCAGCGGCAACTCCGCGGCCGGGCGATCGGCGTACTTTTCCGAGAGACGGATCATCGCGTCCTGCACGATATCGAGTGCGGCATCTTCGTCCCGGACGGCGTATGCGGCGCGCTTCCAGGCGCGCTTTTCGACGCTCTTCAGAAAGTCGGAAAGTTCTTTGTCGGTCGCCAAGGAGGATGGGCCTACGGCTGCATCTCGGGAGGGACGTGATTATCTCATCGGGTCGCGGACGCTTCGCCGCCGGAGGTGATAATCCGTGGTTGCACGACAGTTTCGATCGCGAGCACCGCCCGACCTGGACGGCGCCACGCGATCGGCTCAGGCACCGCACCCGCCTCATGAGGGCGAGGCCAGGTGCACCGATGGTTTTTCGTCAGAGAAATTCACAAAGGTCAGCCAGACATGGAAACGTCAGCGCCCGACATGCAGCGCGCGCCCGCCGCCGCGCCTCGCACCGCGCCCAACCCCGAGCCGAACGGCTCCGAAATCCTGATCCGCTGCCTCCAGGCAGAAAACGTCCGCTATCTCTGGGGCTATCCCGGCGGCGCCGTCCTCTACATCTACGACGCGCTGTTCAAGCAGACGACGATCGAGCATGTTCTTGTGCGCCACGAGCAGGCGGCGGTTCACGCCGCCGACGGCTATGCGAGGGCGACCGGCGAAGTCGGCGTCGCCCTGGTCACCTCGGGCCCCGGCGTCACCAACGCCGTGACCGGTATCGCGACCGCCTACATGGACTCGATCCCGATGGTGATCGTGACTGGCCAGGTGCCGACGCCGGCGATCGGCCTCGACGCATTCCAGGAGTGCGACACGGTCGGCATCACGCGGCCGATCGTCAAGCACAACTTCCTCGTCAAGGACGTGCGTGACCTGGCGCTGACGATGAAAAAGGCGTTTCACATCGCCCGCACCGGGCGGCCCGGGCCGGTGGTGGTCGACGTGCCGAAGGACGTCTCGATGGCCACGGCGCCGTTCCACTACCCCGCGACCATCGAGATGCGCTCCTACAACCCGGTCAGGAAGGGCCACGGCGGGCAGATCCGCAAGGCCGTGCAGCTCCTGCTCGGCGCGAAACGGCCGTACATCTACACCGGCGGCGGCGTCGTCCTCGGCAATGCCTCGGCGGAGTTGCGGGCGCTCGTCGATCTGCTCGGCGTTCCATGCACCAACACGCTGATGGGCCTGGGCGCGTTCCCGGCCAGCGATCCGAAGTTTCTCGGCATGCTCGGCATGCACGGCACCTACGAAGCGAACATGACGATGCAGCATTGCGACGTCCTGCTCGCTGTCGGCGCGCGCTTCGACGATCGTGTCATCGGCAACCCGAAGCACTTCGCGTCGGTCGAACGCAAGATCATCCACATCGACATCGATCCGTCGTCGATCTCGAAGCGGGTGCGCGTCGACGTGCCGATCGTCGGCGACGTGAAGGACGTCCTGCAGGAGCTCGCGGTGCAGATCCGCGAAGCCGCTGCCCGGCCCGACGTGAAGGCGCTTTCGGCCTGGTGGTCGCAGATCAACGAGTGGAGGAAGCGCGACTGCCTGGCGTTCGCCGCGAGCGACACCGTGATCAAGCCGCAGCATGTCGTCGACACGCTCTGGCAGCTCACCAAGGGCCGCGACACGTACATCACATCCGACGTCGGCCAGCACCAGATGTGGGCCGCGCAGTACTACCGCTTCGAGGAGCCGCGGCGCTGGATCAATTCCGGCGGCCTCGGCACGATGGGCGTCGGCTTGCCCTATGCGATGGGCATCAAGCTCGCCAGGCCCGAGGCGGATGTCTTCTGCATCACCGGCGAAGGCTCGATCCAGATGTGCATCCAGGAGCTCTCGACCTGCCAGCAATACAAGACGCCCGTGAAGATCGTCTCGCTCAACAACCGCTACCTCGGCATGGTGCGGCAGTGGCAGCAGATCGACTACGGCGGCCGCTACTCGCACAGCTACATGGATGCGTTGCCCGATTTCGTGAAGCTCGCCGAAGCCTACGGGCATGTCGGCATCCGGATCGACAAGCCCTCCGAGGTCGAGCCGGCGCTGCGCGAAGCGATTCGCCTCAAGGACCGGACCGTCTTTCTCGACGTGCAGACCGATCCCACCGAAAACGTCTGGCCGATGGTCAAGGCCGGGCAGGGCATCAGCGAAATGCTGCTCGGATCGGAAGACCTGTGAAGCACATCATCGCGGTGCTTCTCGAAAACGAACCGGGCGCCTTGTCGCGCGTCGTCGCCTTGTTCTCGGCGCGTGGCTACAACATCGAGACGCTCACCGTCGCGCCCACCGAAGATCCTTCGCTCTCGCGCATGACGATCGTCACGACCGGATCCGACGAGGTGATCGAGCAGATCACCAAGCACCTGAACCGACTGATCGAGGTCGTCAAGGTCGTCGACCTGACCGAAGGCGCCTACACCGAGCGCGAGCTCATGCTCATCAAGCTGCGCGCCGTCGGCAAGGAGCGTGACGAGATGAAGCGCATGGCCGAGATCTTTCGCGGCCGCATCATCGACGTGACCGAAAAGAGCTACACGGTCGAGCTGACCGGCGCCGCCGCCAAGCTCGATGCGTTTCTCGAAGCAATCGACAAGGCGGCCATCCTCGAGACGGTGCGCACCGGCTCCAGCGGGATCGGACGAGGCGAACGCATTCTTCGCGTCTGACCGCGCGCCACCCAGCTTTCAACCATTCATCGAACAGGAAACAGAAGTCATGAAGGTCTACTACGACAAGGACGCCGATCTCAGTCTCGTCAAGGGAAAGAACGTCACCATCATCGGCTACGGATCGCAGGGCCACGCGCACGCGCAGAACCTTTCCGACAGCGGCGTTCGCGTTACGGTCGGCCTGAGGAAGGGCGGCGCCTCGTGGTCGAAGGCGGAAGCAGCCAAGCTGAAGGTCGCCGAGGTGGGCGAGGCCGTCAAGGCGGCCGACGTCGTCATGATGCTGTTGCCCGACGAGCAGATCGCCGCCGTCTACAAGGCCGACGTCGAGCCGAACATCAAGCAGGGAGCGTCGCTCGCGTTCGCACACGGCTTCAACGTCCACTACGGACAGGTCGTGCCGCGTGCCGATCTCGATGTCTGGATGGTCGCGCCCAAGGCGCCCGGCCACACTGTGCGTTCGACCTACTCGCAGGGCGGCGGCGTGCCGCATCTGATCGCCGTGCACGCCGACAAGTCGGGCAAGGCACGCGATCTCGCATTGAGCTACGCCGCGGCGAATGGAGGCGGCAAGGCCGGCATCATCGAGACCAACTTCCGCGAGGAAACCGAGACCGACCTGTTCGGCGAGCAGGCCGTGCTCTGCGGCGGCGCCGTCGAGCTGATCAAGGCGGGATTCGAGACGCTGACCGAAGCCGGTTACGCGCCGGAGATGGCGTACTTCGAGTGCCTGCACGAGCTCAAGCTCATCGTCGACCTGATCTACGAAGGCGGCATCGCCAACATGAACTACTCGATCTCGAACAACGCCGAATACGGCGAGTACGTGACGGGGCCGAAGATCGTCAACGACGAGACCAAGGCGGTGATGAGGCAGGTGCTGAAGGACATCCAGACCGGTGAGTATGCGAAGAGCTTCATCATCGAGAACCGTGCCGGCGCGCCGACGCTGCTGTCGCGGCGGCGCCTCATGGCCGAGCACCCGATCGAGATCGTCGGCGAGCAGTTGCGCGCAATGATGCCGTGGATCAAGAAGAACCGACTCGTCGACCAGTCGCGCAACTGATGCGAGCGCTTTCGTCTTCGGACAGCATCGGATGACGTCCGACAGCGAAATCCCCACCGCGAACGCGGAGCCGCCCGCGCCGCCGTCGCGGCCGCGGAGGAAGGGCATCTACATCCTGCCCAACCTGTTCACGCTGGGCGCGTTGTTCGGCGGCTTCTACGCCGTCGTCATGGCGATGAACGGGCGCTTCGAGCAGTCGGCGTATGGGGTCTTCAGCGCGATGGTGCTCGACAGCCTGGACGGCCGCGTCGCGCGCATGACCAAGACGCAGAGCGTGTTCGGCGAGCACATGGACTCGCTCTCGGACATGGTCTCGTTCGGCGCCGCGCCGGCGCTGATCGCCTACGAGTGGGCATTGCGCGGGCTCGGCAAGCCCGGGTGGATCGCCGCGTTCGTCTACTGTTCCTGTACGGCGCTGCGTCTGGCTCGCTTCAACACCAACCTCGGCGTCGTCGACAAGCGCTTCTTCCAGGGCTTGCCCAGCCCGGCCGCCGCGGCGATCGTCATGGGCTTCATCTGGTTGATGGACAACCAGGGCTTCACGGGGATCGAGGAAGGGCCCTGGCTCGCCTGGACCACCTTCGCCTTCACCCTCTACGCCGGGCTGACGATGGTGACCAACGTACCGTTCTACAGCTTCAAGGATCTCAGCCTGAAGCGTTCGGTGCCCTTCGTCGTGATCGTCCTGATCGCCCTCGGCATCGCCGTCATCAACATCCATCCGCCGTTCGTGCTGGTCGCGCTCTTCATGCTCTACGGCTTGTCGGGCTACGCCGTCTACGTGTGGAAGCGGCTGAAGGGGAAGCCGGTCAGCGTCATCGCGACCTCGACCGACGAGCCGGACGAGCAGGGCTTGCATCGCTAGTCGGGCGACCGGACCGTGATATATTGATTCGGTGACGTTGCGAATTTCTCTGGCCTTGCTTCTTCTTCGACCTTTCAGGGCTCGCTGAACGAACTCGTCCAAAACGTCTCGTCCGACCGGCCCGCTTGCAACCGCAGCGGGCCGTTTTGTTTTCTGCTTGGGGAAATGCCGTGTCCGACCGCCTGTTCATCTTCGACACCACCTTGCGCGACGGCGAGCAATCGCCGGGCGCCTCGATGACGAAAGACGAGAAGCTTCGCATCGCCAGGCAACTCGAGCGGCTCAAGGTCGACGTGATCGAAGCCGGCTTTCCGGCCTCGTCGAACGGCGACTTCGAAGCGGTGCGGGCGATCGCCCAGGCGATCAAGGGCGCGACCGTTTGCGCGCTGGCGCGCGCCAACGACCGCGACATTTCGCGTGCGGCGGAAGCGTTGAAAGGCGGCGAGTCGACCCGGATCCACATCTTCCTGGCGACCAGCGACCTGCACATGGAGAAAAAGCTCCGCATGACACGTGAGCAGGTCTTCGAGCAGGCCAGGCTCTCGGTGCGCTTCGCCAGGACGCTGACTGGCAATGTCGAGTTCTCGCCGGAAGACGGCTATCGCTCGGACCCCGAGTTCCTGTATCGCGTGCTGGAGGCCGTCATCGCCGAAGGCGCGACGACGATCAACATTCCAGACACCGTCGGCTACGCGGTTCCCGAGCTCTACGGCGCATTCCTGCTCGACCTGCGGCAGCGCATTCCGAACTCCGACAAGGCGGTCTGGTCGGTGCACTGCCACAACGATCTCGGCATGGCCGTCGCCAACTCGCTCGCCGGCGTGAAAATCGGCGGCGCGCGGCAGATCGAGTGCACGATCAACGGTCTCGGCGAGCGCGCGGGCAACTGCTCGCTCGAGGAGATCGTGATGGCGGTGAAGACGCGCAAGGACTACTTCGCTCTCGAGATCGGTGTCGACGCGACCCAGATCGTGCCGGCCTCGCGTCTCGTCTCGCAGACCACCGGCTTCGTCGTGCAACCGAACAAGGCCGTGGTCGGCGCCAACGCGTTCGCGCATGCGTCGGGCATCCACCAGGACGGCGTCCTGAAGGCGCGCGACACCTACGAGATCATGCGTGCCGAAGACGTCGGCTGGTCGACCAACCGCATCGTCCTCGGCAAGCTGTCGGGCCGCAATGCCTTCAAGCAGCGCCTGAAGGATCTTGGCATCGAGATGGAATCGGAGACCGAGGTCAATGCGGCGTTCGTCCGCTTCAAGGAGCTGGCGGACCGCAAGAGCGACATCTTCGACGAGGACATCCTCGCTCTCGTGATGGACGAATCGGTCGTTGCCGAGCATGAGCACTATCGCCTGATCTCGCTGTCACAGCATTCCGAAACCGGCGCGCGCCCGCAAGCGAGCGTCGCCTTCGCTGCCGGCGAGGCCGAACACCACGCCACGAGCGATGGCAACGGCCCGGTCGATGCGAGCCTGAAAGCGATCGAGTCGAAGGTCGCGAGTGGCGCGGAAATGCTGCTCTATTCCGTCAATGCCATCACCAGCGGCAGCACAGAATCGCAGGGCGAGGTGACGGTGCGGCTGCAACATGGCGGGCGCGTCGTCAACGGCGTCGGCGCCGACCCGGACATCGTCGTCGCGTCAGCCAAAGCCTATCTCGCTGCGTTGAACAAGCTGCACAGCAAAACGGAGCGGGTCGCCGCCCAGGGCTGAGCCTTCGGACTCGCAAGACCGCAGATTCCGTGTCTGTAGTCTCACTTTAGATACAACGCGCAAGTTTTTGATCTTGCGCGTTTTTTTGGCGTCACATAGACTCAAGTCGCCACCCGATCAATAGGATGACCGTGTCGATGATCCGCAAGCTGGCCTGCATGGCCGTTCTGCTTTGCCTGTCCGCCGCAGCTGCTGCCGCAGCGATCGCGCCATCGACGACGCCGGACCACACCAAGAAACGCGTCACGGCCGTCCAGCACGCGCCGGCCCATGTCGCCCTTCATTCCCATGCCCGCGCCCGCCAGGTGCTGGTGGTGCAACAGAGCCGCAACGGCCGCCGCGCGCTGATCCTCGCCCGGGCCGAGCCGATGCACCCGTCGTTCGGCCAACTGCAGGGCCTGCACAACGCGGCCGACACGCTCGAGCTGAAGTCCGGCGTCGCGCTCGTCATGGACCAGGACACCGACGAGGTCCTTTTCAGCAAGAACTCGCAGACCGTCCTGCCGATCGCCTCGCTGACGAAGCTGATGACCGCGGTCGTCGTGACCGAGGCGAACCTGCCGATGGGCGAGCCGATCACCATCACCGACGACGACATCGACACCGAAAAGAACAGCCGCTCCAGGCTCAAGGTCGGCACGACGTTGCGCCGCGAGGAGATGCTGCACCTCGCCCTGATGTCTTCCGAGAACCGGGCTGCGCACGCGCTGGGCCGCACGTTTCCCGGCGGCCTCGGCGTCTTCGTGACGGCGATGAACGACAAGGCGCGCGACCTCGGCATGCGCGACACGCACTACGTCGAGCCGACGGGCCTGTCGAGCCGGAACCAGTCGAGCGCACACGACCTCGCGACGCTCGTCAAGGCGGCGCACGAGCACCAGATCATCCGCGAGCTGTCGACGTCGCCCGAATACGAGGTCGAGGTCGGCAATCGCCAGGTCCAGTTCCGCAATACCAACGGCCTCATCAAGAGCCCGGAATGGGACATCAGCCTGCAGAAGACGGGCTACATCACCGAGGCTGGCCGCTGCCTCGTCATGCAGGCCAAGCTCGCAGGACGCCAGCTGATCATGGTGTTCCTCGATTCGGCGGGCAAGTACTCGCGGATCGGCGACGCAGAGCGCGTCCGCCACTGGATCAACGCGTCGGCGCAGGCAGTTCCCGCCTTGGGCGTCGTCAAGCCGAAGATCTGACCGCCTCGCGCCGGCTCAGCCGCCGCGGTGGCCCAGGGCGGCCGAGATCTGGGCCGCAGTCGCCCGCAATCGCTCCAGCCAGCTGTCTTCGAGGCGATCGGCAGGCGCCGAAATGGAGAGTCCGGCGACGAGCTTGCCTTGATCGTCCAGGATGCCCGCGGCCATGCAGCGCACGCCCAGCTCGAGCTCCTCGTCGTCGCGCGCGGATCCGTACTGGTTGACCTTCGACAGCTCGCGCTCGAGCGTCGGCAGGTCCGTGATGCTGTTGCGGGTGTGGCCGGCGAGGCCGGTCCGAGACGCATACGCACGCACGCGCTGGGCGTCGTCCTGGGCGAGAAAGAGCTTTCCGACCGACGTGAGATGCAACGGCGCCCGCCCGCCGATGGCCCTGACCACCTGCATCCCCGACCGTTCGCTGTAGGTTCGCTCGACGTAGACGATCTCGTCGCCCTGGCGCATCGAGAGGTTGACCGGCTGGTGCGTCAGCTTGTGCAGGTCGCGCATGGGCGAGAGCGCCGCCTCGCGGACGTCGAGCCGCGCCTTGACGAGATTGCCGAGCTCGAGCAGGCGCATGCCGAGGCGATAGCTTCCGGGCTCCGGCCGGTCGACGTAGCGGCCGATCGTCAGGTCGTTCAGGATGCGGTGCGCCGTCGACGGGTGCAGGCCGCTTTGCTCGCTGATGAGCTTGAGCGGCACCGGCTCCTGGTGCGATGCGAGCAGGTCGAGCAGCGAAAACGCCCGCTCGAGCACCTGGATCGTGATGGCGCGATCTTCGAGTTTTCGCATGGCGCGATTCTCGCCGAGGTGGGCCGGCGAGGTCAGGCCAATGCAGCGTGCGCGGCAGCGACGCCGCTGCGCACGGCGCCTTCGAGCGTGGCCGGATAGGGACCGTCGACATAGTCGCCCGCGACGACGAGGCCGGCAGCGACACGCATGCCCGGACGATCGAGCCCGGGCGTGCAGCGAAAGGTCGCGCGTTTTTCGTGGATCGTGCGCAGCGGCACGATCGGTGCGCGCAGGTGCTCGTCGAGTGCCGCCTGCGCCTGCGCCAGCACCGCCCGCTCGGTGTCGGCGACGCCGCGTTCGACCCACACCGCCGCGTCGCTGACGACGAACGCCAGCAGGCCGTCCGGGCCACCGAGACGGCTGCGGTCGAAGACGAACTGCGCCGGTCGATCGGCATCGGCATGCAGGAGCAGCATTGGCTCCGGAAGTCTCGTGCCGGCGCAGCGCGCATACACCGTGACGATCGGCTCGTAGCGCAGCGCGCGGGCGCGCGCCGACCAGGAGGCGTCGATCGGCGCGACCAGGCGCGCCGCCTCGACCGCGCTGGAGGCAAGGACGACGCGATCGAACGGCATGTCGTCGACGCTCCAGTGCGCCCCCGTCGCCTCGATGCGCTGGACACGATGCGCCAGCTGGACCGTCGCGCCGCGCCGCTCCAGGTGCGACAGCGCGGGCAGCGGCAGGAGTGCGCCGAGACTCTTGCGCGGCAGCAGCAGATCGGACGCACCGGTGCCCGAGGTCAACGCGTCGCGGAGCACACGCAGGAAGACCGCGCCGCTCGCCGCGCTGGCCGGCGTGTTCAGCGCCGCCACGCACAGGGGCTCGATCAACTCCATGCGCACGCGCGGCGGCAGACCGGCGGCAAGCTGCGCAACGGTCGACCCGGCGTCGCAGCTGAATCCGTTGCGTGCCCATGCGCCGGCGCGCGTCAAGAGGGCGATGCGCTCGCGCCAGCTCCATCCGCGGCGTGTCAGCACGGCCCGCGCGAACGCCAACCGGGCCGGCCCGGCTTTCAGGCGCAAGCCCGCACCGGTCGCGTCGGCCAGGCACAGTGGCAGGCGCAGGAAGGCGTCGGCCTCGGCGACGCCGACGCTTCGGAGGACGCGCAGCGTCTCGGCATAGGCACCGATGCAGATGTGCTGGCCGTTGTCGAAGCCGTCCTCGGGTGCGCCGGCGTCGCGCGCCCGGCCGCCCGGGATCGGCGCCATGTCCAGGAGCGTGACGTCGGCCGCTGCGGCGACGCATTCGATGGCTGCAGCGAGGCCGGCCCAGCCGGCGCCGACAACGGCGACACGCCGGCGGGCCGCCACCTAGCGACCGCGCCAGTTGGTGCGCATCGCGATCCAGAGCTTTCGGACCGGCGTCAACGCAATGCGCTGATGCAGCACCTGGAAGCCATCGGACTCGATCTCGCGCAACAGGCTGCGGTAGATGTTGGCCATCATGAGGCCGGGCTTTTGCGCGACGCGGTCGGCCTCGTCGAGGAGTGCCATCGCCTCGTCGTAACAGCGATCCGCGCGCGACGCCTGAAAGGCCATCAGAGCGCTGAAGCGCTCGCTGTATTTGCGCTCGAGCAGCTCGGCCGGCCTGACGTCGAACTGCTTGAGCTCGTCCAGCGGCAGGTAGATGCGACCGCGCCGCGCATCGTCGCCGACATCGCGGACGATGTTGGTGAGCTGCAGCGCCAGGCCCAGCTTGTGCGCATACGCGAGCGTCGATTCCCGGGTCCGACCGAAGATGTTCGCCGCGACCTCGCCGACGACGCCGGCGACGAGATCGCAATACCGCGCCAGGCCGGGGAAATCGAGGAAGCGCGACTGGTCGAGGTCCATCTGGCAGCCTTCGATGACCGCCAGCAGATGTCGCGGCTCGATGCCATAGGCGGCGGCGTGCGGCAGCAGGGCGCGCATCACCGGATGACTGGGCGATCCGGCGAAGCTGGAGGCGACTTCGCTGCGCCACCAAGCGAGCTTGGCAGCGGCCACGCCGGTGTCCGTGACCTCGTCGGCGACATCGTCGACCTCGCGGCAGAACGCGTAGAACGCCGTGATCGCGGCACGGCGTGGCGGCGGCAGGAAGAGAAACGCGTAGTAGAAGCTCGAGCCGCTCGCGGCGGCCTTGTCCTGGACGTACTGTTCGGGTGTCATCGTCGCGTCGTGCGTGCGCGTCACGCGACGCGCGCTCGGTCCGCCGGCGCTGCGACGCGACCCATGCGGAGCGCGCGCCAGGCGATGCGCGGCGCGTCCGCGGCGCCGAGCGTCGGCCGCTCGCGCAGCGTCGCCCCGTCGATCCGGTCGATCCGCTCGAGGATGCGCAAGCCTCCCTGGACGACCAGGCGCAGCTCCCAGCCGGCACGCCCGGGGATGGTGTGCGCGAGCGGCGCACCGAGCCGCATCATCTCGCGCGACCAACCCACGAGCTCCCGGACGAGCGCATGAACCGCCGCACCATCGCGGCCGGCGAGCAGGGCGTCCGGATCGACGCCATGGCGGCGACAGTCGGCCTCGGGCACGTAGAGCCGGCCGCGTCGTGTGTCGACGCCCAGGTCCTGCCAGAAGTTGGCGAGCTGCAAGGCCGTGCAGATCGCGTCGGAGCGCGCGAGCGCCTCGGCGCCGTCGATTCCGTAGAGATGAAGAAGAAGCCGGCCGACCGGGTTGGCGGAGCGCCTGCAATAGTCGAGAAGGGCCGGCCGATCGGCGTAGCGCGAGACCGTGACGTCCTGTGCGAACGCGTCGAGAAGCGCCGACAGTTGATCGATCGGCAGTCGGTGCCGCTGGATCGCGACCGAGAGCCGCCCGAACACCTGCGGCCAGCGCGAGGACCCTGCCTGGCCGGATGCCGTCGTGGCGAGATCGTCGCGGTAGGCGGCGAGGGCGAGCAGCCGATCAGCCGGGGCCGCGTCGCCTTCGTCGGCGATGTCGTCGGCCGTCCGCGCGAAGACATAGATCGCCTCGACGGCCGGGCGTAGGGCCGCCGGGCAGAGCCACGAGGCGACGGGAAAGTTCTCGTAGTGATCGACGGCCACGCGCCGATTGTCCATGCCCGGGAGCCGCGTGCGAGCCGTCGGGGGGGCGACCCGTTAAACTACCGGGCAGGACAACGAGGTCGCGCCGCGACCGCGCATGGCCGGCTCCTTGCCGCCAGCGTCCCTCCCGCGCGGGTGGCGAAATTGGTAGACGCACCAGGTTTAGGTCCTGACGCCTTCACCGGCGTGCGGGTTCGAGTCCCGCCCCGCGCACCAGCAACTTCTTGACTGCGAAGCATCATGGCCGTTCACGTTGAAACGCTCGACAAGCTCGAGCGCCGCATCACGCTTTCATTGCCGGCTTCGGCGATCACCTCCGAAGTGCAGACGCGCCTCAAACGCCTGTCGCGTACGGTTCGCGCCGATGGCTTTCGCCCCGGCAAGGTGCCGATGTCGGTCGTGTCGCAGCGCTATGGCTACTCGGTGCACAGCGAGGTCCTCAACGACAAGGTCGGCCAGGTCTTTTCCGAGGCCGTGAACGAGGCCAAGCTTCGTGTCGCCGGGCCGCCGCGCATCACCGAAAAGGTTGGCGCGCCCGAAGGCGAGGTCGCGTTCGACGCCACCTTCGAGGTCTATCCCGAAGTGAAGATCGGCGACCTGTCCGCCGCTCAGGTCGAGCGCGTGTCGACCGACGTCACCGACGAAGCGGTCGACAAGACGGTCGAGATCCTCAGGAAACAGCGGCGCACGTTCCAGCAGCGTCCGGCCAGCGAGCCGGCTGCCGCGGGCGACCGCGTCACGATCGACTTCGCGGGCACGGTCGACGGCGTTCCCTTCGACGGCGGCAAGGCCGAGGCCTACCAGTTCGTCATCGGCGAAGGCCAGATGCTGGAGCAGTTCGATGCCGCCGTGCGCGGCATGAAGACGGGCGACTCGAAGACCTTCCCGCTGCAGTTTCCGGCCGACTACCAGGGCAAGGACGTCGCCGGCAAGGAAGCCGACTTCATGGTGACCTTGAAGAAGATCGAGGCGCAGCACCTGCCCGAAGTCGACGAGGCATTCGCCAAGGCGCTCGGCATTGCCGGCGGCACGGTGGAGTCGCTGCGCGGCGACGTCCGCAAGAACCTCGAGCGCGAGGTGAAGTTCAGGATCCAGGCGCGCAACAAGTCGAGCGTGATGGAAGCGCTGGTGAAGGCGTCGGATCTCGACGTGCCGAAGGCGCTCGTCGCCGGCGAGACGGAACGGATGGTCGAGCAGATGCGCGCCGACCTGAAAAAGCGTGGCGTCAAGGATGCCGAGACGGCGCCGATCCCGGCCGAAATGTTCCAGGGCGAAGCCGAGCGCCGCGTTCGTCTCGGCCTGGTGGTGGGCGAGCTCGTGCGCAGCCAACATCTGCAGGCCAAGCCCGATCAGTTGCAGGCGCACATCGAGGAGCTGTCGCAAAGCTACGAGAAGCCGAGCGAGGTGATGCGCTGGTATCTGAGCGACCGGCAGCGCATGGCCGACGTCGAAGCGGTGGTGGTCGAGAACAACGTCGCCAATCACGTGCTCGAGCGCGCGCAGGTGACGTCGAAGACGGTGCCGTTCGACGAGCTGATGGCCGGCTGAGCGCGTCCTTCGCCACGCCTCGCCGATCGGGCAGGCGAGCCGGCGGCTCCGGCCGTCTTGCCGCCACATAATCGGCCCCGATATGTCGACCTTGGTCAGGTCGATCAGCACAGCAAAGAAGGATGTCCATGAGCGCGCTTGAAAGCACAGGTCTGGGGATGGTCCCCATCGTCATCGAGACGTCGGGGCGCGGCGAGCGCGCCTACGACATCTACAGCCGGCTGCTGCGCGAGCGGCTCATCTTCCTGGTTGGGCCCGTCACCGACCAGACGGCCAATCTGGTCGTCGCGCAAATGCTCTTTCTCGAGAGCGAGAACCCCGACAAGGACATCAACCTCTACATCAATTCGCCGGGCGGCAGCGTCAGCGCCGGCCTGTCGGTCTTCGACACCATGCAATTCGTCAAGCCCGACGTCTCGACGCTGTGCTTGGGCATCGCTGCCAGCATGGGGTCGTTCCTGCTGATGGCCGGAGCCAAGGGCAAGCGCTTCGCATTGCCGAATTCGCGGGTCATGATCCACCAGCCGTCGGGCGGCGCGCAGGGGCAGGCGACCGACATCGAGATTCACGCCCGAGAGATCCTGAAGACGCGCGAGCAGCTCAACAAGATCTACGCAGAGCGCACCGGCCAGCCGATCGAGAAGATCCGCGCCGACATGGAGCGCGATTTCTTCATGGATCCGGAAGAGTCGGTGGCCTACGGCCTGATCGACAAGGTGCTGTCCGAGCGCAGCGCGCTGCCGGTCGTGCGTTAACGCACGGGGATTTGCGCCGGAGTGGGCCGGTAACAACGCGCGGAACGGGGCCTATTTCAACCGCACGGCCCCGTTTTCTTTTCCACTATCATTGTTTCGCGCTGCTCCCTCATCGCTGCTGCCCACGACTCTTCATGGCCGAGAAAAAAGGTTCTTCGAGCGAAAAGGTTCTTTACTGCTCGTTCTGCGGCAAGAGCCAGCACGAGGTGAAGAAGCTGATCGCCGGCCCGTCGGTCTTCATCTGCGACGAGTGCATCGAGCTCTGCAACGACATCATCCGCGACGAGGTGCCTGCCGACTCGGCCGACGCGAAGTCCGCGAAGTCCGACCTGCCGATCCCGAGCGAGATCAAGTCCAGCCTCGATCAGTACGTGATCGGCCAGGAAGTCGCGAAGCGAACCCTCTCGGTGGCGGTCTACAACCACTACAAGCGGCTCAAGCACATGAGCCGCACGAAAGACGAGATCGAGCTCTCGAAGAGCAACATCCTCCTGATCGGGCCCACCGGCTCGGGCAAGACGCTGCTCGCGCAGACGCTGGCCCGTCTTCTCAACGTTCCCTTCGTCATCGCCGACGCGACGACGCTGACCGAAGCGGGCTATGTCGGCGAAGACGTCGAGAACATCATCCAAAAGCTCCTGCAGAACTGCGGCTACGACGTCGAGAAGGCGCAGCGCGGCATCGTCTACATCGATGAAATCGACAAGATCAGCAGGAAGGCCGACAACCCGTCGATCACACGCGACGTCTCGGGCGAAGGCGTG
>Ga0209385_1000584_pt1 | contig 14957 bp, 27 predicted proteins | sample NGEPerB_FD_184506 | JGI IMG/M metagenome (GOLD analysis project Ga0209385, IMG submission 184506) | Arctic peat soil microbial communities from the Barrow Environmental Observatory site, Barrow, Alaska, USA - NGEE PermafrostAB12-B... | ecosystem: Environmental > Terrestrial > Soil > Wetlands >... | reverse complement strand
GAGCTGGAGGCGCGCGCGCTCAACGCGGCGCTCTTCGCCGTGCCCGCGGACGTCAACACGCTGCACCTGGTGGTGCGCGCCGAGCAGGCTGCGCGCCGCCGCGGCACCGCGTCGACCAAGACGCGCGGCGAGGTCTCCGGATCCACCGCCAAGCTGTATCGCCAGAAGGGCACGGGCCGCGCCCGTGCCGGCAGCGTCAAGTCGCCGATCCGTACCGGCGGCGGCGTCACCTTCGGTCCCCATCCGCGGAGCTTCGCGATCAAGGTCAATCGCAAGGTCGTGCGTCAGGCTCTGGCCATGGCGCTGAGCAATCGCGCCGAGAACGGCAACCTGTTCGTGGCCGCCGGCCTCCAGCTCGACGAGCCGAGCACGGCGGCGCTCAACGACTTCCTCGTGAAGCTCGACATCGCCGCGCCAGTGCTGGTCGTCACGCACGACGAGCCGAGCGTCGCGAAGTCCGTGCGCAACCTCTCGTACGCCGAGGTGTCCGAGGTCGGCGCGCTCTCCACCGAGCAGGTGCTCCGCGCCCGCTCCCTGGTCCTCACCGAGAAGGCGTTCGCCGCCCTGAACGAGGCGTGACACATGGTTGAAGCCGAAAAGATCATCATCAAGCCGATCATCTCCGAAAAGAGCTACTCGCAGATCGACCACGACCGGTACACGTTCCAGGTGCACCCGGACGCGCACAAGACCATGATCGCCCAGGCGGTCGCGCAGCTCTTCAGCGTCACCGTGGTAGCGGTGTCCACCGCGAACATCAAGGGCAAGCCGAAGCGCCGCGGCACGTCGCGCGGTCATACCCCGGCTTGGAAGAAGGCCGTCGTGCAGCTCGCGCCCGGCGACAAGATCGAATTCTTCGAAGGCAGGTAATGGGCATCAAGAGATTCAAGCCGACCTCTCCCGGCCGCCGCTTCATGACGGTCGACACGTTCGAGGAGATCACGCGCAGCGAGCCGGAGCGCTCGCTGGTGGCGCCGCTCAAGAAGAACGGCGGCCGCAACAGCTACGGGCGCATCACGACGCGCCACAAGGGCGGCGGCCACAAGCGTCGCTACCGCGTCATCGACTTCAAGCGCGACAAGGACGCCGTGCCGGCGAAGGTCGCGCACATCGAGTACGACCCCAACCGGTCGGCGCGCATCGCCCTGCTGCACTATGCGGACGGCGAGAAGCGCTACATCTTGGCGCCGAAGGACCTCAAGGTCGGCGACACGGTCGAGTCTGGCCCGGCGGCCGACATCAAGCCGGGCAACGCTCTGCCGCTGGAGAACATCCCGGCCGGCACGACGATCCACAACATCGAGTTGCAGCCCGGTCGCGGCGCCCAGCTGGTGCGTAGCGCCGGCACGAGCGCCCAGCTCCAGGCGAAGGAGAAGGGCTATGGCGTCGTGCGCCTGCCCTCCGGCGAGCTGCGCCGCATCCGCGTCGCCTGCCGCGCCACGGTGGGGGAGATCGGGAACTCCGATCACTCCAACACCACCGGCGGCAAGGCCGGCCGTACGCGCTGGCGCGGCGTCCGCCCGACGGTGCGCGGCACGGCCATGAACCCCGTCGACCACCCGCATGGCGGCGGCGAGGGCAAGACGACGGCCGGCCGGCACCCGGTCACCCCGTGGGGCGTGCCCACGCTCGGGTATCGCACGCGGGCCAACCACAAGCCGTCCGACAAGTTGATCATCCGCGGCCGCAAACGCGGCAAGCGCGGGTAGGGCAGGAGGCACCTTTTGAGCAGGTCAGCAAAGAAAGGTCCGTTCGTCGACGAGCGCCTCTTGAAGCGCATCGAAGAGATGAACGCCGCCGGCCAGAAGAAGATGATCAAGACCTGGTCGCGGGCCTCGACGGTCTTCCCCGACATGGTCGGTCACACCATCGCGGTGCACGACGGGCGCAAGCACGTCCCGGTTTTCATCAGCGAATCGATGGTCGGTCACAAGCTGGGCGAGTTCGCGCTCACCCGCACGTTCCGCGGTCACATCAAGGGCGACCGCTCGGCCAGAAGGTAACGGAACATGGCAGTAAGAGCACAAGCGAAGTACGTGCGCGTCGCACCGCGCAAGGCGAGGGAAGTCGCGGACCTGATTCGCGGCAAGTCCGTCGCCGAGGCGCGCAGCACGCTGTTCTTCGCCAATCGCAACGCCGCGCGTGTGGTCGCCCGAGTCTTGAACTCGGCGGTTGCCAATGCTGAGAACAACAACGCGTTCTCGGCCGACGACCTGTACGTCCAGGAGGCTCGCGTGGACGAGGGCCCGACCCTCAAGCGCTGGCAGTTCCGGGCGATGGGCCGCGTCAATCGCATCCGCAAACGCAGCAGCCACATCACCATCGCGGTGGAGCAGAGGGAGGTCCGTTCCTAGTGGGCCAGAAGGTGCATCCGGGCGGCTTTCGTGTGGGCGTCATCCACGACTGGAAGTCGCACTGGTATACAGAGAAAGAGTTCAAGCAGTTCTTGGCTGAGGACGAGCAGATCCGCACGCACATCATGCAGAAGCTCGCGCACGCCGGACTGTCGCGCATCATCATCCGCAAGGATCAGAACAACGTCACCATCGACATCCACACCGCGCGACCCGGCATCGTTATCGGCAAGAGCGGTTCCGAGGTCGACGCGCTGCGCAAAGAGATCCACGGCATGACCAAGAAGAACGTCCAGGTCAACATCATCGAGGTCAAGCGCCCCGAGCTTGACGCCGTGCTGGTCGCCCAGTCGATCGCCGAGCAGCTCGAGAACCGGGTCAGCTTCCGGCGCGCGATGAAGAGGGCCCTGACCAGCGCGATGCGCTCCGGCGCCGCCGGCATGCGCGTGCGCTGCGGCGGCCGTCTGGGCGGCGCTGAGATGGCCCGCATGGAGCACTACAGCGAAGGTCGCGTGCCGCTGCACACGCTGCGCGCTGACATCGACTATGGCTTCCGTGAGGCGCGTACCACCTTCGGCCGCATCGGCGTGAAGGTCTGGATCAACAAGGGCGAGATCCTGCCCGAGGGTTACCCGATGGACGAGACCAAGGCGCGCCTCGAGCGCGACGAGCAGCGCCGCGACGACCGCGGGCGCGATCGTCGCCCGCGTCCCGGCGGCGGACGTCCCGGCGGCGGCCCCGGCGGCCCCGGCGGACGCCCCGGCGGCCAGGGTGGTCGTCCCGGCCCCGGCGGACGTCCCGGCGGCGGCGGCTTTGGTGGCCGTCCCGGCGGCGGCGGCGGCGGTCGCGGCCAAGGCCAGGGTCGTCCCGGTCCGACCGGTCCGAGCGTCCCGATGGGTCGCCGTGCTCCGGAGCGCAAGGCTGCGCCGGCTCCCAAGCCGGCCCCCGAGGCCGCTTCGGCTGACAAGCCGGCCGAGCCCAAGCCCGAGCAGAGCTGACGGAGGACGTAGACGATGCTCCTGCCGAAGAGAGTCAAGCACAGGAAACAACAGCGCGGCCGCATGGCCGGCACGTCCCGAGGCGGCAACACGGTCGAGTTCGGCCAGTACGGGCTGAAGGCGATCGACCGCGGCTGGTTGACCAACCGCCAGATCGAGGCCGCCCGTATCGCCATGACGCGCCATATCAAGCGTGGCGGCAAAGTGTGGATCAACGTGTTCCCGCACAAGCCGATCACGCGTAAGGCGGCTGAGACCCGCATGGGCGGCGGCAAAGGCTCGCCTGAGTCCTGGGTGGCCGTGGTCAAGCCCGGTAAGGTCATGTTCGAGCTTGCCGGCGTGAGCGAGCCCGTGGCCCGCGAGGCCATGCGCTTGGCCGCGCACAAGCTGCCCATCAAGTGCAAGTTCGTGACGAGGGAGGGCAGTCTCCTTGAAAGCTAGCAAGCTCAGAGAGCTGTCCGATGACGAGCTCATCGTGCGCCTGAAGGACACGCGCAAGGAACTTTTCAACCTGCGCTTCCAGCACGCTACCGGGCAGCTCGACAATCCGCATAAGTTGAACGCGACGCGCCGCGAGATCTCCCGCCTGCTCACCATGCAGTCGGAACGCAAGCGCGAACGCACTGCAGCCGGTGGTGAAGCCTGATGGCGACGACGAAGAAGACCGACAGCGGCAAGCCCGCTCCCAAGCAGACGGCCGCGCGCAAGCCGGCCGCCAAGAAGACGGCGGCGAAGAAGACCACGGCCAAGAAGCCGGCCGCCAAGAAGGCCGCCGAGACCCAGGCCGTCAAGCCGGCCAAGAAGGTCTCGGCCGCCAAGACGAGGGCCAAGGCCGAGCGCAAGGCGCCGGAGAAGGTGCCCGGTCGCAAGGAGCGCCGCGGCGTCGTCGTCAGTGACGCCATGGACAAGACGATCGTGGTGCGCATCGACGTGGCTCAGAAGCACGAGCGGTACGGCAAGGTCGTGCGCCGTTCGAGCAAGCTGCACGTCCACGACGAGCAGAACGCGGCCGGCGTCGGCGATCTCGTGAGAGTCGTCGAGACGCGTCCGCTCAGCGCCAGCAAGCGGTGGCGCCTTCTCGAGATCCTCGAGAAGGCAAAGTAAGAAAGCCGGCAGAGGAAACACATGATCCAGGTTGAGTCCAGACTACGAGTGGCCGACAACACGGGCGCCCGCGAGATCCTCTGTATCCGGATCCGCGGAGGCTCGAGGCGCCGCTACGGCACGGTCGGCGACATCATCGTCGGTACCGTCAAGGTCGCCACGCCCGGCGGCAGCGTGAAGAAGGGCGACGTCGTGCGCGCAGTCATCGTGCGCACCAAGAAGGAGTTCGGTCGCAAGGACGGCACGTACATCGCGTTCGACGAAAACGCCGCCGTGCTGATCGACAACCAGAACAACCCGCGTGGGACCCGCATCTTCGGCCCCGTGGCCCGCGAGCTGCGCGAGAAGAACTTCATGAAGATCGTGTCGCTCGCTCCCGAGGTGCTGTGATGAGTCACATGAAGATCCACAAGGGCGACCAGGTCAAGGTCGTCACCGGCAAGGAGTCCGGCAAGACCGGCAAAGTGCTGCGCGTCGACACCGAGTCGCATCGGGTGGTCATCGAGCGGCTCAACATGGTCAAGAAGCACACCAAGCCGAACCCCAAGAAGAACCCGCAGGGCGGCGTGATCGAGCGTGAGGCCGCGATCGACGTGTCCAACGTGATGCTCGTGTGCCCTGCCTGCGGCCAGCCGACCCGCGTCGGCTTCCGGCTGCTCGAGGGCGGCGGCAAGACCCGTACATGCCGCCGCGCCAACTGCGGCAAAGACATCGACAAGGCGTGACCATGGCCAGGCTCAAGGACAAGTACAGCAAGGAGATCGTGCCGGAGCTCAAAGAGGAGTTCGGCTACCGCAACGTCATGGAAGTGCCGCGCGTGACCAAGGTGACCCTCAACATGGGCGTCGGCGAGGCCAAGACCAACGCCAAACTGCTCGACGACGCGGTCGAGGAGCTGGCGCTCATCGCCGGCCAGCGGCCGGCGATCACCAAGGCGCGCAAGTCGATCGCCAGCTTCAAGCTGCGCGAGGGCATGTCCATCGGCTGTCGCGTGACCCTGCGCGGCGAGCGCATGTACGAGATGATCGACCGTCTCGTGTCCATCGCCCTGCCGCGAATCCGCGACTTCCGCGGCATCTCGCCGGACCAGTTCGACGGTCGCGGCAACTTCGCCATGGGCGTGCGCGAGCAGACGATATTCCCCGAGATCGACTACGACACGGTCGAAACGTTCCGCGGTCTCAACATCGTCATCACGACGACCGCCAAGACAGACGAGGAAGGGCGCGCCCTGCTGGCAAAGCTGGGTATGCCGTTCCGGTCGAACTAGGAGCAGCTGAAGCATGGCTAAGACATCCCTCGTGGTGAAAGCCGGGCGCAAGCAGCGCTACAAGACGCGCGAGTACAATCGCTGCGCCAGGTGCGGCCGCCCGCGTGCTTACTACCGCAAGTTCGGGATCTGCCGCATCTGTCTGCGCGAAGTCGCGCACCAGGGCGTCATCCCCGGGCTCACCAAGTCGAGCTGGTAAGGGGGCGAGGCACATGTCAATGACAGATCCGATCGCCGACATGCTGACGCGCATCCGCAACGGCAGCACGGCTCGGCACACGACGGTGGAGATCCCATCGTCGCGCATGAAGGTCGAGATCGCCCGGCTGATGACGGAGCAGGGCTACGTCGTCGGGTATGCGACCAAGCAGGGCGAGCACGGCGAAGTCATTATCGTCGAGCTCAAGTACGGCAAGAACCGAGAGCGAGTCATCTCCGGCATCAAGCGCGTCTCCAAGCCCGGGCGTCGTGTCTACGCCAAGAAGGAGTCGTTGCCCAAGGTGCTCGGCGGGCTCGGCACGGCGATCATCTCCACGTCACGCGGCCTCGTGACCAGCGCGGAAGCGCGGAAACTTGGCCTGGGTGGCGAGGTGATCTGCTTCATCTGGTAAGGACGGCACATGTCGAGGATCGGTAAAGCTCCCATCCCGCTGCCCGACGGCGTCGAGTTCAAGTACGACAACGCCGTCGTGACGGTCAAGGGACCCAAGGGTGAACTCACCCAGCGGGTGCCGCGCGAGATGCTGGTCGAGGTCGGTGACGGCGTGATCGAAGTCAAGCGCCCCACCGACAGTGGTCCGCATCGCTCGCTGCACGGCCTCACGCGCACGCTGATCGCCAACATGGTGATCGGCGTCACGGACGGCTTCGAGAAGCGTCTCGAGATCGTCGGCGTCGGCTACCGCGCCAGCGTCAAGGGCGACGCGCTCGAGCTCCTGGTGGGCTACAGCCACCCGGTGCTCATCGAGCCGCCCGAACACATCGCGTTCGAGACGCCGCAGGCGACGGTCGTGGTCGTCAGAGGCATCGACAAGCAGGTGGTCGGCGAGGTGGCCGCCAAAGTGCGCTCCACCCGCCCGCCTGAGCCCTACAAGGGCAAGGGCATCCGGTACGCCGGCGAGTACGTGCAGCGCAAGGTCGGCAAGCGGGCCTAGCGCGCTGCCTGAGAGAAGAGGGACGTCCACAAGATGAGCGCACCAACGATAAGAGAAGCCCGGGCCCGCCGCAAGCGGCGTATCCGCGGGCGTATCTCGGGCACAGCCGAGCGCCCGCGCGTCTCGGTGTACCGTTCCAACAAGGCGATCTATGCCCAGCTCGTCGACGACGCGGAGGCCCGGACGCTGGCCGCCGTTCGTTCGACCGAGGTCGACGGCAAGGGCCTCAAGAAGGCCGAGGTCGCAAAGAAGGTCGGCGAGCTGCTTGCGCAGCGCGCCAAGGACAAAGGCATAGAACGCGTCGTCTTCGACCGGTCGGGCTATCTGTACCACGGCCGCGTCAAGGCTCTCGCCGAGGGCGCCCGCGAGGGCGGCCTGGTTTTCTGACAAGGAGCAAAGGACCCAGTGGCTAGAGGATCATTCAGCGATGGCAACGAGCTCAAAGAGCGCGTTGTCGACATCAACCGCGTCGCCAAGGTCGTCAAGGGCGGCCGGCGGTTCTCCTTCACGGCCCTGGTCGTCGTCGGTGACGAGAACGGTCACGTGGGCGCCGGCTACGGCAAGGCGCGCGAGGTGCCGCTGGCGATCCAGAAGGCGATCGAGGACGCGAAGAAGAACCTGTTCACCGTGCCGCGCTACAACGGCACGACCACGACGCATCAGGTCATCGGCCGCTTCGGCGCCGCCCGCGTGCTGCTCAAGCCGGCCGCTCCGGGTACCGGCGTCATCGCCGCCGGCGGCGTGCGCGCCGTGCTCGAGCTCGCCGGCGTGCGCGACATCCTCACCAAGTCGCTGGGGACCACCAACCCCATCAACCTGGTGCGGGCCACGGTCGCCGGTCTGCAGTCGCTCAAGACCCCCGAGGGCCAGGCGCGTCTGCGCGGCATCTCGGTGGCGCAGGTGCTCGGCCTCGACCAGCGTGAAGCGCCGGCCGGCGAGGAAGCTCCCGCCGCGGCGGCCGGGGAGGCCTGAGCTGCATGACGACGTATCTCGAGATCACCCAGGTCAAGAGCTCGATCGGCCGCAAGCCTGATCACCGAGGCACGCTGCGCGCGCTCGGCCTCAAGCGGATCCGCCACACCGTGGTCCACGAGGACACTCCCGTGATCCGCGGCATGGTCAACAAGGTCGCTTACCTCCTCGAGGTGCGGCCGGTAACGAAGAAGTCGTGACATGGCTGAACTAGGACTGCACAACCTGCGCCCCAACCCGGGCTCCACGAAGAACACCAAGCGTCTCGGCCGCGGCAAGGGCACCGGCCAGGGCAAGACCGCCGGCAAGGGCCACAAGGGCTACAACGCCCGGTCCGGTGGCGGCGTGCGCCCCGGCTACGAGGGCGGCCAGATGCCGCTCTACATGCGCCTCGGCAAGCTGCGCGGGCCGCACATGAAGAAGAGCATGCCCATCGGCCCGTTCCGCACCTACGCGGTGCCGGTCAACGTGGGCCGCCTCTCGGCCGCGTTCGCGGCCGGCGACGAGGTCACTCCCAAGGCGCTCGTCGCCAAGGGCATCGTCAAGAACACCCGCACGCCCATCAAGGTCCTCGGTGGTGGCGACCTCGACAAGGCGCTCAACGTACGCATCCACCTGTATTCACGCAGTGCCGTGGAAAAGATCGAGGCGGCCGGCGGCAAGGCCGAGCTCCTCTGACCGGCGCGGGGGGAACGGGGCTGTGAACAACAAGCTCTGGCAATCGCTGGTCAACGCCTGGAAGCTCCCGGACCTTCGCACGAAGGTCCTGTTTACGGCGGCGATGCTGGCGATCTACCGGTTCGGCGACCACGTGCCGGTCCCCGGAGTGGACACGGCCGCCGTCGCCAAGTTCATCGCGAGCAGCAATCAGGGAGTCCTCGGCTTCCTGAACCTGTTCTCAGGAGGCGCGCTTGGCCGCCTGGCGCTGTTCGCGCTCGGCATCATGCCGTACATCACGGCATCGATCATCATGCAGCTGCTCACAGTCGTGATCCCCAAGCTCGAAGACCTCGCTAAAGAGGGCGAGCAGGGCCAGAAGGAGATCACCAAGTACACCCGCTGGCTCACGGTGGCCCTGTCGTTCGTGCAGGCCATCGGCTACGTCGTGCTGTTCAAGAGCGAGGGCATCCTGCCCAGCGTGAGCATCTGGCGCAGCTCGCTGATCGTCGCCGGCCTCGTGACCGGCGCCGTGGTCGTCATGTGGCTCGGCGAGCTCATCACGGCGCGCGGCATCGGCAACGGCATGTCGATCATCATCTTCATCAGCATCGTCTCCCGCATCCCGGGCGGCGCCGCCAAGCTCTTCACGATGAGCATCATCACGATCATCCTGTTCCTGTTGATCGCCCTCGCGGTGGTCGTCGGCGTCGTCTGGATCACGACCGGTGAGCGGCGCGTTCCCGTGCAGTACGCGAAGCGCGTGGTCGGGCGCCGCATGATGGGCGGGACGAGCACGTTCATCCCGCTTAAGGTCAACATGGCGGGCGTCATCCCGGTCATTTTTGCGTCGTCGATCATGATGATCGTGCCGACGTTCGCGCAGTTCTTCGGGACCGGGGGCGTCGCCGGCTGGTTCAACAAGACGTTCGGGCCGACCACGTTCCTCTACATCATCGGCGAGGCCATCCTCATCATCATCTTCACGTACTTCTACACGGCCGTGACGTTCAACCCCATCGACCAGGCCGACAACCTCAAGAAGTACGGCGGCTTCATCCCGGGCGTGCGGCCCGGCCGCCCCACGGCGGAGTACCTCGACCGGATCCTCACGCGGCTGACGCTGCCGGGCGCGCTGTTCCTCGCTTCACTCGCGGTGCTGCCGTGGATCATGTCGCGGTTCCTCAACGTGCCGTTCTACTTCGGCGGCACGTCGCTGCTCATCGTGGTCGGCGTCGCGCTCGACACCATGCGGCAGATGGAAGCCCAGCTGCTCATGCGCCACTACGAGGGCTTCCTCAAATAGAGGGCCGCCGATGACCGACGCCCAGCTCAACGTCATCCTCCTCGGCGCCCCCGGCGCCGGCAAGGGCACGCAGGCCGAACGCATCGTCGCGCAGTTCGGCCTGCCGCATATCTCCACCGGCGAGATGTTGCGCGCCGCCGTCGCGCAGGGCACCGACATGGGGCTGGCCGCGCGGAAGTTCATGGAGGCCGGTGGGCTGGTGCCGGACGGGGTCGTGATCGGCGTCGTCCGCGACCGCCTCGCCGAGCCGGACGCACAGAGCGGCTTCCTCCTGGACGGCTTCCCGCGCACCATCGAGCAGGCCGAGCGCCTGGACGCCATGCTCGCGGAGGCGGGCCGCATGGTCTCGCACGTCATCCTCATCGACGTCCCTGAGGACGAGCTCGTGCGGCGCCTCGCCGGCCGCCGCATGTGCCGCGGCTGCGGCAAGGGCTATCACGTCGTGTTCGACCCTCCCAAGGCGGAGGGTGTCTGCGACGTCTGTGGCTCCGAGCTCTACCAGCGCACCGACGACAACGAGGAGACGGTGCGTAACCGCCTCGAGGTGTACCGCGCGCAGACCGAGCCTCTGGTGGGCTACTACGAGGGACACGGCGTGCTGCAGTCCGCCTACGGGGGCGGGAAGATGCCCGACGACGTGTTCGCACAGGTCCACGCCCTTCTCGCGGGGGGCTGACGCCACGTGATCGTCCGCAAGTCCGCGGCCGAGGTCGCCAAGATCGCCGCCGCCGGTGACATCCTGGCGGACTGCCTGGACATGCTCGCCGCTGCGGCCCGGCCGGGCGTGAGCACCGCCGATCTGGACCGGCTCGCGGAGGGCTTCATCCGGGAGCACGGCGGCGTGCCGACGTTCCTCGGGTACCGGGGCTTCCCCGGCTCGATCTGCGCTTCGCCGAACGACATGGTGGTGCACGGCATTCCGGGCGCGTACCGGATCGCCGAGGGCGACATCGTGAGCATCGACGTGGGCGTGACGCTCCACGGCTACGTGGCCGACTCGGCCATCACGCTGCCGATCGGCGCGGTCGAAGCCGAGGCCCTGCGACTGCTCGACGTGACCCGGGAGTCGCTGGAGGCCGGCATCGCCCAGTGCCACGAGGGCGCCCGGCTCGGCGACCTCTCGCACGCGGTGCAGGAGGTCGTGGAGGCCGCGGGCTTCAGCGTGGTACGCTCGCTCGTCGGTCACGGCGTGGGCCGCGAGATGCACGAGGATCCGCAGATCCCCAACTACGGGGATCCCGGGCGCGGGCCGCGGCTGGAAGAAGGCTGGGTGCTGGCCATCGAGCCCATGGTCAACGCCGGCGGCCACGAAGTCTTCGTCGCCGACGACGGCTGGAGCATCTCGACCGGCGACGGGTCGCTCTCGGCTCACTTCGAGCACACGGTCGCCGTGGGCAAGAAGGCGCCGCGCGTGCTCACGCGCCGCCGCTCGGAGACGGGCGGCGCGCGAGGCTAGCGCAGGCTCGGATCGGCGCGGAGTCGCGGTCGCCGCGCCGCCGCAAAAGGTGTGTTTTGCCAGCAGTGCCGTTTGTGGTAGTATGTCAGGCCGCTGTCTGTCTACGAGTGGGGAGTATGGCGAACAAAGAAGAAGCCATTGAGATCGAAGGCGAGGTCGTCGAAGCGCTGCCGAACACGATGTTCCGTGTTCACCTCGACAACAACCACGAAGTGCTCGCCCACATCTCCGGCAAGATGCGCATGAACTACATCCGCATCCTGCCCGGCGACAGGGTCAAGGTGGAACTGTCGCCCTACGACCTCAGCAGAGGCAGGATCACGTACCGGTTCAAGTAGCGGCCGTCACAGGTCGCACGGAGGCGGTGTACGACGGCCGCAAGCCCGCCGTGCGCTCGAGCAGCGAGGATCTCGGATGAAGGTAAGAGCATCAGTCAAGGCGATGTGTGAGAAGTGCAAGATCATCCGCCGTCACGGTACGGTGCAGGTGATCTGCTCCAACCCGCGGCATCGTCAGAGGCAGGGGTAACACCAGATGGCACGAATCGCCGGCGTCAACATCCCGCCGCAGAAGCGGGTCGAGATCGGACTGACCTACATCTACGGCATCGGACGCTCCATGTCCAACAGGGTCCTGGGCGTGGTCGGTATCGATCCGAACACCAAGGTCCGCGACCTCACCGAAGAAGAGATCGTGCGCCTGCGTGAGGCCATCGACCGCGAAGTCACGGTCGAAGGCGACCTGCGGCGCGAGCGCTCGCAGAACATCAAGCGCCTGATGGACATCGGCTGCTACCGTGGCATCCGCCACCGTCGCGGCATGCCGGTGAACGGGCAGCGCACGCGTACCAACGCGCGCTCCCGCAAGGGTCCTAAGAGGACGATCAGCGGCAAGCGCAAGAAGTAAGAAGCCGCAGCGAAGCCGGAGGAGTAAAGCAGAGTGGCCAAGCCTCAGAGAGCCAAAGGACGTCAGCGCCGCAAGGTCCGCAAGAACATCGCGGTCGGGCAGGCGCACATCAAGACGTCGTTCAACAACACGCTCGTTACCCTGACCGACAAAGAGGGCAACGTGATCGCGTGGGAGAGCGCCGGGTCAGTCGGCTTCAAGGGCTCGCGCAAGAGCACGCCCTTCGCCGCTCAGGTCACGGCGGAGTCATGCGCCAAGAAGGGCATGGAGCACGGTCTCCAGAAGGTCGAGGTCTTCGTTCGCGGACCGGGCTCCGGTCGCGAGACGGCCGTCCGCTCGCTCCAGGCCGCCGGCCTCGAGATCATCAGTGTCAAAGACGTGACGCCGGTGCCGCACAACGGCTGCCGCCCGCGCAAGCGTCGCCGGGTCTAGGGAAGGTCCACGTGGCGAGAGATACGTCAGCACAGTGCAAGCAATGCCGCCGCGAGGCCGAGAAGCTCTTCCTCAAGGGCGAGCGGTGCCTCACGGACAAGTGTGCCGTCGAACGACGTGCGTACCCGCCGGGTGAGCACGGTCGCGGCCGCATCAAGCAGAGCGAGTACCTCCTGCAGCTTCGCGAGAAGCAGAAGGCTCGTCGCTACTACCAGCTGCTCGAGAAGCAGTTCCATCACTACTACGAGGTGGCGAGCCGCAAGCAGGGCATCACCGGCGAGAACCTGTTGTGCCTCCTCGAGATGAGACTCGACAACGTCGTGTATCGCCTGGGCTTCGGCGCGTCGCGCCGCCAGGCACGGCAGCTCGTGCGTCACGCGCATTTCACGGTGAACGGCAAGAAGGTCGACATCCCGTCGTACCAGGTCCGCCCCGACGACGTCGTGTCGGTGCGCGCCAACAGCAAGGCCGTTGAGACCGTGCGCGCCGCCACCGACCTCACGTCGTCCGTGGCTCCGTGGCTGCTCGTCGACCACGACAACCTGACCGGCAAGGTCTTGCGCGCTCCCGAGCGCGACGAGATCGACACGCCGGTGCAGGAGCAGCTCATCGTCGAGCTCTACTCCAAGTAACCCGCTGCAGCAGCTCACTACCCGCGGCGAAGACTCTACAGGAGGCCAGTTGCTACAGTTTCAGATGCCCAACATCACCCGCGAGCAGCTCGCCGGCAACCGGGCACGCTTTGAGGTCGAACCGCTTGACCGCGGTTTCGGGCATACGTTCGGCAACGCGCTGCGCCGGGTCCTGCTGTCGTCGCTCGAAGGAGCGGCCGTCAGCTCAGTCAAGATAGAAGGTGTCGCTCACGAGTTCACGACCGTCAAAGGCGTGAAAGAAGACGTGACCGACGTCATCCTGAACCTCAAGGAGCTCGTGTGCCGTCTGCACGGCGAGCTCGACGAGGTGCAGGTACGTCTGTACAAGGACAAGCCCGGCAAGGTCGTGGCCGCCGACATCGATATCCCGGCCGAGCTCGAGATCCTCAATCCGGACCATCACCTCGCGACGCTGTCTGACGGCGGCGCCATCGAGATGATGCTCACCATCCGTCGCGGCACGGGCTACGTGCCGGCGGAGGGCAACAAGACGCCCGAAACGGTCATCGGGGTCATCCCGATCGACTCCATCTTCAGCCCTATCAAGCGCGTGTCGTACCACGTGGAGAGCGCGCGCGTGGGCCAGCGCACCGACTACGACAAGCTCATCCTCGACGTCACGACGAACGGCGCGCTCACGCCGGAGGAAGCCCTCCGCCAGGCCGCCGAGCTCCTCGTCGACAGGATGTCGATCTTCACCGATCCGGACCGCACGCGCAGCACCGAGGAGTACCCGATCGACGGGCTCTCCACAGTGCCGGCGGGCGGCGGCATGGACGACGTGCTCATCGAAGACCTCGAGCTCGGCGTCCGTTCCTACAACTGCCTCAAGCGCGAGGGTATCCAGACCGTCGGCGACCTGGTCTCCAAGACCGAGGCCGAACTGCTCAACATCCCGAACTTCGGCAAGAAGAGCATCGACGAGGTCAAGGACAAGCTCACCGAGCGGGGGCTGGCTCTGCGGGGTGACGAGTAACATGCGCCATCAGAAGTCAGGCCGCAAGTTCAACATGGCGCCGGACCAGCGCAGCGCCATGCTGTCCGGGCTCGCCTGCCAGGTGCTCGAGCACGAGAAAGTGAAGACAGGCGTCGCCCGTGCCAAGGAGGTGCGCCCCCTCGTGGAGGAGGCGATCACCCTCGGCAAGCGCGGCGACCTGCATGCGCGCCGGCAGGCGATCTCCATGCTTCGCAACAAGAAGATCGTCTACAAGCTCTTCAACGACGTCGCCCCGCGGTACTCCAGCCGCAACGGCGGGTACACGCGCATCATCAAGCTGGGACCGCGTCCCGGCGACGGCAGCGAGCAGGCGTACATCGAGCTGGTCTAGTCACCGGCTCGCGAGAACGTGAGGCGAGGGGCGGGCGGCCGGAAGGGCCTCCCGCTCCTCGCCGCGTACGGCAGCGGGGCTGCCGGGCGCGATGCGGTAAGCTTCGCCCGGTATGACGGCGAGCGCAGGCAGATGACCGCACCACTCCTCGACATCTCCGGGCTCCACTACCGCTATCCCGGAGCGCGCAGCGACGCCCTTGCCGACCTCGACCTGACCGTGCAGGAGGGCGAGTTCGTCGCCGTCGTCGGCGCCAATGGCTCCGGCAAGTCCACGCTCGCGCGGCTCCTGGGCGGGCTGGATCGGCCGGCGGCTGCCAGGCGTGCCGTCGCGGGCGGGCACGACCTGCTCACCGGGGAAGGCCGCC
>Ga0209385_1000582_pt1 | contig 14973 bp, 6 predicted proteins | sample NGEPerB_FD_184506 | JGI IMG/M metagenome (GOLD analysis project Ga0209385, IMG submission 184506) | Arctic peat soil microbial communities from the Barrow Environmental Observatory site, Barrow, Alaska, USA - NGEE PermafrostAB12-B... | ecosystem: Environmental > Terrestrial > Soil > Wetlands >... | reverse complement strand
GGAGAAGGCCGTGGACTTCGGCCAGCAGCTGGCCGCGGCGATGGCATACGCCCATTCCCAGGGCGTGGTCCATCGTGACCTCAAGCCGGAGAACGTCCTGGTGACGCCCGACGGCCGGCTCGTGGTGACAGACTTTGGCGTGGCCTTGATGGCCGGGGCGCGGCGTCTGACCTGGCGCTGGTTTTCCACGGCCCTGGGGACACCGGACTACATGTCGCCCGAGCAAATCCAGGGCAAGCGCGGAGATGCCCGGACGGACGTGTACGCCATCGGTGTAATGCTGTACGAGATGCTGGCCGGGCGAGTGCCCTGGGAGGGCGACAATGCCCTGTCGGTGATGAGCCAGCACATCAACGCGTCGGTACCGCCCCTACACGAGCAGAACCAGGCGGTCCCGCCGCCAATCGAAGGCATCGTTCGGAAGGCTCTGCGTCGATCCCCGGACGAGCGTTACGAAGACGCCACTCAGCTGCGCTCCGATCTGGAACACTGGCGCGATCTTCCGCTCTCTCAGTTCATCTTTGGCGACGAGGCGGTCATCACCCCTCCCGCCAACTCAGACCTCCGCCTGGTGCTGCTCATCTTCGCAGTCAGCGCAGCGTTCCTGGCCGCCAGTGTGTTCCTTATCGTGATTGCCTACCTCATCAGCCATGCCCACTAGTAGCCGCGCCGGCGCCCCCGGCTCGCGCGGGAGGGACGAAATGCCTCACAGAACCGGACACACACCAGACAAGGGATCGGGTAACGGTGGGCCGCACCGCGCGGGTAACGGGGGGCCGCGCCGCGCGGGTCCCGAAAGCACGCCCAGCACCATCGGGACGGGTGTCTGGACCGGGTCGGCGGCGGAAGTCGACCGCGGGGCAATCGAGCGAATCCTGGCCGGCATCCGCGAGGCCGGCGTGCAGCAAGTCGAGCTTCAGTTCGCCGACGTGACGGGCGCCGTGAAGACCGTGGCCATTCCGGCCCGCCGCATGCAGGCCGTCCTTGCCGACGGCGAGTGGTTTGACGGGTCGGCCATCGAGGGCCTCGCCCGCGAGGTCGAGTCGGACATGTACCTGCGCCCGGACCCCACGACCTTCTCGATCATGGAGCCGGCCGGGGTCCCGTGCGCGCGGCTTATCTGCGAGGTCCTCAAGCCGAGCGGCGAGCCCTATCCGGGCGACGGGCGGCGCACGTTGCGCTCACTCCTTGATCAGGCCGAGTCCGCCGGACTCGGCTATCTGGTTGCCCCCGAGATCGAGTTCTTCCTCTTCCCCGAAGGTGGAATCGGACCTCTGGCCGACGATCCCAGCAGCTACTTCGAGCGCAGCCGCGGCCGATCCCGTCAGGTGGAGCTGGAGATCGTCGCCAGCCTCGAGACGATGGGCATCCGCATCGAGTCGAGCCACCACGAGGTGGCGAGCGGCCAGTTCGAGCTGGATCTCCCGCTCCTGCCGGCCCTGGTCGCGGCAGATGCTGTGACCACGCTCAAGTCGGCGGTCAAGGAGCTTGCCCGCGAGCGTGGCATGCGGGCCACGTTCATGCCCAAACCGCGATCCGACGCGGCCGGCTCGGGCATGCACACCCATCAGGTGCTGGTCGACCGGGCCGGGCGCTCGGTCTTCGACGACCCGGCGGATCCGTACGGCCTTTCGAGCATCGCCAAAGCATTCCTGGCCGGCCAGCTGGAGCACGCGCCGGGCATGTGCGCCCTTGTGGCTCCGGTCGTGAACTCGTACAAGCGGCTCGTGCCCGGGTACGAAGCTCCCATTGCCGGCAGCTGGGGCCGCCACAGCCGCGGTGCCCTGGTCCGCGTTCCCACGCCGATTCGCCAGCAGGCAGCCTTGGGCGAGGTATTCGGAACGCGCCTGGAACTGCGGCTGCCCGACCCAAGCTGCAACCCATACCTGGCCTTCACGGCCATGCTGGCCGCGGGACTGGACGGCATCGATCGCGGGTGCGAGCTGGGGCCGCCACTCGAGGAGCTGGAGCATGGCTTCGGCGGGAGCGGCCACAGCGTGACCAAGCCGCTGCCGGCATCGCTGGGAGAGGCTCTGGTAGCCCTCGAAGACGACGACGTCATCACAGCCGCCCTGGGCAGTGAGCTGATCGAGCTCTTCCGCTCGGCCAAGACCCTGGAATGGGAGGCCTATCGTCGCCAGGTCACGTCCTGGGAGACAGATACGTACTTCCAACGCTGCTAAGGGCGTACCGACGTTGCGGCGCTCTTTGGGGCCCAGATTGCGGCTGGGACGAGTTCGCCGCGCTAATGTAGTGTCGGGGGGTTCAACCAGCGTTGGCCGGAGTCGGAGGAATGGGTGCGCGTTTCGATCGGAATAGACCTCGGATCATCGAGGGTCAAGCTGCTGGCGCTCGACGAAGGCGGCGAATGTCTGGGCGTGACTATGGCGTCCTATGCCACCGAGTCCCGGAAGGCCGGCTACGCGGAGCAGAACCCTGACCGCTGGTGGGACGCCCTTCGGCTGGCCATGTCAGACCTTCTGGCCCGACCCGCACTTCGCGGCTCAAGCGTGATCGCCCTTGGTCTCACCGGCCAGATGCACGGCGCGGTCTTCCTCGACGACAAAGGAGTGGCGGTTCGACCGGCGCTCATGTGGTCGGACGGACGAGCTGAGGCCGAAGCCACCGAGATCGAGAAGAGGATTCCGCGCGAAGAGCTGGTCGCCCGCACCGGCAACCGCTCCAACGTCAGCTTCACGGCTCCAAAGATCATGTGGGTCGCCGGCAACGAGCCCGGGGTTATGGCCGGCGCTCGCTGGATAGTCCAGCCCAAGGACGCCCTGCGGGCGCGTCTCACCGGCGAAGTCGCGGGCGACGTATCCGACGCGTCGGCGACATTACTCTTCGATCTCCGCGCCCGAGTCTGGTCCGACGACATCTGCCGGCGCCTGGAGATCGATCGGGACAAGCTTCCGCCGCTATTCGAGTCGGAGATGCCTGCCGGCGTGCTTCGGGAGGATGCGGCCCGAGCCCTCGGCCTGCCTGCCGGAATCGTGGTGGCCGTCGGCGGAGCGGACGCGCCGGCCGCTGCGCTCGGCCTGGGCCTGGCCCGAGAGGAGGACGCGAACGGGACGGTCCTCATCTCGCTAGGTACGGGTGGCCAGGTCCTGGCGCCGCTGGCGGAGCCAAAGGTAGACCCGGAGGGTCGGCTCCACGCTCTCGCCCACGTCGTGCCCGGCCAGTGGTGCGTCATGGCCGCGATCCTCTCGGCGGCCGCATCGCTCGACTGGGCCGTCCGCCTGCTGCGCCCCGACGATCCCAACGGCGCACGCGAGCTTCTGGCTGCGGCGGCCAGGGTTCCGGCCGGCAGCAACGGGTTGCTCTTCCTACCCTACCTGCGAGGCGAGCGGACGCCGCACTTCGACCCTACGGCGAGCGGCGCTCTCGTTGGACTGCGGATCGGCCACGGGCCGGCCGAGGTGACGCGGGCCGTTCTCGAGGGAGTCGCCTACGCCCTCGGCGAGGGCCTGGACCTGATGCGCGGCCTGGGAGTGAAGGCCGAGGCCGGCGTCGTAGCCGGCGGCGGCGTGAACCGCCTCTGGCAGCAGATTCTCGCCGACGTCCTCAACATGCCGGTCACGCTCGGCACCACGGAACACGCCTCGGCAAGAGGCGCCGCGGTCCTCGGCGCAGTTGCCGCCGGCGTCATTCCCTCCACCACGCAAGGAGTCCCGCCACCGCCTGCCGACACGCGCCTGATGGAGCCCCATCCGGCCAACGTCAAGCTCTACGCGGAGATCTCCGCCACGTACCGCGAGCTTTACGGTCGGTTGCCGCACAGCTAGCGCGCCGAAACTGGCTCCGGCCTCCCGGCGCCTCCCCCGGGCGGCTCGGTCTACCAGCGCTGGTGGACGAGCGACTTAATGCGGTCCTCGTACAAGACCCGGATCCGCTCGAGCGTGGCAGGGGGAATGGCCGCCAGGTCGGCCGCTGCGGCATTCGCCTTCGCCTGCTCCGGTGATTTCGCGCCCGGAATAGCCGCCGTCACGCCGTCGAACATGAGGATCCAGCGCAGGGCCATCTGGGCCATCGTGGCGCCGGCGGGCACGAGGCTCCGCAGCTCCTCGACGAACGCCAGACCGGCGTCGTAGTCCACGCCCGCGAACGTCTCGCCCACGTCGAAGGCCTCGCCGTGGCGGTTGTAGGACCGATGGTCGGCGGCGTCGAAGGCGGTCTGCTTGCTCATCTTGCCGGTAAGCAGGCCGGACGCCATCGGGACTCGGGCAAGGACGCCCACATCACGGCGCTTGGCTTCGGCGAGGAAATGGTCGGCGGGCCGCTGCCGGAGCATGTTGAAGATGATTTGGACTGAGGCGACGCCCGGATACTCGATCGCCTTGAGCCCTTCCTCTACACGCTCAACGCTGACGCCGTAGTTGGCGATCGCACCCGCGGCCACCAGCTCGTCGAGAGCGGCGAAGATCTCCGGGCGGTAATAGATGTCGGTCGGCAGGCAGTGGAGCTGGATAAGGTCCAGCCGATCCAGGCCGAGATTGTCTCGGCTGCGATCCGTCCAGGCTTGAAAGGCCTCGGGCTTGTATTGCGCCAGGTCCAGCGGCACGCGACGGCCCATCTTGGTGGCGACGAAGAAGCGCTCCCCGCTTCGCTCGCGCAGGAACTTGCCGATGACCCTCTCGCTGCGACCGTCGCCGTAGACGTCGGCCGTGTCGATCAGAGTGACGCCCGCTTCTGCGGCGGCGTGGAGCGCCCGAAGGCTCTCGGCGTCGTCGACGATCCCCCAGTCGGCGCCGATAGCCCACGCGCCGAAGCCGATGGCGCTGACTTCACGACCGGTCTTGCCAAGCCTGCGGTACTGCAACGTCGCGTCTCCTCATATCCGGCGGTTCGCCGACGGGGCGTACCCGTGCTGCCAGTAGATTAGCCGCCGCGCCGCGCAACGGCGATCAGCGATCCGGCGGGCGGACCTCAGCCACGGGCATAGCCAGTTCCACGAAGCGGCAGAGGGCGTTGGCGAGCCGCATCTGGCGGGGCGTGCGGGCGCGGACGCGGATAAGGGCCGGGCTGGCGATGACCGCCGCCAGGCAGCGAGCTCGCGAAGTGGCAACGTTGAGGCGGTTGAGGCTGTAGAGGAACTCCATTCCGCGGGGCGCCTCCTCCGGCCCGGAGGTGGTCATGGAGTAGACCGATACCGGCGCCTCCTGGCCCTGGAATTTGTCTACCGTTCCGACCCGCGCGGCCGGCAGCCGCCGCTCGATCTCCGCAACCTGGGCGTTGTATGGGGCGACGATCAGCACGTCGTTCCAGGTCAGCGGACGCCGGACGCCCGCCTTGTCGGTCCAGGTCGCCCCACCTTCGACGAGGGTGCGGACCAGCCCGGCGACCAGCTCCGCCTCCTCCGGCGACTCGCTGGCGTTGCCGACGTGGGCCGCCGGCACGAATCGAACCCCTGTCCCGGAGATGCGGCCGGGCGCTTCCAGATCCTGGACCTCAAGGCCGGCGGCCGGCTCCAGCCGCCCCTCATAGAAGGCCTCCGAGGTGAACCGGCACAGATCCGGGTGGAGCCGCCGGGTGTGCTCGAGGAAGAGGCCTCGGTCGGCCGGCATCGTCGAGTCCTTGCCCAGCACGTGGCCCAATGCGGAAGCCTCGGCGCCGGGCGGGTGTGCGCCTTGGAGCGGCTGATCGAGCTGCTGCGGGTCCCCGAGCAGGACCAGGTTCCGCGCCGCCGGCGAAACCGCCACCGCGTTGGCGAGCGACAGCTGGCCGGCCTCGTCGACGACGAGCGTATCGAGCCGAGCGGCGAACTCGGGCCGCGACCAGACCCAGGCCGTGCCACCGACGACGTCCAGCTCGCCGGCCTCGATCGCGTTGAGCAGCGCGGCGTTGCTCGCCAGCGGCACCGCCGCGTCCGATGTGCAGCCGCCGCTCATGTCGGTCTTCTGGCCGATGCTGACCTTCACCCCGCGCTCGGCCGCTCGCTCCGCCACCTCATCCAGCAAGTGCCCGATCACTTTGTGGCTGTTGGCGGTCACGCCCACCACGCGCCCGTGGAGAACGAGCTCCACGATCGCGGCCGCGCCCAGGTACGTCTTGCCCGAGCCGGGCGGGCCCTGAACCGCCAGACAGCTGCCCGCCAGCGACGGCGCGATGCGGAGGGCCGCGTCCAGCGCCTCCTCATCCGGCCGGCAGAGCGCCTCGCCGACCCCGCCGCCGGTCCGGGGCGCCCGCCGGAGCAGCAGCTCACGAGCGGCCTGATACTCGCCTGGCCCATCGATACCGTGATCCGCGACCCACTCCCCGACCCGCAGCAGACTGTCGCGAAGCGGCGCCGTGGCCACGTGCCCGCTCGGAACGAGCGACGTGGGATGCGGTCCGTCCGTCGCGGGCCCCCGGCGCAGGTCCAGAGTTCCAGCCGCGGCATCCAGCGCCACCACGCTGCCCGGCGATCGCCCCGTGGCCGGGTCGCACACTTCAGTGCCAACGTCGATCGCGTGCTCCTGCTCGGGGAAGCGATACCGGTACACCGTGGAGCGGGCCACCGGCCCGAGGCATTCCACCAACTCGAGCCCACCGATCGGCTCTCGTTCGGCGATTCGCTCCTCGTCCGTCAGGTCGTTCATCAAGTGGAAGAATCGCCACCAGAATGCCTTCTCCTCGCGGCGGTGCCAGCTGAGAAGCTGAGCCAGGAGCCAGCTCGCGTGTTGCGCCGGCGTCCGATCGGCCGCCTCGTCGGAAACCCCCTGACACAGTCGTTCGCTGATCGCGGCAACATGGGCGAGGTGCTCCGACAATGCCTCGGCCGCCTCCGGCACTGCCGGCCCGGGTCGGGACAGCGGCTCTCCGATCTGCCGCGCCAGCTCCGGGCGCCGCTCCTCCAGCCAGTCGCGGAGCCGCCAGTTGGAGACGCAGTCATCGCGGTTGTAGGCCTCGATGCTGCGCAACGTCTCATTCGTGCCCGGCAATCGCGCCTCGGCCGTGCCCGTCTCCGCCTCGGCCAGCCAGGCCTCAAAGGCGACAATGCTGGACCCCGCGTCGCGCAAGCTCTCCTCGCGCGTGAGGCCATACAGCGGCTCGAGCTTCTTGATCGAGTAGCTCTCCACCGAGGCGCGCAAACCCTGCCGAACAGCCCGATACAGATCCACGAAGACCTTGCCCCGGAGCAGCCTGTCCACCTCGAGCTCACGCGTGCCATGACGGCCCATCAATCGACCGGCCGCCGTCGTCTCGTACGGGGCGTAATGGTAGATGTGGATCTCGGGGTCCCGCGCCAGCCGGTCCATCATCAGGTCTATCGTCTGCTCGAAGGCCCGCTTCTCCGACTCGTGGGTCACCTGCCCGTTCCCATCGACCGCCCAGAAGGCGTGGAACGCCGGCTCCCCGCCCGCAGGATTCCCGCCTGGCCCAAGAACGCCGGGCTCCAGGATCCCGAAGAGGTAGTCCACCCCGTCGTCCAGGGCGAACGGGTCTCCTTCGATGTCGAAGAAGAGGTCTCCGGGCCGAGGTGGAGGGAGGCTCGTCAGGCCGCGATTGGACTCCAGGCTGCCATCCCGCAGCCGGCTCGGCGGCAGCAGTTCGTACAGCATCGCGCCCTCGTCCTGGCCGCGGACCTGGATTCGGGCCTGATCGCGGCATGTCTCGAGAGGCCGGGCGCCAACGTCGTCCAGCGGCTCCGCGAGCGGCAGTTCCAGGCGGGCGAGGCCCCGGCGCGTCGCCACTCCCCTACCCTTGAGGGCCTTGCGCATGCGCGTCGGCGCCCCGGCCACGAGCGACAGATCGTCGTCGGCTCGGCGGCGCGCGGCGCAGAGCTGGCTCCAGCGGCAGACGTCGCAGTGCTCTACCGGTTCCGGGTACGTCCCGATGGGCGGATACGCGACTCCGAGAGGCCGGCCCTCGGCCGTGCCGATCGCGGCCATGCCACTGCGAGCCGACCCGCCGTCCAGGCCGGCCGCCGCCACTCTGACTTCGAAGGCCGCCTTGACCATGCGGTAGTAAGCCATGTAGTCCGCCACGCGGTGCCGTTCCACCGCCCGGGCGCTGCCGCCTAAAGCAACGTGCATCCACTCCGGCTCAACTCCTTGGGCTTCGGTCAGCTGCTCCACGTACGAGCAGATCTGGAGCAGGGCGGAAGCCTTGACGTGCCGGGCCAGCTTGGTGTCGACGACTTCGTAGCTCCAGTCGCCGAGTAGCGGGCTCGGCCGATCCACCCGCAGCAGGAAGTCCGCCAGCCCGAGCCAGCGGCCGTCGAAGAACGTGGCCTGGTAGACGACATCGTCACCGCGTCGAATCGCGGCCAGGGTGTCCCCGGCCGCGCGTCGGAGGTTGACCAGTCGCAGCTCGGGTGGGGCCTCGTGCTCACCCGGATCTATGCGTGTGGCGCGCCGGCCGGCGGTCTCCAGACCGGCCAGGTAGCGGACCTCGTGCTCGATGCCACGCCGGGCGATCAGGTCAATCTCCGGGTCAAGTCGCGTAGGCTTGGCAACAAGGCCGGCCAGGGCAGCCAGCTCGAGGCCCACGAGGTGCTCGCAGGCCAGGAAACCGACCAGGTCCGTTGCGGCAAAGACAGGTTGCCCGGCGATGAGCTGCATTTCGCCTCACGATACCGCCCGCTTGTGACAGGTAGAGTGGCATTGGGCCATTGACCGCTGGGCCTGGGCCGTGTTTGACTGCCCCAACGTCGCGTGCTTTCACAACTCCGATCAGTGCCGCCAACCGATCAACAAGAGGGTCTCCCGTGCGCTTTCGGCCGCAGCTTCTGCTAGCCCCCGTGCTTCTGGCAGGGTACATGGCCCTGGCTACGCCCCAGGTCGCCCTGGCTGCCAACGGGATGACTGAGACCGGCACAACGACCTACGAAGTGATCCCCGACAAGTCCCTGGTCAAAGTGACCATCCAGGTTTCGATTTACAACGGCAAGCCCAGCCAGGCCCAGTCGGGCGGGGTCACCTCCTACTACTGGAACTTCACCGACATCGGTGTGGAGAAGCAGGCCGGCGCCGTTGCAGTGACTTCGAACGCCGGTGCCGTCTACCAGGCGGAGAAGAGTTCGGACCGCTACTACCGCTACCTCAAACTCACCTACCCCAACGTCTACTACGGCCAGACGCGGGTCGTGACCGCCACCTACACCATCCCGGCTGCGCCACACGCCGCCGGCGGGTTCCGGGCAGGCAAGGCGTACGCCAGTCTGTGCGCGTTGGGCAACGGCCAGGACGTAGGCACGGTGTCCATCGTCATCCCCGACGGCTACACCTTCTACAACGATGCCGGTGGCGAGATGAGCCCCAGCACTACCTCGGCCGGCAAGCGGACATACACGAGCGGATCGCTTACGACTCCCTACACGTTCTGGACCTGCATCGACGCTGAGCAGGAAGCCAGCCTGACGCACACCCCGGTCACGGCAGGTAGCGGGGTATTCGACATCCAAGCGTGGCCGGAAGACCCCAAGTGGAGCGCGGGTGTTGGGGCGGACATCACGACCGACGTTCCCGCCCTTGAGGCCCTCACCGGGCTCAAGATGCCGGGCGGAACCGTTGCCATTCTCGAGGCAGGCGACCAGCAGCTCGGGGAATACGGCGGCATGTACAACTCCGCGACCTCGACCGCCCAGATCCCGGAGACGGTCCTGAAGGACACCGTAGCCCATGAGCTGTCCCATATCTGGTTCAACCACAACCTGTTTGCCGACAAGTGGATGTCCGAGGGTCTGGCCGGGTTCAGCGAGCAGGCCGCCGGGGCCGGCAACTTCACGCCCTGCGCGGAGCCGGGCGTCTACCCCGGCACGGGGTCGCCCAACTTGAAGCTGTGGCAACTTCTGAACAACAACTCCACGACCCAGGACGACCAGGTGTCCACCTACCAGTACGGAGCTTCGTGCTACATCTTTACGACGCTTGCAGCGGACATGGGTCAGGCCAACCTCAAGCTCGTGCTAAAGGCGGCCTACGCCGACCAGATGGCGTACGTCAGCACCACCGCCGACGAGAAGCTCAGCGGAGCCAGCCTGCCCTTGTCCTCGAAGGAACTGCTGGACCTGATCGACGAGCGTGGCATGGTCCCGGCGGGTGAGGACCTCGACACGGCCCAGACGCTCCTCGGAACCTACGGCATCTTCGACTCCGCGATCCTGGATGCCAGGTCCAAGGCCCGGTCGACCTATCACGAACTGGCGAGCGCGGCCAAGAGTTGGAAGCTTCCGCTGGCCATCCGCGGGCCAATGGCCAACTGGGAGTTCGACTCGGCCCAGGCAGCCATGGCCTCGGCCAAGCAGATCATCGACAGCCGCGATTCCATGGGCAAGCTGATTCCCAACCTGTCTCTCGACGGGACGGTCCTGCAGAAGCAATTCGAGGCGGCCGAAACGCAGACGGACCTCGACAACCTGCTCAGCCTGATCAAGAAGGAAGCCGATGCGGCAGCCCGGGTCGATCAGGCGACGAAACTCTCGAACAACAGTCGCAGCATCCTTGAGTCGATCGGCCTCCTCGGTTCCGACGTTCAGACGCCTCTGACCCAGGCAAAGGCCGACCTTGCGAACGTCAAGCCTGAGTCGGCAACGACGAGCGCCCAGAGAGTCATCGACAGCATCGACGAATCCAAGGATCAAGGCCTCCTCCGCGCCGGCTCGGTCGCGGGCATTCTGGCGGCGGTCCTCCTGTTGCTCGCGCTGGTCGTCTTCCTGCGCCGTCGCCGCCCGACCGTCGCGGTTCTCGGTCCAGCCGGCAGTCCGAACGGCCCCGTGATGCTGTTGCCGCCCGTGGGCCCTGGCGCGTGGTCCGGCCCATCGCAGTGGCCGCAGGGCGGATGGGAGCAGCCGGGCCTGGGGAGCAGCGAGACGCCGCAGGCCAGCGCTTGGACCGGGCCGCCGCCATCGACACCGCCGACTGAAGGACCGCCCGGGACCCCAACCGCCCACAACGAGGCCGGCGAAGCGGACGGGGTGCGGGCCCCGAACGAGGATCCGGCCGAGCATTAGCCCGATGGCGTCGGCTTTGGCCCCGCCCGCCTCCAGCGCCTCCGGCCAATCTATGGCACGCTCACCGCCCTATCCCTCGCACCTTAGGTTTTCAGGTCGTGACCGAGTCCGTCACAACTCGCCCTTCCTACCGAGCCCTGCTGGCCGTCCCGTCATTGGGACGCGTTCTGCTCTCGATGCAGATCGCCCGCATAGCCCAGTCGATGATCAGCCTGGTCATGATTCTGTTCGCCCTGCAGCGCTTCAACGACCCATCGCTGGCCGGGCTGGTGGCCTTTGCGAGTATCGTCCCGGGGTTGCTGGTCAGCCCGATTGCCGGAGCTCTGCTGGATCGCCACGGCCGCGTCCGCCTCATCATCATCGACTACGTCGTCGTTTCGGTGGCCCTGCTACTTGTCGCGGTGTTGTCGCTGAGCGGCCACCTTACCGCGTGGCTGCTCGTCGCAATCGTCACCGCGTCGTCGTTCACCGGCCCGCTCAGCAGCAGCGGTCTGCGCAGCCTCTTCCCGCTCATGGTGCCGGAACCGTTGTGGGAAAGGGTCAACGCCGTTGACTCCAACGGCTGGGTCCTGGCCACCGTCGTTGGCGCGCCGGTGGGCGCAGTGGTTGCCCAACTTGTCGGGTTCGAGATCGCCTTGATCGGAATCGCCGTGGCCTACGCATTGGCGGCGGTGGTCATGTTCGGCTCGCCGGACCCCCGCACAGACGTGGCCTCGACCGGCAACCTCCTCCGCGATTCGTGGCTTGGGCTCGTGTACACGTGGAACAACAGGACCCTCCGGAGCCTGGCAATCTCGCTTTCGACGCTGAACCTGGCCTGGGGTGTGGTCGAGATTGCGGTGCCGGTCCTGATCCTCAAGCACCTGGGCATGGGCCAAGACATGGTCGGGTACATGTTTGGCCTGAGCGGTCTTTTCGGCGTGGTGTCGGCGTTCATCGCCGGCCGCATCAAGACCGAGGGCCGGGAGCGACTCATGATCGTGATCCCCTCCGCGGCCTTCATTTTCACGTCGGCCATCCTGCTCTGGCCCGGCAGCCTCGTGCCCATCGCCCTCTCAATGGCTGCGGCCGGGCTGATCAACGGCCCGCTCGACATCGCTCTGTTCACGTTGCGCCAGCGCCGGACGGACCCGGCCTGGATGGGCCGCGCTTTCACGATATCGATGAACCTCAACTTCGCGGGCTTCCCGATCGGGGCTGCCCTGGCCGGCGTGATGATCACGATCTGGCCGGTCGAATACGCGATTGCCTTCGCGGTGGCGGCGAACGTGGCCGGCGCCATCCTCGCCTACGTGCTGATCCCGCAGGGCGATGGAACTTCGCCCGGTGTGGACCCCGCGGCCCCTGCCGGCACCGAGGCCGTTGCCCCGGCCGCTACGGACATTTCAGCCACCGCATAGCGAAGAGCCCGGACCAAAGGCCCGGGCTCTCGCGTTGCTGCCTGGATTGACGCTGCTCGCTACGAAGCGGCCGGCTCCGCCGCGGGGGTCTCGTGCTCGCCGCCCCGTCCGAACGCTCGACTCGTTCGCACCTTGGCGTCCTCGACGAGCGAGTACACGACCGGCACGACGATGAGTGTCAGGAAGGTCGAGGTGAAGAGGCCGCCGATGACGACCGTGGCCAGCTCGGAGGCGATGATCTCGCCCTCGGACAGGCCCAGGCCGAGCGGCACCAACGCCAGGATCGTGGCGATGGCCGTCATCAGGATCGGCCGGACTCTCGTCCGCCCACCCTGCATCAAGGCCTCGTACATGGGCATGCCACGGTGCCTGTGTTGCTCGACGAGATCGAGCAAGACGATGGCGTTAGTGACCACGATGCCGATGAGCATCAGGAACCCGATCAGAGCGCTGATGCCAATGGGCCGCTGAGTCAAGAACAGCGCTGGGAAAGCGCCGATCGTGGCCAACGGCAGGCTGAACATGATGACCAGCGGGTCGATCAGCGAGTTGAAGACCAGGACCATGACGATGTAGACGAGCAGGACGGCGACGGCCATCGAGACGAACAGGCCACCGAACGCCTCGGTCATCTGCTCCGTCACGCCGGAGAGCTTGACCGTCACGCCGGTGAGCTTGCCGTCCGCCTTGAGCTTGTCCATGGCCTTCTGAATCTCCATGGAAACGGCGCCGGTGTCCTTGCTGGTTGGGTCGGCAGAAACGGTGGCAGCGGGCGACTGATCGACTCGGCTGACACGGGACTGGTTGTCCGCGGGTGCGACGGTGGCAATCTTGCCGAGAGGCACGCCGGCAATGCCGACCGGCATCTGGGCCAGGGACTCGATCGACGTCAGCTTGGCATCGACCTGGAGATAGACGTCGGTCGGGGCGCCGCCAAGGCTGACGGTGCCGGCCTTGGTCCCGACCAGGGCGTTGTGGACCTCGGACTGAACTCCGTAGGTACTGGTCCCGCTGAGGATGGCCTTGTTCGGGTCAACGTTGATGTCGTACTGCGTGGTCTTGCTGGCGATGTCGCTCTTGACGTTGATCAGGTCGGGCATGGTTTTGAGCTCGGCCTGCACCAGCGCGGTTGCCTTCTCGACGTCGGCCTGGTTGGCTCCGCTGACGACCACGCTGATCGAACTGCTGCCGGTCAGGCTGGCCTGAGAGACCTGGATCTGCCAACCACTTCGCTGGAGCTTGCCGAGGTCATCGGACAGCTTCGTCTGCTCTGTGTCCAGATTGGTGCTGCTGTCCAGACCGACGACGATCGTCGCGGCGTTGGCGGCTCCGCCGCTGAATGCGGCAGAGAGAGCCGAGAGGCCGGTGTCCGCTTCGCTCGGAACCGTCGTCTCGATGAGCTTGACTTCCGGGTAGGTCCGCAGCTTGGTCTGAATGCCCCTCGCCTCCGTCAGCACCACCGAGGACGGCGTGCCGGACGGCGGAGCCACGCTGATCGAGAGTTGCTTCTGCGATCCGGCGTTGAGGAACTGGGTCGGGATGTGCGGCACGAGCAGCATGGCGCCGAACACGAGGACGAAGGCGACGCCGATAACGCCCCAGCGGCTGCGGCGGTTGTGGAGAGCCGCCTTCAATAGCGGTGTATAGATCTTCTGGACGAGTGAGTCGTGGTGCTCAACCCCTTCGTCGGGATTGAGCTTGATGCGGTCGATGAAGAGGCTGGCCAGGACCGGAACCACGGTCAGCGCGCAGATGAGCGACGCAAGCAGGGCGAAGGTCACGGTCAGGGCAAAGGGCAGGAAGAACTGGCTGACGATGCCGCCGACAAAGCCGAGCGGCAGGAAGACGGCGACGGTCGTGAGGGTGGAACTTGTGATGGCGCTGGCGACTTCACGTGTGCCGGAGATGCACGCCTCGCGCATCGGGTCGCCCTTGCTGCGGTGGCGGTAGATGTTCTCCAGGACGACGATGGCGTCGTCCACAACCCGGCCGACGGCTATCGCCAGGCCTCCCAGGGTCATGATGTTGATCGTGACGCCGAAAACGAGCATGAGCGTCAAGGCGGTCATGATCGAGACCGGGATGCTGACCGCGGCCACGAGAGTGGACCGCAGACTCAGCAGGAAGACGAAGATGGTGATGATCGCGAAGAGGGCGCCGAGACCGCCCTCACGCACGAGGCTGTCGCGCGACTCGATGATGAAGCTCGACGAGTCCGAGACGGTGTCGATCTCGAAGCTGCCGCTGTTCTGAGCGTTCAGCTCATCGAGCTTCTTCTGGACAGCCTGGACGACGTTGACGGTGTTGGCATCGGACGTTTTGGAGATGCTGAGGACCAGTGAGGGCCCGGCGTCGGTGTTCTTCGGATCCTTGTTCAGCTCCGCATACCCGGTCGGGTTGGCGGAAACGCGCTCGACGGTTCCGAGATCACCGATGGTGATCGGAGTAGGAGCGACGGCGGCCGAGCCGGCGGCCGGCATCTTCACCCCGACGGCCAGGGCCAGAAGGTCGCTGGGGTTCTGCAGGAGCAGCTCGTGCTGAGCCGACACGGGGATAGAGATCGTCGTCCCGTCGGCGTTCGTGATCGGCATCGAGCCGGCCGGCAGGGTCAGGTTGTTGGCTGCCAGGACGCCCCCGATC
>Ga0209385_1000579_pt1 | contig 14984 bp, 14 predicted proteins | sample NGEPerB_FD_184506 | JGI IMG/M metagenome (GOLD analysis project Ga0209385, IMG submission 184506) | Arctic peat soil microbial communities from the Barrow Environmental Observatory site, Barrow, Alaska, USA - NGEE PermafrostAB12-B... | ecosystem: Environmental > Terrestrial > Soil > Wetlands >... | reverse complement strand
GGAGAAGATTCAGGAGAGTGGACTTGCCGGCGCCCGTGCGGCCCACGACGGCGATCGTCGTGCCGGGCGTGGCACGGAACGTGACGTCCGAGAGGATGGCCCGCTCTCCATGCGCGAACGAGAGCCCCCGGAACTCCACGTCACCGGAGAGGCGTTCGCCGCTGTCCGCCTGGGCGGGCTGCGGCGCGGCCTCCCAGATGTCCACCATGCGATTCCACGAAGCCGACCCCCGCTGCCACAGGTTCACGACCCAGCCCAGCGCGGTCGCCGGCCAGATCAGCTCGATCATGTACAAGTTGAACTCCACGTACCGCGCGACCGTGAGCTTCCCTGCGAGGATGAAGCGTCCGCCGGCCCAGAGCGTGAGCGCGAAACCGACGCCGACGAGGAGCTGGAGCAGCGGGAAGTAGAGGGCGTTCAGGCGCGCCAACCCCAGGTTGCGGCGCTTGAACTCGCGGTTCTTCGCGTCGAATCGGGATTCCTCGCTCGCCTCGCGCGCGAAGGCGCGCACGAGGCGGGCGCCGGAGAAGTTCTCCTGCGCCTCGGCGGAAATCTCGGCGAAGAACTCCTGGATCTTCGTGAAGCGCCGGTGCGTAGCCTGGCCCATGACCTTCGTCGCCACGGCGACGATCGGCAGCACCGCGAGGGCGACGCCCGTCAGCGCGGGCGACACCATGAACATGAGCGCGAGCGCCACGACGCCCACGAAAAACGTATTCGCGGCCTGCATGATCCCGGGTCCGAGCAGCATGCGCACGGCCGAAAGATCGTTGACGGCGCGGCTCATCAGGTCGCCCACGCGGTTCTTCCGGTACCACGTCACGGGCAGGCGCAGCAGGTGCTCGAACAGGTCCTGCCGCATCTCGTACTCGATGTGGCGCGAGGCGCCGATCAGGATGCGCCGCGTAAGGAAGAGGGCGATCGCGTCGCCCACGGCGAGGAGGACGATGAGCGCCGCGAGGCGGAAGAGCCGCTCCCTGGTCACTCCCGCGCCGAGCTCCTCGATCGCCCTCCGCACGATGCCGGGCATCGCGAGAAAGAGGCCCGTCGAGGCGAGGATCGAGGCGAATCCAGCCAGATAGGCGCCGGGGCGGCGACGGAAATAGCTCAGGAAGCGGGGGAGGTCTCTCATCTCGGAGAAGCGGGGCGCGAGGAAACGAAGTCGTTCCGGCGCCGCCGGGACGAAATATACAGGACGCCGTTGATGCCGACGCATCATGGACGCCGAGCCGGGCCGGCCTCAATAGAGAGGAGGGTGCCTATGAGTGTCCCGCTCGTCCTGCTCGCCTTCCTCGCTCTCGGCCTCCTGACGGCGTTCGTCGTGATCCCGGTCGTGCGCGTCTACCGCGGCACGCGCCTCGTGGCGTGCCCCGAGACGAAGCGGCCCGCCGCCGTGGAGCTCGACTCGATGCGCGCGGCCTTCACGCGGTTCGGGAACGAGCCGGGACGGTTTCGCCTGACGAGCTGCTCGCGCTGGCCCGAAAAGGCGGGGTGCGGGCAGGAATGCCTCGCCGAAGTTACGCGCGACCCCGGGGCCTGCCTCGTCCGGACGATCGTGGCGGGCTGGTATCACGGCCAGTCCTGCGTCTTCTGCGGGAAGCCGATGCCCGAGGTGACGTGGACCGAGCATCGCCCGGCGCTCCTCGCGCCCGACGGGGTCACCGTTTCGTGGAAGGACGTGAAGCCGGAGACGCTCCCCGACCTCTTCTCGACGCACAGGCCCGTCTGCTGGGACTGCCACGTCGTGCAGAGCCTCATCCGCGAGCGCCCGGACGCCGTCACCGTGCGCCCGGACCGGGAGCATCTCTGGAGCTGAAAAAGCGGAGCTCGGGAGGTTCGCCTATCGCCCCGGCACCCCGAGCCAGCCGCGCGTGCCGTAGTCCGCGGCCAGGAACAGGAAGAGAAGGAACAGGAAGAACAGGCCGGACAGGATGACGACCGGCACGAGCTTCGTGTTCCCCTTCACGTGCATGAAGTAGAGGATGACGAGCGTGGCCTTCGCGGCCGCGATGCCGAGGGCCACGAAGGTGTTCGCGGGCCCGAGGTTCACGAACGCCGCGGAGACCGTGAGCGCGGTGAACGCCATGAGCGCCAGAAAGACGCCGAAGTAGACCTTGAGAGGCTGAACGTGCGCCGGCATCAGTGCCTCCCGATGAGGTAGAGGAGCGGAAACAGGAAGATCCACACGAGGTCCACGAAGTGCCAATAGAGGCCCGTGCCCTCGAGGAAGTTGTGGTTCTCGGACGTGTAGGCGCCCCCCCAGGCCCTTTCCGCGACATAACCCACGAGGACGATTCCGATGACCATGTGGAGCGCGTGCAGCCCCGTCATCAGGAAGTAGAGGCTGAAGAAAAGCTGAGCGTGCAGGGCGTCAGGCCCCTCGAAGTGGAAGCTCGCGCCAGGGACGTGGTGCTCGACGAATTTCTCGTGGTATTCGAACCCCTTCACGACGAGGAAGACCGACCCGAGGATCAGAGTGAGGACGAGGAGAGCGGCCGCGAGCTTCCCCTTACCCGTCTGGCCTCCGCGCACGGCGAGCGCCATCGTGAGCGAGCTCGCGATGAGGACGACGGTGTTGAACGTGCCGAGCTGGATCGACAGTGTATGGCTGGAGGCGCGGAAGGCCTCGGGGTAAAGCGAGCGGTAGACGCCGTATGCCGCGAAGAGGCCACCGAAGAACAGGATCTCGGTGACGAGAAAGGTCCACATCCCGAGCGTCGCGGAGTCCTTCTGCTGCTCGTAGCTGTCGAAATGGTGGGCGAGGCCCGCCCCATGGCCATGCTCGGCCGCGTCCGCGCCGAGCGGAGTCCCGTGCGCGTCAGACGCCAACGGTCACCTCCGGGGCTCGCTTCGGGGCCGGATACGTATACGGCGGCCCCGCCACGATGGGCTGGGTCAGGAAGTTCTCGACGGGCGGAGGTGACGTCGTCTGCCACTCGAGGCCCGTCGCCCCCCAGGGATTCGAAGGCGCCTTCGGGCCGTAGCGCATCGACCAGATGAAGTAGACGAGAGGCATGAGATAGCCGAGGCCGAGAACCGTCGCGCCCGCGGACGACATGACGTTCAGGACCTGGAATTCGGGCGGGTACGAGTGGTAGCGCCGCGGCATGCCGAGATAGCCGAGGATGAACTGCGGGAAGAACGTCACGTTGAAGCCGATGAAGATGACGATCGCCGACAGCTTCGACCAGAACAGCGGGTACATGCGGCCGGTGATCTTCGGCCACCAGAAGTGGAGGCCTCCGAGATAGCCCATGATCGCGCCGCCGACCATGATGTAGTGGAAGTGCGCGATGATGAAGTACGTGTCGTGCACGTGCGCGTCGATGCCGAGCGTCGCGAGCATGACCCCCGTGAGGCCGCCGATCGTGAAGAGGCCGATGAAGCCGAGCGCGTAGAGCATCGGCGTGTCCCACGAGATCGAGCCCTTGTAGAGAGTCGCGGTCCAGTTGAAAACCTTGATCGCCGAGGGCACCGCGACGAGCATGGACAGGACCGAAAAGATGACGCCCGCGTAGATCGACTGCCCGGAAACGAACATGTGGTGTCCCCACACGAGGAAGCCGAGGACGGCGATGCCGATGGACGCGAAGGCGACGAACTTGTAGCCGAAAATGGGCTTGCGCGAGAACGTGGCCACGAGCTCGCTGACGACGCCCATGGAGGGCAGAATCATGATGTAGACGGCGGGGTGCGAGTAGAACCAGAAGAGGTGCTGGAAGAGGATCGGATCGCCGCCGAGCTTCGGATCGAAGATCCCGATATGAAGCGTGCGTTCGGCCGCGACGAGGAGGATGGCGATGGCGATGACCGGCGTCCCGAGGATCTGGATGATGCTCGTCGCGTAGGCGCTCCACACAAAAAGCGGCAGCCGGAACCACGTGAGGCCGGGCGCGCGCATGCGGTGGATCGTGACGACGAAGTTCAGGCCGGTGAGAATCGACGAGAAGCCGGCGATGAAGATCCCGACGCCCACGGTGATGACGGACGTGTTCACGTAGTTCGTCGAGAGCGGCGTGTAGAACGTCCACCCCGTGTCGACGCCGCCGTGCAGGAGCGCCCACAGCGTGAAGAGGCCGCCGATCGAGTAGAGGTACCACGAGAGCAGGTTGATGCGCGGGAACGCGAGGTCCCTCGCGCCGATCATGAGCGGGATCAGGAAGTTCCCGAGGACGGCCGGAACCCCGGGAATCAGGAAGAAGAAGATCATCAAGACGCCGTGCATCGTGAACAGGCGGTTGTAGATGTCCGGCTGGAAGAGGTCGCCTTCCGGCGTCACGAGCTCCATGCGGATGAGCACCGCCATAAGGCCGCCGAGCGCGAAGAAGACGCTGACCGAGACGAGATAGAGAAGCGCGATCCTCTTGTGGTCTCTCGTCAGGAGCCACGACTTCAGGCCGTAGGCCGCGTTGAGGTAATGAACGCGCGGGCTGCCGTCGGGGTTGGTGGCCGAGGTCATTTCCGCGCCTCCGCCGTCGTGGCCGACGGGGCTTTGAGCGACTTGACGTAGTTGACGAGCTGGATGAGCTCCTCCTCGGAGACCTGCCCCTTGAACGTGGGCATCACGGGCTGGTAGCCGGCCACGACCTTCGCGGCGGGGTTCAGGATCGACTCGCGGATGTAATCCTCGTTCACGAGGACCTTCGTGCCGTCGTTCAGGGAAGCCTGCGTCCCGAAGACCCCGTTCAGGATCGGGGCGCGCGCCGAGCTGTCGGGCCGATGGCACGTGTTGCACGACTTCGCGACGAACAACTCCTCGCCGGATGCGATCGCGGACGGCCCCGTCTTCTCGCCCGCGAGCCACGCCTCGTAGGCGCGCGGCTCCATCACGATGACGTGGCCGACCATCTTCGAGTGCTCGGTACCGCAGTACTGGCCGCAGAAGAGGTGGAACGAGCCGGTGCGGTTCGCCTTGAACCAGTAGGTCGTGTAGCGCGACGGGAGAACGTCCACGTGGACACGGAACGCGGGCACGAAAAAGTCGTGAATGACATCCTCGGAGATCATCCGGAGCTGAACGGCCTTGCCGACCGGGACGTGGAGCTCGTTGATCTCGCGGCGCCCGTCGGGATGCTGGATCTTCCACATCCACTGTCGGCCCGTGACCCAGTACTGCTCGGCGCCCGCGGGCGGACGGTTCTGGTCGAAAAAGACCTTCGTCCCCCAGCCGAAAAGGACGAGCAGGAGGGTGAGCGGGATGACGGACCACACGAGCTCGAGGACGTGGGACTTCGGGTTCGTCTCGTAGATGTCGATCCCGACCTCGTCGTCGCTCCGGCGTCGGTACTTCACCATGAAGACGAGGACGAGAATCGCGATGAGCGCCGAGAAGAAGACGAGCCCCGAGAGGGCGAAGAGCATGAGGTGGTCGACGGACCGGGCGACGTCCGAGGCCTGATCGGGGAGAAGGGGAGAGCTCGGGATCATCTCGGCGCTTTCCCGGCGTTCGCGCGCTCGCGCCGCAGCATGATCGTCACGAAACCCGCGAGGAGAACGAACGTGATCACCCCGCCGGCCCGGACGAAGTTCTGCACCGTCGTCGTGTACCGACCCGCCTTCGGGTCGTAATGGAAGCACAGGAGCAGGAGCTGGTCGACGACGTTGCCGATCTTCTCCTCCGACGCCTCGATGAGCGCGAGGCGAAGGTCCTTCGCCGGGTATTCGATCCCGAAGAGGACCTTCGCGATGCGGCCCTGCGGGGTGAGGACCGTGATGCCGGTCGCGTGGGCGAACTGCTTCTGCTCCGCGTCCCACACGTACCGGAATCCGACGGCCTTCGTGAGGGCGGCGATCGAGGCGGCGTCGCCCGTCAGGAAATGCCAGCCTCCCGGCCCGCTCTTCCGCCCGTATTGCGCCATGACCGTACGTTTCTTCTCGGACGCCGCCTCGGGGGTGTCGCGCGGGTCGAAGCTCACGGTAAGGATCTCGTAGTCGGTCCCCGGCTCGAATTTCAGGGCCCGCACGCTGCGCACGAGGCCGTCCATCGTCATGCCGCAGAGCATCGGGCAGGTGAAGTAGACAAGCGACAGGACGACAGGGCGTTTTCCGAAATACTTCGAGAGATGGACGCTCTCGCCGGCCTCGTCGCGGAATGTGAGATCGAGGGGAATCGCCTCGCCGAGCTTCTGATCGAAGCCGACGTCCTTGATCGGGGGGGCCGGCAGCGGGGCGTCCGGCGGCGGAGAGCCCGGAGCTCCCGACGCGCGCAGGGGCACGGCGGGAGCGAGCAGCAGTGCGAGGAGTGCGATCCGGGCGAGTAAGACGACAGACACGTGCTTCATGGGGCGGTCTCTCCGGCCGGCGCGGGCGGCGGCATGGGTGGCGGCGCGGGCAGGCCGCGTGAGGCGACGATCTCGAGAGCGCGTTCGACCGGCACGCGCGCGACGGCCTTCTCCCTGTCGACCCAGGCCCAGGTCTTAAGCTCGGTCTCTTCGGCGGCGCGGAAAGCCGCGAGGTCAGCCGAGGGATTCGGCTGCAGGTTCGGCCCGGGAGGAACGCGCACCTCCCGGGCCTCGACGAGCGCGGGCGGCGCGGGATCCTTTCGCGCAAGCGAGCCCTTGAGGAGGACCGCGATGCCCCACATGAGGCCCATGACGACGAGCGTTATGGCCGTGAGTCCCCCGACGAACCCGAGAATCCCGCGGAAGTTCAGCTCGTGGTCGACCGGCCCTCCGCCGGCTGCGGGAGCGTGGGAATCCTGCCGCTCAGCCATGGGCGTGTACCTCCAGCGCGACGGCGAGGTTCGGGTCGTTCGCCGGAAGGAGCGAGCGCGTTCCCAGCTCGCGCGCGAACGCCGCGATCCAGAAGCCGGAGAGAGCCACGGGTGTCGTGAGGTCCAGCCAGTGGAGGTGCGGTCCGCTAGGGTGAAAGGCGGGAGAGGCGAGCCAGAAGAGATCCACCCACCGCATGAAGAGAAGGAGCCCCGCGGCCCAAGCCAGCTTCCCGATGTCGCGTTTGAAATCTCGTGACAGAAGAAAGACGAAGGGCACGGCGAATTGAAAGAGGGCGAGGAACAGCGAAAGGGCGCCCCAGGTTCCCTTGAGGCGGTCGTGGAAGAAGCCGATCTCCTCCGGCAGGTTTCCCGACCAGATGATGATGAGCTGCGAAACCGCGAAGTACGCCCAGAGCATGGTGAAGGCAAGGAGGAGGTTTCCGTGGTCGTGCACGTGCCGGGGCTGGAGGAACCCCCGCATCGGCCCCTTCCGCACGAGGAACAGGCTGACGAGGAGCGTGAACGCCATGCCCGAGATGGCCTGACCGCCGACCACGTACATGCCGTAGATCGCCGAGTACCAGTGCGGGTCGAGCGACATGAGGAGGTCGACCGAGGCGATCGTGACGAGGAGGCAGTAGACGACGAGGCCGGGCGCCGCGACGAGCTGCATCCGGCGCTCGAGGCCCGGCACGGGCGCGTCATCCTGCTTCCTGGAAAGGCGGCTCAGCGCCCGCGCGAAGACCGTCCACAGGAGCAGGCAGACGGCAAGCCGGACCGTGAAGAAGGTCGGGTTCATGTAGGGCGCGCGGTGCCGCAGGATCTCGTCGCCCGCGACGCGGGCCGGATCGGCCCAGGGGTAGAGGTACCTGAGCCCGAAAAGGAGCGGGACCGCGAAGAGCGCGACGAGCGGCAGCGTGCGCGTCGACGCCTCGAGGATGCGGCGGATGACGAGGCCCCACGCGCCGCCCGACATGTGATGGAGCATCGAGATCGCGAGGCTGCCCAGTGTGACGCCGAGGACGAAGACGAACGCGACGAGGTACGAGCGGTAGAACTGGACGGGATTCGCGACGAGGCCGGCCACCGAGACGACGGCGGCAAGCGTCCCGACGACGAGGCCGCGCCGCCCGAGGGCGGCGAGATCGGCGAGAGGCGGGGCCCAGGACTGCTTGATTTCGGTCATTTAGTTTCGGAGGAAGAAAGAGAAGATTTCTTAGAAGGTGAATGTCCAGAGACAGCGGGATTCGCCTCGGCCAGGCCCGCCCCGAGAGCAGCTTTGTCCAGCGCCTCCCGATCTTCCTTTCTGAGAAAATCTTCCGGCATGTGTTGGGAAGCCTGCAGGGTACGGATCCAGGCGACGATCGCCCAGCGGTCCTCGGGCGTCACCTGCACGGCGTAGCTCGACATCTGGCCGAAGCCGTTCGTCATGACGTCGAAGAAGTAGCCCGCACGTTCGGCTCGCAGGCGGTCCACGTGGAAGGAATTCGGGCGCTTGAAGCCGCGCTGCACGATCATGCCCTGACCCTCGCCCGTCCGGCCGTGGCACGGCGAGCAGAAGATGTTGAAGCGCTCCTGGCCGCGCAGGAGGAGCGCGCGCGTGAGCGGCACGGGGATCTGCTCGACGAATTTTCCGTCGGGGCCCTGGCCGCGCCAGAGCGCGGCGTCTGCGCGGAGAAAGCCGCGGGCGACGGTGCCCTCCGGCAATGGGCGGGCCGAGGTGCCGTCCGCAAAGAACGTGCTTTCGCGGAACGGCTTGATCTTGGCCTGGTGATGCATGTCGTTCCGGCAGCCGCCGACGAGGAGAACGAGAAAGGGCACGCCGGCCCGAATAAGATTCCGGCGCATCAGTCCTCCACGTCCGAGACGTGGCTCGCGCCGAGCGTCTCCATGAAGCGGAACGTGTCGCCGGCACGGAAGCGAGGATCGCGCGCGAGGACCATCAGGAAGTACCGGTCGCGCGAAGCGAGCTGGAAGCGCGGCACGGAGAAGACCGGGTGGTACGGCATCGGCAGGCCGTTCAGCACGAGCATGCCGAGCACGGCCGCGATGCCCGCGAAGAGGATCGTGCACTCGAACGTGATCGGGATGAAGGAGACCCAGCTGTTGTACGGGCGCCCGCCGATGTTCAGCGGGAAATCGACCGCGGAGGTCCAGTACTGGAGGAAGAACCCGAAGAGGCCGCCCAGAATCCCGCCGATCAGGGTGAGGAGCGGCACGCGCGAAGGGCCGTGGCCGATGGCGTCGTGCAGCTCCTCGATCGGATAGGGCGTGTAGGCCTCGATCACCTGGTACCCCTCATGGCGGACCGCGTGAACCGCTTGAACGAGCGACTCCGGTTTCGCGAACTCGGCGATGACGCCGTAAAGGTGCGGAGGCAGGTCTCCGCCTTCCTGGCGCGGGCCCGGCTTGCCGAACTCCGGCCTGACGTGGCGGGCCAAGAGCCGTGCGAAGAAGGTCCTCACGAGGCCCCCTTCATTTCCGCTACGTCCGCCGACGCCGGGTCGTGACCCTTCGCGATGGTGCGCATCTCGAAGATCGAGATGACGGGGAGGAACCGGATGAAGAGGAACATGAGCGAGAAAAAGAGACCGAGGGAGCCCACGAAGAAGGACCAGTCCCAGCGCGTCGGCGTGTACATGCCCCACGAGGACGGAAGGAAGTCGCGGTGGAGGCTCGTCACGACGATGACGAACCGCTCCAGCCACATGCCGATGTTCACGATGATCGAGATGAAGAAGAGCGCGAGGACCGAGCTGCGGATCTTCTTCAGCCACAGGAGCTGCGGCGTGAGGATGTTGCACAGGATGAGAAGCGACCAGACCCAGCCGTACGGTCCGAGGATGCGATTGTGCATCATGTATTGCTCGAACGTGTTCCCACTGTACCAGGCCATGAACAGCTCGATCCCGTAGCCGTAGGCCACGATGAGGCCGGTCGCGAGCATGATCTTGGCCATGTTCTGCAGGTGCCGCATCGTGATGAAGTCCTCGAGCCCGAACACCTTGCGGAGCGGGATGGCGAGCGTCATCACCATTGCGAAGCCGGAATAGATCGCGCCCGCCACGAAATAGGGCGGAAAGATCGTGGAGTGCCAGCCCGGAATGATGCCGACCGCGAAGTCGAAGCTCACGACGGTGTGGACCGAGACGACGAGCGGCGTCGCGAGGCCCGCCAGGAGAAGGCTCGCAGTCTCGTAGTTGTGCCAGTGCCGCGCCGAGCCGCGCCAGCCCATTGCGAGCATCCCGTACGCGATCTTCCCGAACCAGTGCTTGCTGCGGTCGCGCAGGGTGGCGAGGTCGGGAATGAGGCCCACGAACCAGAACAAAGCCGAGATCGTGGCGTACGTCGAGACCGCGAAGACGTCCCACATGAGGGGGCTGCGGAACTGAGGCCACACGCCCATGGTGTTCGGATAGGGAAAGAGCCAGTACACCGCGAGCCACTGGCGGCCCGTGTGGAACAGGACGAACTGCGCGGCCGCGGCGACCGCGAAGAGCGTCATGGCTTCGGCGAAGCGATTGATGGACGTGCGCCACGTCTGGCGAAGGAGCAGCAGGATGGCCGAAATGAGGGTCCCCGCGTGCCCGATGCCGATCCACCAGACGAAATTCACGATGGCGAAGCCCCAGCCGACCGGGATGTTGACGCCCCAGATCCCGACGCCCAGGATGAGGAGCTTCACCATCGAGATGAGCAGGAGCTGCAGCGCCATGAAGGAGACGAAGAAGCCGAGGAACCACCACTTCGGCGTCTTGCGCAGGACGACCGAGGAGATCTTGTCGGTCACCGTCGCCGGCGTGTAGCCGGGCGCGATGACGGGGGGACGATCGGCGTTCGCGGACATCAGAAGAGATCCGGGAAATTCTGCTTCGGAAAAGAGAAGAAGAAGGGTTTCTTAGAAGGGCAATAGGGCATTGCCCCGACCGCCGAGGTGCATGAGAAGCATGCGGGGACCGACGACGACGGCATGGGAGTTCTATCCCTCTTCCTTTCTAAGCAAATCTTTATTCGGATTCGTCAACTTGGCGAGATAGGTCGTCCGTGGCCGCGTGTTCAATTCTTCGAGCAATCCGTAGTTGAGCTGCTCGGCCTTCAGCTTCGCGACCTTCGAGGTCGGATCGTTGACGTCGCCGAACACGAGCGCTTCCGTCGGGCACACCTGCTGGCAGGCCGTGACGATCTCGCCGTCCCTAAGGGGCCGGTTCTCCTTCTCGGCGTCCATCCGTCCGCGATTCACACGCTGAACGCAATAGTTGCACTTCTCCATGACTCCTCGCTGGCGGACGGTGACGTTCGGGTTCGCGAGAAGCGTGAGGACCGGGAGGTGCTTGTCCTTGTTGTAGTCGAGGAAATTGAAGCGGCGCACCTTGTACGGGCAGTTGTTCGAACAGTACCGGGTCCCGATACAGCGGTTGTAGGTCATCTCGTTGATGCCTTCCTCGCTGTGCGTCGTGGCGCCGACCGGGCAGACGAGCTCGCACGGCGCCTGTTCGCAGTGCATGCACATGACGGGCTGGTTGTGGACTTCGGGGTTCTCGGGTTCGCCCTCGTAGTAGCGATCGATCCGGATCCAGTGCATCTCGCGGCCGCGCCGCACCTGGTCCTTGCCGACGGTCGGGATGTTGTTCTCGGACTGGCAGGCGACGACGCAGGCGTTGCAGCCGGTGCACGAGGACAGGTTCACCGCGAGACCCCACGCGTGGTTCTCGTACTTGAACCCGGGATAAAGGCTGATCTTCGGAACGTCCTCGAGCCTTCGGGCGAACTCGGGGTCCTTGCGGTACTCCTCGAACGTGCCCGTGCGAACGAGGTGGCGCCCTTCCATGTTGAAGTGGTGCTGCGTCGAGGCGAGTTCGGTGGTCGCGCCGGCCTTCTGTACCGAGGCCGTCGCGAGCCAGAGGCCGGCGGCGGCCCGGATGCGGTATGCGTTCACGCCCGTGCCGTTGCCGACACGGCCAACGCGCGTGCGCCCGTGGCCGAAATGCAGCGTCACGACGTCGTCGGGCTGGCCGGGGAGGATCCACACCGGGGCCGTGAGCGTCGCGCCCCCCGCGGTGATGGCGACGAGGTCCTCGTTCTTCACGCCGAGCCTTTTCGCCGTTGCGAGGCTCACGTGCGCGGCGTTGTCCCACGTGAGCTTCGTGAGGGGCTTCGGGACTTCCTGAAGCCAGCCGTTGTTCGCGAAGCGGCCGTCGAAGATGCCGGGATCGGGCCTGAAGACGACCTCGAGCCCGGCCGCCTCCGCCGCCGGGGCCGGAGCCGGGACGTTCGCCACGGGTTTGAAGGCCCTGGCCGGCAGCGCGCTGCCTTCGACGAAGCCGTCGTGAAGCGACTTCCGGAAAAAAGCGTCGAAGCCGTCGGGGTGCTGCTTCTGCCAGTGCGCCCGGAGAAGGTCGAGCCCCTTCGCGGCCGGCTGCCCGAGCGCCGCCGCGAGCACCTCGAGCGCCGTCTTTCCGCCGTAGAGAGGCTCGATGAGAGGCTGGAGGATCGTGACGGTGCCGTCGAAGGCGCGCGCATCGCCCCAGGCTTCGAGCTCGTGCGCCTCGTTCACGTGCCACGGGCAGTACTGGCTCGTCTCGTCGTCGTAGAGCCCGAGGCGCGCGCGGAAAGCGACCTTCTTCAGCCCCTCGACGAAGCCGAGGTCCGCTGGCGCGTCGAACGCGGGGTTGCCGCCGAAGATGAGAAGCGTGTCGACGCGGCCCGCCACCATGTCGGAGACGAGAGCGGTGAGAGAGGCGAGCTGGTCGACGGGCTCGGCCTCGACGGGATCCGTGAGGATGGCTGTCGCGCCGAGGTTCGAGAGCGCGTCGTTGAGGAGATGTGCGAGCGCGTGGACCTCGGCCGGCGCGTGCTCGCCGGGGATCACGAGGCTTCGGCCCGCGTGCGCCTTCAGATCGGCGGCGCACGGGGCGACCCACGGGAAGCGCGGATCCATGCTCTTTCCGGTGACGGCCGCGGAAAGAGCCGCGGCTGCGGCGTGAAGCTCGGAGGGTTTCAAGGAGATCCGGTGGTCGGCGAGCGTCGAGGAGCTCGTGGGCGTCGTCTCGATCGCGTAGTAGCGCGGAGCGGTGCCGGAGCCCGTCGCCGCCTCGCGCCTCCGCCGCGCGAACGCGCGGGCATAGGCGAGAGAGCCGGGCCCGAATGTGAAAGGGTCCGCGTCGAGCGACACGACGACGTCGGCCTTGCCGAAGTCGTAACGGGTCTCGACGGGCTTCCCGAACGCGAGGCGCGCTCCGGCGCGGACGAGGTCGCGGCCCGCCGGCTCCCACTGGTGCCAGCGTGCCTTCGGGAGGAGCGTGGTGAGCTCGCGGATTTTCTCGGCGAGAGCGGGTGACGTGACCGTCTGCGTCAGGAGGCGGAAGCCCTCGCCGGAGATCGCCCGGGCCGCTTTCACGCGCGCCTGAAGCTCCTCGGTGAACGCCGGCCACGTTCGGATCTCGCCGAGCTTCGTGATCGTCTGCGAGCGGTCCGGGTCGTAAAGGGAGAGGATCGATGCCTGCGCGAAGAGATCCGTCGCCCCGAGGCTCGCGGGGTGCTCCGGGTTGCCCTCGACCTTCGTCGGACGGCCGGTGTTGCTTTCGACGAGGATCCCGGTCGCGTACCCCGAGAGCGTCGAAGCGGTCGCGAAGAAGAGCGGCCGGCCCGGAATGACCTCCTCGGGCTGCTTGACGTATGGGATGAGGCCCTCGCGCGGCTGCTTCACGCAGGCCGTCAGGCCGGCGAGCGCGAGCGAGGCGCCCGAAAGCTCCAGGAAACGCCGACGGCTCACGCCCGCATCCCACTCCGAGGCGAACTGCGGGAATTCGCGGCCGAGCTGCTCGGCAAACTCGGGCGTCGAGGCGTACTCCTCGAGGCTGCGCCAGAAATCGGGACCGTCGAGTTTCTTCATCGATGGCACGTGCTGCAGTTCGTGAGCGCGATCGTGGATCGGAGGTGGTTCTTTTTCGCGAGCTCCCGCCCGAGCGTCTCCTGGTCGGCCGCCGCCCAGGTCAGGTCGAAGATCCTGTCTTTCGGGCGCAGGAATTTCTCCGGGTTGCGGTGGCAGGCGATGCACCACTCCATCTGGAGCGACGGGAACTGCGCCGTGAGGCGCATCTTGTCGACGCGGCCGTGGCACGAGACGCACCCGACTCCCTTCGCCACGTGAATGCTGTGGTCGAAGTACACGAAGTCGGGCAGGTCGTAGACCTTCCTCCAGTTCAGCGGCTTTCCGGTTCGGAAGCTCTCGCGGACGGGCTCGAGCATGGGGCTGTCGCTCCAGATGAGCTTGTGGCAGTTCATGCAAGTCGCCGTCGGCGGGATGCCGGCCGAGGCGCTCTTCTCGACGAAGGAATGACAGTAGCGGCAGTCGATGCCGAGGCCGGCCACGTGATGCTCGTGGCCGAAGGGCACGGGCTGCTTCACCGTGACGCCCTGGTTCGTATTGTAGGCGGAGCGGTTCAGGATGGACGCCGCCCACCCGACGCCACCGAGGATGAAGACCGCGCCCCAGATCGAGAGGCGCGCGATGGCGTTCGTGCTCCGATTGAAGATCTGTGACATCTCGATTTGTTCTTGAGTCTCTCTCGCCCGGGCGCGGGGAATTTACCAGATAAAGGAAGGGCCGCCGGTCGCCCGGCGGCCCTTCGAAAAAGCACACGCCCCTAGAATCCCCGTGTGCTCTCCCGCGCCACCCGCTCGCGCGTCACGGCGCCCCTCGCCGTGTTCGCGCTCGTCCTCGCGCTGCGCGCCGCCTCGCTCGCGTCGCTCGTCGCGACGCCGCTCGCGTCGTGGCACCTCTGGATGGAGACGGACGAGCACGCATACGTCGAGTGGTCGGCCCGTCTCGCGGCCGGGAACTGGGCCGACGTTCCCGCGTACCGGGCGTACTTCAACTGGCAGAAGGGCTACGGCCCGCCCGAAACGTGGGAGCGCTGGTATCAGAAGAACGCATACTACGCGGGACCGCTGTACCCGTACGGGCTCGCGCTCGTGCGGGTCGTCTTCGGGTCGCCGTTTCTGCCTGCGCGGCTCCTGCAGCTGCTCCTCGCGTGCGCCGCCTCGGCGCTCCTGGCGATGGCGGTACAAAAACTCGTGGAAGATTCTCTTCGAGATGGGAGAGAGGGTGGCGTTCGCGTCGCGTTCTGGTGTGCCCTGGCAGCGGGTGTCCTTTACGGCGCGTACGGCCCGCTCGTCTTCCACGACTTCTTCCTCTACCGCGACGGGCCCGTCGCGCACGTGTCGACCCTTCTGGTCGCTCTGCCGCTGATTGCGAGGGGGAGGTCCGAGG
>Ga0209385_1000574_pt1 | contig 15061 bp, 13 predicted proteins | sample NGEPerB_FD_184506 | JGI IMG/M metagenome (GOLD analysis project Ga0209385, IMG submission 184506) | Arctic peat soil microbial communities from the Barrow Environmental Observatory site, Barrow, Alaska, USA - NGEE PermafrostAB12-B... | ecosystem: Environmental > Terrestrial > Soil > Wetlands >... | reverse complement strand
TTTGTGGACCGTGCGCGGTCGGTTGGCGCGGTCGGCGTGGACAGAGGGCTGACCGTTGGCTTGGACGGCCGGCGGCGCGAATTGGCCGGCGATCGCAGTGGCGACTGCGGACAACTCACCGTCGCCGAAGGTCGGCAGGTTGCCGCGAGCGACGGCCAAACGAACCATCCGTACGGCCTTTCGCGCCTCGGCAAGGGTCGGGTACACGACCCACTGCGTCGGGCCCGAGCCCGACTGGCAGACCGGCCGACCAACCACCTTCTGCAGCATCCTAATGAAGACCTCCAGCTCAGGCGCCACCGAAATGGCGGCCGGCAGCAGATCGTTGGCGGCAGCCATCTCCTGGGCCCCTTGGAGCAGCGCGGCCGTGGTCATGCCGGCTCGAAAATGGGCGGCGAGACTCTCGGAGATGCCTCGGGCGCGGGCCGGATCCGCCGGCCGGGCGCCGGCCGCGTATGCCTCGAAGACCGAGGCCGTCGAAATCGGGAGCCCCGGCGTAACAAGCAGAACCGCCGGCGGCTCGCTCGTCATGTCCGGCAGCGCCTCCACGAACTCGCCGCGGCCGGTGATCACGGCCGCGCCCTGAGCGAGGAAGAAGGGCACGTCGGAGCCGAGCGAGGCGGCCAGAGCGGCCTTCGACGCGGGCGCGAGCGTCGTCTGCCAGGCGGCCAGGGCGGCCTCTATGGCCGCGGCCGCATCGCTGCTGCCGCCGCCGAGTCCCGCCGCCACCGGGATGCGCTTGACGAGTCGGACGGAGAGCGGCGGCAGGTCGGCGCTGGTTCGCGGGTGCTCACGAGTCAGGGCGGCACGGACGGCGACAATCGCGCGAAGAACCAGGTTGTCCTCCGCGGCCGACACGGGCAGGCCGGAAACGCGAAGCATGGCGCTAGGACCGGCGACATGCTCCATGTCGCTAGGACCGGCGACGTGCTCCATGTCGCCGACCGCGGAGGCGGGCGACACCGAGACGGTCAGTACGTCGCCAAACAGGAGCGGAACCATGATCGAGTGAAGGGAGTGATAGCCGTCGTCGCGTCGGCCCAGGACGGCCAGGGTCAGGTTCAGCTTGGCCGGGGCGAAACGCACGATGTGGAGCGCCGCGCCCGCGCCCGAGCCGGCACGCGGCTTTTCGCGCGTCATCGCCGCAATCCCTCCGGCAACGGACCGAGAGCGACGCGAAGTGCCAGCCATTCATCCACTGAGAGCGTCTGTGGCCGCCTGTCGCCGTCGATAGAGACCGCGTCGAGTACTTGGGCCACCTCGGCCGCGGACTTCAGCAGCTGCCGCGACAGGACGTTGTGGAGCTTCTTGCGCCGCTCGCGGAACCCGACCTGCACCAGCCGCCACAGGTTGTCCTCGTCGGCGCCGGAGAGCCGCGGCCGGGTGCCGCTCGGATCGTGCGGCCGGATCTCCACCACGGCCGACTCCACTGCCGGTGCGGGCTCGAACGCCTCGCGTGGCACCACGAACGCGATTCGGACGGCGGCGTGGTACTGGACGAACACGGAGAGGTAGCTCATGTCGCCGGGCGCGGCCGAGATGCGCTCGGCCACTTCGCGCTGCAGCATCAGGACCAGCCGCTCAGGCCGAGGCGGCGCGCCGAGGAAGCGGTGCAGGATGGGGCTGGTGATGTGGTACGGCACGTTGGCCACCACATCGTACGGCGGCGCCATCAGCTCCGCGATCTTCTGATCGAGAATGTCGTCCGCGATCAGCCTCAGGGCGCCGCGTTCGATCGCCTCGGCCTGAGTGCGGGTCAGCCGGTCGGCCAGCCGTCGATCCAGCTCGACCGCAGTCACCGTGGCGCCCCCGTCGAGCAGCCCGCCGGTCAGGATGCCGAGCCCAGGGCCCACTTCAAGGATGCTGCGGCCCGGCTCCGGAGCCGCCAGGTCCAGGATGGCCTGCAGCACGTCCGGGTCGGCCAGGAAGTTCTGCGACATCGAATGGCGAGCCCGGAGTCCCTCGCTACGCAGCTGGCGGCGAACAGCCAGCGGATCCAGGCGCGGCGCGTTGCGGGCGTGCGGCGCGGGAGTGGCGCCCTCCGGCGCCCGCGCATCGCTCATCGTCGGGCCAACGGCATCGACGGCCTGGCGTCCAGGTCGAGACCGGCCCGGACGCCGGCTTCCATGCGTCGCGCGGCCGCGGCCCCGATCATCGCCCCGTTGTCTGTGCACAGCGCCGGACGCGGCACAACGAACGGGATTCCGGCGGCGGCGGCGCCGGCCGCCAGGCGATCCCTCAGAACTCGGTTCGCGGCCACGCCGCCTCCCAACACCACCGACTTCGCCCCGACCTGGCGGGCCGCCCTCAGTGTCTTTGTCACCAGCACATCTATCACTGATTCCTGGAAGCCGTACGACAGTTCGGCGACGCGATCGGGAAGCAGCGCCGCCTCGCCGATCGATGTCCCCTCGCCGTCAGTCTCCACCGCGATCGTTCGCCGCGCCGCCGTCTTGAGGCCACTGAAGCTGAAGTCGAACGAATCGCCGAGCCACGCCCGCGGGAAGACCACGTCGCGTTCAACGGCGCCCGCGGCCGCCTTCATGATCTCCGGTCCGCCTGGGTACGGCAGGCCGAGCAGTCGGCCCACCTTGTCGAACGCCTCGCCGGCCGCGTCGTCCACGGTCTCGCCGAGCAACCTGTACTGGAGGTGGTAGGGCATCTCGACGAGGAACGTGTGCCCGCCCGACACGATCAGCGCCACCAGCGGGAAGAGCGGCTCCGGCACCTCGCGCGTCTCGTCCGCAAGCCAGGCCGCGTAGAGGTGGCCTTCGAGGTGATTGACCGGGACGAGCGCCTTGCCGTGAACGTAGGCCAGCGTCTTGGCGAAGTTGATGCCCACCAGCAGAGAGCCTGCCAGCCCCGGCCCCTCGGTGACCGCCACAGCCTCGATGTCATCCCAGGTGACGCCGGCCGCGGCCCAAGCCTCGTCCAGAGTCGGCACGATCCAGCGCAAGTGGGCACGCGCCGCAATTTCCGGCACGATCCCGCCGGAGGCCGCGTGCATCGCCACCTGGCTGGCCACGACGTTGGAGTGGATTCGCCGACCGTCCTCCACGACCGCGATGCCGGTCTCGTCGCAGCTGGACTCCACGGCCAGGATCAACCCGCTCATTCCCGGTTCCTCGACACGTCGCTGGGCCGGATGATTCGCGATTCGCCCGGCCCCGGGATCGAGGACGACGCTCCGGCCACGAGCGAGCCGTCGACGCCCGCCCCAGCGGCGCCTTCCGCCGAGCCCGGCCCGGCCGCCCCGGTCCGGTCGATCGGCAGCCCGTCCAGCCCAAGTTCGATGTCCGGCCTAGCCGCCAGGGCCGCCCTAAGCCTGGCCAGTCGGTCCCTCATCGGCCGCCCGTCGAGCGAGTCCGTCGTCATGATCAGGGCGTCCTCGTTGTTGTCGCTGTAGTAGCGCGGGCGGACGCCCACCACCTTGAACCCGTACTTCTCATATAGCCGCTTGGCCGGGATGTTCGACGGCCGGACCTCGAGCGTGGCCTCCTTCGCGCCGCGCGCGACCGACAGGTCCAGCAGCGCCACCAACAGCCGCTCGCCGATCCCCTGCCGCCGCCAGGCCGTCCGCGTGGCGAAGGTCGTGATGTGGGCCTCGTCCACGAGCAACCAGATCCCCGCGAAACCGACGATCTCGTCGCCGTAGCGGGCCACGACGTAGTGGGCCAGACGGTTCTGTTCGATCTCCTGGCGATAGGCGTGGGCCGGCCAGGGGGTGCTGAAGCTCTCGCGCTCGATGACGTGGACGGCGATCAGGTCGTCCACGGTCATGCGGTCCACGACGATCGCTACCGGCGGTCGTGCGACCATCGCACCTCTCCCTTCATCACAGGAACCCCGCGCGGCAGCGTCACGTACTCCGGCACGAGGAGCGCGACATCGTCGCCACCCCCGGCGAGGCGCGCGGCGCCAAGCCGCAACAGCGCGGCCGAAAGCCCGGTCTCTGCCTGCGCGCCAAGAGCGAGCGCTTCGGCCGGGGCGCGACCGGGCAGGTCGACGGCAATCAGCGTCGCGCCGGGTTCGAGCTCGAGCTCGTCGCCGCCACGAACCAGCCGAGCCAGGCCTCCGGCGACGACGACTCTGTCTGAAGGTCCGGCCGGCAACAGCAGGACGGCATGCGCCCCCTCGAACGCTCCTGCCAGGCTTACCGCCTCGAGTAATGCCTCCGACGTCGGGACGCCGGCGATGGCCACGCCAAGTCCGCGAGAAAGCGCCTTCGCAGTAGCCAAGCCCACGCGCAATCCGGTGAAGGCGCCGGGGCCCGTACCAACCACGATCCCGCCCAGCTTCGCGAGTAGCGTGCCCGTGGTGGTTAGGATCTCGTCGATTCGGGTCAGCAACTCCTCGCCGTGGCGGTAGCCCGCCGGCCAGCGTCGCTCGGTGATGAGGGTGCCGTCGGTCTCGCCGAGGGCGACGAGGGCGTTCGTGCCCGATGTGTCGATCGCCAGGAGCCGCCGTTCGCTCATCGGGCCGGCTCCGCGGCCGCGGCGCGCACGAGTTCGATCGGCACGGCCTCGACGTATCGGGCGTAGCTTCGGTCAGCCGCTCGGATCGAGATCCGCCGCGGATCGTCGCCCGCGCCGTCGATCACGACATCCAGCCGTTCGGCGGGCATCGCGTCCGCCAGCCGTTCGGCCCATTCGACGAGCGTGACGCCCTCGACCTGCCGGTCGTCGATGAGTCCGCCAGCCAACGCCTCCGCGGCATCAGCCAGGCGGTACAGGTCAACGTGGAAGAGCGGCAGTCGGCCACGGTATTCGGCCATGAGCACGAAGCTCGGCGACACGATCGTGTCCGCGATCCCGAGCCCCGCCCCGAAACCCTTCGCGAACTGCGTCTTGCCGGCGCCCAGATCGCCGACCAGGCTGATCAGGTCGCCCGGCCGCGCAGCCGCCGCCAGCGCCGCTGCCAGGGCGCGCGTCTCCGCCGGCTCGCGGGTCACAACTATCCGTTCGAGGTTCTGACTAGGACTCACCCCGCGAGGTTACCCGAAACGCCGTCTCCGCCGCGCCGCCCGCCCGATCCACGAGAGTCGTGCGGGTCCACGGCCGAGGCGTCGTTCTGACCTCATCGGTCGCGTTCCCTCTAAAAGATGAAACGCTCCAGGTCCGAGACCGGGACGACCGTCGTCTCCGTTTCGTCGACGAAGCGGATGATCGCTGCCTCGAGATGGATGCCAGCACGGAACCGATACAGCCCGGCGGGCTCCAGCCAGTGGCCCTCGCGGCCGGCATGGGGTCCGCTGCGGACACGAATCCAGTCCGGCGGGAGTTCCGGCAGCGGCACTTCGGCCACGTCGAAGACGAGAAGCGGAGGATCGGTGATGATCGCCACTTCGCGGCCGGCCAGGGCGGCGAGCAGGGCCAGGATGGGCGTTGCAATGGGCCGGCGCTGATGGCCGTCGAGGGCCAGGAGGCCGAACGGAACCGACGGAGCCAGGCTCGCCTTCTGCCGCGACTCCGAGGCCGCGAGGTCGCGCAACTCTCCCTGCCCGACAGAGCCGGCGACGAGACCGCGAATTGACATGGCCCGGGCCCGACTGATCGACTGAGCCGAGATCCGGCTGCCGGCGACGACGACGGCCCCGGAACGGCCAACGTCCAAGGCACTGGCCCACAGGTCGCCGTCCACAAGTCGCGGCACGTCCAGGTAGCCGCGGGACGGTTCGCCGGCGGCGACCGCTCCCGGCAGGGCCGCGCCGGCGACCTGCAGCGTTACCTCTACGCCATTGCGCGCCTCGCGAACGACGCCGGCGACGGGCGACTCCACGACCTCGTGCCGCTCCCCCGCCGCGGCGCGCCAACGACCGTTGGTCTCAAAGAGCAGCGTGCCGCCGAAGCGGGCCGCGGGCTTGCCCCGGTCCCGCCTATCGCGGCGTTCATCGCCGCCAACCCACCACTTGCCTGGAACCGGCGGGACGCGACGCTCATTCCGCGCTGGGGCGACGATCGGCGGCGGCAGCTGGAACGAGGCGTCCGCCGAGGGCCGGAAGAAACGGCGATTCGACGCCGGCGCGGCCAGGTCCGATCGATTCTCCCTCCAAATCGGCGTCGGCCCTTCGCCCCCTGCGGTCTCCTCGGACTTGACCCACCGGCCCGGTCGACCGACCCTGCCGATCTCGGCCAACTCAAGACGGCCGACGTCCACCACAGACGCGTCGGGAGTCCGTTCGGCGATGGGCATGCCGGGCACGATCGAGTCACCGGGAACGACCAAAGCTCGATCGCCGGGATCAAGCCGAAACCGGATCATCGGTGAGAACACGATCACTCGGCGGCCGGCCACGCGCGCCAGCTCGGGCGAGACCGCCGACTCGGGAAGAGGCTCCGTCACGCTCATTCGTCGGCCTCGGGCCACATTCCGCGCTGCCAGGCTTCGAGGGCAGCGCGTCTCGATTCGGGCCGGTCCGAGATCCGCAGCGGGATGTCGCGCAGATCAACGAGCAGGCCCGCGATGCCACCGGCGACTTCCACCGAGAAGTGGTGGCCACGATCACTCAGCCTGACCGCGTCCCTGAAGTCAAGATCGATCCTGGTGGCACGGCCGGGCGGGAGGTCCACCACCTGCACTGCGCCGGGGTGAAGCTCAATCTCGGAGATTGAGACCGGGTCCTTGAGCCGCAGATGGCCCGCGCTGCGGCCGTTCTTCACGCCTGCCGGAAGAATCAAGCTCCCGAGTGGAACCAGGATGTCGTCGGCGAGATCGGCCAGCAGCCGGCGCCGTTCGGCTTCGTCCTCGATGACGCCCAGCGGCCCAAGGAGCCGAGCCTGATCACAGGCAAGGTTGCTGACGCCGGGACGACGGACGAGGTCGGCCAGGGCCAGGGCAACGACCGATGGCGGCAGGGAGCTGAAGATGCCGCCGGCGGCCACGAGAAGCGCAGGCATTGGGTGGGCGGTGATGTCGTGCGTCGCTTCAACCAGTCGAGCGACGGCCGCCTTCGCAGCCGCGAGCCGGAAGACGGCGCCATCGCCCTCGGCCGCGCCCCATGGGGTCAGACGCAGGTCGTTGAGACGGTCCATTAGCCGGTGCCTGTCTTGCGTGTTCGTCGACCAGGCCATCACGCCATCGACAACCTCCTCGGACGGATCGGACGGCGCAAACGATGCCTCCGCCAGACAGGAGTGCGACGAGACGACGGCGACGCGCCCCTCACCGACCGGTTCCGACCGAGCCCTGAGGCCACCCTGCAGACCTACTTCGAAAACCTCGATCGAGCGATCGAGCACGTACGCCAGGGAAGCGATCGAACGGGCCACCCCGAGCCGGCTGTCGTTCTCGACCGCCCGCAGCCCTTCGAGTATCTGCTGTAGCGCGGAGCCCGCCGGTTGGCCGGCTTCAGCATCCGGGGCGAGCAGCACGTGGTCCGAGCGGCCACCCGTGGACTGCACGATCGCGGAGGAGGCCTGCGGCAGCGGGGCCCCGAAGACGGGCAGCGCCTGAGCTTCCTCAACCGTCGCGGCCGGGGCTTCCGGTGCTTCCGCGGCTTGCGAGGCTTCCGGGGTCTGGGCCTCCGGGCTCTGGGCCTCCGGGGTCTGGGCCTCCGGGATTTCGGCCACAACTTCGCTGTCGGGCGGCATTGCCGGTTCAAGGGCCGCGTCCTCGGTCTGGGCCTCAGCCTCCGAAGTCCCGGTGTCCTCCTCGCCGGTAATCTCGTCGAAGGGCGTCGCCATGGCCGCGATCTTCGTCTGGCCGGGTCCCTTGTCGGGCGTCCCGGTTGCAGCATCGGGAGCCGTTGCGATCGACCGGGAATCACCGCTAGAGGCAAAGGCCATCTCGAATGTGGCCGCGCCGCCGGCGAGAATCACGGTCAATTCCGGGCGCAGCTGCGTGACGGAAGCCACCAGGGCCGCCAAATCGGACAGGTGGCGCTTCTCGTCGCCCCCCGGAGAGTGGTCTGCTCCCAGGAGAACGGCATTGGTCGTTGGAGACAGCATCAGGCGGCTGAGCGCGACCGGGTTGTCCTCGTCCGCGCTGCCGGCGGCCACGAGCCAGCCCGCCCGCAGAGCACATTCCTCAAGACGACGCCGCTGCCTGCGCGATCCCGCCAGTACGGCTATTCGCCGCTGCGGCGTGGTGCGAGCAATGAGTCGTGGCCACGTGGCGACGAAGGCGCGAACGTCGATCTCGTCGGCGCCGCCCTCGCCGGGGGCGATCTCGTCAAGTAGAGCCCGGTCCGTTTGGCAGACCTGGTTCAGCAGGCCGGTGAGCAGTGCTTCGACATCACCGGTGCAGGGCGCCGAAGTATGGGCGATGAGACGCCACCGGCCGCCGACGTGTCCGAGCAGGGCTGCGGACGTAGTAGCCGAGCCGTGGTCGATGGCGAAGAACGCTCGAGGCTGGCTGGTCACCTGGCTATGCTACCCGGCTCTCCGCGCGGTCGCCACGCTAGGCGTCGTATGCGATTTCCTCGTCCGGGTCCTGCAAACGCTCGATCAACTGCTCGATGCCGAGATCGTCGGCCAGGATCTCCGTTGCGACCGGATAATCGCCGCCGAATACGTGATGAAGCGTGGGATCGAAGAAGACCATCGCACTGCTGCCGAGGGGACGGTAGGGGCGACTGGCCTGCAGAAACAGGACCGCGGGCACGGTCAGGCCGCGCAGCTGAATCTCGCGCGCTGCCTGTTCAACGAGGTCGTCGCGGTGCTCTTCAGAGTGGCCCTGCATCTCGATCAAGTTCGAGCGTCTCCGTTGTCGTCGCTGCCGAGACTGTCACTCCCAACCAAGCGAGGCCGTCTCGTCCTCGATGTGCCGCCCGAGCGGCTCTCCGGCTTCCCCCCGGCCCGACTTGTCTCGCACGCTATTGCGCGCATGGCAACCGCCTCGGCTGCCGCATAGTACACCCGGGGTAACCTGCCCGACATCCCGGCTACGACCTCATACGAAATCGTGTTGCCCCATCGCGCCACCTCTAGTGCACCTATCCGCTCACCGCCCTGTGCTCCGATGAGCGTGAACTCATCGTCGATGGTAATTTCCGGCCCGGGAACGTCCGTCACGTCGACCATGATGGCATCCATGGCTACGGTTCCAACCTGCGGGACCCGCATTCCACGGACCAGGACCTGGGCCTTGTTCGAGAGGCTGCGGGGGTAGCCGTCGGCATAGCCGAGCGGCAGCGTGGCGATCAGGCTGCGACGCGACGTCGTGAACGTTGGGCCGTAGCTGACCCCCGAACCGGCCTCGAGCCAGACCACCCGGACGGGTCGCGCCCGCAGGGACATGGCGGGGCGCAGAGTCCCGGCCGCGGTGGCGTGGACAGCTGCCGGAGTCAAGCCGTCCGGGACTATGCCGTAGCCGGCGATCCCGATGCGGACCACGTCGTACGTTCGGGCAATCGGCGATAGCAGGCCGCCGCTGGACACGAGGTGGCGCGCCGGCAGAGTTGTGCCGGCAGCCTCCAGGAGCCCCGACGCGAGCCGGAATCGGGCGTCCTGGCCGCAGGTGATGCCCGAGTCACCGGCCGCCTGCAAATGCGACCACAGGCCCGCGAGACGAGCGCGTGGGCTCGCCTCGATGGCCGTCGCGGCAGACACGGCCTCATCGGGTAGCACCCCGCCGCGGCCCAGGCCCGTTTCGACTTCAAGATGAACGGCCAGCCGACCCTTCACCTCTGCCGGCACGGTCTCGAGCGCGGCCAGAGTACGTTCCAGCAGCAACCAATCGCCTGCCGTGACCGATAGGCGATGGCGCAGAGCGTCGAGCGCCAGCTCGGCCGGAACCGGGAAGAGGATCAGGATCGGGACACGGATGCCGGCCTGCCGCAACTCGAGGGCCTCATCGAACGTGGCCACGCACAGGCTGGCGATCCCATCGGCGACGAGCGCCCGCGCAACGGCCACGGCGCCGTGGCCGTAGGCATCGGCCTTGACCACCGGCTCGACACGGGTGCCGGCCGGAAGCAACCCCTGCAGCAGACGAACGTTGCCGACTACGGCGTCGAGGTCGATCTCCAACCAGGCCGTCCTCGGCAGGAGGGGGAGACCGCCGCCTGGAGACACCTCGATCAACGGATGGCGCGTGGCGACGACCGTGGCCGCCTCGACTCTGCGAGCAGAAATCACTGGCGCCTCGTCCCGTCGGCCAGGCGCTTGCGCGCCAGCGGCAGCTCAATCGTAAGGTCGGAGGCGAGCAGACCGGCGTCGCCAATACGCGCCCGGACCGCCTCTCCGGCCATGCCGTGCAGGTAGACGCCCAACTGGGCGGCATCGAAAGTGCCAAGGCCCTGAGCCAGCAGCGCCCCGATGGTCCCGGCCAGAACATCGCCGGTGCCGGCGCTGGCGAGGGCGGGGTTCTCGAACGGCGAGACTGCCGCCCGTCCATCCGGATCGGCAATGACCGTTCGGGCGCCCTTGAGGACCACGACCTGGCCCCACTCCCGGGCCGCGTCACGAGCGGCCGCCACGCGGCAGTCATCGTCGAAGACGAGGTCGCCGTGCTTCTCGGGGTCGTGGCCGTCCGCGGCACGCAGTCTCAGGAACTCGCCGACGTGGGGCGTCAGGACGCAGCTAGCGGCCACATCCGCGGCCCAGTTGTCGACGGTGGCCAGGGACCGGAGGGCCTCGGCATCGAGGACGGCCGGCGACGGCTCACCGTCCTCGTCCGGGGCCAGCAGGCCGCGGATCAGCTCGGTCATCGAGAGGCTGGGGCGGAGGCCGGGCCCAACGACCAGAGCGTCATGGTCGTGATCTAGTATTCGGGCGAGGGCTTCTTCCGGGTCCACCTCCTCGACATCGTCCTCGGGCAACGAGAGAGTGGTGGCTTCCACGACCTTGGCGGCGAAGAGGGGCTGCAGCGACTCCGGCGTGGCCAGGGTCACCAGACCCGCACCGGCCCGGCCGGCGGCGGTGCAGACCAGCAGGGCCGCGCCGGCGTAATCCACGGACCCGGCGATCACGAGCAACTTCCCGAATGTGCCCTTGTGACCGCGCGCCGGCCTCGGCGGAAGGAGCGCGGCGGCTGCGGCATCGTCAAGCTGGATAGGGGCAGGCACGACTCGACTGGTCATTCGGTCCCCTCCTCTCCCATGGACGCGGATGTCGGCGCGGGCTCGGGCGCGGGTGTCGGCGCGGGCGCGGCGGCGAGCTTGCCTTCCATGACCGCGACATCCTTCGCCATTCCCCGCAGGCGCTCGAAGCGCTTCATGATCCGCGCCTCGTGCTCGCTGAGACGATCCCCGATATCGGGCGGATACAGAAACCGGCCGCCGGCCGTCCGGATACCGAAGGCGATCGCGACCGCGAACTCGGACTCGTGGCTGATGGAAACCGCGACTCGGCCCATACCCAGCTGCTCGGCACGTTTCTGTGCCCTGCCGTGCAGTTTCACGGCGGGCTGGCCGGTCGGCAGCCGCTCGATCTCGATGTCACGCCAGCCGATGCCACGAACGCCCAAACCCAGCACCTTGGACACCGCCTCCTTGGCGGCCCAGCGCCCGGCCATTGTCTCGGGCCGGTTCCGGACGTAGGCCGCCTCGGTCGGCGTGAGGACCCGCCCAACGAAGCGCTCGCCAAAGCGTTCCAGCGACGCCTTGATGCGCGAGACGCGGATGATGTCGATGCCGAGTTCGGTCGTCTCCGGCGGCGGCGCGGGCAGCGCGGCCACCGGACCGGCACCGACCGCCAGATCCGCGGCGCCCGACCGAGTGGCATCGGTCCTCGGAAGCACGGCCGACCGGCGCGACGCATCGAATGCGGAATCGCGGCCTTCCCCGGAGTTGGATGGCTGCCCCAGGCTTGCCACTTACTCCACCGTCACCGACTTGGCCAGGTTGCGCGGCTGATCCACGTCGCGGCCTCGCTTCACGGCCACATGGTAGGCAAAGAGCTGCAGCGGGATGACCGCCAGAATCGTGCTCAGCGGTTCGAGCGTGTCGGGAACCCAGAGGACGTCCGTGGCCAGCCGCTCGATTTGAGTGTCGCCTTCTGTGGCCACGGCCAGTACGCGCGCGTCGCGGGCCTTGCCCTCCATGAGGTTGCTGATGAGCTTCTCGTAGACCGCCGAACGCGTGGCCACGGCAACGAGCGGCACCTCCGCATCGAGGAGCGAGATCGGGCCATGTTTTAGCTCGCCGGCGGCATAGCCCTCGGCGTGGAGGTAGCTGATCTCCTTGATCTTCAATGCGCCCTCGAGCGCCGCCGGGTATCCGAACGACCGACCGATATACATGAAGCCGGCGGCCTCGGCGTATCGCGCTGCCATCTCCTCAGTTGTTGAGGCCAACTCGATCGCTCGCTCGGCCTGCTCGGGCAGGCGGCGCAGCGCCGCGACCAGTTCCTTCTCCTTCTCGGCCGGCAATCGGCCGAGTTGATGCGCGACGTCGGCGGCAAGCATGACCAGCGTGGCAACCTGGGTCACGAACGTCTTCGTAGCCGCCACGGCCACCTCTGGTCCGGCCTGCAGGAATATCGCGGCATGGGACTCACGTGTGATCGCTGAGCCGACTGTGTTGGTCACGGCAATGACGAGGGCTCCGCGGTCGCCTGCCAGGCGAGAAGCCGCAATCGTGTCGGCGGTCTCTCCGGACTGGGTCACCGCCACAACGAGTGTCCGCGGGTCCATCGGCGGCGGGCTGTATCGGAATTCCGACGCAACAGTGGACCGGGCCGGGACGCCCAGCCACTCCTGGAACAACGCCGCGCCGACCAGCGAGGCGTAGTAGGCCGTGCCGCAGGCGATCAGCTCCACGCGATCGATGCCGGTCAAGCGTCCGCGGATGGGGTCAAGCTCCTCGAGGCAGACGGAGTCGCCGCGGAGCCGGCCGGTCATGGCCGACGTCAGCGCTGCCGGCTGCTCGTGGATCTCCTTGAGCATGAAATGGGCGTAGCCGCCCTTCTCGGCCGCCTCGGCAGACCACGGAATGATGTCTATCTTTCGCTCGACCACCGCTCCGGAGTGGTCGGTTATCACGACGGTACGGGGCGTCACGTCGGCCACGTCGCCGTCGGCCAGGAATATGACCTGCTTGGTGTAGGCGACGATGGCCGCGGCGTCGGAGGCGAGGAAGCTCTCGCCCTCTCCAACGCCAACGATCAAGGGTGCATTCAGGCGCGCACCGACGAGCCGCTCGGGCTCATCTCGGTTCATTACCACGAGCGCGTACGCGCCCTCCAGGCGGGCGAGAGCGACGCGCACGGCATCCCCCAGGTCACCAGCGTACGCGTCCTCCACCAGGTGGGCGACGACCTCGGTGTCCGTTTCGGACTGGAGGGTGTGGCCGGCAGCCGCCAGTTCGTCCCGCAGCTCACGATAGTTCTCGACGATGCCGTTGTGGACGACGGTTATTCGGCCGGTGCAATCGCTGTGCGGGTGGGCGTTGAGATCGCTCGGGCGTCCGTGCGTAGCCCAGCGAGTGTGGCCCAGACCAACCCCAGCCCGAGGCGGCCGACCGCCCAGGGCATCGCTGAGGACTGCCACCTTGCCGGCCCGCTTTTCCACGAACAGTTCGCCATCCTCAGTGACGAGAGCGATTCCCGCGGAGTCGTAGCCTCGGTACTCGAGGCGTCTCAGCCCATCGAGCAGGACGGATCCGGCGTCTCGAGGTCCCGTGTAGCCGACGATTCCGCACATAAGCAATCCTCCGGTCTCGTAACCACGGCCCCCGGCGAAGGTCGCTAGTTTAGCCGCTGACCGGCCAAGGCAGCCAATTGGTCGGCCAGTTCGCTTACCAGGTCGCCCTCCGTGCCCTCAACCATGACTCGAATCGCGGGTTCTGTGCCCGACGGGCGGACGAGAACTCGACCTCCGGGCCCGAGACGAGACTCAGCGCCGGCGATGGCCTTGCGGATGACCGGATCACCTTCCCACTGATCGCGATGGCGAGCCGGGATGGTTCGCTGCTGCTGGGGCAGCATTGGCACGTCCGAGGCGAGATCGGCCAGGCCGCGGCCGGTCCTCGTCATCACCGCCAGGATCTCGAGGGCCGTGACGATTCCGTCGCCGCTGGTCGTGTGCTCGAGGATGATGACGTGGCCGCTCTTCTCGCCGCCAAGGGCGGCGCCGTTGACGAGCATCCCTTCGAGGATGTACTTGTCCCCCACCGGCGTGCGGATGACCTGGCCGCCGGCTTCCTCGATGACCTTCTGGAGCCCACCGTTCGAAAGGACGGAGACGACCAGGGCACCGCTCGGGAGGCAATTTCGGGCCAGACGATCGAGGGCCAGAATTCCGAGCACGGCATCGCCGTCCACGACGCAACCGCTCGCATCGACGGCGATGAGTCGGTCCGCGTCGCCGTCGAGGGCAAAGCCAACGTCAGCGCCGCGATCGACCACTTCCAGCGCTAGAGCGCCCGGGCAAGTGGCCCCGCAATCGGCGTTGATGTTCGACCCGTCTGGATCGTTGAACAGGACATCGACCCTCGCGCCGGTCGCTTCCAGGATCTGCGCAGCGGCGACGCCACCGGAACCGTTCGCGCAGTCGACCACCACATGCAGATTCGTGGGAGTTGCGGCTGCCAGTTTGAGGCGGTGGTCCAAGTACAGGTTCAGCAGGTCTCGGCCGGGAATTGCCACGCCCAAAGCATCGGCCGGAGCGCCAGGCAGTTCCTCCGCATTCCAGATCAGCTGCTCAAGCTCTTCCTCGACGTCCTGCTCGAGCTTGAGGCCGCGCTCGTCGAGAACCTTGAGGCCGTTGTCTTCAGCGGGATTGTGCGAGGCGGAGACCATGATCCCGGCCGCGAACTTGCCGGCGCCGGTGATGTAGGCCAGAGCAGGCGTCGGCACGACGCCGACCAGGTGGACGTCCACGCCCATGCTCGTGACTCCGGCGACCAGTGCGGCGGTGAACATGTCGCCCGAACGACGGGTGTCCTGGCCGATCACGATCGGACGACCCGGGCCGGCCAGGTGATGGGCCGTCGCCCGACCCAGGGCGTAGGCGAGCGTCGGCTTTAGGTCAACGTTGGCAATACCACGGATCCCGTCCGTGCCGAAGAGATGAGGCAAAGGGCGCTCCTACGGTGCCGGCGAGGCCGGCGGGGGCGGGACCGGGACAGCCGCGACGGTGACGGTTATCTGGTACGGGCTGATGGTCACCACATTAATGCCCG
>Ga0209385_1000572_pt1 | contig 15099 bp, 13 predicted proteins | sample NGEPerB_FD_184506 | JGI IMG/M metagenome (GOLD analysis project Ga0209385, IMG submission 184506) | Arctic peat soil microbial communities from the Barrow Environmental Observatory site, Barrow, Alaska, USA - NGEE PermafrostAB12-B... | ecosystem: Environmental > Terrestrial > Soil > Wetlands >... | reverse complement strand
GTACGCAACAAGAGTCTCGTGCCTGAAGGTTCGTTCGCGTGGGGTGGTGCGGCGTCCACGTGGTTCTGGGTCGATCCCAGCGAGGAGCTCAGCGTGGCGTTGTACGCTCAACTCCTTCCAAGTTCAAGCTACCCCTGGCGTCGCGCCCTTCAGCAACTCGTCTACACGTCATTGTCTTCGTAGGTTGACCCGCCGCAAGTGTTCGATGAACTTCCCAGATCCGAACGATGAATGGTGCTCGAATGACGCCCGCACGAGGGCAATCTAGGATGCTCCAAGTGGGGGCACTCTCGAGCGAAGGACCGCGAGACCGGTCAGGGGAAACCTCGTGAGCACGCGTTCGCCCGTGCCGCCAGGGGCGATTGGGCCTCCGGACCTTGAACCCGTCCAGGGCGACGGTGCGAAGCCGCAATCGCGTCAAGGTAAAGCCGAACGGACCCGGCGCAAACTCCTCGACGCAGCCGAGGAGATCTTCGCGGCCGTCGGCTACCACGAGGCGTCCATCGTCAAAATCACCGAAGCGGCCTATGTCGCGCAAGGCACCTTCTACCTGTACTTCCCGAGTAAGCATCAAGTGTTCGTTGAAGTGGTCGCCGACCTCAACAGACGGGTGCGCAGCGCGATGTCAGAAGCAGCGCGCGGCGCGAAGACCCGGCTTGAGGCCGAGAGACTGGGTTTCGGTGGATTCTTCCGCTTCACTGCTGATCACCCCGGGCTCTACCGAGTAATTCGCCAGGCTGAGTTTGTTGCTCCCATGGCGCTTCGCAACCACTATGAGATGATCCTGAGTCACTACGCGCCATTCCTGGATGAGGCGATGGAGACGGGTGAGATCGCGCCAGGAGATCCGCTCGTTCTTGCGTGGTCGCTCGCGGCGGTGGGTGAGGCGATCGGCATGCGGTGGATTCTCTGGAATGACGACCACGAGGTACCCCCGCAGGTCTTCGAAGAGATGATGGCCATCATCGCGCGGATGCTCGGTGTGCCTCCCGAAGTAACCCAGGTCCGTGGTGATCAGGAGGCCGTGCCAGACGAGGACCGATCGTGAGGGCTCCGGTGTCGTCGGGCGAGAGATCGGCCGATCCTTTTACGATCGGCCCTTGGGTCTCAAATCGCGCAATCACCGACCCTGAACGAGTCGCCATTGTCTTCGAGGGTCAGTCGATGACGTACTGGCAGCTGAATGAGTCTTCGACGGACGTCGCCAGAGCCCTTCTGTCGCTCGGCATGTCGCCGGGTGACCGCGTGGGCACCCTCACGGAGAACCGACCCGAGCACGTCATCCTGCTCTTCGCGTGCGCCAAGGCCGGATTGACTCTGTTTCCCATGAACTGGCGACTCACGAACGCCGAGTTGGTCGAGCAATTGATTCTCATAGAACCCTCGATCTTGTTGGTTTCAGCGACGCAGCGCGTCCGGGCGGAAGGGATGTCCGACCCGATTCACACTGCAGTGCTGCTCCTTGAGGAGTTCTGTACCGACGCGAAGTCGTCGGTGGGCGTTTCAGATTTGCCGACGGTGTCGGGTGACGACGGACTCATGATCATTGCCACGTCCGGCACGACGGGTCGACCCAAGGGGGTACTCCTCACCCACGCCAATTTCTTCTGGACCAATCTCAGTCTGGATCTCGTGGCCCCGATTACCTTTTCCGACGTCGTGCTCCAGGTGCTGCCACAGTTCCACGTGGGCGGGTGGAACGTTCAGCCGATGCTCGCGTGGTGGAAGGGGGCGACCGTCATCCTCGAGTCGTCCTTCGAACCTGAACGAGTCTTGGAGGTCGTGGCCCGCGAGCGTGTCACGACGATGGCCGGGGTACCCACCACGTATTTGATGATGGGGACACACGCGAATTTCTCGGAATCTGACCTGAGCAGTTTGCGCTACGTCGTCGTCGGTGGCGCGTCGATGCCTCAAACGCTCCTTCATCGATGGCACGACAAGGGCGTGGCGGTTCTTCAGGGCTACGGCCTCACCGAGGCGGCACCAAACGTGTTCTGCCTCGGCGCGGATGACGCCATTGAGCACCCGGGGTCCGTCGGCCATCCGTACCCCTACGTCGATGTTGCTCTCGTCAGACCGGGCGGTTGTCTCGGGGAAGACACCAAACAGGGCGAGCTCTGGGTACGAGGACCGTGTCTCTTCGCGGGCTATTGGCGCGACCTCGAGGCCACCGAGGCCGTCATGAAGAACGGCTGGCTGCGCACGGGTGACGTCGCCCGACGCGACGACGACGGCTACTACCGCATCGTTGGTCGAACCAAGGAGATGTTCGTGTCGGGGGGCGAGAACGTCTACCCAGTCGAGGTGGAGAACGTAATCACGGCGTTCCCCGGCGTTTTCAGCGCCGGCGTCGTCTGGGTTGACGACCCGATTTGGGGCGAGGCGGGCGTCGCCTTCGTCGAACGTGCTCCCGGCGCACTGATTGACTTGGACGCCTTGAGTGAGCACTGTCGCGCCCGACTCGCCGCGTACAAGATTCCAGTGCGCTTTCACGTAGTCGATCAACTGCCACGCAGCCCCGTGGGCAAGCTCAACAAGATGGCCCTGCGCACATCAGCTGAAGCGGAACAGGGGTAGGTCGGCTCGGACTCACGGTCCGCTGGTGCTCCAAAAAGTTTCCGACTCTCGGGATTGACCAACGACGAAGCCGCGACCGGGTCCGACGCCGAGGCCCTGGCCGGAATCCCTTGACCGGGACTTCGAGTTTCTTCGCAATGAACATCCGCGGAAACGCGTCAACTGGCACCGCTTGGTCGGACGCGTGACGAAGCGGGAGCCGCGTGCGCCCACTTCGTTCGCCGGTGAGGGCAACGGCCGAGCGAAAAAGACACGCGAGTGACAGAATCTCCCCTTGGGTCGACTCCGACCCCGTAGAGAGGACGTGACGGTATGACGCGACGCCTAATGAGACCCGATGACCTCACCTTGGCCAAGGGGGTCGCGAACCCCCAGATTTCGTCCGATGGCGAGCGGGTGGCGTGGATGGAGACCTCCTTCGACCTCGAGAAGGACTCCCCGATGTCCAAAATCATGGTCGCCGCCTCCGACGGTTCGGGCGAACCACGACAGTTCACCAACGGGCCGCACGACCTCTCGCCACGTTGGTCGCCCGATGGGCTGTATCTGGCGTACCTGTCAGCTGACGACGGACCACCCACGCTCTTGCTTGCTCCCCTCGACGGCGGCAGCGCCACGAAGGTGGAGACCGCCGGGCCGGTCAGTTGGTTCGAGTGGTCTCCCGACGCTTCGGCGATCATTCTGGTCGTCACCGTGGGGCTACCCGACCCGACATCGAAGGACCCCAAAGTCGCCAACGCGCCGCGCGTCGTGCGCGGCGTGTTCAATCGGTTGGACACTCGAGGCTGGATCGACGGGAACACGCATCTGTTCGTCTACGACGTCGCGAGCCAGTCCGCGCGCCAGATCACCTCGGGCAATTACGACCACGAGCAGCCGAGTTGGTCCCCCGACGCGAGCACGTTGGTCTTCGTGAGCGACCGAACACGCCAGCGCCACGACGTTCTCGGACGTGGCGAGCTCTGGACCGTCCCGGCGAGCGGCGGCCGGACCCGACGATTGTCCGCCCTGCTGGGCGAGCCGAGTTGTCCCCGGTTCTCGCCCGACGGACGTCGCGTCGCGGTCACCGCCATTCCCCAAGTCCGCCAAATGGCTGGACGCAATCACCAGATGCTCGTCTTCGACGCGCAGCGAGGGGGCGAACCGGTGCGGGTAGCCCCTGACTTCGACCGTTCACTGCTCGCGGGTATACCCCACGCTTGGCTCTCGTCCAATGAACTGCTGTTCAGCGCCCTCGACCGAGGATCGATGACCGTCATGCGCGCACGGATCGGGCGGCGAAACGCGTCACCCGTCGTCGACGGCGACACGCAGGTCTACGGATTCTCGCTCTTCCAAGACCGAGGGCGGAAACTGCTCGCGTTCGCCGAAGGGTGGGTCGACCGCCCGGGTGACGTCTTCGTCAGGGGGCTCGACGACGTGTCCGTCACCGCGGAGCGGATCAGTCGGGCGAGTGACGGGCTGCTCTCCACAGTAGAGCTGGCCCCCGCGCGCCGGCGGCGGGTCAAAGCTCACGACGGCCTCGAGATCGAATACTTCGAGATGGCGCCAAAGCGCACCTCGCCCGGACGCCGCAATGGCAAGACGCCGCTCTACCTTGAGATCCACGGCGGTCCCAACGGTTGGAACCCGTTGTTCTTGCTCTTTCCCTACTACCAGACCCTCGTCGCGGCGGGGTACACGATCATCCTGCCCAACCCGCGAGGTTCGCTGAGCTACGACGAGGCGTTCGCGCTCGCGGTCATCGGCGACTGGGGCGGCGAGGACTATCTCGACCTGATGGCCTGCGTCGACGACGCCGTGCGGCGTGGCCGCGTCGACGAACGGCGCCTCTTCGTCGGGGGCTATTCCTACGGCGGTTACATGTCGTCGTTCATCGTCGGCCAGAGCGACCGGTTCAGGGCCGCGGTCATCGGTGCTCCGGTGACCAACCTCTCCTCCGAGTACGGCTCGAGCGACGTGGGACCGTGGCTGGGCGACACCGTCGGGGGCGATCCATGGCGCGCGGCCGACCTCTACCGGGAACGCTCGCCCATCACCCACGCTCCGAAGGTCACCACCCCGGTCCTGCTGCACGTGAGCGATGGGGACCTGCGGACACCGCCCTCGCAGTCCGACGAGTTCTACACCGCACTCAAGATGATGGGCAAGACCGTGGAGTACGTCCGCTATCCCGGTGGATCGCACCAGGCGCTGGGACCGTTTGGCGCACCACCCTCCCAGAACGAGGACCGCCTGTGGCGCATCCTCGACTTCCTGGGCCGCCACGGAGGCAACCGGGTCCGCGGAGCGACGAGGCCGGGCTGAGACAGCTTTCCCGGCGATGGCGAGTGCGTTGGGACGGACTACAGACCGGAGAGTCGACGGACCTGGCGGGCCAGGGCCGAGTTGTCGTCGTCCCCGTAGCCCTGAGCGATGAGGCCATCCTCCAACGTGGCGGCCATCGCGGTCACCGGGAGGACCGCTCCGACTTCCCGAGCCAGATCAAGGGCGATGGCCAGGTCCTTTCGATGCAGCGAGATCTTGAATCCCAACGGGTACGAATCATCGATCATCCGACCACTTCGGTTGGCGAGCACCCAGGAGCCCGCGGCACCTCCGCCCAGTACCTCGACGATCTTCTCGACGTCGAGACCGGCCCGAAGCCCTAGCGTGACGCCCTCGGCGACGGCGAGGTAGGTGCCGGCGAGGATCACCTGGTTGATCGCCTTGGCCCACTGCCCGGAACCGATCGGTCCGAGATGGTTCACGGACGTGCCCATCGCGCTGAGCACCGGCGTCGCCCGCAGCACGTCCGGGCCCTCTCCTCCGACCATGATCGTGAGCGTACCGAGTCTGGCGCCCTCGGTTCCCCCCGACACCGGCGCGTCGATCATCGACACGTCGCGCGCGCCCAAGCGCGCTTCGAAATCCACGGCCCGGGTCGGGCTGATCGTGGAACAGTCAACGACCAGAGTGCCCGCGGCCAAGCCCTCGACGAGGCCGTCGGGACCGAAGAGCACTGCTTCCACCTGTGGTGAATCGGTCAGGCACGTCACCACCACGTCGCATTGTCGGGCGAGCGTCGCCGGACTGGCCGCTTCCTCCACCCCGAGGGTTCGCAGCTCATCGGCCCGACCGGACGTCCGATTCCAGACGGTGAGCGCAAACCCCGCGCGGGCGAGGTTCGCCGCCATCAAGATGCCCATGGTCCCAAGTCCCGCGAAACCGACGCGTACCTCGGACGTGCCATCACTGCTCGAGGCCTCGGTCATGGCGCTCCCTTCATCTCAACTCGCGAGAGCTGGTCGTTTCGTCAATGCTGCCAGAAGCTCCGGCGGCGAGGGGACGCGACTCGGCGGCGTACCCGCCGTGACACCAATCGCCTAGTGTCGAAACACTGTCGCCGACGAGAGGCCCGCCAGGGCACCTCGTTGCATCTGCGCGCGCCGTGGCCACGTCCACGTTGCGGAGGAGACGGCGGCCACGACGGCGTTCATGGGGGAAGGGTGATGGGGCACGTGAAGGCAACCGCGATGAGCCTTGCGCGCCCCGATCCGTCGAGATTCCGAGGGACGCCGTGAACACCGAGCACGTCGTCGAGGCCCATCAACTAGTCAAGCGTTTCAATGACATCGAGGCCGTGAAGGGGGTCGACTTCACCATCGACCGTGGAGAGAGTTTCGGGTTCCTCGGTCCCAACGGAGCCGGCAAGACGAGCACCATGCGAATGATCTCGGCCGTCTCCCAGCCCAGTTCGGGTTCACTGCGCGTCTTCGGCCTCGACCCGCGCACGCACGGCCCCGAGATTCGCGGTCACCTCGGCGTCGTGCCACAGGAGGACACCCTCGAACTCGAGCTCTCCGTTCGACAGAACCTGGAGATGTTCGGGCGCTACTTCGACCTCACGCGACGGGTGCTACGCGAACGCGCGACGGAGCTGCTCGAGTTCGCGCAACTTCTCGAGCGCGCCGACGACAAGGTCGACGATCTTTCCGGCGGGATGAAGCGACGTCTCACCATCGCGAGGGCGTTGATCAACCAACCAGAGATCCTGGTCCTGGACGAGCCCACCACGGGACTCGACCCCCAGGCCCGACATCTCCTGTGGGAGCGCCTCTACCGGCTCAAGCGCGAGGGCGTCACGCTCATCATCACGACCCACTACATGGATGAAGCCGAACAGTTGTGCGACCGACTGGTCGTGATGGATCGCGGCGCGATCGTGGCCGAAGGAAACCCGCGCGACCTCATCGCTCGACATTCGACCCGAGAGGTCCTCGAGTTGCGCTTCGGCACCGACTCGCACGAGCATGTCCACGAGATCCTGACTCCTTTCGCCCAGCGGATGGAGGTGTTGCCCGACCGAATCCTGCTCTACGTCGACCAGGGCGACGACACGCTTCGAGCGATCCACGCCGCCGGCGTCACGCCGACGAGCGCGATGGTGCGGCGCAGTTCGCTCGAGGACGTCTTCTTGAGTCTCACCGGCCGGACACTGGTGGACTGAGTGTCAATCGCGGCCGAAGCCCGGCTCGGATGGCCGCGGTGGCGGCGCAGCTGGTGGTACCACGCGACGTACTACGCGCAAACCTGGCGCGGTTCCGTGGCGAGCACGGTCCTGTTTCCGATCTTCTACCTCGCCGCACTCGGCGTCGGTGTCGGTCACCTGGTCAGCGCCCACACGGGCCTCGTGCAAGGCCAGACCTACCTGCACTTCATCGCCCCGAGCCTGCTCGCGACGACCGCGATGCAATTGGGCGAGGGCGAGTCCCTGTGGCCCGTGCTCGCCGCGGTCAAGTGGATTCGTTCGTATCACGCCGCGGCAGCCACACCGCTCGAGCCAGCGGACATCCTGGCGGGCAAATTGACCTGGGTCGTCACCCGGGCCTTCGCTACCGGCGCCGTGTACACGATCATCATCGGCTCCTTCGGCGCCCTGCAGTCCTGGTGGAGCCTGACCTTGCCCTTTCTCAGTGCGCTGATCGCCGTGGCCTTCTCCGCGCCGCTCGTGGCGTTCGCCGCACGCTCCCAGACCGACGGACCTTTCGCACTGATCTACCGCTTCGGCTTCGTGCCGATGTTCCTCTTCTCGGCGACGTTCTATCCGGTGTCGGCCTACCCCGGGTACCTACGGCCCGTGGTGCAGCTGGTCCCGCTGTACCACGGCGTCGCTCTCTCGCGCGCCGCCGCCTTCGGCGAGGGTTCGTGGGGGGCCACCCTCTTCCACCTCGGTTTCCTTCTCGTGATGGCCGTTTCCGGGATTGCCTGGGGTCTACGAACGATTCGACGACGGCTGGTCGACTGATGGTGACGCGCACGATCCCTCAATTCGGCTCGCGCCGCTCGTGGCACATCTTCGAACGCAATTTCATGGTGTACCGCTCCCAGTGGCTCATGCTGGTCTCGGGCTTCTTCGAGCCCCTCTTCTACCTACTCAGCATCGGCATCGGACTCAACAAACTCGTCGGCAACCTGCCCGTTGACGGACGAATGATCAGTTATGCAACCTTCGTCGCGCCGGGAATGTTGGCGACGTCGGCGATGAACGGCGCCGTGATCGACTCGATCTTCAACCCCTTCTTCCGACTCAAGATCTCGCGCTCCTACGAGGCCATCCTCGCCACGCCGCTCGACGTCACCGACGTTGCCTTGGGCGAGGTGTGGTGGGCGTTGGCGCGCGCCACGCTCTACGCCGCGTCGTTCATCGTGTGCATGGTGTTGCTGGGCGACGCCGGCAGCGCGTGGGTGGTGTTGTGCTGGCCCGCGGCGATTCTCACGAGCTTCGCCTTCAGCTGCGTGGGACTCGCGGCCTGCACGTACATGCGCTCGTGGCAGGACTTCGACACGGTCGCGCTGGTGCAGTTGCCACTCTTCCTCTTCTCGGCGACGTTCTTCCCGATTTCGCTCTACCCACGATGGCTCGGTTCCCTGGTCGCCTTCTCCCCGCTCTACCAGTCCGCCGCGCTACTTCGCGGTCTCTCCCTCGGTCAGTTCCAGTGGATCATGCTCATGCGCGTGGGCTACCTGTTCGCTCTCGCCCTCGTTGGTCTCGCCGTCGCCGCTCGACGTTTCCAGCGAATTCTGCTGCCCTAGACAGCACCGTTCCCTTCGTCGCGAGTCAGATCGACCCCGAGCGGTTTGACCCAGCACCGCGGTCTGCGCGGGCGTGGGACCACCGGGCCACGCGTGCCCCTCGCCGAGAATCTCGTACGGGATCACCTGCGCGCCCCTCGCGCAGGTGCCGACTACCGTACGGACATCGTCACGAAATCGCGAGCGTACGCCGGTTCGAAGAACCGCGCCGGGGTCTGCAACATCGTCGGCGTTAGATCGTGACCGTTGGCTGGCGACGCGAATCCAGCGACACCCGCGGGTGCGTATGTTGAGAAGACCGGCCACAGCGGATTCATGTCCAACGTCATCGCCCGTACCGCGCCGGCGCGAACGAGGAGTTGGGCCAGTTCGACGATGTTCATCGGTCCCTCGACGTACACCAGTGCGCCGTTCGCGGTAACGCCCAGGCCCGAGCGAGGAGTATCGACGACACCGTTCAGTGACGCGCCCCACGTCGCGATGTCAGAGGCATTGAGACCGCTGACGAGGTGTGAATGATCCACAAGCAACGTCAGGTTCTGGCGCACCGCTACGACGTTCGCCGTCATGCCGACGTCGCGCCCCCACTGGCCGACGTTCACCGAGCCGTTCCGATAGATCACGAGCGACGCCGCACCCGCGCGCAGTGGCGCCACCAGATGACCTTCACTGAGATAGCCGCCGTTCGACGACTTAAGAAGAAAGCCACCGTTGAACGCGGCGACGAGGCTGCGTGCCGCACTCTGGGAGATCGGCGCCGTGTACTTCCAGAGCAGTCCTCCCGGACTGAGGCTGCCCGAGTACAGACGAGCACGCAAGAGCTTCATGTCCATCCAGGCGATGCCCGCCACAACCAGTGACGGTCCGGGGAGTTGAACCGCTGTGATGTAGACCGCCGGCACACCGTCGACGAGCCGGCCAGACGGACGGAACACCCCCTGACCGGCCAATCTCGAACCCGGGTAGGGCACGACGGCCGCGGGCGGTGGCAGGGCCTTCAGCTGAGCGTGACTGCCCGACGCGGCATTGACGCGTGACGCGGCGCCGGTCGCGGCCGCCACGTGAGCCGCGTTCACTGAAGTGAAGGCAACGGCCGAACCGACGCTCAACGCGGCCGCGACACTGGCGGCCACAGTCCCGAAACGTCGGTGACGGTGGGTCGGCTTCACCGCCAAAAGATATTCTTCGTGGTCGATGATTTCGCTGAGACTGGTCTAAGAACGATCTAAGGATTCAGCGACCGGGAATCTCACCTGCTTTTAGAGAAGACGACCTCGACTCAAGGGCGTTGCACCTCTACGCATCAGGAACGGCTTCTAGTGTTTGGACGTATCGCGCACGAGAAGGCGGTGACCGGATTGACGACATCGAAACGTGGCTGGAGTTCCCCCTCCGGAGACGATCTCCCTCCGGAGCTTCGTCCTCTCATCATGAGTGGACTCGCACTCAGCGCCGCAGGAGCGAACGTCATCATGCAACTGTCTCGGCTCGCCGTTGGCCACGGTGTAGTCGAGAGTTCGGTCGACTCAGGCTCGCTGTACCGTCATCCGGTCAAACGAACGCGAACGACGCTCGGCTACATAATGATCGCGATGCTCGGCACCCAGCGAGAGCGCGACGTGATGCGCCTCGAGGTCAATCGACAGCACCATTACGTCGTGTCGCGATCCGACGGTGCGGTGGCGTACAACGCGTTCGACCCCGATCTCCAGTTGTGGGTCGCCGCGTGCATGTACCGCGGGCTTGAGGACGTCGTGCGCACGTTCCACGGCTCGGTCCCCTCAAAGAAACTCGACGGCCTGTACCAACGCAGCGCGCGATTGGCGACAACGCTGCAAGTGCCTCCGGCACTCTGGCCAGCCGATCGCAGCGCCTTCGAGGACTACTGGCGGGCGTCACTCGACCTAGTCGAGATTGACGACGTCACGCGCGACTACCTCCTCGGCATCGCGTCACTCGCGTTTCTGCCGTCGCCGCTGCGCCAGGTCTTGGGACCAGTGCACCGCTTCGTGACGAGTGGTTTCCTGCCCGAACGATTCCGCGGCGAATTGGCGCTGCCGTGGAATGCCCGGCGTCAGTTGGTCTTCAAAGTTCTCGTGACCTCGATGGCGTTCATCAACCGCTTTCTGCCGAGGACCGTGCGTGAATTTCCATTCAACGTCAGCCTCTATGACGCCCGCCGTCGGATTCGATCAGGACGACACCTCGTCTAGGAACACGTCGGCGTCGAAACGACAATCAATTCCGTTGGCCATTGTTGATGACGCGATAGATCATCGGACCGTGATGATGGGGATCATGATCCGAACTCGCTATTCAGAGCAAGTCTGTCGCTCTGATGTCGCCAACGCTGAGGCGTCGCCGCACGACTCGACGAGCCACCTGAAGAATCGTCGGATCATTGTTCATCACGAAGTTGGCGTCAGTGGCCAAGATAATTCCGTTCAACTCAAAGGTCAGCATGGCGACGTCCTCGTCCGACGGTAGTTGGCCCAACTGCTTCGCAGTTTCGGCGAACTGGCGCAGGAGTTCGATGAACAGGCGCTGAAATTCCGCCACCCTTTCTTTCACCGGACCGGGGCGTGACCCCATCTCAAGAACCGCACCGGCGAAGAAGCATCCGCCTGGAAAGATCTGGCGACGTAGATACTCGAAGAACGAGTCACAGACGGTCAGCAACTGGTCAAGTCCGGGAGCACAGCTAAGCGCGGGTGCGATGACTTCCCTTTCGAAGATTCGACCGGCCACGTCGACCGTGGCCAACTGAAGCTCTTCCTTTGAGCCGAAGTGCGCGTAGACGCCACTCTTGCTGATTCCGGTCGCTTTCGCGAGCGAACCAATGGAGAGTCCTTCGAGACCGTCTACGGTCGCCAGCGAAACCGCCTCGAGCAAAATAGCGTTGCGAGTCCGAAGTCCGTCGGCCCTGGGATGGCGAACTCGCTCAATCTCAGATGCCACCACTTCCTCCTTGACAAGATAGAACGACCGGTCGTACTATCTTATTCGTCCCGTATGGTGCGAGACGCAGTAGTCGTAAGGAATGCAGGACATATGGCCAACAAAGCGGTGATCAGTTTGAGCACGGGGCTCGAGGACGCGGAGAAGGTGACGGTGGCGTTTCTCGTGGCCGTCGGGGCTGCTGAACAGGGCCGGGCGACCCTCATGTTCCTCACCAAAGAAGCTGTTCGACTAACGCTCGTGGGCGTAGCTCGCGGTGTTGCGTGTGAAGGCTGTCCGCCACTCGAGTCGCTCCTCGAACGCTATCGCGCAGCAGGGGGTGTCTATCTCGTCTGCCCGATCTGCTTTGACGCCAAGGGCCTCGACAAGAGCCATCTCATCGACGGCGCCGAGTTGGGCGGCACGGTTCCGATGTGGACGTGGATTGGCGACGATAACGCCGTTACGTTCAGCTACTGAACACGAAAGGAGTCGAATGATGCGCACCGATCTCGGACAGCGATTCGCCGAGGCACTCGGACACAGAGATAACGCGGCCTTGAAGTCACTGCTCGCCGACAACGTTGACTTTCGCGCAATGACGCCCGGGAAGTTCTGGGAGACATCCAACGCGGGCGACGTCGTCGAAGGGATCCTCCTCGGGACGTGGTTCGAGCCGCAGGATCGCGTCACTTCGATTGAACACATCGAGACTGGCGCCGTCGGCGCTCGTCAGCGTGTGCGTTACCAATTCGCGCTCACGAATCCCGAGGGCGACTTCTTGGTTGAGCAGCAAATGTACTTTGACGTCGACAACCGAAGTGAGAGGATCTCGTGGCTTCGCATCATCTGCTCGGGATTTCAACCGCTACCCTCGCGGCACTAAGGGAAATTCGGTTCGCCGAATAGACCGACCGCCGCGCTGGCGATCAAACGTCGAATCCCTGTTCCTTTCGGACTTCGGGACCTTGGTCACCACGCTCATCGCATCGATCGCCGGTACCATTTGAAGGTCGATTCGCTCGAACCACCCCTCAGGTCGCCAGCCCCCTACGCAACAGCGCCACCAGAAGATTCAGAAGCGGATGACCGAGCCTTGGAGGAGTATGAGCACAACTGAACGACGGACGGGCTTGAGCAGTCGGGCGATGATTCCTTTCGTCATCTTGATTGTGCTCGCACTCGCGAGCGCGGGGACCGCGTGGCTGTCGTCTCGTTCACCGGCTGTCCACGTAGGTCCCGAGGGCGTGGTCATCGTCAACGCACTCGATCTCGCCCCCGCTTCGACCACGGCCTCCGGCGGAACCATTGACGGAATCAGCTGCCGCAGCGAGGCGAAGGAGGTCGTCAAGTTCCACATCCACGCCCACGTCGTCGTCTACGTCAACGGCCAGTTGCGACGACTCCCGGCGGGCATTGGCTTCACCAACCCGATGCTCGTGCAACGATCTTCGGCGGGAACGTTCCTTGACGTTGGTCTCTATGATTGCCTTTACTGGATCCACACGCACGTGAACGACGGCATCGTACACGTTGAAGCTCCGGCGCACGGTGTCTTCACGCTCGGTCAGTTCTTTGACATCTGGCGCCAACCCCTCGGCCCCCAGCGGGTCGGTCCCGCGTCCGGACACGTCGTCGTCTTCGAGAACGGCAAGCTGTTGACGGGCAATCCGCGCGACACGATCCTGCGGGCGCACTCCGACATCCAAATCGACGTCGGCAACCCAGTGGTGCCCTTCCAGCCCTTCACGTACCAGGTGACCGGCTCGTGCGGTCAGGGAACCAACAGTTGCTCCACCCCGACGACGCAAGGCTGATTCACCGATCGTTGCGACGTGACGCCGCCTTCGAACGCCCCTACTTGGTGTTGGGAGCCAGCGTCGAGGGCTCTGGTTCGTCGGCGAGCGAAAGGTAGCTCTCCTCTTCTTGCGCCGTGTGCAGTGTCAAGATCGCGTGGAGTCCGTAGAGCATGCCACGAAGTTCGGCCAGATCGAGTTCGTCGATTCCCTCGGGGTCAATCTCCTCGATGAATTGGCCCAATCGGCGGATCCGGTGCGCGATCTCCACGTGCGCCCGACTCATCGTACCGAGTGGATCGTCTCCCCCTAGAAACCGACTGATCGCGGGGTACAGGACGTTCTCCTCTGCCTCCTCATGGGGTTGAACTTGCGTCACTAAGAGGTGGTGGACGTCGCGAACCCGCGCCAGGGACTGCGCTGGGTCGATCCCAGTGAGACCGTCCGCCACGACACGAAGCTGATCGGTGATCTCGCGAATCTCGCGGTGCTCGGTACTAAATCGCCTCGTCAACGCCGAATCCTCCGTCGTGAGCCGAACATGGCCTCTCGCGCCTCCGAGCGCGCGTAGCGCGTTGAGGATCACCGTCGCGTCGATGCCCTCCTGGAGCAGCGCTCCCCACACCGCGGGCAAGAGTCCGAGCGCGGCCGCGGCCATCGCCAACAGCGACATCGCCATCCCGGCGACCATGCTTTGGGTCGCGATGCTCTTCGTGCGTCGAGCGATGTCGACGGCCTCGCCGAGGCGGTCCAATCGATCGACGGTGATGACGATGTCCGCGGCCTCTGAGGCGGCGGACGCACCGCGAGCGCCCATCGCCACGCCGACGTCGGCGAGCGCGAGTGCCGGTGCGTCATTAATGCCGTCGCCCACCATGATCGTGGGCGCGCGAAGGGTCTCCAAGCGAACGACGTCAAGCTTGTCCTGAGGAGAACATTCGGCGAGAACGTCGTCGACGCCAATGACCGCGCCGACCGTCTCAGCGACCGCCACCCGGTCACCCGTGATCATCAGGATCCGGTCGATACCGCGACCACGCAGTGATCGAAGCATTCTCGCCGCGTCGGGCCGCAGGGGATCGTTGAAGACGAGCACGCCGGCGGGAACGTCGTCCACGGCGACGAAGACTGAGATCGCCCCGTCGAGATGCGCCTTTCGGTTGGCCGATTTGGCCCACGCCGGTGTACCGACGACGCCGGTCCACGCGGCATTGCCGACCGAGACACGGTGCCCCGACACGTTGCCGCGGATGCCAAGTCCGGCGACCTCGGTGACGTCGGTCGCGAGGACCAACTCGTACTCACGCTCAAGGGCGGTCCGCACGACGGCACTCGCGAGGACGTGTGGCGACATCTGGTCGAGCGACGCCGCCATCGTGAGTACGTCGGCGATCGGCAGCACGCCAGCGCCGACGACCTCGACCAGTGTCGGGCGACCAACGGTGACGGTGCCCGTCTTATCGACCAACAGTGTCGCGCACGTGGCGAGGCGTTCGAGGACGGCGCCGCCCTTGATGATGATGCCCCGGTGCGCGCCGCGAGAGAGCCCCGACACGAAGGCGACCGGTGCGGCCAGAATTAGGGGGCAGGGCGTGGCGACTACCAGGACCGCAACGGCTCGGCTCGCTCCCCCGCCGATCCACGCGAGACCTCCAACGACCACCGTGACCAGGAGAAAGCCGAACGCGTACCGGTCGGCGAGGCGCACGAA
>Ga0209385_1000570_pt1 | contig 15108 bp, 10 predicted proteins | sample NGEPerB_FD_184506 | JGI IMG/M metagenome (GOLD analysis project Ga0209385, IMG submission 184506) | Arctic peat soil microbial communities from the Barrow Environmental Observatory site, Barrow, Alaska, USA - NGEE PermafrostAB12-B... | ecosystem: Environmental > Terrestrial > Soil > Wetlands >... | reverse complement strand
CACCGTTGGTGTCTGAGTCGGCGTAGCGGTTGCGGCAGGGGGCGTCGGGGTGGCCGTGGGCGTTCGAGTCGAAGTCGGCGTCAGAGTCGGTGTGACCGTCGGCGTCCTCGTGAGCGTCACCGTTGGTGTCTGAGTCGGCGTAGCGGTTGCGGCAGGGGGCGTCGGGGTGGGCGTGGAGGTGGGTGTCGACGTCGGCGTGAACGTCGGTGTGGGAGTGGGGGTAGGGCCGCCCGTAACCGTGAAGCTCGTGGCGCTGGTCCCCGTGCCCAAGGGCGTCGTCACGCCGATCGGCCCGCTCGTCGCTCCCGCCGGGACTGTGGCCGCGATCTGGATGTCGGAGTTGACCGTGAAGGCGGCCGAGGTGCCGTTGAAGGTCACGGATGTGGCCCCGGTGAAGCTCGAGCCGGCGATCGTCACGCCCGTCCCCGTCGGGCCGCTTGTGGGGGTGAAGCCCGTGATTACGGGCGCCGATGTGTTCGTCGTGATCACCGCGCGTAGGCCCCTGCCGTCGTACGTGTACGTGTTTCCGTCGCCTGCGGCCAGGGAGTTGCGGGTGGAGTAGCCGAAGGTGCCTGTGCCGACAGCCGTCTCGTTGCCCGCGGCGTCGTAGGAAACGGACCGCGTCCCCGGGCCGGTCTCCGTGACTGAAGCCAGCTTCGGCAGGTTCTTCGCGGAGGCATTCTGGATGTATGTGAAGGTGGCCGTCCGGGCCGTCCCCAACGTCAGCGAGTTCATGTTCCCCATGGCGTCGTAGGCGTAGCTGCCCGTCCCCCACAGGGACGCCCCGGAGCTCGCCGCGGTGAGGCGGTTCAGGTCGTCGTAGCCGAAGGTCCGGTCATAAGCGCCCAGAGGTCCGGGGCAGGGAGTCGCTCCGCAGATGGAGAGAATGTTCCCGGCGCCGTCCTCCGTGTAGAAGTAGTCGGCGATCGTGCCCGTCCCGCTGAGACGGTTTTCGGTGGGTCGGTAGCGCTGGTCGTAAGTTGCCGTCTTCGTCGTGCCGTTGCCGTAGGAGATCTGCGTTTCCGGCCCGAAGGGGGCGTAGCCCGCCGACGACACGAACGTCGTCGTCCCCGACGAGGCCGAGAGCGGCCGGTCAGCGAAGTCGAAGGTGTAGTTGACCAGCATGCCGGACGGGTAGGTGACGTTGCTGCGGTTGCCGTTCGCGTCGTAGCCGTAGGCGAGGGAGTAGGCGTTCCCCTGGACGCTCCGCCCCTCGGTCCGAAGGAGCCCGCGCCGCTCGTAGGCGTACGTAGCCGACCCCGAGGGATCGGTCATCGTGGCGAGGCGTCCCAGGCCGTACGCGCCTGTGGTGGCGCTGTCATACGTCCAGGTTGTGACCTCGGTCGTGAAGCCCGTCCGGGCGGAGCTGGCGCTCGTGATTCTGTTGGCCGCGTCGTAAACCCGGGTCGTTGCGGCGATGTTCGCGTCGGTGGAGGAAAGCAGGTTGCCCGCTGGATCGTAGGAGTAGCTGGTCACTCCGCTCACCGGGCTCGTCTGTGTCTGCATCCGCCGGAAGTCGTCATAGGCGTACGTCGTCACGTTGCTGTTGGGGTCGGTGACCGAGGTGAGGTTGTCCTGGAGGTCGTAACTGTACTGCGTCACGACGTCTGGACCGACGACAAGCGTCTGGTGCTGGGTGACCGTCTTGAGGCGGTTGAGGAAATCGTAGGCGTAGACGGTGTTCGCCGCGGTGTGCCGTTCATCCTGAACGGTGAGGAGATTGCCGCGGGAGTCGTAGGTGTAGTTGAGGTGCGTGCTGTCAGGGTGGGTCACGGCGGATAGGCGGTTCTTCGTGTCATACGTGAAGGTGTCGCTGCGCTGGGTCGTCCAGGCCGCGCATGAGGGGGCGGGGGTGCCACAGCTCTGGGCCTGTTCGGAGGCCTTGTCCCCGATGACATTAAGGGTCAGGTGGAGGCGTTCGTACTGGTTGCCGACGGAGTTCGCGCGAATGGTGTCCGTCAGGCGGTTCGAGCCGTCCTCGTACGCGTACTGGAGCTGGTTGCCCAACGGCAGAGTCACTTTCGTGAGCCGGTCCCGGGTGTCGTACGTGTACGTCGTCGTGTAGTCGGTAGGCTCGTTCGGGTCCCCCGTCACGTGGAGGGACGTGACGCTCGCGACCCGGCCCACGCCGTCGGTCACGCGGTCTGTTTCAACCGAGTTCGGATCCACGACTTTCCGGCCGGTTCCGAAGATGTCGTAGTTGTCGTACGTCGTGTCGAGGTGGGCCGACGCGGACGTGTAGAGCGTCGTTTGCTGGAGGCGCCCGCGCCGATCGAGCGTGGCATCCGTGTCGGCGAAGTACGAAGAGGTGCTCTTCTGGTTGGCCGCCGGGCCGTCAGTCTCCGCGGGGCGATGGTGCGAATCGAAGAGCGTCGTCGTGGTGTAGACGGTGGGCAAGGTCTCGGTGGACTTCACGTAGCCGGACGCGGAGGTCGTAAGCGTGGTCTCGGGCGTTCCGGTGGCGTTCCAGGCGAACGTCGTCGTCTTGCTTTGGCCGGCCTTGGCGACGGAAGACTCGGTCACGGAGGTCGTGAAGCTGGGCCAGGGCACCCCGCCGCTGGGAGTGCCGGAGCCGTAGTTGTACGTGTAGCTCGTCGTCCGCACTTCAGGCTTGCCTGCGGCCTCAATCCGCGTGAGCGTCATCCCGTTGCCATCGTAGGTGTACTGCGTCTCGGACTGCTCCGCCCCCGAGCCGTCCTTCTTGTCTAGGACGTGGTTGGAGTAGTCGTACTTGAAGATCTGAAGGTCCGCTCCCGAGCCGCCGCAGGACGCGCAGGGACCGGAGATCTGCGTCGGCAGCCAGCGGCCAACGCTGTACACCATCGTGAAGGCGGTCGTTTCCTGGGTCGTGGTGTCGATCGTGTGCGTGACCGTGCGAGTCGTCGGAGTGTTGTAGACGATGCTGACGTTGCTCTTCGTGCCGCCTGCCTGGGAAGACGTCAAAGCCCGGTCGGTGGCAGCCTCGTACGTGTGTCCCTCGAGCTGCTGGCCCGCATCGTCAGAGATGGACGTGAGGAGGCGCACAACGCCGAGATGATCCACTGTGTAGACATAGGAGTGCCACGGGGTAGCGCCCGTGTGCATCGGGTCAAATATCTGCGTCAGGGTGTTGTTCGTGTCCAGGGTGAGCTTCCAGGTGGTGCCGTCCGGGAGCGTGATCGTGACCTGGCCACTAGAGTGGGCGAGCTGGATCTGCCGACCCTCCGAGTCCGTAATCGTCGTGAGCTGGCTGGCCGCGTACGTGCCGCTGATGCTGTTGCCCCAGCGGTCGGTGGTCGAGAGCCAGTTCCCGGTCGTCACGTCGAAGGCCGTAACGGTGCCGGAAAGGTCTGTGAGCCGATATTGCGACCCGACCTGCGTGATGGTGCCCCGCAGCTCGCCGGGGTTGATCGCAATCCAAAAGGTGTCGGGGGCGATGCGCAGGTACTCCGACTCGTAGCCCTCGGCCGTGATGTGGTAAAGGCGGTTGTTCGTGCCGTCCTCGGGCCTAAGGGTCTGGGCGTATGGATGCGTCCATCCGACTCCCACCGGCGAGCTGACGAGGCCGCGGAACATCGGGGTCGAGCTGTGGTACGTGAGCGCGAACGGCAGCGACAGCGGTTCCTGGCCGATCGTGAAGAGGTGCTGCGTCGCCGTTACGTCGCCCGAGCCGACATGGATCGGCAGACCTGGTGCCGCGCCGCAGGGGCAGCGGCGGTCCGGGCAGATGCCGGTGAAAGCGGCCAGCGCCGTGCTGGCCGAGAGCGTGCTGCCGCTGGCTACATACTGGATGTTGGCCTGATAGCTGTGAGTCCCGCCACAGAGGAGGTCGATGCCGGTGTCCCAGGTCCCGTGCTCGAAGTAGATGAAGGCGAACTCTATGGGCCCTCCCGAATCGCTGATGGAGAGGCGATCCCCATCTGCAAAGGGGTCGTTCGTGCAGGTGAAAAAGGGAGGCCAATCCCCTCCGTTGGTGCAGAAAAAGTTCGGCGCGTCGTAGTCGACGAGAAGGCGAGTCCCGACAACGCGAAGTGAGATCGTCGGGGCGGGGCTGTTGCTGGGAGGCTGGCCACCGCAGCAGTTGGGGATGGAATTTCCGAGGGCTGGCTCGCACGTGTTCAGCGGACTCTGAAGCGTGCGGCGGTACTGCCAGGTCCCGGTCCCTCCGGGGTCCTGCCAGAAAGACGGGCCGGCCGAGACCGGGAAGCACTGCTGGGGCTGGAGTCCGCAGCCCTCGAAGTCGGCGTGCTTGACGCACGTCTGCGCGTTCACGTGAGCCGGCCAGAGTAAAACGAGCGCCAGTCCAAAAGCCGTGATGAATCGCCGTGAGGTCACTGAAACCGATCCGCTCGACTTCGTCACGTGAGCCTCCGATTGGGGTCTCGTCGTCAACGTGCTCAGACCGTCCAGCAGATGCGTGTCGGTCCGCCCTTCAGGAACGTCTGGTTTTGGGGAGACTATCGCCGTTTGTTCCGGCGCGCATCACCCGATCGGATGATGTTGAAATTCTCAACTCCGGTCGAAAACACCGCTCCGGAACCGTCTATCGGAGTGAAGGTCTAGCACGTGCGCAACTGACTTCTGATTCCCTTAGTGGCCCGGGCCAGGAGAGACTGACCCCCCGGACGAGCATCCAAAACAGGCGAATTGACGCGACGACCTCTCGAGGAGCGGTTCGAAGTCGTCGAGGCGGGACGGCAACAAGCAAGAAGACCTCACGGCGCGCGTCCGAAGTAGATCTCGGCCGGCGTCGCTCCGTTGCGGCCCGTCCTGGTGCTCGGAGACCAGCGTCTCGCCTTTGCTCTTCCGCTCGGCGCGCTCCGCTGGCGGCGATGGCCACGAGCCTGGCAGGAGGCGAGAAAGGCGGCAAGCCATTTATCCCGCGACAGTTAGCAGGACCCGGTTCGCCCGCCGTCGTCCGGTCTCCAGAGCCCAGTAGTCCCGGACCACTGCGCTCTGAGCCATCCACTCGGGGATCCTTCAGGGAAAAGATCGATTACTCGAACCTAAACCGCCCGCGACGTTCGGCCACGTCAAGAGTTTCTTTGTGGGCCATCGCAGGCGTAGTTCTTTCTGTTCGGAATCGCAACCGCTCTTGCGGTCGCGCTTCTCAGCTAGCAGACGAACCGCGAGTTCGGCCTGGGGCATTTGCTTCATTTACCCTAGTGAAGCCGCGGAGCTAGCTTTTCATGGAAGGCGAGACGACTTTCTCGCCTCAGGGCGCGCATGCCTCTCCCGGCGCGCTGAAGGAGAAGGTCATGCCGCCTCTTCACCTCGACACCGGCAACACCGGGTTCATGATCCTCTGCTCGAGCCTCGTCATGCTGATGACGCCGGGATTGGCGTTCTTCTATGGCGGGCTCGTCGGCCGAAAGAATGTCCTCGGCATCATGATCCAGAGCTTCGTCTCGATGGGGTGGACGACGGTCATGTGGTGGCTCTGCGGGTTCTCGATGTGTTTCAGCGGAGACCTAAAGAGCGGGACCGACTACTTCGGGATCGTCGGGAACTTCGACTGGTTTTTCCTCCGGAACATTTCGCTGAATATGGCGAGCCCGAACGACACGATCCCGATGATCGTCTTCTGCGCCTACCAGATGATGTTTGCGATCATCACGCCGGCCCTTATCACCGGCGCGTTCACGAACCGGGTCACCTTCAAGGCGTACATGGCATTCCTGACCGGATGGCTCCTCTTCGTCTACTTCCCGTTCGTTCACATGGTGTGGGGAGGCGGGATCCTCGCGAAGTGGGGCGTTCTCGACTTCGCCGGCGGCATCGTCGTCCACAACATCGCCGGCGTCGCGGCCCTCGCCTCGGTCCTCTACGTCGGCAGGCGGAAAGTCAGGGATCGCGGGCCCCACAGCATCCCGCTCGTGGCGCTCGGCACCGGCCTTCTCTGGTTCGGCTGGTACGGCTTCAACGCCGGCAGTGAGTTCCGCGTCGACTCGGTCACGGCGGTGGCGTTCCTCAACACGGACGTCGCCGCGTCGTTCGCGGCCGTCGCGTGGCTCGCCATGGACTGGATCACTTCGAAGAAGCCCAAGTTCCTCGGGCTCCTGACGGGTGCCGTGGCCGGCCTGGCCACGATCACTCCGGCCGCGGGCTACGTCTCACCGACCGTCGCCTGCCTCATCGGGGTCGTCGCCGGGATCGTCTGCTTCTACGCGGTCGCGCTGAAGAACAAGCTCGGCTGGGACGACGCACTCGACGTCTGGGGCGTTCACGGCGTCGGCGGTTTCCTCGGGATCGTCCTTCTCGGCGTCTTCGCGACGACAAGCTTCAACCCGAACGGCGTGAACGGCCTCCTCAACGGTAATCCGCACTTCTTCTTCGTCCAGCTCGGCGCGGTCACCTTCTCGTCACTCTGGGCGTTCGTCTTCACGCTCGGGATGCTCTGGGCGATCAACAAGTTCACCCCCGTTCACGTCGAGGATGAGACCGAGAAGGCGGGGCTCGACGAAGGGATCCACGGCGAGCACGCCTACCTCGAGGAAGGCGCGGGCTGAGATGAAGCGCCGTAGGCGTACTCACGGTCGGCCTCGCCGCGTGGCCCTTTGAAAAAGGACGAAGCGGGTAACAGGAGCCGGCCAAGGGATCGTGGGCTCGGCTCCACGAGCCGCTTTCTCCGCGCAACATTGGGTTACGGGAGCGAATCGGGAAACGGGGAAGTAAGTAGCTTGATCCCATAGGAGCGGCTCGTGTGCTCCTACGCGCCCTTATGGCCACCCTTGGACTGCGGCTTCGGCGGCGCAGGCTTGTGTAGGGGCGCAATGGGAATTGCGGCGGGCGTTGGCGCGCACAGACCAGTGTCGTCGCGATCACTCGCGAGGCCTGTAGGTGATAAGGCTCTTACCTCCTGATGGTTAGCTCGAGCCGGTTCGCCCGCCGTCTCCCGATCTCCAGCACCCGGTAGTCACGGACTACCGCGCTCTGAGCCATCAGCCCGGGGATCCTTCAGGAAAAGGTGGGTTTCTCGAACCTAAATCGCCGTCCGGACAGAATGCCCGAGTACGGGCCGGGGTCAAAATACTCGGCCCTACCGAGAAAGAGACAGAATGGCGCCGGTTTCACGCGCCACAGCCCCCCGGCAATTCCCATTGCGCCCCTACACGACGGAGCAATTCATAGGTCCCTTCATGCGGAAATGGTCTCCGCATCATCAGTGTGTTAGGCGCGGAACTCAGCCGGGCGAGTGCGGCGATCTGCCCTTCGCAGCCTGTTCCCACCGTTCGACGTCGACCCCCTTGATTAGAAACCATCCGGCGAGCGACACGATCGCGATGAACGTGGGCAGAAGCAGGACATCGGAGGCCATGGACGGCAGCAAAACCAGCGTGACACTCTTCGCGATGAAACCAAGACCTGCTGTCATCAGGATGACGCCGAGGAAGCAGGGCAGGTAGCGCGATCGAAAGATGAGATAACCACGGAGAACGCTCGCGATCCCGTAGAACACCATGAAGATTCCGCCGGCGGAACCGAAGAGCTTCAGCGTTAGCATCGCCATCTCCCTAATCTGATCGGGCGAAAACGACTTGAGTAGAGAACTACTCCGCAGAATGATCCCCGCCGAGAAATAGGAAAGTTCGGCGACCGCGTAGAGCGCAGTCGAGATCAGTCCAAAGAACGCAGAAAGCAGGGCGAGATTCCGATCGGCCGGCTTAAGTAAAACATAAAAAGCGAGGATCAGTGTGACGTCGCAGACCGCTTCAACGAGATAGCTCGCGAATCCAAGGCGAAACAGAAAGTCCCCGCTGGTGATGTTTCTAGCCGTTGCGGTAGCGTCCCCCGCGACGACCAGCCGGGAAGGCACGTAGAGCTCACCGAAGATTCCGGCAGCCATGGTCACCAGAAGAAGAAACCCGGCCAGCCGCGCATAGTTCTGAACGTTCGTTTTCATACGGCTCCCTCGCGAGACTCAACGGGCCGCAGCGACTGCTCGGACTCCCGGAATCCCTTCACGAGAAGCCAGACGGCGAGTGCGATCACGCAAAGTCCCGCAGGAGCAATCAGCGGATAGAGAAATTGATAACCGAGCAGCCCTCGTATCGCCGCGACATTGGACAGAATTGTCGCCATGATTCCGATTGCGGCCAGCCCACGCGGAACTAGCGCGGATCGAAAAAGAATGAGGAACAGCACGAAGACCTTCAAGTGACCCATCAGGAGATTCGTGAAGTGTGTCGATGCCCACGCCGAGCGCGCGATTTGGCTGAGCGCTTCGAGCACGTCATGCTGCGCGCCCGGCTTGTTGTACTGAATGCTCATCGACAACATCGAGCGGACCACATGCGACTCCGCCGCTTCGCCAGCCATTCCGATGACACTCAAAGCAAGAAAGACGAGCGCCATCCGCTCGCCGTGGCGGCGAAAGATTGGCAACCCCTCGATTGCGACCGCTAGTGTGATGCCGCCCAAAACCATCAGCAGCAATAAAGCGATTCGGATCTGGATCGCGCTAGCCGCAGCACCGGCGAGAAACTGGGGCGAGATGACGGCCCGCATCATTCCGATTTCTGTGAAGACCGGCACCGCCAGAATCGCCTGCACAAGGAGCAGCGCTCCAATGATTCGCCCCGCTCTCTTGTTTGAACTGACTCTCTCTTCACGATTCATGTGATCCCCTTGCGAAACGATGTCGGCTCGGACTGCTCTGGCTTCGCGCATGCTCGGTCGTCGACCGAGGCCCTCTCCTGGGTTTGCGACGGAGGGCGGTTTCCTGTGCCCGGGACGCGGCGCATTCCGACGAACGGCGAAGCAGGACAGGCGCCGCCGAGCGATTCCGCTGAACCGCGGCGCGCGGCTCACATCGGCCGGAAGAGATGCAGGTAGCTGCGGCTGACGGGCAGCACCTCCTTGCGCCCCTTCAAGTGGATCTCGGCGGTCTCGTTGTCGCGTCGCCGGACATGGCGGATCGCACGGAGGTTGACGACGATGGACCGATGGACCTGCGCGAACTGAGCCGGATCGACCTGGGCGGCAAAGTCCTTCAGCGGGATGCGAACGACTGCCTCGCCGGGTTGGCCGTCCTCGCCGTGGTAGGCGACGATCGCGTACTTCGCATCCGAGCGCACGTAATCGATGTCGTCGACGGAGATGAGGCGCAGGGTTTCCCCGGCTTGCGCGTGGATGAAGCGCAGCGACGCCGGAGCCGCGGCGCTCTGCAACTGCGCCAGCTGACCCGCGAGCTGCTGCAGCAGCACCTCGGTGTTCGCGGCCGGGCGGGCGCTCTCCAGGCGCTCCTTCAGCCGCGCCACAGTCTCCACGAGACGTGCCTCCTCCACCGGCTTCAGAAGGTAATCGAGCGCGCCCTGCGCGAACGCGTTTACCGCGTAGTGGTCGTAGGCCGTGACGAACACGAGATGCGCGCGTCGTCCGATATGGTTCGCCGCATCGATGCCCGATAGTCCGGGCATGTGGACGTCGAGGAAGCAGACGTCCGGTCGCAGCTCCTCGAAGAGGCGGATGACCTCGCGGCCATTCTTCGCCTGTGCCACCACGTCAAGCTCAGGCCAGACCCGCGCGAGCTGGTTGGTCAGAGCCTCGCGGAGCAGCGGCTCGTCGTCGGCGATCAGCGCGGTCGGACGCGGGAGCATCAGCTCCCCTCCGCGCGTGCCGGAAACCGCACCTCCGCACAGAAACCGTGGGGCGCCTGCGCCGTCACGTCGAGCTGCGCGTCGCCGCCGAACATGAGCTGGAGGCGCTCGCGCAGCGTCGAAAGGCCCGTCCCCAGTCCCTGTGCGTTCTGCCGCAGCCCCACGCCGGTGTCGCGGACGCGGATGGCGCACCGGTCGCCGCTCCGCCCCACGTCGATCTCGATGCGCCCCCCTTCTTCACTCGGGTCGATACCGTGCCGCACGGCATTCTCCACGAGCGTGAGCAGCGTCGTCGGCGGGCAGCGCAGTGCGAGCGCGGACTCCTCGACGTGCAACTCGAACTGCAGGCGATCGGGCATACGCATGTGCATCAGTTCGAGGTAGGCCTCGACGAGCTGCATCTCCCGGCGGATCGTCGAACCCGGTTCGTGCAAGAGAGGCACCGCCGCATGCAGGTACGCGACGAGACTCCGCATCACGGCGGAGGCCCGCGGGGATCTCGCGTCGACGAGAGCCTGCACGTTCGCCAGCGTGTTGAAGAGGAAATGCGGCGCCACCTGAGATTGCAGCAGGTGGAGGCGCGCGGCGAGCGCCTGGCGCTCGAACTCGCTCCTCTCCAGCGCGAAGGCGAGGGCCTGATCGTGGGCGAACGCTTCCTTCTGTCGCAGTAGCGCTCCGAGTGCCGTCCACGGCGCTAGCAGGATGCTGAGGAAGGTCAGCATCATGAAACCGTCCAGCCGGTCCTTGTCCCGCCAGAACGGCGGAGCGCCGGCGTTGGTTGAAAGGACGTAGATTACGACGGTGGTCAGCGGCATGGCCACACCGACGCCAACGACCTGCAGCACCCATCGGGCGAACCACTGCGGCAGTCGAGTCGGCCACACCTCGAAGAGCCCGAACACCGAGACGCCTATCAGTCCAAGCGTGACAGTCCGAAACAGCAGTGACGAGAGACCGGTGGTCCACTGAGAACGGAGCAGCAGGGCGATGGCAAGGGCGAGACCAAGTGCGACGGCGAGGCGTCGCCAACCCTTCGCGAAGGTGAGTTCAGGCCTCACTAAGGAAGGGCGAGATTCAGGCATCGCGACGAGCATAGGTCAACGGACGATCGCTGCGCGAACTCCGCGCGCGCCGAGCGGCGCGAGGATCTCGTAGGGACGGAGGCGCGTGCCGACGCTGATGGTCATGAAGCGGACGGATCTTATCCGCGGGGAAGGGCCGACAGCGAGACGGCGGCAGGTTCAAGTGCCGCGAAACTTCGCACGAGTCATCCCGCGACGGTTAGGACGAGTCGGTTCGCCCGCCGTCTCCCGATCTCCAGCACCCGGTAGTCCCGGACACCGCGCTCTGAGCCATCCACTCGGGGATCCTTCAGGAAAAGGGCCGATTACTCGAACCTAAACTGGCTCTCGCTCCCTGTAGGGCCGCAATTCCCGTTGCACGCCTTCAACGTCGGGCAATTCCTCTTGCAGCCCTACATACCCCCTGGTGTGTCTTGGCACACGCGGACACAGGCAGGAAAAGGCCGGGTGACACACGCCGCTGGCTTCGAGCAGGGTGCCGCCGTTGCGGGGCATGGGTTTAGCGGCCTGCTTGAGCGGAATCGGAATTGCTTATGTCTCGGGTCTGGAGGAAGTGATCCCATGGACCCCGCCTCGACAGTCGTTACGACCGCGACGTTTCTGGCCTCGGTTCCAGCGGCCGCCGCCGGTGTCCGCGCCTATCGTGCGTTCGGTGGCCTGCGCGAGATCTCATGTCCCGAGACCACGGAGGCCGCTCTCGTCAGGATTCACGTCGCACACGCGATCGCCAGCCGCCTCTCGGGCAACAACGAGCTGCGCTTGAAGTCCTGCTCGCGCTGGCCCGGCAAGAAGGGCTGCGACCAGGCGTGCCTCTCTCAGATCGTGGCCTCGCCCGGGGGGTGTCGCGTTCGCGCGCTGCCGACGAGGCTCCCCGCAGGACGGCGGGGAAGTGTCGGTCTGAGTCGAAGGACGGGCGGCAATTCCCATTGCGCCCCCACAGCAGTCACCAAATCGCCTCAGTGCAGGCCATCGACCGAATAGAGATCAGACAGAACGCGCGAGTAGGAGTAGAAGTACCAGGCGCGATCCGGAGCCACGTGAACGGCATAGAGGCCGCTGACGCTCGGCGGGTCGGAGGGCATCAGTTCCCTCCAAAATATCCTGCGTCCGGTTGACAAATCAAGCCGATCAATGTGCAGCGGAAGCCGTCCCATCCGAGCGACGTAGAGCTCGGAGTCGCCGGCGCTCCATCCGAGTGGTGTTTCCCAGGGCTCGATCCCCGGGATCGTGCGAACACCTTCGTCGGTGAGCGAATAGACTCGTGCGATGTGATCCGGCCCGATGGCGAAGAACCTTCGACCGTCAGATGCAAGCGGAAGCTCGCAGATGGGCAAGATCGTCCCCTCTGGGGTCACCGGCCGAAGTTCCTGGCCATCGATTCCCTCCACGTAGCATCGCGGCCCGTGCCCCGGTTCCACGCCCGTAAAGAGGATGCCTTTCCCATCCCGCAACAAGACAGCCATGTAGTAGTCCGCGATGCCGCGGTTGGGAACTCGGATCGGTTCTCCCGGTCCGGTAGGCCACAGAACGAGTTCGGGGGGCGTCGTCCGTCTCATTGACAGCGCCCACTTGCCGTCAGGCGACAGCGCCATGGCTTGGCCATCGCCGAGCCGAACGGCCGGGGAGCCATCGGTCTTCCTGAGATAGACGCTCCAATGGTGCGGATCTCCGCCCTCACCGAACTCGGTTGTGAGAATCGCGCTTCCGTCGGGAGACACGTCATCGACTTCCGAAACATCCAGCCAGGAGAAGTCGTGCTCCAGACTCTGGCCCGGGGCAACCCCAAACACCCCCACTCTCCAGGTGACCTTGTTGACGAGAGCCTGTCCCTCTTTCGACACATCGAAAAGCTGTATCCGATCGGGCATCTGGAGGAGCGGGCGCCGATGGCCGCTTAGGTCCACGGCCGAAAGCGAGTTGCCGCCGTGCCAGCCGAACTCGTACCAGACCTCGTTTCCTGAAGGGGCCCAGGCGATGTCGGCATAGTCCCCGAGCTCGTCGGCAACGAGTGTTGTCTTCTTTCCTCCCGCATCCACGATGGAGATCGATCCGTTCGTTCCAAAGCCCGGCGAGTGCTCGGCGATCGCGATCACCTTTCCGTCCGGAGAGACCCTCATCGAGAGAACATTGTTTTCGGTCTCATACAACCGCCGCCCGATGGGCATTTCGATCACGATGCGCGGCCCGGCGGCCCGCGCAACCGCGAGGGCGCTTCCGTCCGGTGCCCAGTCGGCGAGCACAGCATCCTCGAGAACCTCGTGAGGAGCTCGGCCGGTGAGCGGGACACGGGCCAAGGTGCCTCGGTAGCCGCCCAGGCCTCCAGGTAGCAACGCCGGGTGCGGATGGAGGAGCATCGCAAGCTCTCCCTGCGAGGAAAGAGCGAGCAGTGTGGCGCCCGGAAAGCCGAGGGAACGCGATTCTGGACTCTGGCCCTGTGTCAGGAAGAGATCAACCGGCTTTCCCTCCCAAACGGCGCTAAGAACGACGGTCCGCCCCCCGGTCGCGAATCTTGCGGAATACACGGCACCTCTCCGAAAGGTCAGCCTGTGAAACTGCGGCCCCTGTGAGGGTCTCGTCCTCCACAGGAAGTGGCCTGCAAGGATCCCGACCGACAATGAGGCGAGCGCGACCATGAGCGGCATCGAAATCTCGCGGGTGCGCTTGAGGAGCGGTGCGGCCGGCACCGAGACGTGCCAGAGCGCCTCGAGGTCGAACGCCACGTCCCGCGCTGACTGGAAGCGGCTGGAAGGCTCCTTCTCCAGACAGTGCCGCATGATGCGGTCGAGGCCGGAAGGAATGCTCCTGCCCGTCTCAGCGAGATCGGGGGGCTCCTCTTTCAGGATCGCGGTCATCGTCTCGGGGGCGCTCTCCTTCTGGAAGGGGCGCTTGCCCGAGAGCATCTCGTACAGGACGACGCCGAGCGAGAAGAGGTCGGTCCTCGTATCGAGCGGCTTGCCCAAGACTTGTTCGGGCGACATGTAGCCGACCGTGCCGAGGACGACGCCGACATCGGTCGCAGGCGCTGCGGTGGGGGCTTCCGTGAGAGAGGTCGAAGGGTCGGGCGGCTGCGTCAGCTTGGCAACGCCGAAGTCCAGGATCTTGATCCGTCCGTCCTTCGTGACGAAGAGGTTCTCGGGCTTCAGGTCGCGATGGACGATTCCCTTCTCGTGGGCCGCCGCCAGGCCGTGGGCGACCTGTACGGCATATTGGACGGCTTTTCTGGGTGGCAATGGAGAGCCCAGCTTCTCCCTGAGCGACTCGCCTTCCAGAAGCTCCGAGACGATGTAGGGGCTTCCGTCGTGAGAGCCGATGTCATGGACGACGAGGATGTTGGGGTGGTCGATCTGGGAGGCAGCACGGGCCTCCTGCTCGAAGCGGGACACGCGCTCCGGCTCAGGCGCGAGGCGTGGATGGATGACCTTGACCGCTACGTCACGACCCAGCCGTGTGTCCCGCGCCCGCCAGACCTCGCCCATGCCGCCGGCGCCGAGAAGCGACAGGATTTCGTAAGGGCCGAGACGAGTACCGGGAGCGAGTGCCACTGGTGAGGCTCTTTGTCTTCTCTCGCAGGAGTATCTCAGCATTCCGAGGCACCGCCCGCAGCGCACGTTCGCTTAGAGGCTCAACCCTCCCATGGCTTCGAGGGAGACGCAGAAGGCTCTCAGCCCGCGACGGTTAACACGAGACGGTTCGCGCGGCGCCGTCCGATCTCCAGGACCCGGTAGTCTCGGACCACCGCGCTCTGAGACATCAGCCCGGGGAGCCAGGTTGATGTCTCAGAGCGTCGGGGAGAATGCATTCCCGGCGCTCGGAGTTTTTCCAGGACCTGTAGGGGCGCAATGGGAATTGCGGTGGGCGCTGTCGCGCACAGACCAGTATCTCCGGCACTACGGTGCCTCCGTGCGCGCACACGTCGACGGACGTGTCTCCCCGGGTGACGCCCTTCAGGCAGCTTTTCGAACGAGCACAGGCAGCAGCCGTTCCGCATCGAGGTACTCGACGCGAAATGGCAGATCCACCGGGCCCCTGCCCGGCCTGCCACGGGGAGGCGGGATCGCGGACAGGTGCGACGGCGTCCGACCGAAGTAGATCTCTGCCGGCGTCGCACCGGCGAGCGCCTGATGCGGGCGGAAGTGCGCGTAGTGAACGAGGCGCAGCTCGATCTTCTCCACCAGATCCTCCGCGACCAACGGCCGCAGCAGGCGCAGGCCGAGCGTGTCCTTCAGCGTCCTCCACAGGCGTTCGATCAGTGCGATTGAGCCCTTCTTTCCGACGGCCCCGAACCTCTGCTTCACTTCGAGCCTAAGGAGCTTCCGGCGAAAGATCTGGCCTTTGAAGCAGCGCGCCTGATCCGAGACGAAGTGCGACGGCCGTCCATGCTCCTCGCGGCCTTCGAGACGAACCGGCCCCAAGAATCAAATCTCCTATACTTCACAAGGGGTTACCAG
>Ga0209385_1000567_pt1 | contig 15157 bp, 14 predicted proteins | sample NGEPerB_FD_184506 | JGI IMG/M metagenome (GOLD analysis project Ga0209385, IMG submission 184506) | Arctic peat soil microbial communities from the Barrow Environmental Observatory site, Barrow, Alaska, USA - NGEE PermafrostAB12-B... | ecosystem: Environmental > Terrestrial > Soil > Wetlands >... | reverse complement strand
GATACCTATCTCGATGGAATCGAGGCCAGGTCGCTGAGCGACATCCGGGCCATGCGCACCGAGTGCCAGCAGGCCGAGGTGGCACTCTCCTACCTCCGTCGGCTGATCCAGGGACGGCTCGACATCGTCCACGCCTATCTCGACCGTCCGGGGAACGGTTCCTCTTCGGACCTGGCGTCCCTGGTGAACGACCTGCCGGGCATCCTCTCCTCGGGCCCCGGTCGCCCGCCAGGCCCCGGCAGGCTGCCCATGCTGCTCGCCCCCGACACCGAGGAGTCGGATCTCACCGCTGAGCTCGATGCCGTGCTCGACGCCGACCAGATAGGCCGGCTGGCCGATCTGGACGTCGGGGCGCTGGGCGACCGGGCCACCCGGCTCGAGAACCTCGAGCACCGGGTGTCCGCCGATCGACGGGCGCTGCACGAGCGGATCGACCGGCTCCAGGCCGAACTGGTCGATCGGCACAAGACAGGGCGCGCCTCGGTAGACGGCCTGCTGTCATGAAGGACCCGGCACGTCAGGATGGCACCCAGTTCGTGAAGGAGCTCCCCGAACGATTCAACGAACTGGGTTCGTTCATTCGGGAGCAACGGAGTTCGGCCAGGCTTTCCCTGCGTCGGCTGTCGGAGCTGGCCGGGATCTCCAACCCCTATCTCAGCCAGATCGAACGGGGTCTCCGCCGGCCGTCGGCCGAGATCCTGCAGCAGATCGCCAAGGCGCTCCGCATCTCCGCGGAGACGCTCTACGTCCAGGCCGGCATTCTCGAGAAGCCCACCGGGGACACCGACCTCTCCCGCCATATCTTCGCCGACCACCACCTGACCGAAGAGCAGCGCCAGGCGATGTTGCGGATCTACCTCTCCTTCCGCCACGAGAACAACAACCAGGACGATCACGACCTGGTGTCGACGCAGGCGGAAACGGGCCCCGCCGGACCCGACGGTCCGGCTGGTGCCGAGGGCACCCGGGGCGCCGGACGGTCGGCGCGTGCCGCGGCCGTCGACGACCATGCCTTGGCCCGCAACGGAAGCGCCCCCCCCGGTGGCGAGTCCGCCTCCGCCGCAGGCTGAACGCCACCTCCCGGTAGGATCGTCGACGCATGAGGCGGCTGGCTGTACTTTCACTTCACACCTCGCCCCTGGCCCAACCAGGCACTGGAGACGGTGGCGGCATGAACGTCTACGTGCGCGAGCTCTCCTCCGCGCTCGCCCGCGCCGGTGTGGAGTGCGACGTGTTCACCCGTGCGTGGTCCGACGACCTCCCCGGCACCGTGAGCATCGAGCCCGGATTCCGGGTGCACCACGTGTCGGCCGGCCCGCCCGCGCCGATCGCCAAGGAGTCACTGCCCGAAGTCGTTGATGAGTTCGCCGACGGGGTGCTCAAGCGGATGAGCGGCTCGGGAGCCTTCGGGACCGCCGAGGACCTCCCCTTCGACGCCGTCCACGCCAACTACTGGCTGAGCGGTGTGGCCGGTCACCTGATCAAGCACCAGTTGAACCTCCCGCTCGTCTCGACGTTCCACACCCTCGACCGGGTCAAGGCCGAGGCCAGCCCCGAGGAAGTGGAGGCCGACTCCTCCCATCGTCGGGCCGAAGCCGAGGCGGCCGTCATCCGCTGCTCCGACATGGTGCTGGCCTCGTGCTCGGTCGAGGCCACCCAGATCACCGACCTCTACCACGCCGATCCGTCCCGGATCCGCATCGTGGCCCCCGGAGTCGAGCACGCCTTCTTCGGACCGGGCGACCGGAAGCAGGCTCGCCGGGCGTTGGACCTGCCCAGCCGGGGCCCCCTGCTCCTCTTCGTCGGCCGCATCCAGCCGTTGAAAGGGCTGGCGGTGGCCGTCCGGACGCTGGACGCACTCATCGAAGACCATCCCGATGCCCATCTGGTCGTGGTCGGGGGTCCCAGTGGTCCTCAGGGTGACTCCGAGGTTGCCCGCGTCCACTCGCTGGTCGATTCCCTCGGCCTCGGGGAGGATGTGTTCTTCGTGCCACCCCGCCTCCACGAGCTCCTCTCCACTTACTACCGGGCCGCCGATGTCTGCCTGGTACCCAGCCGGTCCGAGTCCTTCGGGCTGGTCGCCCTCGAGGCGGCGGCCTGCGGCACCCCGGTGGTGGCCTCGGACGTGGGGGGCCTCCGCAGCCTCATCGACCACGGTCGCACCGGCTATCTCGTCGAGGACCCCTCGCCGGAGGCCTTCGCCGGCTGGGTGCGCCAGATCCTCGCCGAGCCGCTGTTGGCCGAGCGCTTGAGCACCGGGTCCGTTCTGCGAGCACGTCGGTACACCTGGGCCAGAGCCGCCCACCTGCTCCGTGAGATCTACGACGAGCTGACGGTGGGTCGGCTCGTCGAGTGCTCGTGAGCGACCAGTGGGGCGGCATCCTCGGCCCCGAGGAGCGTGAGGCGGTCTGCACCCTCATCGACGCGTGGGCCGCCCGTGAGCTGGCGGCCGGGAGCGCGCTGGTGGCGGTCGACCGCCAGCAGGGGGGCGACCCGGTGACGGGAGCTCCCCGTTGGTACCTCCGCCTGTGTGGGGAGGAAAAGGAGTTCGTCACGGTCTGGCTGACCCTGCGCCAGCGGACCCTCCGCCACGAGACGCAGTTCATGCCCGCTCCCGAGACGAACATCGAGGCGACGTGGGAGTACCTGTTGAAGAGGAACGCCGACCTGATCGGGATGTCCTTCGCCCTGGGCGACGAGGACGCCGTCTACCTGGTCGGACGAGTGCCGGTGGCCCGGGTCGACGACGAGGAGCTGGACCGGATCGTGGGAGCGTCGCTGGCCTACACCGACGAGTGCTTCCCGACGGCGATGTCCATCGGGTACGAGGGGCGGTACCGGCGTCGTCCGCCCTCGGAGCAGTTGCCCACTGCCTGAGCGCTGGCCTGCTCGGTGGGCCTGGCGGCCGGCTGGCAACCGGCGACCGCATCCGGACCCTCTCGGGCCCACTGGTAGCGTTCCGACATGGCACTGAAGCTCTTGTTGGTCGGGGGCGGAAGGATGGGCTCCGCCCTCCTGACCGGCCTCCTCGCCGGCGGCTGGGCCCCGGTGGAGGACCTGGCGGTGAGCGAGCCGGACCAGGCTCAGCGCCGGCGGCTGGCCGACGCCCACCCCGGGCTCACGGTCGTCGACGGGCCGATCGGCGTCCCTGATGCCGTGCTGGCCGTCAAGCCGGAACTGGCCGAAGCGGTCCTACGCACGCTGGCCGCGGCGGGGGTGAGGCGGGTGCTGTCCATCGTGGCCGGGGTGTCCGCCGCCCGCCTCGAGGCTGCTCTCGACCCGGGCAGCGTTGTCGTGCGCTCCATGCCCAACACGCCATCGCTGATCGGTGCCGGCGTGGCCGGGCTGTCCGGGGGCAGTATGGCGACGGCCGGCGACCTCGATTGGGCGGAGGGGATCCTCGGGGCGGTCGGCACCGTGGTGCGGCTGCCCGAGCGCCAACTCGATGCCGTGACCGGCATCTCCGGGTCGGGACCGGCCTACGTGTTTCTGGTGGCCGAGGCGATGATCGAGGCGGGGGTCACCGCGGGGCTCACCCGCGAGGTGAGCCGTCAACTGGTGGTGGGCACCATCCTCGGCTCCGCCCGGATGATGGCCGAGACGGACGAGGAGCCGGCGGACCTGCGGGCCGCAGTGACCTCGCCCGGGGGGACCACAGCGGCGGCGGTGCGCACGCTGGAGTTCAAGGCGGTGCGTTCGGCCTTCATCGAGGCTGTGGCGGCAGCCACGGAACGCTCCCGGCAGATGGGCCGATGACCGCCACAGCAGTCGGCGCGACCGGGTCCGATGGCGCCGGGCGCCGGGCGCCGCGGGCAGTGCTCACCGTGGCCGCCGCGGGGGTGTCGGCCGCCGTCCTGTTGACAGGCTGCGGCGGCTCGTCATCGACGTCCACCACGACCTCCCGGCCGGTGACGACAACAACCACCTCGACCACGCTGTCGCCGGCGCAGGCGGCCGAACTCCAGCCGCTGCTGCTGACCGCGGCCGACTTCCCCGCCGGCTGGGCGCTCGACTCGGCTTCGGGTGCGGGGAGCACCCAGGGCGCCCCGGGATGCGTGGCCGACCTCGCCATCATCAAGGGGTCGGCGACCCGGGCCACCGCAGTGTTCCTCGGCCCGAAGACCGACCCCGCCGACGCGATCCAGACGGTGGCGTCGTTCTCACCGGGGCTGGCTTTGCAGTCGGCCAAGATGCTCCGCTCCGTCTTCCAGTCGTGCCAAGGCACGCTCAGTCAGGGCAAGCAGTCGGCCAAGGTGGTCGTGACCCCCCTCCACACCGCAGCGACGGGGGATGCGGGCTTTGCCTCCCAGATGACGCTGAGCGCCGGCGGGCAGCAGGCGTACTTCAACGCCTACTACGCGGTGAAGGGCGACCTCGCCACCTTCCTCGGGTGGTACTCACCGTCGAGTTCGACCACCACGTTCGAGCAGATGGCCACCAAGGCGTTGGCCAGGCTCTGATCGGATCGAGCGGCATGCGCCATGCGCCATGGTGGGACGGGCCCTGTGTCGGGGTGCCGGTGCCGTCCCCTGGTGGGCTGGTCGCGGGGGCCTGAGGTGGACGGTTCCCCGCCACCGGCCGTCTACTTCCTGTCCGACTACGGCAGCACCGACGAGTTCGTCGGTGTGGTCCATGCCGTGCTGCACCGCCTGGCCCCGACGGTGCCGGTGATCGACCTCTCCCACCAGGTCCCGCCCTTCGACGTGGGCTCCGGCGCGTCCATGCTGGTCCGCAGTGCCCCCTACCTCGGGGCGGGAGTGGTGCTCGCCGTGGTGGACCCCGGGGTGGGCACCGATCGCCGGGCAGTGGCCATCGGCACCACCACCGGTCCTTTGGGCGGCCAGGGTGTGCCGGCGGGCCTGGGGGCGTCCGATCGACCGCACTGGCTGGTGGGGCCGGACAACGGGCTGCTGATCCCGATTGCAGCGGCCCTGGGGGGCGTCGACACGGTCGTCGCCCTCCTCCCGCCGAGCAGGTGGCGTGGGGCCACCGGGCCCGAACCGGGCCCTGCCGACCACGCGGGCCCCAGCTTCGACGGACGGGATCTCTTCGCACCGGCTGTCGGCCATCTGGTCCAGGGCGGCGATCCTGCCGCCATCGGGACCGTCGTCGACCCCGACTCCCTGGTGGCGGGGGCCGCCCCCGTGACCGGCGATGAGCACGGTGTCGAGGCAGGGGCATCGAGATCGGACGTGCACACCTCGGTGGCGTGGATCGACCGATTCGGCAACGTGCAGCTGCGACTCCGCCCTCAGGTGCTGGACGACGGAGGCCTGCTCGTCGGCGACCGTGCCTGGGTGTCGGTCGCGGACGGGCCGGGTCCGGCCGGGTCCGGCCGGGCAGGGGGCACGGGCGGCGGGTCGGCCCCGATGGTGACGGTACGGCGGGTCAGCTCGTTCGGGGCGCTCGGCACGGGGGAGATGGGCCTGATGGCCGATGCGAACGGGCGGATGGCCCTGGTCCGCAACCAGTCGTCGGCCGCCCACCGTCTGGCGCTCTCCGGACCAGGTCACCGGGTGAGGATCTGGTGGCATCGGACGGAGGGTCCCCGGCGGTAGTCCCCGAGTGCGCCGGTTTTCCGCCGGGCACGGCGGGGTCCTACGATCGGTCCAGTGACGTCCGGCCCCATTCCACCGCCAAACGGAGAGCAGCCCGGTGCCACTGGGCCGGGTCGCCGCCGGATCCCGGAGGCGACCGTGGCCCGCCTGCCGGTCTACCAGCGCATCCTTGAGGAGCTGCTGCGGTCGGGGATCACGACGGTCTCGTCGGAGCTGCTCGCCTCGGCGGCACAGGTCAACGCGGCCAAGGTGCGCAAGGACCTGTCCCTCCTGGGGTCGTTCGGGACCAGGGGGGCCGGCTACGACGCCGCCTTCCTCATCGAGCAGATCGATCGCGGGCTCGGGCTCGACCGGATCTGGCCGGTGGTGATCGCGGGGATCGGCCACCTGGGGAGGGCCTTGGCCCACTCGCAAGGGTTCGCCGCCCGCAACTTCAGAGTGGCGGCGCTGCTCGACAGCAATCCGGCCATCATCGGGGAGCAGGTGGACGGCGTCGTCGTGCGCCACCCCGACGACCTGTCGCAGATCGCCGGGGAGGAGCCTCTGTCCATCGGCGTGATCACCACGCCGGCCTCCGTGGCGCAGCGGGTAGCCGACCAGATGGTCGGTGCCGGGGTCCGATCCATCCTGAACTTCGCCCCTCAGATGCTGCAGGTCCCGCCCGAGGTCCTCCTCCGTTACGTCGATCTGAGCATCGAACTGCAGGTGATGAGCTTCTACCTGTCGCACCTGACCGGCGAGGGAGGGGAGGGCCGGATGCCGGTGATCCGGTCGATCGGGCTGAGCCCGAGCCCCTCGGAGTGAGGCTGCCCATCGCACCGGGCCGGCCGGGTCGCACGTGGGTCGACTGGCGGACGGGGTCGGGGGCCGCGAAGCTGGGGCGCTGACGGTGCTCCGCGGGTCGCCTGCCGATCACGCCCTACTCTTTGGGGATGGACGTGCGCTCGCAGGACCGTCCGCCGACAGAACCAGCAGAGACCGTGAGCCAGTGAACAACGACGAGATGCAAGGACGAGCCGAGGCGGTGCACGAGTGTCGGTGATCGTCGTCGGCCTCGAGCAGCGCCACGCCCCCCTCGATCTGCTCGAGCGGGTGACGGTGACCGACAGCGCGCTGCCGAAGGCCCTCGGCCGGCTGCGGGACCAGTCCAACCTGTCCGAGGTGGTCATCCTCTCCACTTGCCTGCGCACCGAGGTCTACGCCGTGGTCGAGCGGTTCCACGACGGTGTCGCCGAGCTCCAGGAGTTCCTGGCCACGGTCAGCGGCACCCCGGTCGACTCGCTGGCCGAGCATCTCACCATTCGCTTCGACGACGACGTGACCGAACATCTCTTCACGGTGGCCGCCGGCCTGGACTCGGCCGTGCTGGGTGAGTCGGAGGTCTTGGGCCAGGTCCGCCGAGCGTGGGAGAAGGCCCAGCTCGAGCGGGTCTCGGGACCGATACTCGGTGCGCTCTTCCGTCACGCGGTCGAAACCGGCAAGCGGGTCCGGTCGGAGACGGCCATCGCCCGTGGCATCACCTCCCTTTCCCACGGAGCGGTCGCCCTGGGCGCAGATCGGCGGGAGAACGGCCTGGCCGGTGCCCGGATCCTGGTGGTCGGCGCGGGCGAGATGGGGGAGGGGGTGGCCCAGGCACTGGACGGTCACCGTCCCGCCAGCGTGGTGATCGCCAACCGCACCCCTGGTCGATCTGATGCGGTGGTCGCCGGCCTGGCCGACTCGACGGCCGACGAGGTGCGCACCGAGTCGCTCGAAGGCCTCGCCGGCCTGCTGGCCGCCGCCGACGTGGTCTTCACCACAGTGGGGACGAACCACCCGATCATCGATCGCCCCATGTTGGGGCGTGCAGTGGCCGAACGGGACTCGGGCACCCCCCTGCTGGTGGTCGACCTGGGTGTGCCCCGCAATGTGGAGCCGTCGGCTGCGGAACTCGACGGTGTGATCCTGTTGGACATGGACGTGCTGCGCGCCGCGGTGGCCGATGCCCTGTCCGGTCGACAGGAGGAGGTGGCAGGGGCCGCCGGTATCGTCGGCGACGAGGTCGAGCGGTACCGGGTCGCGTCACGGGCGCGGGATGCGGCACCGCTCGTCTCCGCGATCAGGGCAAGGACCGAGGAGGCCCGCCGGGCAGAGCTGGAGCGGCAACGGGCGAAGCGGACGGGCCTGTCCGACGATCAGTGGGACGAGGTCGACGCGGTGACCCGGGCCATGGTGGCGAAGCTGCTGCACCAGCCGACGGTCGCCCTCAAGGGTGCCGCCGGTACACCGCGGGGCGAGCGTCTGATCGAAGCGCTCCGGACGCTGTTCGACCTCTAGTCCGTGACCGGGCTCCTGCATCGTGTCTGATCGGGCAGCACTGCGCCTGGCCACCCGGGGTTCACCCCTGGCGCTGTGGCAGGCCCACCGCGTGGCCGGTCTGCTCGAACGGGCCGGCGTCGCCTCGTCGCTGGTGGTGGTCGAGACCGAAGGCGACCGTCGGGTCGATGTCCCCCTCCAGCATCTGGGAGGCCAAGGCGTCTTTGTAAGGGAGGTGCAGGCGGCGGTGGTCCGGGGGGATGTCGATGCAGCCGTGCATTCGGCCAAGGACCTCCCAGCGTCGGAGGAGTTGGGCGTGCCCGGGTTGGTGCTGGCATGTTTCCCCGAGCGGGCCGATGCCCGCGACGTGCTGGTGGGCGGGGGGGTCCGGACCCTCCCCACCGGGTCCACAGTCGCCACCGGGTCCGCCCGGCGACGCGTGCAGTTGGCCAATCTCCGCCCCGACCTGACCTTCGCCGACCTGCGCGGCAACCTCGCCACCCGGCTGGCCGTGGTGGGCGAAGGGGGCGTGGCCGCCGTGGTGGTGGCACGGGCCGCCCTCGACCGGCTGGGCTGGGACCCTCCCGAGGGGATGGACCTCGAGGTCCTGGATCCGGCGACCATGCTCCCCCAGGTGGGACAGGGTGCGATCGCCGTGGAGTGCCGGGTCGACGACAGGGCGACCCGGGCCGCGCTCGGCGCCATCGACGATCCGGTGGTCCACCGGCTGGTCGACGCCGAGCGGGCCTTCCTGTCCGAGCTGGGTGGAGGGTGCACCTTGCCGGTGGGAGCCCATGCGGAGCTGGTGCGGGAGTCGGCCGCCAGCCCGGGGGGCGACGGGCCCCCCATCCGCCTGGCCGGGATGCTGGCCGGGTCCGACGGCCAGGTCGTGCTGCGCCACGAGCAGACCGGCGACCGGGGCGACGCGCTCGGCCGCGCCGTGGCGCGCTTCCTCCTCGACGACGCTGGCGGAGGCGACCTCGCCGAGTGGGCGTCGTCGCCCGACGACGGGGACCCGGAGCGCCCGCCACGGGGTCGGCAATGACCGTGTCGCTGGTCGGTGCCGGTCCCGGGCACCCGGGTCTCTTCACCCTCCGGGGAGCGGAACTGCTGGGCCGGGCCGATGTGGTCGTCTACGACCGGTTGATCGCCCACGAGCTGCTCGAGCTGGCGCCGCCCGGGGCGGAATTGATCGACGTGGGCAAGAACCCCGGCGAGTCGAGCCGGCAGTCCGACATCAATGCCCTGCTGGTCGAGCACGGTCGGGCCGGGCGGGAGGTGGTCCGCCTGAAGGGCGGCGATCCCTTCGTGTTCGGACGGGGCGGTGAAGAGGCCGAGGCGCTGCGAAAGGCGGGCGTCGCCTACGAGGTGGTCCCGGGGGTCACCTCCGCGTTCGCCGCCCCGGCGGCGGCCGGCATCCCTGTGACCCATCGCACGCTGTCCACGTCGGTGACCGTGGTGACCGGCCATGTCGGCGACGCCTCCGGGGCCGACAGGGTCGATTGGCAGGCCCTCGGCAACGCCGGGGGGACCCTGGTCATCCTGATGGGGGTGTCCGAGCGGGCAGATATCGCCGCTCGGCTGATCGAAAGCGGGCGCCTCCCCGACACGCCGGCGGCGGTAGTGCACTGGGGGACGGCCACGGGCCAAGAGGTGGTCCGTACGACCCTGGACGGCCTCGCTTCGGTGGCCCTGCCGGCCCCGTCGGTGATCGTAGTCGGACCGGTGGCCGCCTTGGAACTCGGCTCGACGGCCGAGGGCCCGGACCATTGTTGACCGCACTCCCGTTGGCCGGCCGGAGCGTGGTGGTCACCCGTACCCGTGCCCAGGCGTCTGGCCTGGTCGATCGCCTGGTGTCCCTCGGGGCCGAGGTGGTGCAGCTCCCGGCCATCGCCATCGCCGAGGCCCCGGACGGTGGTGCTGCCCTGGCCGAGGCGGCCGACCGCCTCGTCGCCGGTCGGTACCGGTGGACGGTCGTCACCTCCTCCAATGCGGTGACCCGGCTGTTGGCGGCGCTCGGTGGCCGCGGAGTCCCCTCGTCCGTGCGCTGGGCTGCGGTGGGGGTGGGGACGGCAGGGGCACTCATGGAAGGCGGCATCGTCCCCGACCTGGTGCCGGAGGTCTCTGTGGCCGAGGCTCTGGCCGACGCTTTCCCCGGGGCCGACCCCGGCGGACCGGGGCGGCCGAAGGGGTGGCCCGGCTCCGCGGCAGTCCTCTTCCCCCGGGCGGAGGCGGTGCGTGGCGGGCTGGTCCCAGGGCTCAGGGCCAAGGGGTGGTCGGTCGACGAGGTGGTGGCGTACCGCACGGGGACCGGCGACCCCGACCCCGCTGCGATCGATGCAGCCGGCCGGGCCGACGCCGTGGCCTTCACCTCGTCGTCGACGGTCGAACGCTCTATCGGGCTCCTGGGCCGCGGCGGCGTCCCCCCGGTGATCGCCACCATCGGTCCGATCACGTCGGCCTCGGTCCGGGAGGCCGGCCTCGAGGTGGCGGCAGAGGCGCAGGTGCACTCCATCGACGGACTGGTGGAGGCGGTGCTGGCCGCCCTCGGCGGTGCGGGCCACCCAGTGCCCCCTCACCGGGGGCAGTACGAACAGCAGTAGGAGAGCCGGCGGCGGCGCCAGTGGTGACACGGGATGCCCGGTGACCACCGGGTTGCACCCGCTCGGCGGGGGTGGCCTGCGCCGTCCTGCCGTAGGCTGGTACTCCGTGCCACACCGAGTCCCCACCAGCGGCGGGCCCCGAGGGTTGGGAGCCGGATATCCGGCGGCGCGCCCGCGTCGACTGCGCCGGACCCCGGCCCTGAGAAGGCTGGTTGCCGAGACCAGGCTCTCCGTCGACGACCTGGTGGCCCCCCTGTTCGTCGCCGACGGCGTCGACGATCCACGCCCGGTGCCGTCGATGCCGGGGGTGGTCCAGCACACGGTGGAGTCGCTGGTCGTCGAGTCGAAGCGGCTGGGTTCCCTCGGTATCCCGGGCATCATCCTGTTCGGCCTGCCGCGGCCGGAGGACAAGGACGCAACCGGGTCCGCCGCGCTGCGCCCCGACGGAATCACCCAGCGCGCCCTTGCTGCGGTGCGCGATGCGGTGGGGGACAGCGTGGTGGTGATGGCCGACTGCTGTCTCGACGAGTTCACCGACCACGGACACTGCGGCGTGGTCGACCAGGCCACGGGCGAGGTCGACAACGACGCCACCGTGGACCTCTACGCCCGGTTGGCGCTCACCCTGGCGGATGCCGGTGCACAGGTCATCGCCCCCAGCGGGATGATGGACGGCCAGGTGGCCGCCATCCGCGGTGCGCTGGACGCAGGCGGGAACGGGCAGACGGCGATCCTGGCCTATGCAGCCAAGTACGCGTCCGCCCTCTACGGCCCGTTCCGGGATGCTGCCGAGGTCACCATCGCGGAGGGGGGCGATCGGAAGGGCTACCAGCAGGACTTCCGCAACCGCCGTGAGGCACTGGTGGAGGTGGCGCTGGACGTGGCCGAGGGGGCGGACATGGTCATGGTGAAGCCGGCACTGGCCTACCTCGACGTGATCGCCGACGTCCGTGCCGCCGTGGAGGTGCCGGTCGCCGCCTATCACGTGAGCGGGGAGTACTCCATGGTGAAGGCCGCCGCCGCAAACGGGTGGATCGACGGGCCCGGCGTGGCCCTCGAGCAGTTGACCGCGGTGAAGCGGGCCGGTGCCGACTTCATCCTCACCTACTTCGCCGGCGAGGTGGCCGAGGTGCTCGGTGGCTGACCGCACCCGGTCGGCAGAGCTCTTCGAGCGGGCCTGCCAGGTCATCCCCGGTGGAGTGAACTCACCGGTCCGATCGTTCCGCTCGGTCGGCGGCCACCCCTACTTCGTGGCACGCGGGAAGGGCGCCTACGTGTGGGACGCCGACGGCAACCGCCTGCTCGATTTCGTCCAGTCCTACGGGGCATCGATCCTCGGTCATGCCCATCCGGCCGTGGTGCGGGCGGTCGGCGACGCAGCCGCGCGTGGGACCACCTTCGGGGCGCCGACCGAGGGCGAGGTGCTACTGGCCGAGGCCATCTGCGCCCGGGTGGAGGGCTGCCACCAGGTCCGCCTGGTGTCGTCGGGGACGGAGGCGGCGATGAGCGCCATCCGGGTGGCCCGCGGCTTCACCGGAAGGTCACGCATCGTGAAGTTCGCCGGGTGCTACCACGGCCACTCCGACGGGCTGCTCGCCGGTGGGGGCAGTGGCGTGGCCACACTCGGCCTGCCCGACTCCGCCGGCGTGCCGGCGCAGGCGGTGGCCGACACGGTGGTCGCCCCCTACAACCTCGTCCCCGATCTCGACGATCGGGTGGCGTGCGTGATCGTCGAGGCAGTGGCGGCCAACATGGGCCTGGTGCCACCAGTGGACGGATTCCTCGAAGGGTTGCGCGCCGCCTGCGACGCAGTGGGGGCACTACTGGTGTTCGACGAGGTGATCACCGGGTTCCGCCTCGGTGAGGGCGGTGCCTCCGGTTGGTCGGGGGTGCGGCCCGACCTGTGGTGCTTCGGGAAGGTGATCGGCGGCGGTCTGCCCGTGGGGGCGTTCGGCGGGCGTGCCGATGTGCTCTCGGTGCTGGCCCCCAGCGGCCCCGTCTACCAAGCGGGCACGCTTTCGGGCAACCCACTGGCCACGGCGGCCGGCCTCGCGGTCCTCCACGAGCTCGACACCGGGTCGTATGCCGCGCTGTCGGCACGCGTGGCCAGTTTCGCGGCGAGCCTGCAGGACGTTCTGAACGGCGCGCTGGCCACGGCGGGCCGTGTGGACGACCGGGGAAGACCGCTCGTGGCACTGGTCCCGGTGGTCGGACCGTTGTTCGGGCTGTTCTTCGCACCCATGGGCTCGGGCCCGGTCCGCGACTACGGCGGGGCGGTGGCGTCGGCCGACACCGGTGTCTACGCGGCGTTCTTCCGGGCGATGCTGGCACGGGGGGTGGCGCTTGCCCCCGGGCCGTACGAGGTGGCATTCCCGTCGATGGCCCACGGCGATCCGGAGCTGGAGCACACTCTCGACGTTGCGTCCGAGGCGATCGCAGACGCCCTTGCCGGCTGACTTCTGGGCAATAGCGGCCGACTCGTGGGAAGTGCAGTGGGCAGTGCCGACGGAGGCTGCATGCCGATGAGTCCGACGGGCGATCACGAAGGGGATGCCGTCGTGCCCGGCTCGTCCGCACCGTCGCCCGTGGATGGCGCCCCGCCACCGCCCCGGACGGTGCCGGATGCCACCCGATTCCGTTTCGACAGCGTCGCCGTGGTGGAGGGGGCCGGTCCGGTGGCGAGCCGTACGGAAGGGCTCACTCTCGTATTCGACGAACAGGGCGTCGAGATCACCGGGCCACCGGAACGGGGAGATCAGCGTCTGGTGCGATGGGCCGATGTGACCTCGATGTCCATCGGGGTGATGGCTCCGGATCCGGCCGGTCACGTGGTCCTGCCGGTCGACATGACCTCGGCTGGCCGGGCACAGCTTCTCCTGATCGGCACGGACCCGGTGCGGACGGTGCAGCTGTCGGCGTTGGGGGAGTGGCTCGCCCGTCGACCGGTTCCGCCCCTGTGGTCCCCTTGGCCACCGGCTGTCGCTCCTGCCGGCGCCTTCCCCGTGTACGGTGCCGCTCCCTACCCGGTAGCGCCCTACGGTGCCGCTCCCTACCCGGTAGCGCCCTACGGTGCCGCTCCCTACCCGGTAGCGCCCTACGGTGCTGCTCCCTACCCGGTAGCGCCCTACGGCAGCCCCTACGGCAGCCCCTACCGCAGTCCGGCCGGCGCCCCTAACCAGACGCCGCCGAGGAGGAGACGTCGCCGGCGGCTGGCCACGTTGTTCGTGGGGATCGCCTTCCTGCTCGGGGCGGTCGGCCTGGCCTTCGGCCTGTCGCGCCCAGGGGCCCGGTCGACCGCGGTGGCCCCTGCGGCACCACGGCTCTCGTCGGATCAGCGCTTGGCCGATTCGCTCATGTTGACTCACGGCGACCTGCCGCAGGGCTGGAGTGTCTCGACCGATAACTCGGGCTCGGGCAACTCGCACCACGATCAGACCATCGAGCAGGAGATCACCGACGCCTTTTCCCGGTGCATGGGTATCACCGACGACCAAGGCGCCGTCCTGCTGGGTGGCCAGGCCGCGGACCAGACGGCCCAGTCCACGTCTCCGATCTTCGTCGGGCCCTCTCCGTCCGCGCAGCCCGGCTACACGCTGGAACTCCAGACGGCGGCAGACATCGTCCGGACTCACGACGACGAGATGAGCGACCTCTCGCTGTTGGCCAGGCCCGGGTATCCGCAGTGCAGCGCGAACGCGGTGGCTTCGGAACTGCAACTCGGTGTCAACGACGCGACCGGGGGCAACGACCAACCGGGCCCGGCCACCGCGTCGGTGCTGGGCCTTCCCTCCCCGGCAGGAGTCCAGACGGTCGGCCTCGTGATCACCTTCACGGTGTCCGACCGGTCGACGCCCCTCCCGGTCGAGGTGGAGTCCGTCAACCTCGGGAGCGACCGGATCGAAGCCCAGCTCCAGGCCTTTGCCGTCGGCGGTTCGATCCCGAGCGACGCCCTGACGGCACCGCTGTCCACGTTCGAGGGACGCGTAGTGGGCCAGGGCAAGAGCGTCGCAGTCTGAGGACAACGGCGGAGGAGGTGGCAATAGCCCGGCGCCGAGGGTCGTTCGTGGCACACTGCGAGTAGTGTGCTGCGGCCAGGCGTAAGTGATGGCCGACGGCGCACCGCAGTGAATGCCGTCACAGCTTGCCCCATCGCCCTGACTGACGGCAGGATTGGCAACGCCGATGCATCGAGCACAGAGTCCCCCGCAACGGAGGAGAGGTACATGACCGTCGGAATCACGGAACTGCCTCCCGAGGGCATGCAGCTCGGCGGCGTTGCCCTGGCCGGTGACACCGAGCGGGGGACCAGGACCACTGAGGGACTCAGCCTGTTGTTCACCACGGCGGGTATCACGGTGCAGGGTCCCCAGCCCCAGATCGAGCGGCTCCTGGTGTGGTCCGGCCTTGATTCGGCGACCTGCAACGAGAAGATCGTGCTGCCCGACGGCCGGGATGCCGCGGTCATGGAGCTCACCTCGGGAGGGCAGTCCATCCGATTCCTCCTCCCGGCATCGACGGTCTCACCCGGTCAGGCCGCGTACCTCGACCAGGCGCTCCCGGCGTGGCTCTCCCGGTACAAGGGGCAGCCGACGGCACCCACGGCCGACGGTGCGGCAATCGCCGGTGCAGCCACCGTTGCCGCGGCAACCGGTACCGCTTCCGCAGTGGAGAACCGCCCGGGTGGCGACGCTGCCGTCGTTT
>Ga0209385_1000565_pt1 | contig 15171 bp, 14 predicted proteins | sample NGEPerB_FD_184506 | JGI IMG/M metagenome (GOLD analysis project Ga0209385, IMG submission 184506) | Arctic peat soil microbial communities from the Barrow Environmental Observatory site, Barrow, Alaska, USA - NGEE PermafrostAB12-B... | ecosystem: Environmental > Terrestrial > Soil > Wetlands >... | reverse complement strand
CGACGCCCGTACAATGTGCACGGCACCCGGTTGGTCCCGGGGGCCGTGCCGGTGTGGCGCAGTTGGTAGCGCAGACGACTTGTAATCGTCAGGTCGTGGGTTCGATTCCCACCGCCGGCTCTAGAAGGTCCAGCTCATGGCGTTTCACCTCGACGACATATCGTTTGGTAGGCTAAAACCCAACAGTCAACCCAACAACATTGAGGGCACCATGGCAGGCAGCATCCGACAGCGCAGTCCGGGCGTGTGGGAACTGCGCGTCTACATCGGTCGAGATCGCACCGGCCGGGTCCGTCACAAGTACGCGACATTCGAAGGGACCAAGCGCGCCGCAGAGCGCGAATTGGCTCGTCTGGTCACGAGGCAAGAGGATCAACCAGCGCGCATTCCGGAGAAGGAAGAGCGGACGTGGGGACCGGCCACAACCGTCAACGATGCCATCGAGGGGTGGAAGCAGAACGGTTGGCAGGACCTGAGTCCCAACACCGTCCGGGGCTACGAAGGGGTCTGGCGCCGCAATGTGCGTGACTCCATCGGCAGGCGGCGGATCGCCACCCTCTCCCCCTATGACGTCGAACGCTACTTTCGTGACCTGAAGGAGGGCGGAGCCGGCTACACGACCGTCCGGCTGGCCCGGGCCCTGCTCAACCGATCGTGCCGACTGGCCAGGAAGTGGAGCGGCAACGTCCTCCCCAATCCGGTAGCCGACACCGAGCTTCCCTCCTGGGGACCGTCCGAACGACCCAAGGCAGTGCGCTCCCCCGAACCGGCGGAGGTGCTGGCCCTCCTGCGTGCCGCTCAAGTCGCCGAGGTTCGGGTTGCCATGCTCATCCGCCTCGTCGCCGCGACTGGCATGCGGCGAGGCGAAGCCTGTGCCGTCCGGTGGAATGACCTCGACACCAAGGCTGGGACCGTCATGATCGACGAGGGTGTGGTCAGCACCCCAGACGGGGCCGAGGCGCGCCAGCCCAAGACCCGCTCAAGTACCCGGAAGGTCGCACTGGACAAGGTCACCCTCACGGAGCTCAACGAGCTGAGGCGAGAGCAGAACGCGTTGGCTCGTTCCTGTGATCTCAAACTGACGCCCGAGTCGTTCGTGTTCTCCTTCGAGCCTGGGGGTGGAGTGCCTCCACACCCGGACAACATCAGCCACGTCTTTGCCAAGGTGCGGAACAAGGCCAAGGTGGCCACGGACGTTCACCTGCACTCGCTCCGCCACTTCCATGCCACCCAGATCGACTCGGTGATCTCCGAAGCTCAGAAGCAGGTCCGGCTCGGCTGGTCCACCGTTCAGATGGCCCGTCACTACACCGATGGGGTTCCCGAAGAGGATCGCCGAGCGGCTGATCACATCGGGGTCCTGCTCACGGCCAAGGCTCGGAAGCGAACGAGCAAGGCATCGGCAGCCAGCTGACAGCGCCACTCGGCTCAAGCTGACCGAGGCGATGGCTGTTCGGGATCCAGACCTTCGATGAGACGTTCGACGGCCCGGCGGGGGATCCGAATGCGGCTCCCGATCCGGAATACGGGGAGAGGCAGCGTCCCAGCCTTGAGGGCCCGGTAGAGCGTCGAGCGGGTCTCCCCGAGCAGTGCCGCTGTCTCTTCAACGCTGAGCAGGGGTCGGGGGGACTTTGGGTAGGAGTTGGTCCGCATGGATGTTCTCCGGTCTTGTGTCATGCCAGGCCGTGTGCCTTGGTCGCAACACATCCTCCGCATCGACGTCACCCCCGACGTCACCCTCGGCCACAGAACGTCTTCAGGCGGAGGGTGACGTTGGCCCGCGGTCGGCGATGAACGTCACCCTGAACGTCACCTTGGACATGTCGGCAACGTCATCCTTCCTGGTAAAGGGCATGGTGAGCTTCCCCCGGTTCCTGGCGAAGGACCGACGTGTCGATCCCAGGAGGTGCCAGATCAGAGCCTGCCCCGGGGAGCAACCCACTCCTGTTCGGCGCCGCCAACGGCCGCAACCCGTTCGAAGTCTGCGTCGTAGTGCAGGACGATGAGCCCGGCTAATCGGGCGGCTGCCGAGATGACCAGGTCGGGGATGGCCAGCCGATGCTGCCCACGCTTGGCCAGCTCGTGTTGGAGCTCGATGGCGAGGTCGAGCACCTCTGGCGTGATGGGGGCACTGTCGAGGCTGCGACGCTCCACCAGCACTTCCTCGTAGTCGACCAGCGTCCGGCTGCTGAACAGCACCTCCAGGTCGACAATGGCACATGTTGCTATCAGACCCTCCTCCAGGAGTGGCCGGAGCCGAGCCTCTACGACTGGATGGGGAAAGCGGGCAAGCGCGCTCTTGTCGGCCAGATACCGAGCGCTCAGCGCCACGCGCCGGACATCACGGACGCATCATCCAGGTCGAGTCCTGCCATCGCCCCCAGGCGGTCCGCATGGCTGCGACGGTGAGCCGCCAACACCACCGATTCGAGAGAGCGGTTGACGGCCTCCTTCATCGTCGACGCCCCGAGAATGGAGGTGGCCTCCTCGAGGAGGTCGTTGTCGATGTCGACCAGGTGCTTGCTCATGGGGATCAGTATATCTAACGGGTAGTTACCTGGATATATCCAACTGGTGTCCACTCTTCGACGGAGAGGAGGGGCGGAAGGGTCCCAGGGTTGATCGAATCGGGGTCGGACTCAACGTTCGACTTCATATCCCGAAGCCGTAATCACGGTCGTGGTCGATGGCAGGGCTGTCGTCGCGGGACCAGGCATGGGCGACGGCGGGAGCCGGTGCCGGACGGGGGTTGAGCTCCCCTTCGACGGTCCAGCGTTCATAGTCGTTCTCGCGCTCGACCTCCCTGAGCTTCGTGCCCAATGCGTTCAGCTGGGCGGGTGCCTTGGGGTGCTCGTCCAACCACCGGTCCCGCTCGGAGACCTCGTGGGTGATGTGGCCGACATTCAGGGTGGCCCGATCGAGGGTCCCGGTCCACTTCTGCTCCTCGGCCCGGAGCAGCTTCTCCAGCTTCTCTTCGGCAGCCTCTACCCGTTCGATGTCGTCCTGGGCATGGCGGCGGGCGTCTCGGCGGATGCCCCTCGGGCGGTCCTTGTTCTCTGCTGCCAGTTTGTTCTGGAAGGCGCGATCCCTGGCAAAGGCCAGTTCGCCGGCTGCTCGGCCCAACTCGCCACCTGATCGCCACCCGCGTTCCTCCTTCAACGAGGCCAGTTCCCGTTCGGCGGACTTCAGTTCGTAGCCAGCCTGGCGGAGCTGGTAATTGATGTCCTTGGGGATGGCGGTAGCCAGGGCGTCCCGTTCCGTCTTCAGCGCCTGTTGTCTCAGTGATGCGATCTCGGCGGATGGCGTTATGGGAGCGTCGGAGTGGACCGAACCGGTGTCGATGGCCCACTTCCAGCGTCGTTCGGTCTCCCAGCTCCGCTGCAGGTCCTCTCGGGCCTGGTCAAGATCGTCAGCAGTCAGGTAGACGTGGGTCTCCTCTTTGGCTCTGCTCATGGCCACATAGGCCAACTCCCTTCCTCCCCCGTCCTCGTAGACGTGGGCGATGTCGTGGGTGGCCCCCTGGCTCCGGTGCACGGTCGTGGCGTAGCCGTGGGCCAGCTTGGACTTCCCGATGCTCTCCTGTTCGAACCAGTACCTTTTGCCGTCCTCCATCTCGATGGCCAGGCGCTGCGCCTCGAGGTTGACAGCAGTGACGACCCCTCGTTCGGAGGTGACTACCTGGCCCTCCGCTGCCGGGGCCAGGGTGACGATCCGGTCACCTGCGGCGTAGTGGGCGCCGCCCGGGGCCACCAGCTCGGGCCCGGACAGTCGCCCTTCTGCGGACATGCGCTCCCTGGCCAGGCGGTTCAGCTCGGCCACGTTGGCCCGCCGCCAGGCGAACATGGTCGCGTCCTTGCCGGCCAGAGTGTCTCTGGACCACTGGTCGACCAGTTTGTTCAGTGTCTCGTCCCGGGTGCGCTCGGTAATCACCCGGTCGTGGGTCAGGTAGAAGTCGAGAGCCCGATTGACGTTACCGGAACGGAGTTCTGCGAGCGCCACCCGCTCAGCCTCGTTGTGCTGGCGGACGTTCTGGTCGAGGACATGCACGATCCCACCGTGGCGTTCGACCAGGGCTCCCATGGCCCCACCGACCGACACGGCACCCAGTTGGCGGTCGTCGCCCACCATCACCACCTTCGATCCGGCCAACCGCGCCTGGTCGAGCAGGAAGGCGACGTCCCGGTCGGAGGCCATCCCGGCCTCGTCGAGGACCAGGACATGGCCTTCGGTCAGCCGCATCCGGTCGTGTTCGAGTCTCCACCGCAGGGAGGCCAAGGTCCGGGACTCGGACAGTCCGGCCTCACGGCCGAGGGTCCGTGCCGCCTGGCCGGAGGTCGAGGTGCCCATCACGGTGAATCCACCCGATTCGAAGGCGTCCCGGACGGCGGCCATGACTGTCGTTTTGCCCGATCCGGCCACGCCCTCGACCAGTTCCACGCCCCGGCCCGAGGTGGCGATCCCCATCACTGCCGCCTGCTGGCCGGGGGTCAATGGAGACCCCAGGACAGCGCTCTGGCGGCTCACCGCACCCGCTGCCACCTCGGGGGACACCCTGGCTGCTTCCCGGTTCTCAACGCCCCGCTCGACTGCCTGCTCGATGGCCAGTTCGGTGGCGATGACATGGGCGGTCGAGAACGCCTGTTCGGAGGCCCTGGGCACACCCACCAGAGGAATGGCGTCGGGATCACGCAGGATACGAGTACACGCCTTGTCCAGCTCCATGGCCGGGAGGCCGAAGACTGATGGTGCCACGGCCACGATGACGTCCCGCTTGGAGAACACCTTCCGGTCCGAGAGCGTCCCTTGCGGTCCCAGCACATCCTTGGCCATCGCAGCCAGCGCCTGATTCCCGAGGATCTCAGACGGCGAGTGCTGGCGCTGGTAGGCGAGGCCGGCCCGCTCGATGTCAGCCACCAACTGCTCGAATGGGAAGCCGGCCTTGCTCAGCTCACCCCGCCATCTCGGCAGCAGTTCCTCGACAGAGTTGTGGCGCTTGGTCTTCCGAGTTTCCCGAGCCGCCACCTGGCGGGCCTGGTAGGTGCCGAAACCTTTCTTGGCCACAGCCTCACTGATCTCGGCGGAGCGTTTGGAGTGGACGGCGAGTGCCTGGTCGGGGACACCGGCGATCTTCCAGTGCCCGAGCTTTCCCGAGGGACCGGGATCGGCCTCGATGCCGTAGCCGAGCTCGACTGCCTTGGAAGCAGAGGCCACCCGACCGACCATGGTGGCGGCGTGGAGGTGCTCCCGCCACAGGGTGGTGTCAGGCGCCTTGGTCCCGCCCATTTCGTCGAGCATCTCGATCACGTTGGCGATGAGCACGTGGTCGTGGGGGCCGGGATCGCCGGCCCTGGTGGTGGCATGGCGGGCATGGGCGTAGACCAGCCCGGTAGTGGGGGTGGGCACCGCGGCCACGCCACGGCGTCCACCCCGCTCTCGGGTCAGGTCGTCCAGATAGCTCAGCGTGGTGTCCCGTTCGGCGTCCATGATGGCGTGCATGTCCTCGGCCCGACCGAGCACCCCCAACTCGGCCACCGACTTGTGGGCGGCGATGACCAGCTCCATGCCCGGACGCCGGGCATGGACCAACTGCTCGCCGGTGACGGGGTGACGCGCACCGCCGGATCCGTAGACGGCGTCGTAGGAGGGGTTGTCGACCGGACCGACCAGACCGAGGGACTCGGCACCTGATCCTCCCCAGAGCAGCGGGGTCTCACCTCTCGAGGCGTAGTACTCGAGGGCAGCCCCGGGGAAGTCGTCGCCGCGTTCGATGATGGTTTCGCGGTGGTAGGCGACAGAATCTGCTCCCATCATCCGCATCCAGGCCACGCCGACTCCCTCTCACCGGCAAGGGACGCCCCTTGCAATCGTGTTCAAGGCTTTGAGTATCTGGACGTCAGTCACCCGGAACGTCACCTTCCCTGGTCATGGAGTTTCAAGTGGAACAAGTCAGAGTCGGATAGGCCGGGTGAGAAAGGACAGTAGGGCCGGAGGGGTCAGTTCCTTACAGAAGCGGCGAATGCGGATCGGTCAAGGCTCGACTGGTCGACTCGACACTTCTGACGATGGACCGGTACGGCGTCGCCTGAACGACTCGTTGTCAGATCGCCCGTGGCGGTGGACAGCTTGGCCATCTCCGCCAAGTCTTCAGCCACAGAGAATTGCCCGTCTGAGCAGGGAGGGTGACGTTCGAGGGTGACGGCCCCGCCAGCCGGCGTCCTTGTGTTGCGGTACTTGCTGTTCCGATCCGTGCGGGTGCCGCCAGGTCTGCTTCCGTGGTCGGGATGGCTGATCATTGGCGGCTACGCAGCATTTGTGGTGACCCTGCTTGCGATTGCATAAGAGCCACAGAGGCAGCGCCTCCTGCTCCGGTCCAGCCGGACAGCGGCCTTCGCCACAAACGCTCGCCTCGCGGTAACCTGCGGACGAGGAGTAGCGAACGAGCGAGGGTTGCCATGGCGTCTCCGGATGGCCCAGTGGATCTGGGCACTCCCACCCCAGACGACGGTTGGGAGGCTTCTCTCAAGAGGGATGACCACACCCCCTGGGGCTGGTCCTCTGATCGTCTATGGAGAGTGAGCATCGCTGTCGCACTCGTCGTGTCTGTCGTAGACATCTTGCTAGGCAGCCGCATCATCCTCATCGACCTGCTGATTGGTGTGCCATGTTGTGCCCTGTTCACTGCTCGATGGGTTCAGACGGCACGGGCGGGGGCGGTGGCCGTAGTCCTTGCCGTGCTATTGGCCATCCCCGACGGAATCTGGGGCACCCCTGCCCAATTCGCTCTTGCCGGCGCGGTCCTGATGGTTGCCCTTGCCTGCACATGGGCAGCTTCCGTTATTGAGGCTGTAACGAGGTAGCTATGGCAGCCAGGACCGACCGGGCCATTGAAGCAGCACCCCAAATACTCGCTTTCCAGTTAGGGGGCTCCGATTGCCGTTGACAGGTGACCCATAACTATTCGCCAGGAACGACAAGGTGCCCCTGCACACCGGCTCGGCGGCGGTTTTCGACCGTGGCTAACCCGGCACCTCGGGGCGTGTGGATAACCCTGTCACTTCCCTCGCTGCTGGGCGGGGGGTTCTGATCGAGGTTGGTGGAGTGGATTTCAAACGGGGTACGAGGCCTTGTGATGCCCGGAACGAGAACCACTTCAGTTTGGAAAGCTCGACTGAGCGATCTGAAACTTGGCCCCGGTGCCGGTGAGCTTGGGATTCGAAGCACTGCAGTCCGCCGCGACAGTGTCACCAGACACCTCTGCGTAGTAGTTGCCGGCGGCGGTCGGAAAGTAGATGGTCTGGGCAGACGCCGTGCCTGCCTTGGGGCTGGTGGTGGCAGTCGCCGTGGCGGTCTTGGTCCCATAGGGCCTCTGCTTGTTGGCCGAGTTGATCGTGGTGGAAATGGCCCTCGGGTTGTCGATCGTGTACCAGCAGTTCCCGGCTGAAGATCTGTTGGCGAGCACGATTCCGTTGCCTCCGGCGGACACGTACACCGAGATGCTGGAGGGACTGCTTGATGTTGAGGTCGTGAACCCGAGCGACGGCTGATCGCCGCCCAGCGAGGTCGCCATGAACGCGGGGAACGAGGCGTACTGGGGAGTGCTGCCCAGGGCGAACGACTGGCCGTTCGTCTGAAAGACGCTGTCCGAGTCGACCTGGGCCAGGTTCAGATTCTGCTGTGCCCCTCGATCCTTGGCCGACTTGCTCGTCCCGAGAAATGTTGGGATGGCGATGGCGAGCAGGATGGCCAGGATCACCAGGACCACCATGAGTTCGATGAGGGTAAATCCGGAATCAGCCTCTTGACGTGGGGGATCAGAGACTTGCATGAACTTCGCATCGTCACGAATGCGAGAATCCTTGAGCCCGGGCCCTTGGCCGAGGCGACAGTCGCTGGGGGCGGACTCTTCGTGGCCTTGCTCGGTAGTGTGTCGTGAACTTCGGGTGCCTATCGCCTAATACACATGTGATCCTTCTGGCATCTCAGTGCTCTCCGTCCAGGATGGCGTCACTCGTAGGCAGTGAGCATCTCGCCTTGCTGCCGCCACAGTTCGGGCACTTGACCATGACGTCCGCGCCATCTCATCGAAGAGGTCCGGCGGAGGATAGCCCGGTGGCTCCTTGACTATTCGTACCGTCCGGGTCAGAGATTTGACGAGGACGACAGAGCTCGCGACCGGAAGCGGTGCCGCCAGAGCTCCTCCGGGTCCCCTTTTCGTCCGACCACTACAATGCATCTGGGAGAGCCGGGAAGCCTGGTCGGCAATGGGTCGATCGTGGAAGGACTCCTCCACGTGGCTCTTGCAATCGTTGCCTTCCTGCTCGGAGCGGTCACCAGCCTGGCCACGAGCTGGGTACTCGTTGTCCGGCTGGAGCGCATTGGTGAGCGGCTCGGCCTCTCGGAGGCATTGCTGGGCATCGTTGCGGCTCTGGCTGCCGACGCCCCGGAGATCACAGCTTCGATCTCAGCGCTGACTCAGCACCAGAAGGCCATCGGAGCGGGGGTGGTCATCGGCTCCAACGTCTTCAACCTCGCAGCGCTACTTGGTCTCGGCGCGTTGGTGGCAGGGTTCATCGGTCTTCACCGGAAGGTCGTCCTTCTTGGGGGTGCGGTCGGCTTCTGGGTGGCATTGGTGTGTCTTGCCGCTGTCGAAGGTGTGTTCAGCCCAGCGGTGAGCCTGGTCGTCGCCTTGGCGGTGGTGGTCCCCTACCTCGTCGTTCTTGGGCTTCCAGATTCCGGAGCAGGACTCCTACCGTTGCCCACCCAGGCGCAACGGTGGATCACCTCCGCAGTGGACGAAGAGGAACTGGAACTCGAGGTCGCAATCCGCCCGTCACGGGGTCGACCGATCGATGCATGGACGGCGCTCGGTGCGCTGGCAGTGGTGGTGGTCGCCAGTGTCTCGATGGAGCGTGGGGCATTCTCTCTTGGCCGTCACTTCGACATTGCCGACGCCGTCATCGGCGCCATCGTGCTGGCTGTCGTGACAAGCCTGCCCAATGCCGTGGCGGCCATTCATCTGGCCCGGCTGGGCCGGGGGGCGGCCGCCTTCTCCACCACGCTCAACTCGAACAACCTCAACGTGCTCGTGGGGCTCCTCATCCCTGGGGTGGTGCTCGGGCTGTCGGCGCCTTCGATTTCGGGGAGCCTGACGGCCGGGTGGTTTGTGGGATTGACCGCGCTCACGTTGGGGTTGGCCTACTTGGCACGTGGGCTCGGGAAGCGGGCCGGTTGGCTGATCATCGTCGGGTATGCGGCCTTTGTCGCCGTGCTGGTTGCCACCTCGTGACGTACATGGTGTCCAGACTCGACCGGAACTATCGTGAATGTCAGAGGAGGTCCAAGATGGAGACGCTGAAGGCTCATCGCGGGCAACTGGCCCTGCTTACCGCCCTCGTAGGCCCACTCGCCCTGGCGCTGATCCTGGTTCCCTTCAGGGGCTCGTTCACCAACGCCGCCTCCGCACTCCTCTTCGTGGCGGTGATCGTGGCCGTAGCGGTGGTCAGTAACCGCTTTTGCGGAGTTTTGGCCAGCTTGTCGTCGGCATTGTGGTTCGACTTCTTCCTGACTGAGCCGTATGAGCGGTTGGCGATCAGCCACCGCCCGGACATCGAGACAACGGTCTCCATCGTGGTGGTGGGGATCATCGTGACCGAACTCGCCGCCAGCAACCGGCGTCACCGACGCAGCGCCGCCGAGGAATCCGACTACGTCGCCATCATCAGCCGTGTGGCCGAGTTGGCCGCCAGCGCAACATCGGCGGATGTCGTCATGTTGAGCGCTTCCTCGGCAATTGCCGAACTGCTCCAACTTCGGGCGTGCCGCTTCGACCCAGAACCATCGGATCGGAAGCTCGCCCGACTGCAAACTGACGGCTCCATTGTTCATGCCGGCCTCGGCTGGCCGGCCGACCAAGCGGGCATCCCTGGTCCCGAGGCGGAGATACTTGTGCAGTGGCGTGGCGAGGTACTCGGTCGGTTCATACTCACGCCGACTGCCGGACAGCCAGTGGCGCAACGGCCACGAGCAGTAGCCGTTGCGATCGCTGATGTGGTGGGCGCGGCAGTGTCGGGTCAGACACGAGTCCCATGACCATCGGCTCAGACAGCCTCGGTGGAACTTACGCCAGCGACACATGAAATGGAGCGAGTGAGCAAGCCCTCCGCTCCCCCGCCGGGAAAGGCCACAATTGGACCCCGACTGAGTGACCCCAGACTCAATGAAAACACGGGGAGAAGTCATGAATACCAATCAGAATTGCAAATCGCCTTTGATCGAAGCCATGCCTGTCGGATCAGTGCAGAGAATCAATCCGGGCTCGCTTCGAGGGAAGGCCCTGAGCACAGTACTTGCCGAACTCGACAGTCCGCTCGTCTATGAAGTGCGGCTGGAAGTCCGACTTGCGGAAGTCTTGAATCACAATCCTGCCGTGGTCGCTGGCTGATCAGCCTGTCCTCGATCGGGTGGGACAGCCAGCGCCTCCGAAGCCTTGCATCTGTGACCTTCGACTGTGTCAGATGGCCCCGCATGTCTGCACAACTGCAGCAAGGTCTTACCAAAGCATCAGGAGGAAGTTATGGCGGGTGTACTAACCGTGTTGGCAGCACTGGCGGCACTGGCGGCGGTCATTCTGACCAGTCGATCCCTGAAGAATGCCGACCACTCGACACCGGCCTGGGAGCCACGCGCCAAGTCACTGATGCGTTCTGACTTCGAAGTAGCTCTCTCGGTAAGCCGAATCTGTCAAGTATGCGTGGGAGTCCCGCTGCTACAAAACAGGTGGTAGGCCGTCTCGGGGTTGGGTGGAATCCGAAGTGTCGTCCTGGAAAATGAATGGTAGATGTTCGACACAAACGATCCGATGGTCAGTGGAGTCGAGGACGAGTCCAAGAGGCCCTTGATCGCCGGGCACTGAAGCGCAGCTCTTGCCCACGCGGTTTCTATCTCCAGCCTCCGTCCCGAAGCCGTTGAGATCAACGGCGTGAAGTACTGTGGGCGCTGCCGCTGAAGGGAGTCGAGTTGAGCGATCGAACTCCCGTTTGGTGTGAGCACCGCTGCGATCCACGGAGTTGGTAGTGGCTTTTCGTGACCGGCAATGTCGCCTCGCTTGGCAAGACGTAGATGAGCGGTCAGCGGGTCGGCCAGACCCAGGAGGTCAACGATCCGCACATCAGGTCCCAGTTGATAAGTCTCGGGTCCGATCCATGACGTTGCGATCGTCGGCTGCCGTATGTCGGGAGCCGTGGGACCATTCAGACGTTCCATGGTGGTCGGTGTGGCGAGTTGGACATACACCGCCGGTCCTGCACGGAGTATGGACTCCTTGACCCCGGCTCCTGTTATTGCAGATGGCGACGCGAACGAGCCATCTCCAGTAATGCTGATGATCGTTGGGCTTGACCATGGCGTGCTGTCAGTTGTGCGGAATGACAGGGCACACACCATTGCCCAGGGAACCACGATCAGAGCAAGCACATTCCGCCGTGCCAGCGGGATGGCGGCAACGGGTGCACAGAGGGCGAAGAACGGCGCCATGAACAGCCTGGCATGGATATAGTCGCCGCCGATCATGATGATGTAGGAGGCGTTCAATGCACCTGCGATCGGTAGCGCGAGCAGTGCGGCGTGACTGCGCCGCCACGTCGGGTTGCGATGAAATGTCGACGCAATCGGATAGTACGCACCGAAGAGCAATGCCCCAATCGGGATGAAGAGCCAGTATGGACCCACAAAGTCGGAGAAGTAATGAACTCCCCGCGCTGGACTGGGTAGGGCAGCTTCCTTGGTAATGGCGGTGTTCGCGACCAGGGCGCCGTAGTATCCCATCCGAAAGATCTCGTAGGCGAGCGGGACTATGAACGCCCATGCGATCACTCGTGCTCGACTCCTCCATGTTGGGCCGGAACGCTCCGACCAGCACACAACGGCGATGAATACAACGCTCTCGATGAACAGCTCCGGACGCACGAGAAAGCCCATGCCGAGGACCACAAGACCGAATCGGGACATTTGCTCGCCTGCGCGACTCCAGCGAACCAAAAGTGCGAAGCAGCTTCCGAGCCACAAGAACACCAATCCCGTCTCCAACCCGGTTGTTGCGAGCGACCAAACAGGAGGCAGTGCCATAAAGACTGTCGCACCCAATGGGAGAAGAAGGCTGTTAGGTGCTGCCCGTCGGACAAGCTGGCTGGAACCCACCAGCGCGATCGAAACTCCTCCCAGCGTGAACACGATGCCGAGGACGACGGCGATCCACGTCAAGGGAAGACGAGAGGTGAATCCAAAAAGCGCAAGGATCGCGGTCCAGGCCGGACTGGTCACTGCCTCGACGCGCTGGCCCTCGTTGAATACGGGACCATGTCCAGCCAATATGTTTTGCACTACGTGTAGATAGATGTACCCGTCGGCGAACATGTTTCGGTGGGTCCATGCCAGTAGACCCAGCATGACAACAGGGACGGCGAGTACAGCCGCCTGTACGAATGGCAGCAGGCGTCTGGTAACTGCCTGATCGGTGCCGACTTGGGCGAATTGAAGTTCGAATTCAAGCTTTTCCTCTAGCTCGATAAGGCTCGGCCCACCTGCTAGATCCTCAGTGATCAACAGGTCAAGTTCGTCAATGAGGGAGGTCACCGAAGTACACCCCTCGAACGCCGCCGTGGTGTGACAGCGATCCGGTCGACAATGACCGACCGTCGACTGTTGAGGAGTGACGGCACGGGGACGGAGCGAGGTGCAACGACTGGGCAGGATTCGCAATCCATCTGGAATGTTTCGGCATGTCTTCGAAGTGACTGAAGCTGCGAAATTGCATGAGATGGCAGGTGACAGCGGACCCGCACCCCAGCGGGGTGTGCGATGGCTGCGGGCTGGTCGGATCTACAACCGCTGTGGTCGGACTCGTCGGTTGGCGCCAAATCTATTAGCTACTACAATCATTAGCATATGCGTGCTCAAGTGATGACACCCAAGGTCAGCCGGGACTCCGTCGTCGATGCGGTGTTGAACGCCAGTCGGGTGCTCGTCGCCGTGGCGGCACGTTCGCTAGGTGACGTGGCCGAGGAGGTGACGCTCACCCAGTACCGCACCCTTGTCGTGCTGGCATCCCGTGGACCTCAGAGCCTGGCCGCCCTGGCCGAAGCGATCGACGTGACTCCACCGACCGCGACCCGTATGTGCGATCGACTGATCCGGAAGGGGCTGATCCTGCGCCGCCACGAGCGCGGTGACCGACGACTGATCCGATTGACTCTGAGCGAGAAGGGCCAGGTTCTGGTCGATGCGGTCACGAAGCGACGACGGGCGGAAATCACCGATCTCCTGAAGGCAATTCCCAGGGAACAGCAGACAGCACTGGTCGACTCCCTGCAGCGCCTCTCTGCTGCTGCCGGCGAGGTTCCCGAGCAGGACTGGTCAGCGGGTTGGGACCTCTAGATGCTTGCCCTCAGTCCATGACCATCTTTGGTCGAACCTCATGGCGGGCAGTCATGGCCAAAGCGTCACGCTGGCTCTCTGGCACGTCGTACTTGCAGAAGTGGCTGGTGCTCGGCGTTCTCATCGGGACGATGGCCGGGGTGGGGGCCATCGTCTTCTATGAGGCGCTTCTCGCCTGTACGCACTTCTTCCTCGGCGTGCTGGCCGGCTATCACGTGCCAACACCCGTGGGTGAAGGCCGGCACGCAGCCTCGGCCGCGTTCTCCCGACCTTGGGCATTGCCCCTGGTGGTCGGGTTCGGTGCGTTGCTCGGAGCGATCCTCGTCTTTCGGTTCGCTCCGGAGGCTGAAGGCCACGGGACTGATGCTGCCATCTCTGCCGTCCACCACAATCCCAGGGGAATCCGCTTCCGGGCGGTCATCGTCAAGATCGTTGCCTCGGCGCTCACCATCGGATCGGGTGGCTCCGGTGGCCGAGAGGGTCCGACGGGCCAGATCAGCGCCGGCTTTGCGTCGCTGCTGGCCAGGGAGCTGGACCTGAGCCCAGCTGACGCACGCATCGCGATGATGGCCGGGATCGGATCGGGGATCGGCGCCATCTTCGGGGCTCCGCTCGGGGGCGCAGTATTGGCCACCGAGATCCTGTATCGGGACGACTTCGATGCCGAAGCGCTCCTTCCGAGTTTTGTCGCCTCCATCCTCGGGTACGTCATCTTCGGTGCCGCCGTGGGGTACACACCGTTGTTCGGCTTCAACGCCAGCTACCAATTCACAAATCCATCCCACCTACTCTGGTTCGCCCTGATCGGCATCCTGGGTGGATTCGTCGGATTGCTCTACGCCAAGGGCTTCTACGGGATCTCGGACATCTTCGGCCGACTCCAGCTCCCACGCTGGAGCAAGCCAGCCATCGGCGGGGTGATCGTGGGCTGCATCGGATTAGCGATCCCGGAGGTCCTCGGCACCGGGTACGGGTGGATCCAACAGGGCCTGGGCCACCAACTCCTGACCCTCCCCTTGTGGATCGTCCTCGTCTTGCCGTTCGCTCGCATCCTGGCCACCGGACTCTCCATCGGTTCGGGAGGGTCCGGCGGCATCTTCGGGCCGGGCATGATCATCGGCGCCTTCATCGGCGCCTCGGTCTGGCGGCTGTTCGAGCCGATCGTCCCTTCGATGGGCCACAACCCGGCGCCCTTCGTGATCGTGGGCATGATGTGCTGCTTCGGGAGCATCTCCCGAGCGCCGCTGGCCGTCATGCTGATGGTGGCGGAGATGACCGGAAGCCTCTCGATCTTGGCGCCGGCGATGATCGCAGTCGGATTGGCATGGTTCATCGTCAGACGGGGTGACGACACCATTTACCGCAGCCAGCTCAAGAGCCGGGCCGATGCGCCGGCTCAACGACTGTTGACCGGCATGCCCATCCTGTCCATCGTGTCTGTTGACCAAGCCATGGCAGCGCCGCGTGTGGTGGTCACTGGTGGCACCACCGTGCTCGCTGCTCGCCATCAGATCGAACAGGCTGGCGTCACCGGTGCTCCGGTGATCGACGACCAGGGGCGATTCGAGGGATCGGTGGCCCTCGCCGATCTCAGAGCGCTCGAACAAAGGAGAGATCGGGCTCTCGAGGCCGTGGTCGACGTCTCGGCGCCAACAGTGGCCGGGCAAGCGCACCTCGACGTTGCCCTCGACGCCCTGACAACATCAGCCGAGCATTGGGTTACGGTCCTCGACGCCGAAC
>Ga0209385_1000564_pt1 | contig 15185 bp, 10 predicted proteins | sample NGEPerB_FD_184506 | JGI IMG/M metagenome (GOLD analysis project Ga0209385, IMG submission 184506) | Arctic peat soil microbial communities from the Barrow Environmental Observatory site, Barrow, Alaska, USA - NGEE PermafrostAB12-B... | ecosystem: Environmental > Terrestrial > Soil > Wetlands >... | reverse complement strand
CCTAGTGCGCTCCAGGCAAGCCTTGCAACAACGACCAGTTACAGTTGCAGGCAGGCGATGGCGGACCGCAGCCCTATTGCGCTCCAGGCAAGCCCTGCAACAACGACCAGTTGCAGCTGCGGGCAGGCGATGGCGGACCGCAGCCCTATTGCGCTCCAGGCAAGCCTTGCAACAACGACCAGTTGCAGCTGCGGGCAGGCGATGGCGGACCGCAGCCCTATTGCGCTCCAGGCAAGCCCTGTAACAACGACCAGTTGCAGCTGCGGGCAGGCGATGGCGGACCGCAGCCCTATTGCGCTCCGGGCAAGCCCTGCAACAATGACCAGGAAAAGCTAATGGCACTATAGGAGAACCTGCCAGAGGTCGAAAAGCACTCCGTCCGGAACAGCGCTTAAGCCCGCACGGCCTTTAGCGTTTTGGGAATTGTGCTTGTGTTGTGTCGCCTTCAGAGATATGCTTACAAGGCGTCATGCACTTACGCCCGATTGATTACGTCCTATGGTGCGCAGGCCCCCTCATGCAGTTAGGGGTGCTGGTGGCCATGTACAGGCGTGGACTGCATCGCGAGTATCCTTATTTCTTCAACTATACGGTTCTGCAAGTCCTTAGCGAGCCGATTCTCTTTGTGATCCAGAGGCATTCGTACACACTGTACTACTGGGGCTTCTATGTTTCGATGGCACTCAGCGCTCTGATTTCGTTTGCTGTTCTTCAGGAGATCTTCTACGACGCATTTCGTCCTTACGAGGCCTTGCGAGACCTGAGTGTCATCCTATTTCGTTGGTCGGCACTGGTGGTGCTTTTGATCGGGGTGATGTGGGCCATTACGACCGCGCAGGCGAGCCGGCTTGACACGATCACTAGTGCGATTGTTGTGGTACAACGCAGCGTCCGCTTAATGCAATGCGGATTGGTCTTTTTCCTGCTGCTTTTCAGCGAGTATCTTGGCATCTCGCGACGCCACGTTCTGTTTGGTATCGCGCTGGGATTCGGTATTTTCGCCTCTGTCAGCATGTTGGTTGCGACAGCCGTGTCGCACGGGACATTTGTGCATGTGTCAGTTTTGCGCTGGATCAGCATGGGCGCGTACGACTTCTGTGTCTTGATCTGGCTGGGCTATACTGCCTTGGCGCCAGTTCGTAGCAGGGTTGCTCTAGCCTCCGCACGGTCGAAAGATTGGAATAGCGCGCTGGAGGATGCCAGGGTTCAGCCTGCAGAGGACAGCCTGCTGGACACGATGGATCGCACGGTTGAGCGTCTGCTCTATCCAGAAGTTAAGGCCACCAGCATTGCCGCCGGCCATCGATCTTTAGGGTGACAGCTTGCCGCACGTCCAAGTCCCGCCGCTCCAAGTGAGCCTGTCTTTCTTGATCGCAACTAAATCGGCGTTTTGGTCTTGCGCGGCGGGTTGAAGAACGGCAAGGAACGGACAGTTGCGGACACCTTGTGCCGAACCGCTTCCACGGTCATTTCCATCTGCAGCCGGGTGCCCGGTGTTGCGTGCTGAGGCTCCAGACTGGCCAGCGCAATCAGTTTTTTCAGCAGAGGCGACCACGTAGTCGAGGTCGCCTTCCCGACTTGATCGCGCCCCTTGTACACGGGTACATGCACGCGCGAAGCGGTAGCGGGCGTCTGCGGCGCGAGTCCCATCCGGTCGAATAGAGTCTCAACTTCGTTCCAGTCGATTTCCAGCCCCATCAGGAGTCGCCGAGGTCCGGCCTGCTTTTCTTCCAGAAGCGCTTGCCGGCCGATGAAATTCTCTTTCTGGTAGTGGACGAGTTTGCCCAGGCCAACTTCGGCGGGAGTGTATTTTTGCGATGCGATCAGCGCCTTCTTGCTGCTGATGTAATCCACGTCGGCGAGGATCAGCCCGGCTTCGATGCGGGCCACATCGAGAGCCAGCATGCCCGTGGGATGTATATCGAATCCCCGGCCTGCCTCCATCAGCGCATCCCACACCTTGACGGCGTCTTGCCATGAGATCCAAATCTCATATCCCAGATCGCCGGTGTAACCCGTGCGCGAGATGTCCACTGGCACGCCCGCGATTCTGCCGCTGGTCTTGCGGAAGTACTTTAGGTTCTCGATGTCGGCTTCGGCGATGCTCTTCAGCAGCTTTCCCGACGTTGGTCCTTGCAACGCTAGTGCCGCGACCTCTTCCGTGATGTCCTCGACTTGGACGTCCAGTCCAATAGCGTTCTGGCGGAACCAGCGCAGATTGGGATCGGCGGCCGTCCAGCGATAGCGGTTCTCCTCCAACCGCGTGATGGTGCCATCGTCAATGATCTTGCCTTCTTCGTCGCACCAGCAGCAATAGATCACCTGGTCGATGGCGACCTTGTTGATGTCGCGTGCGATGACCCGGTTCACGAAGCGCGTGGCGTCAGGTCCAGCGATCATGTACTTGAACAGCGGGGTCACGTCGATAAGAGCTGCCGCGTTGCGAATGGCGTTGTACTCGTGCTCGTGATGCGTTTCGTAGACGCTGACCGCATAGAACCCGGACCACTCGCGGTAGTTCAGGCTCTGGCAGAGTGGGAAGGTTCGCTCGTGGACTGCCGTTCCTATAGGCACGGTGACTCCTCGTTCGCTTCGATGTGCGCGGATTATAGCTACCGCGAGCGCGGCGCGGCAAGGCTGACTTGACGTGGCAGCGTGGTCCTAATCCGGTAGTAGACGAAGCGCGCCAGACCACGGACCTCCTTCCACGAACGCCAGCCGCTAACGACAAATCCGCCGCCAGCCTTTAGAATGAGGCGCACCGCACAAATCGCCATGCATCGGAGTCCCCCATTACGCGCGGTTTTACGCCTAATGGGGTAGTGGAAACTTGTACAAGGCAACCATGGGCCCGAAGGATACAGGAAAATACGATGCTATCGTGATCGGCGGGGGTCACAACGGCCTGGTGAACGCCGCCTATCTCGCCCGAGCAGGGAAGAAGGTTTTAGTGCTGGAGCGCCGTCACGTCCTGGGTGGCGCCGCGGTTACGGAAGAGATCTTCCCCGGCTTCAAGTTCTCGGTGTGCTCGTACGTCGTTTCCCTGCTGCGGCCTGAAATCATCCGTGACCTCGATCTTCCCCGGCATGGTCTTGAGATCCTCCCCTTGGACGGCACCTTCACGCCGATGCTAAACGGCGACCACTTGTGGCGCGTGAACGACCACGGTCAGACCATGCGTGAGATTCGACGCCACTCCAAGTTCGACGCTGAGGCCTACGAGGAATTTGGCAAGGCCATGTTGCAGATGTGCCGCTTCGTGAAGCCGATTCTCGCAATGGTGCCACCCGATCCGACCACACTGAACCCAAAGGACCTGTTCAAGCTGCTCTTTCTCGGCCGCCGCTTCAAGGACCTCAGCGGTGAAGACAAGTACAACCAGGTACAGCTCATGACCATGAGCGCCATCGACTTTCTCGACCAGTGGTTTGAGACCGATGTGCTCAAGGCGACGATGTCGGCCTCTGGAATCATCGGCACCTTCCTGGGAGTGCGCTCGCCGGGGACGGCCTACGTGCTGCTGCACCACTACATGGGCGAGATTGACGGAGCGTTTCGCGCCTGGGGTTTCGCTCGCGGCGGGACGGGAGCCATCTCCAACGCGATCGCCGACGCGGCGCGGGAGCTTGGAGTCGAGGTCAGGACGCAGACCGCAATCGCGCAGATTCTGGTCCGCGATGGCAAAGCAGTGGGAGTTGCGACCACGAGTGGAGACGAGTACTACGCCTCGGTCATCTCGTCGAGCGTGGACCCCAATCTTACGTTCTTGAAGATGATCGAGCCCCAGCACCTGAGCGAAGAATTTCGCGATCAGGTGAAGCGGTATAAGTACCGCGGCTCGTCGGGCAAGGTGAATCTTGCGCTCGATGGCCTTCCTGACTTCACATGCTTGCCGGGCGAGGGCCATCATCTCCGCGGCGCCATCTCCATCTCCCCCAGTGTGGACTACATGGAACGCGCCTACGACGACGCAAAATACGGCAACTACTCGCGGCGGCCGTACATTGACATGGTTATTCCCAGCCTCACCGATCCGTCGGTCGCGCCTCCGGGGAAGCACGTGATGTCGTGCTTTGTACAGTACGCGCCGTACAAGTTGAAAGAGGGCACGTGGGACGAGAAGCGCGAGGCCTTTGGCGACAATGTGATCGACACCATCGCTGAATTCGCGCCCAACCTAAAGAACATCATTGTTGGCCGCCAGGTGGTGACGCCCTTAGACCTTGAGCGCGAATTCGGGCTGACCGAGGGAAATATTTTCCAAGGGGAACTCTCCCTGGAACAGTTGTTCTTCTTGCGTCCCGTACCGGGTTTTGCGCAGTACAAGTCGCCCATCAAGAACCTGTGGATGTGTGGTTCGGCCACGCATCCGGGAGGCGGCATCATGGGTGCACCGGGACGGCTGGCGGCGCTGGAAATCCTGAAGCACGCGAAAGGGAAAAGTTAGCGATGGCGCAGACACGCGACGTCGTGATTCTTGGTGCCGGACACAACGGGCTGGTCACCGCGTTCTATCTTGCCAAGGCCGGACTTAAGCCGCTCATTCTGGAGCGTAGGCCAACTGTCGGCGGCTGCGCCATCACTGAAGAATTCCATCCCGGCTTCCGTTGCTCCCGGCTGGCCCACAGCGCCGGACCGATGAGGTCTGACATTGTAAGGGATATGGAGCTGGAGAAGCACGGACTGAAGACCTACACGCCGGATGTCCGAGTGCTGTCGCTATCGGGCGACGGTAAGCCACTCGTTTTGTATAGCGATGCCGGCAAGTCGCAGCAGGAAATCGCCAGGTGTTCGCAGAAAGACGCTACGAATTACGTGGAATTTCAGAAGCCATTGGCCCGTATCGGCGAAGTTGCCAATTTGCTGATGACGATGACGCCGCCTGACCTGGGAGATCCGGCGGCAGGTAATTTGTGGGAACTGATAAAGGCTGGGCGCAAGGTACGTGGCCTGGGCGAGAAGGACCTCTATCGCATGATGCGATGGGGCCCAATGGCCGTGGCCGATCTGGTCGCCGAGTGGTTTGACACTGAATTATTGCGCGCCACCATTGCCGCGCAGGGAATCTTCGGAACGTTTCTCGGCCCTTGGTCCGCGGGTTCCAGTGCAACGTTGCTTTTGCGCTGCGCGTCGGATGGAAATCCGGCAGGACCGTCCTCCTACATTGTGGGAGGCATTGGCGCGCTCACGGCGGCAATGGCTGCGGCAGCGACAGAAGCCGACGCTGAGATTCGGACATCCTGCGAGGTAGTAAGCATCAAGGTAAAGGATGGCGCTGCCGCCGGGGTCGTTCTCGCCAACGGTGACGAGATCGACGCTCGCACGGTCGTCTCCAACGCCGATCCGAAGCGCACCCTCCTCGGGCTTGTCGATCCCCAATATCTGAAGCCGAGCTTCCTGCAAAAGCTTCAGCATTACCGGATGAACGGGACCGTCGCCAAGGTGAACCTTGCGCTGGGTGGCTTGCCCGAATTCAAAGGCGCGAACGGTAATGCGGCGCTTTTGTCTGGCAGGATCCAGATCTCGCCCGACATCGACTACCTGGAACGCGCTTTCGACGCCTCGAAGTATGGACAGTTTTCACGGCACCCCTACCTGGAGGCGACCATTCCCACATTGTGGGACGAATCGCTCGCTCCGGCCGGGAAGCATGTGATGTCCATCTACATGCAATATGCGCCGTTCCATCTGCGCAACGCCGACTGGGACTCGCAACGCGATGCTCTGGGCGACGTGGTGGTGAAGACCCTCGCAGAATACGCTCCCGACCTTCCCGGGCTAGTTGAAGCGGTCGAGGTGATCACGCCGAAAGATCTGGAGCAAACCTACGGCCTGACTGGCGGACACATCTTCCACGGAGAATTGGCGCTCGATCAGTTGTTCACCATGCGGCCGCTGCTGAACTGGGCGCAGTACCGAACGCCGATCAAGCGCCTCTATTTATGCGGCTCGGGTACGCATCCCGGGATTGGGTTGACAGGCGGGTCGGGCGCGAACGCTGCTAGAGAGATAATTAAGGATAAACACAAGTGATACAAAAACCACTCAACCTCGGATTTCCACGGATCTTCACGGATGTCGTCGACCGTAAGGTTGCCTTCTGTAATCCGGTTCGCTGAGAGGTCTCGTTCGAAGCACCTCTTATCCGTGGAGATCCGTGTCAATCCGTGGTTGTTGTCACCACACAATTGGCGAGATCCTACCCTCTCTTCAAGTCCGCCGCCAACAGCCGATGAAAAAGATGCTCGCCGGCCTCCCGCCGCACCGATAAGCGCCCTGCTCCGTAGGCTCGCGAGTGTAATCCACGCTGTACGGCCTCGCAGATGCCCACGTCTTCGTCATTCAGGCGCTCGCCGACGGCGATACTCTGCCGGTTGCGCTCGGCGGCGGGCTCGCTCACGTCGTCGAAGTAGAAATCGAAAATGACCTTACAGCGATCAACGCCATCGGGCAGCACGAGGTTCGTATCCATGTAGCCCTGGTAGAGATTAATCATGAAATTGGGATACTGCCAGAAGTACCGGGCGCGGTCGCCAGTGCGGGTGGCCGAGGTAGCAGCGTCTTCGTTCGAGGCGACCATCGGACTCGATTGCAGGCAGTATCGGTCTTCGTTCTCGATAGTGTACTGCTTGTACTCGAGCACGCTGTTCAGCGCCTTGTGCAGGTGCGGCACGTGGTAGCCACCATCGAGGTAGTTATCCACGAACACTTTCCAGTTGCAGTTGAGACTGTAAGATCGGCGCTCGAAGAAATGAACTGAGCCGACATCGAGCGGCGCAACTCGCTGCGCCAGCCTGCCCAGGAATTCCGCTAGGGGCGCGGCTTTCGGATCCAGGTTCACGAAGACGAACTGCTCCCAGGTTTCCACGCGCACGGGGAGCAGACCATTCTGCGCGCGATCAAACGAGCAGACGCCTTCAAACTCCGGCGCACCTTTCAGCGAGCCGTCAAGACCATAGCTCCAACCATGATAGGGACAGCGCAGAATGCTTGCCGTACCTTGCTCCTCGGTCACGACGGCAGCGGCGTGGTGCCGGCAGACGTTGTAGAACGCACGCAACTGTTGGTCGTTGCCGCGCACGATGACCAGCGGTTCGCCGGCGAGATCGCTGGTGACGTACTGGCCGGGCTGCTGCAACTGATCCACGCGCGCCACTACTTGCCACGTGCGGCCAAAGACATTCTGGCGCTCCAGTTCGGCGACGCGCCCGTCCACGTACCACGAAGCCGGAATGGTGTAGGACTGCTCCAGTGGGCTCCGGTCGTTGTAGGAGGCGAGAATGTCGTGCAGCGAAGAGTCCATCTACAAAGGCTCCGAATCGAAAGCGTTACCTCAGCGGGTAAAGCCGACCGTAACTAGCACAGTTTACGGCACGCGTGAAGGCGTGCGGAAAAAAGAGATGGTCAGGTAGTGCGGCGCTTCAGCGCCGCGTCAACGATCTGATCAGAAAGTGGCCTTTAGGCCCGGGTACATGCTCCGATGTCCCGAACGCGCGTGTTTTCCCCTGAGTTTCAAAACGAAGTACCTCAGCGGCTAAAGCCGGCTCATAGATCACCGCTCGACGCGAGCCTGAAGGCCCGCACTACCCGGGCAGATTTGAGCATTTTTCCGCAACCTGTGAAGGCTCGCCCCTTCAAAGCAGCGCCGCTGAACTGGTTTTTCGAGATGATAGCAGGGGACTGCGCAACAAAAGAGTTGACGGCCAGCCGCCGTCGTGTTTCCTTGTCCCCATGCGTTTCCCAACAGAGTCTCTGGAAGTTGTGCAGGCCACGCCGGCCGATGTCGGCGAAGTGGCGCCGCTCTTCGATGCCTACCGGCAGTTCTACAAGAAGCCTCCCGACCTGGAAGCGGCGCGCCGCTTCCTGTTCGCACGATTGAGCAAAGGCGAGTCGGTGCTGTTCCTCGCCCGTCACAACGCGCGGACGGTCGGCTTTGTGCATCTTTATCCCGTGTTCTCGTCGGTTAACTTGACGCGGCAATGGATCCTCAACGACCTCTACGTGGCTGTGGAGGCGCGCAAGCTTGGCGTGGGACGGGCCCTGATGAAGCGCGCTCATCAACTGGCAGAGGACACGCAAGCCGACGGCCTGACCTTGGAGACGGCGATTGACAATCATGCCTCGCAAAAGCTCTACGAAAGTTTGGGCTGGAAGCGCGATGAGGAGTTCTATCGGTATTGTCTGCCGTTGTGACAGCCGGAATTTCATGCACTAGCCAGCAATGAAGATCGACCCGAGCGCCAATCGAGCAGCCGCCGAGCCTGACACTTCCCCGCAACCCAAGCGGGTCCTGGGTTTTCGCGATTTGGTGATGTTCTACGTGGTCGCCACGCTGAGCCTGCGCTGGATTGCGGTGGCGGCCAGCGCGGGACCGAGCACGGTAGTGATCTGGCTGATCGGCCTGGCGACCATCTTCATCCCGCTGGCACTGTGCGTGCTCGAACTCTCCTCGCGCTATCCCCAGGAAGGCGGCATGTATGTCTGGAGCAAGCGTGCCTTCGGTGACTTCGCCGGCTTTCTGACTGGATGGATCTACTGGACCAGCAACCTGCCCTACTTTCCTGCGGTGCTTTACTTCGCGGCGAGCAACGCCCTTTATGTCGGCGGCAGCAAATGGAAAGGGCTGCAAGGCAATGCCGGATTCTTCATGACGTTTTCGCTGCTCGGCCTGGGACTGGCTCTGGCCCTGAACATCGTCGGCCTCGATATCGGCAAGTGGCTGAGCAACCTGGGAGCGATCGGAACGTGGCTGCCGATCGGCCTGCTTTGCGTCGTCGGAGTTTTGGCGTGGATGAAGTTCGGCTCGGCCACCAATTTCTCCGCAGCGTCGATGAAGCCGTCGCTCCAGTGGGGAACGATCGGCGTCTGGTCCACCGTGCTCTATGCCTTCAGCGGCGCGGAGTCGGCTTCCTTCATGGGCGGCGAGATCAAGAACGCGCGACGTACCATTCCGCGCGCTCTGTTAGTCGCCGGAGTGCTGATTACTGCGGGCTACATGCTGGGGACGGTGGCGATACTCGTCGTGTTGCCGCACAGCCAACTGAACAGCCTTGAAGGCATCATGCAGGCGATTTCCAGCAGCGCCGAGCGCGTGGGCTGGCGTGGACTGGGACCGGCGGTAGCGCTGCTGATCTGCATCTCCAATCTCGGCGGAGTGGGCGCTTACCTGGCGGCGCTGTCGCGCATTCCGTTCGTCGCAGGCATTGATCGCTTCCTGCCGCCGGCGTTCGGCCGCGTCCATCCGAAATGGGGAACACCTTACGTTTCGCTGATCGTGCAATCGCTCTGCTGCGTGCTCTTCATCGTGCTGGGGCAATTCGGCAGCACCGTCCACGGCGCCTATCAGGTGCTGGTGAGCATGACGATCATCACTAACTTCGTTCCGTATCTGTTTATGTTCGCGGCGATGGTTCGCCTGCAACGCGAGCCGGTCGAACCCGGCGTTGTCCGCGTGCCGGGCGGAAAGCCGGTTGCGATTGCGCTGGCGACTGTAGGCTTCGTAACCACCTGCGCAGTCATCTTGGGCTCGATGGTTCCCGATGCGAGCGAGCCGAACAAAGTGCTTGCGGTAGGGAAGATCATTGCGCTCAGCGCATTGCTGTTGGGGGGAGGCGTGGTGTTGTACTGGCTGGGGAAACGAACGGCGAGGGTGAGCTAGCGCGGATTAAGGATTTGACTGTCCCGGGTGCAGCACGTCTTAGCCGTACATAAAAGCAAGCCTGAGCATTGCATGAAATCGTAGATGGGGTTCAGCTCTGCAATATCGCGCCTTAGCACAGTCAACTAAATTCGCGGGATTTACGGACCCCGTCTAGGTCTCCGAGTTGTCCTTTGGGCTGCCGCGCTTGCCCCAATGAGCAGAGCGTGTGCCATCCGGGTTGCGAACATTCGAGACTTCCCACACCCGCCGAAAGCGCGTCGATCGCTCCGTTCCAAACACATCCTCATATCGGACAAACCCGCGAAAATGAATAAACTTCTTGCCCGCGTCAATCGCTTCGATGTCCGGCTGTTCCAAGTCCATCTTGGGAAATATGCCTTGAACGACCGCTTCAACCACTCTGTTATTGGGACCGATCACCGGTGGAATGCTCATTGCCGGCCACCACTTCGCATCATCCGGCGGTTCCAGTGAATCCATGATTTCAGCCCGAGCGCACGAGCTCGCAATGTAGGCCTCCGTCGCGCCATAAAGCGTGACTTTGTACTTCAGGTTCGCTGGGCCGGGTTGCAGCGGCCACTCCAGGGGCATCACTTCCACGCGAAGGTGTGCTCGTTCGCGGCTGACGAACATTTCTATGTTCTGCCTCGCCGTTTCTGCACTCTTCTCGGCAAGAGCAACCGACTTCTCCAGAATCCCCGTCTGGCGCTCCATTTGGATTGCCTGGCGCTCGATGGCCCGCAAATTTCCCCACAACAAAAAAACCTGAAGTCCACCGATGACGGCCAGGAAAAGGGTGAAGAGCCAGTAAGCGCGGTCGCTCCAATCTTTGGCGATCGACAGGGGAGGAAGATCGCTCACCTTAACGGTCTGGGTGGGCTCGCCAGCTCTGTTCCCGCTGGTATCGGCGGTCTGGCTCTTGCTGGTGCTCTCGAAAGAAGGTGCGGAGCTTTGAGCAACCAGGGTTTCGCCGCGATTGGCGCGTGTCCCGCTGTTCTGATCTCGGTACGTTGCACTTATCTTCTGAACGGCACCGCCTGGCTGGACGGAATCGCCTGGGGCGGCAGGTGCTTTGCCGGTGGATGCCGAGGAGACTTGCAGGGCGAAAGACAGCAGGGCAAATGCCAGAAGTTTCATGCGCAACAGATTGTAAAGCAAGAATGGGACAAACGAGCAGTCATCTGAATCTTCAGTTCGTTACACTGAGGAGAATTCAGTCCGCCTGTGCCACCGAATTCTCGGCTCGATTCACGGCGGTATAATCTTCTCTGGGGGATTCCGAAGCCATGAGTGCAACCAACGGCAGCAACGGCGATAGCGCGGGTTCGGTGAAGCCGCGGACGGATTGGATCGCGAAGCGTCGCGAAGAGGCTGCGCGCACCGGCGACGCCAACATGTCGCAGATGCATTTCGCGCGCAAAGGCCTGCTCACCGAGGAAATGCTTTTCGTCGCCGAACGCGAGCAGGTCGCGCCCGAACTCATTCGCGACGAAGTTGCCGTTGGGCACATGATCATACCGGCCAACGTCAATCATCCTGAACTGGAGCCGATGTGCATCGGCGTGGCGTCGAAATGCAAGATCAATTCCAACATAGGCAATTCGTCGGTCACCAGTAACGTTGACGAGGAACTGAAGAAGCTGCACACGTCCGTTCACTACGGCGCCGACACGGTGATGGACCTCTCGACCGGCGGAGGCATCCACGAGATCCGCGAAGCTATTCTGCGGCATTCGCCAGTGCCGATTGGCACGGTGCCGATCTACGAGGCGGTGTCGCGGGTGAAGCGCATCGAAGACCTCAATGCCGACGTTATGCTCGAAGTGATCGAAGAGCAGGCCGAGCAGGGCGTGGATTACATGACCATCCACGCGGGTGTGCTGGTGGAATACCTGCCGCTGATCACCAAGCGCATTACCGGCATCGTAAGCCGCGGCGGCGCAATTCTGGCGCAGTGGATGGCCCACCACCACAAACAGAACTTCCTCTACGAGCGCTTCGACGACATCACGAAGATTCTCGCGAAGCACGATGTGAGCTACTCGCTGGGTGACGGGCTGCGACCCGGCTGCATCGCCGATGCCAGCGACGAGGCACAATTTGCCGAGCTCAAGACGCTGGGCGAGCTCGCCAAGAAGGCCTGGGAGCGCGATGTGCAGGTGATGATCGAAGGTCCGGGGCACATTCCGCTCGACAAGATTAAGGAGCAGGTGGAGAAGGAAGTCGAACTCTGCTACGGCGCGCCGTTCTACACGCTGGGGCCGCTGGTGATCGATATCGCGCCCGGCTATGACCACATCACCTCCGCCATCGGCGCGGCGATGATCGGCTGGTACGGCGCGGCGATGCTGTGCTATGTCACGCCGAAGGAGCATCTCGGCCTGCCGAATGATAAAGACGTGAAGGACGGCATCATTGCGTACAAGATTGCGGCTCACGCCGCCGACGTGGCGCGGCATCGTCCGGGCGCGCGCGATCGCGACGATGCGATCAGCTACGCTCGTTACACCTTCGATTGGGACAAGCAGTTTGCGCTGTCGCTCGATCCCGAGACTGCGCGCGCCATGCATGATGAGACGTTGCCCGACGCGTATTACAAGGAAGCGGCGTTCTGCTCCATGTGCGGCCCGAAGTTCTGCTCCATGAACTACTCGGCCAAGGTGGACGAGTACAACCGGCAAGTGCATGGAGTGGAGAAGAAGGATTATTCGGAGCTGATGAACAAGCTGGTGGCGATCAAGTAAGCAGCAATTAGCACTTAGCAGGAGGCCGCGACCGGCGATTAACAATTGGCAGTTGATGAGGCCGTCCGGTTGCCGATGTTGCCTGCGGTGAGCCTTCCAAAGTCCTCGGCTGGACGAATGCCTTCGCCGTAGCGGCAGATTCGTGAAGTGCCCTTCTGGAGTCGCGCTCCGCGCGACGTAAGGTGATAGCCCCGCCCTTCAGGGCGGGGTAAGAGAACCCAACATCCCCGAGTGCCTCGGGCACGACACACAGACGTGTGCGGACAATCACCGCCAATTACGTTCAGGCCGGTTTACCGTTTTCGCGTGCACTCTGGCCTGCAATCTTGTGCATTGCGTGTTCAGCACGAAAAATCGCGCTGACCTCATCCCTGAGCCAGAGCGCCTGCGGCAGTACCTGAGCGGGATCGCCCGCGCAAAAAACATCCCGCTGGTAGCCGCGGGTGGTACGCAAAATCATCTTCATGTCCTGCTCGCACTTCCTCCGGCGGTGCCGTTGGCCAAGGTGGTTCAAGAGCTCAAGGGAAACTCATCGCGGTGGTTGAACGAAAGTAGCCGTGGCTTCGCCTGGCAACGCGGGTATGGAGCGTTTGGTGTCAGCGAGTCGCGGCGGCAAGCCGTGATCGCGTACATTGCTGGCTAGGAAGAGCATCATCGCAAATGGACGTTCGAGCAGGAATTCCTCACATTGCTGCGAAAATCGAAAATCGACTTTGACCCCCGATTTGTGTTTGGATAAAGGCCTGCCGTGCCCGGGGCACTCGGAGATTTCTTGCAACGCGTACCCCGCCCTGAAGGGCGGGGCTATCACCTTGCGTCGCGCGAAGCGCGATTGGGGCCTCGCATGGTTATTTCGGGTGCTGTTTCGGATTTACTTTCTAACTACTGACCACTAGCCACTCGCCACTCGTCCCGCTACACTCGCTCAGTGAGAAGAATCCGCCCGAATGCCTGGATTTTCGCCTGCGCATCAGGAATTCTCCAGGTGCTGATCTTCCCCAAGCCAGCGCTTTATCTGCTGAGTTGGGTGGCGCTGGCCCCGCTGATCTATGCCATCCTGAAGTGCCGCGAACAAGATGTGACTATCGCGCTTGCCGATGGCGGACTTTTTCTTGCGCCCGCGACGGCGTGGCAGGGGTTCCTGCTCGGCTATGTAAGCGGCGTCATCTGGTACCTCGGCAGTTGCTATTGGGTCTTCTACGTAATGCACGTCTATGGCGGGATTGGCATCGCAACCTCGTCCGTGCTGCTGCTGATGTACGCGCTGTATCTCGCTCTGTATCACGGGCTGTTTGGATTTCTGCTGGCTCTCATCGCGGCGCGCCGCAACGGATTCAGCTTGCGAGCGCTGGTCTTCACACCGTTTCTGTGGGTCGCGATTGAGTTGGCACGCACCTACATCACGGGATTTCCCTGGGACCTGTTGGGCACGACGCAGATTGACAACATCCCACTCTCGCGCGTCGCCACGGTCACCGGAGTGTACGGCATCTCATTCGAGATTGTGTTGGTGAATACCGCGGTCGCAGCCGCGTTCCTGGCGCCGTACGCGCGCCGCAAGTTTTTGCTCACTGCGGCGCTAGCCGCAGCTATCGCTTTACATGCCGGCAAATTGATAAAGCCCGCCGCGCTTCCCGCCACCGACGGCGCGACTTTGGTGCAGGCAAACATCCCCATTCTCGATTCCGGAGCGTGGACGCTCGACTACCTCACGCAGACGCTCGACTCGCTGGCATCGCTGAGCGTGCTGCCGCAGCACAACAAAGCCGGCACGCCCGGACTGATCATCTGGCCGGAATCACCGGCGCCATTTTTTGTGACTGATCTGCATGTGCGGAGCACCCTGGCCAATGTGGCCCGCGCCACGAATTCCTATATCATCGCCGGCTCGATGGGCATTGACCACGCGGGGGAACGGAATCGCCAGCCCGACATTTACAACTCTGCGGCTGTGATTGCTCCCAATGGCGCATGGACAGCGCGCTACGACAAGATCCATCTGGTCCCGTTTGGCGAGTACGTGCCGTTCGAGAAACTGTTCAGCTTCGCCAGCGGGCTCACGCGCGAAATCGGCACGTTCGCCCGTGGCAAATCGCGGCTCCCACTGGAAGCCGGCGACACCAAGATTGGCACGTTTCTCTGTTACGAGTCGATCTTCCCGGATGAAGTGCGGCAGTTCGCAAAAAACGGCGCTGAACTGTTCGTCAACATATCGAACGACGGCTGGTACGGCGAAGGCAGTGCTCCATGGCAGCATTTGAACCAAGCACGGATGCGCGCCGTCGAGAACAATCGCTGGCTGCTGCGCGATACCAACACCGGCATCACGGCGGTGATTGACCCGCTGGGGCGGGTGGTGGCCGAGGCCCCGCGCAACCAGCGCACGCAATTGCAGGCAGCATACTCGCTGGAGGAGAGCACGACTTTCTACACTCGCCACGGCGATTGGTTCCCGCTGGTGTGTGCGATAATCACCTTGCTGGGACTGTTGTTGCGCGTCTTCAGGCCTGCGGGCACGGCGCAAGCGTGAGCAGTGGAAAATCTTCATTTACCACAGAGGCACAGAGACACAGAGACACAGAGACACAGAGACACAGAGACACAGAGACACAGAGACACAGAGAAGCAAGAACAAAAGCCAAAAGCAACCACGGATTTCACGGATAACACGGATCAGATTGAAAGCGAAAAGCGAAAAGCGAACCTAACATGGTCGAAGAATTAGAACAGGAATACGCAGCTCTCCGCGACAAGGTGCACGATCTACAGGAGTATCTTTG
>Ga0209385_1000563_pt1 | contig 15186 bp, 14 predicted proteins | sample NGEPerB_FD_184506 | JGI IMG/M metagenome (GOLD analysis project Ga0209385, IMG submission 184506) | Arctic peat soil microbial communities from the Barrow Environmental Observatory site, Barrow, Alaska, USA - NGEE PermafrostAB12-B... | ecosystem: Environmental > Terrestrial > Soil > Wetlands >... | reverse complement strand
GACATAGCCATTCGCATCAACAGAAGAGTCTTTCAGACCAAGCGCTTGCAGCTCTGCGTCCAGCTCATGGGCAAGAACGAACTGTTTCTCCGTGCTGGGAAACGTGACAGAATTCTCGTCCGATTGCGTGTCGAATGACGTGTAGTGCAGGAAACGATCTACCAGGTTGTTCATTGGCTCCCCTTTCTCGGGCGCATGATTGCGCCCTGTTTCTGATAGTGCCTGACTTACTTGCTTGAGTGTTTCCAGCGCGGCAAGCGGGTCATCGATACCGGATACTGCTGCCTCCATCGGACACGGTCCTGTGCCGGTCCTGTTGAGCACATCGACGATGAGTGCGTCGCACGTGAATGGAATATCGGCTGCGCGCAGGACATCCTGTGCGCTAGTGCTCATCGTCAAGGCGAAGACCGACCGGGGACGCACCAGCGTGAACAGGAGCGCTGCTGCCCGTCCCACCAGCTTGTCTCCCCAGTCCAGGGGACCGTGGCTGACCGCACGTTCTTCTTCCACTGCCGTGAGGAGCGCACCGATGCCTCTACCGGTCAGTTGGTAGAGGAGTGCTCGATCTGCGACTGCGCAGAGAGTCGCGTTGCCCGACCGTATTGTTGTCCGTACAAGTTCTTCGTTTTCCGTCATGAGCTCCTCGTTTCGCCGCCTCGCAAGCGGCACCGTTCATTGTACCCGAAATCACTCGGTCGTACAGCCTAGTCCGTCACTCCCCCGCAAGCGACCAATCCGTCACTCCCGCGGAGACGGGAGTCCATCTTGTTGCAATGCTTTACATAGAAACACCAGCAAGCTTCACGGAGGGGACATGATGTTCAAGGCATCGGCAGAAAGATAACTGGTAGCGGTCTCGGAGCAGTATCGACGCAAGGATGCAACCGAGAACTCGTACTGTGACGGCCTCAAGCAGCTCTGGGAGGGCATAGATCCAGAGGTCAGCAACTCACACACGAAGCTGACCGTTCTGCCCAACCAGACGGCGCGCTCGTTTGCGATCAAACGAACTGCGCTGGCAAGACGCTGCACGAATCCAGTTGGGTATTGGCGCTATCTCCGCTAGGGTTCGATCTCCGAAACTGGAGTTCAAATCTCCCTGCCTCTTGCTTGGGCAAGGGGCTTCATGATGCTGCTTCACTACTGCGTCGTGTACACACTGCGTCCGGCGCCATAGTAGGCTTCGTAGATGTGCTGGAACACGGCGGAGGACCTCTGCTCGAACAGCTCCGGGGTATAGGCCTTTGGCAAACCCGCGTCCAGTATCTTCTCGATCGTCACCCGTACAGCGGCTCGAGATTGCTGCTTCTTTCGCCAATCAAGCACGAGTTTCGCGTCTTTGAGCGTAGTCAGCAGTTTCCGAGCAGTCGCCTTCACCTTGATGCGGTCAGCGCGCTCATCTACTGGATGACAGACAAGGCGAAGGGAGACGAGTTCGACCTCCGCGCAACCCAGGCGCTTGACAAAGTCGGGAAGGTCTTCCTGGAGATGGAACACAGCATGTTCGACTGAAAAGCCAGGTGTGCCAAGTCTCCGTCTGCTGAATCTTGTCGTAGCCATTCTGCTGGTCGGAGAATTGTTACCCATGATTGAAGTATGGAGTCGATGATGGAGACGGCTGGCATAGCCGTCATTGTCATCTTTGCGCTGATCCCCTTGTGGCTCTGTTGGTCCACCTGGAACAATCCGAATGACAGACAGTTCTTCCCATGAACTGCAAAGATTCCTCTTTGAGAGAGGACTATCTGTGTCTCATGGCAGTAGAACCAACAGTCACCGCGCGAAACGGCCCAATCCTGCCCAAGGAGAACACTAAGCTTGTTGGTCTTGGGAGTCTTGCAGGGTACCGGCCAAGGCAACAGAGGAAGCACCGGCCCCTCTCAACTAAAACCTACTATCGAGGTTGACCTGCACGATCCTCCAATCTGTCTTCTCGGGCTGCGTCGTTCAATGATCCTGCTGTGCCACAGTGCGTTGACATTGCGCCCCATCGTGCCATGCTGTGCATGAGCTTCCAGTGGACTTCTACGGGTCGTGAGGCAGTCGGCCGTGGTCTCCACCGTGAGCAGAAATGGACGCCGGCAGGGGGCCTGAGCATGCGTGATGTGATACAACTGAATCGGGACAGCGTTGTTCGTCCGTGAGAAACAACAGAATTGAAGCTCTGTCCCTCCACTTGGCATCACCGGAGGAAATACGCCGCTGGTCACACGGAGAGGTGACCGAAGCTGAAACGCTGGACTACGGCAGTGGCAAACCGAAGCCTCATGGACTATTCTGTGAAATCATTTTCGGGCCAACCAAGAGTTATCAGTGCCGTTGTGGCAAGCTCAAGGGAATAAGCTTCGAGGGGCAAGTCTGTGACAAGTGCCACGTTGAAGTAGCTGATTCCAGTGTTCGCCGTGAGCGTATGGGGCACATCGAGCTCCACGCGCCAGTCGCGCATGTCTGGTTCTTCCGCGGTGGGGAGTACCAGGAGGGAGACGAGTGTACGCCTGGGTCTTGGGGAGGAGTCAACTACATCGCCCTTCTCCTCGAAATGTCGAGCAGCAGCGTAGAGCAAGTCATCTACTTCGCGAGCTGGCTTGTCCTGGACCCTGGAGACGCAGAGGGGGTCGTTCGCAAGCAGTTGCTCACGGATGAGGAGTTCCGCTATCGCAAGATCAGGGGCCAGAGGTTTGTCGCCAAGAAGGGTGCTGAGGCATTGCTTGCACTTCTCAAGGATCTCGACCTGTACAAGATGCGCGACAATCTCCTTGTCCGTATCAAGGGCAAATCTCGCCAGGACCGCGCGAAGGCCCTCAAGGAGCTGGATGTCGTTACGGCTCTGATCAACAACAGCCGAAAACCAACCGATATGATCATGACGCGCATCCCGGTCATTCCTCCGGACCTTCGGCCCCTCGTTCAGCTTGAGGGCGGCCGCCTCTCCTCCGATGACTTGAACGAGCTCTACCGCCGGGTCATCAACCAAAACAACCACCTGGGAAAGATGATCGACGAGAATGCGCCGGAGATCCTGCTCCAGAACGACAAGAGGATGCTCCAGGATGCCGTAGACGCTCTGCTGGACAACAGCAAGCGCCAATACCCCGTGGTCAACGCTAACGGACGTCCCCTGAGGTCCCTCAGCGACAGGCTCCAGGGCGAGGAAGGGCGGTTTCGCCAGAACCTCCTGGGCAAGCGTGTCGACTATTCCGGTCGTGCGGTCATTGTCTCGGGCCCGCAGCTCAAGATCAGTCAGTGTGGTGTCCCCAAGGAGATGGCGCTGGAGCTGTTCAAGCCGCATGTCATCTACCGGCTCATGCGCGAAGGCGTCGTGGGCAGCATGAAGGTTGCCAAGAACATCGTCGAGAAGCCAACGCCAGAGGTGTGGAATATTCTCGAGAAGGTCGTCAAGGGTAGTGTTGTTCTGCTGAACCGTGCTCCGACCCTTCACCGTCTGTCGATCCAGGCTTTTGAACCCGTCCTCATCGATGAGAAGGCAATCCAGATATCGCCGCTCGTGTGTACGCCGTTCAACGCTGACTTCGACGGAGATCAAATGGCCATCCATCTTCCCCTGAGTCTTGCGGCCCAGGCGGAAGCCCGCCTGCTCATGCTGTCGTCCTACAATCTCTTCTCTCCTGCCAATGGGAGTCTTGCAGCGACTCCGACCCAGGATATGGTGCTCGGCGCCTATTACCTCACGTATGAGATCAAAGACAGAATGAAGGCGATGAAGTGGAATTCTGCTCCCGTTTACAGCGAACAGGACGTCCTCTATCTCTTCGAGTCCGGCAAACTGCGTCCACACGACCCGGTTCTCGTTCGCCTTGGGGGAGTGAAGATTCGTACGACGGCGGGCCGGGTCGTATTCAACGATGCGTTGCGGGCAGGCATCCTCGAGGGCGAGGCCAAGTACTTCGACTTCCCCTTCCAGAACAAGACGATGCCCAAGAAGGAAATCGAGGGCATGATCCTGGACTTCTCGCGTCAATTTGGCGTGTCCAATACGAACGTCCTCCTCGACAACATCAAGGCACTCGGATTCAAGTACGCGACTGATTCGGGCATATCCATCGGTCTTTCCGACATGGAAGTGCCACCCGAGCGGCAGCGCATCCTCGACGATGCTGACAGGACCGTCCGTGAGATCAATGCGTTCTACGATGAAGGGCTTCTTTCGTACAACGACCGCTACCTCAAGGTAGTCCAGGTATGGCACGACAAGGGCGCAGAGATCAAACGTGCCGCATGCCGCAATCTCACTGAAGAGAACTCCGTGCGCATCATGGCCGACTCCGGTGCCATCGACGACCGTGGGCAGATAGCGCGGATCCTCAGCGGCGCAGAGTTGCCGACAGACACTGGTGGATGGCTCTCTGACGTTCCCATAAGGTCCAATCTGCGGGAGGGCATGTCACCACTTGACTACTTCCGTTCGGTGCACCGTGTGCGAAGAAGTCGTTCGGAGTCGGTGGACAGGACGAATGACTCGGTGGCGTTTGCCCGTCGTCTTGTCGAAGTTGCACAGGAGTTCGTGGTCCGCGAAGAGGACTGCACGCACTCGTGGGCCCGCGAGATCAAGATTGGCGACCTGGTCACATCTTCCCTTTCGGAGCAGCTAGCGGGACAGATCGCCGGCGAGGAAATCGTGAATCCCCTGACAGGAGAGACGGTTGTTCAGCCTGGCCAAGAAATCTCGTGGGAAGAGGCGAAACGCCTGGAGGCGCTTGGCCTCAAGTTCCTGAGGATCCAGCGGAAGGTCGGTGGCATGACTGTCCAGCCTGTCGTCGACGGCGGCGCTGTCATCGTTGGTCTCCGCGAACAAATTGCCGGCCGGTATGCCGCTGATGATATCGTGCTTCGCGCATCGACGATCAAGGTAAACCCAGCCTGGTCGAAGAGGACGCTTGAGCGCATCCTCGACCGGCCCGTTGCCACGGACGTCGTGTCTCTTGATGGCCGTCGCTTCGTGGCTACGAAGAGTGACCCTCTCACCGAGGGGGTGCTCGCAGCGGCGAGACGAGCCGGTGTCAACGCTATCGAGGTCATCGTCGATGAAGATATCGTTCTGGTTCCTAGGGACGGTCTCATCCGCGACGAAGTCGCGGTTGCCATCGACTGGTTTGGCATCACCAGTGTTCGTGTCCGGTCTCCCATCACGTGTCAGAGTGAGAGCGGTGTCTGCGCCATGTGCTATGGTCGCGACCTGTCCACCGGTATTGATGTCCAGGTCGGGGAGGCGGTCGGTGTCATCGCGGCTCAATCCATCAGCGGCGCGAGAATCCAGTCTGCCATAGAGGATGCAGATACGGGCACGTATGCAAGTCCCGGTACCGCTACGGGCTTCACGCGAGTGGACGAAGTACTTGAGGCTTGGACGCCTCGGAACGAAGCGGCGGTTGCAGCGATCAACGGTACATGTCATGTTCTGAATGTTGAACGAAACGTGTTTGGACAGTGCAGGCTGATCGTCGTGACTGCCAGAGATGGCGGCGAAGCCAAGTTCAGGGTCTGGCCGCCGACGAGGATTCGTGTCAAGGACGGTGTGCAGGTGCATGTAGGTGATCAGCTCACCGAGGGCTCCATCGACCCCAAGGGACTCCTTGAACTGGTGGGAGCCGAAGAGACGGCCCGCTACCTAGTTCAGGAAGTCCAGAAGGTCTATCGTTCTCAGGGTATCTATATCAACGTCAAGCACGTCGAGATGATCATTCGCCAGATGCTGAGGAAAGTGAAGGTTGTCGACCCAGGCGACACGACAGTCTTCGCTGACCAGATCGTGAGCAAGCACGGACTCCTGCTGCAGAACCGCAAGGTCTGTGCGCAGGGGGGCAAGCCTGCCTCATTTGATCCAGTGCTGCAGGGTATCACGAAGGCATCTCTCGAAACTGATGGCTTCCTTTCCCCCGCATCGTTCCAGGAGATGCCAAGAGTACTTGCTGACGCAGCGATCAAGGGCAAGATCGATAGGCTGACCGGCCTCAAGGAAGCAGTCATGGTAGGCAAGTCGATTCCTGCCGGCACATCGTCTCCGGAGCTCATGTTTAAGAAGCGCAAGACTCAAGCAGAAGCTAGGTGGAATCCTCGAACTAGTTGGAACGACGAAGGCTTCAGTCTCCTTGAGGCGGGCCGTCCGGGCGGAGCCATTCGCTGTTTTGACAAGGTCCTGGAGCTTGACCCGCGTAATGTGGTTGCTTGGAATGGCAAGGGTTGGAGCCTCGAAGGCCTGAAACACTATGAAGATGCCATAGTCTGCTTCGGGAAATCTCTGGAGCTTGACCCGAGCAACGCAGGTGTCTGGTTCCACAAAGCGGTGATAGAGGATCTGTTTGGCGGCCAGCGGAGGGAAGCTGAACGCTCCTACCAGCAGTTTCTGAAACTCGCGCCAGAAGAGAATTTCGAACAAGTCAAGTTTGCCCATGAACGCCTGCGGGAATTGGGGGATAGCAGCCGTCTAGGCTGACTTCTCAGCCAAGGACCGCCAACTTTGCTTGGGCAGTCGCTAGAGACCATCCGGATCAGAACCGACGACTCCTCCACCTCATGGGCACTCAACCGGGCGGAGAGCGCATACTCCCCGACTCCGAGGACTGCCCTGTTGTAAGCGTCTTTCGAGCTCTTGGGTTCTTGTCGATTGTCTCCGGAACGCTCGCTGCTACTATGTTAGGTATACAGCGCTAGCCATACTCACTTGGGGGGACAGATGGGACTCACAACATGCACGGTGAATGAACTCCTGACCGACATTGAGAGCGGCAAGACCGCGCTCCCCGACATGCAGCGAGATTTTGTGTGGGAGAACACCAAGGTGCGAGACTTGGTCAGTGCCCTGTACCGGAATCATCCAATCGGCATGCTGCTGCTCTGGGAGACAAACCCGGACGACAACATACCAATGACACGCATCGACGATCTGTCGAAAGAGACGACGAAGTACGCCCATTTGGTCATCGATGGGCAGCAGAGATTGACTTCGCTTTACCTTGTCAAGCACGGAAAGATCTTCCAGCATGGATCCAGTGCACCGCGAACCATAGAGCTCTTCTTCAACCCGCTGGAGGAGAGATTCGAGGTAGCAATGCCGGGAGTTCGGGATGCACCAGGCTGGTTCAACCTCACTAGCCTCATCCAGGAGGGCGAGGCCGCAATAGCCGATCACATCAAGTTGGAAAAGCTCAGCTGGTCCGCAGATGAGATCGCACGAGCGACATCCTACGAGATGATGAAGCGCCTCGGCGAGGTCCGCAACATCTTCGTTGGCAGCCGCAACGGCGTCCCCGTCTTCTCCATCAGTTCCACGGTCGACTACGAGGAAGTCACACAGATCTTCCTTGACGTCAACTCGGCAGGCACACGAATACGTGTCACGGAGCTTCTGTTGGCACTACTGGCTTTGAAGGTTCCCGGCGCATTCAAGCAGAGTATCCGAAGGTTCGTGGACCAACTTCAGGAGCAGTATCACTGGGAGGTCGACATCAGCGTTCTGGTACGCTGCCTCGTCGCGATCGCAGCCAACGAGGGAAAGCTGAAGTCGTTCCGAACCATCGCGAAGAGCGTCGATGCCGACAGCCTGTCCAAGTATTGGCACCAGACTGAGGAAGCGTTCAGCGCCTGTGTCCGTATGCTTGACGAGAACCTAGGCATCCATACTACGGATATTCTTCCATCACAACAAGTGCTCATTCCACTGACCTACTACCTCGCAACCAAGAAGGCAGGGTTTACCGGGGAGGAATCTAACGACTTCAGCCTGTGGTTCCTGCTGGCATCCTTCTGGCAGCGGTACAGCGGTTCAACAGAAACACAATTGGATGCCGACATCCGGACTATTCACGCCTCGAGCAGCCTGAAGGGACTGTTCGCCTCTCTGCGAAAGGATGTCGGTCGGTTACTAGTCGACGAGGACCGTTTTGCGGGAAGGTCGAGGAACTCACGCCTGCTCTCCTATGTCACTGCGAGAGCAAACGGGGCGGAGGACTGGTTCAAGGGGCACAAAATCACGTCCACGGACTACGAAGAGCACCACATCATCCCACGGTCACTCCTCAAGGGCAAATACGATCTTGCTCTCATAGACGACACGTCTAACCTTGCCTTCCTCACTGAGAAGGCGAACAAGCTGATTTCGAATACAGATCCGGCCATGTACCTTCAGGACATCGATCCCACGAAGTTGCAGCTGCAGTGCGTTCCAATGGATCGCGCTTTGTGGCAGCTTGATCGATACCCAGACTTCCTTCAGGAGCGGCGAAGGTTGTTGGTCGAAACCATCAACAACTACCTGAGGACGCTGGGAATCGATGCATACGTGCAGCCACAGTCCAACCCTCAATGACGACGCCATCGCCATGGGACTTGGATTCTTCAGGTGCTCAGACACTGGCTGTACTTCCGGCCTTACGGTGAATCGCTCTGTCCACAGCACCAAGAACTTCCAACACAACGAGTATGACTGGTTGCACTGCTGGTGAACCACGGGCTGAAGCCCGAATCAGGTCACATTGGCGAATGTTCAAGGCCAGAAGGGGCTCAGGCAATGGTCGAACACGAGTTGCTCAAGCAGAAGCTACAGGGTCAACTGGACGAATTGGATCTGACCGAAGAGGAGCAGGATCGCCTCGTGAAGGAGTTGAACGAGTTGGCGTGCATTCTGATAGCGGCCTGCCGAGCGCGGAACGCGGGGCCAAATCGTAACGTGGAGTGAGTCTATGGTTGGACCCTGGCGTACAATACCCTAGCGACTTCTGACTAGGAGATCTCGTGTTGACCGGTGTCGAAAACCAAGGCACTGATCTTCAAGCCCTTCTCCATCAGGCCATACCGGCATCTGATTGCGCAATACGTACAGTACTCGTCTTTGGGGTTCCACTTCACGCCACTGCTCTGCCTGTAGCGATACAGCAAGTCTGTTGCGCCGAACAGGGCGTGACTGCTGTCCAGCAGTAGAGATCTTGTCGACGCCTCGTCGCACAGCCCGGGACTCTTGCCAAGCTGTTCACTGAGATAATCAATATCGGAACCGTCGTGGCAGTGGAGGGCAGAAGCGATACCGTCCATGAGGTGTTTCACGATCTTGGAACAGGTGATTGTGGGAGAAGAAGGAGCATCAATGGTTACGGAGATGCTCCACGGCTTTGCCACGTAGTTCCCCCGCACCAGGGTGACACTCCCCGTCTTGACGGCATGCCAGACGCCTGCGCAACTCCCGAGAGCAGAAACAGTCGATTCAAATGAGAGCGATGCCAGCAGTCTATTGTCCTGACCTTCAACAGGCCATAACGGTTCGTCGACCAACGCGTATTCATATTGGTGTCGAGCAGTGGAGAGGAGTTGCACTGGACTGTCTCGCGACATCTCGCAGAAGCGTTCGAAGACGAGCCCATTTCTCGTGACTGCATTATGAGTATCGCCCAGGACGTTGTAGATCAAGAGATTCTCGACATCTGCATACCCCGTGATCGGGGATCTGTACGTTGCGTGGAGGAGCTTCCCATCTACCGGAGACAGCTCTGATATGGCCGACTTCAGCCTATCCCTGAACTCAACGCGCCAATCTGGCTTTTTGAGCCCAAAGGGAATCCGTCTGGTGCTCCACGCGGTTACGTTTGTCGGGCCCTGGTCAACGTAATAGGGCAGAAGCGCTTGGTTTGTGCCTAGTCTGTTGGGGGTCATGTCATGTCACGGCACCGGCTCGTTCATGTGCCCCGGGAACTCCCAGTCGTCGTCAGGGTGCATCCGATCGCATGGGATTCCTGCGGCACGCATCAGGAGCAACGCCTCGTGGAGGTCGGGATCTGTGACGATCTGGGTCCCCAACTTCCCATGGCTGAGGCGGTACTGACGCTGCGCCAGCCATGCTCTCTGACACAGACTGCTGCTGCACCCTTTGAATGTCTCAAGCAACCGACGCTCCTCCTCACTGAAGGTCCGAGACCAACCTGCGACCTTGATCCAATCGGCATTCTCAGGGCTGCCGTCCACAATAAGGACCCCCGTCCAGTGAGAAATCCCGTTCTTATCCACATGGGTACTCGGTCGCTTGGTCATCGCCAACCTCCCTCAATCCCTTCTCCCGTTAGAATATCGACAGGTTTGTCTAACCTCTCAGCCTTCAGGGCCAACTCCTCGATGTTCGGAATGGGAATGTCATCCGCGGTTGGTTCTCGCCAGTAGCCACCCAGGAACTTCATCCAGCTGTAGATGCTCTCGTAGGGTGGATAGACACGACCGCAAACTGCACGCGTCCAGACACGTGTGCTGCCATCCTCGACATGTCGCCCGTATCAGGACGGCAGCACACAAGGTCTACGTCAGAAACCCAGATTGACTGTCTTTTCCTTCCTGGCGTTCACATCCCAGAGAGCGGCCAGATCTGTGAATTCGACTCTCACAGCGATCTTGTACACGTCGAAACCCACGTACTTTGTGATTTCCTCGAAACGCCAGTAGTATGACGCAACGATCTTGTCATCTCCCGTGTCAGACCCTTTCGACTTGGCATCCGCCAAGCCGAATCTCTCCACGAGGCGCTGCAGGACAGTGTTCCAACTGCCCATCTCGTTGGTTTTTGCTGGCGAGTACATGAGCTGGATGTCGTAGAGATGATCATCTAGGAAGGAAAGTACAGCACCATCGGTTCCCTCAGCTTGGACGAGGTACTCGTGCTTCCCAACAGAGTCATCTGTCCCTTCTCTTTGCTCAATGCAAGATGGAAACTGGCTCTTCATTTGAGCTGTCGACGAACCCCACGTCAAACCATGAAATTGAAAGTTCTGGATAGCATTCTCGTGCTCAGTTAGCATACTCCCTCCGTGTCCCACGAATTGCGTCAACCCGCACTTCTAGGATATACATGTGTGCGTGGCGTTCAAGCGCCCGCATCGACGCGTTCAGGACGTGGGCGAGGTGATCTCGAAGATTAGTGAGGACAACGAGTCATCAACCACTGCTGGCCTCTCGCGCTTCATAGGAGAATCTCGGAGATTTCGACGAGCACTGCCGCATCGAACTGGCAGACCCCAAACGGCTGAGCCCTCCTGGCATGCCCATCTCAATCGAACCCGCGCTAGACGCGAGATCTCTCCGGCGAGCGATGTGGGAGTACACTGACCAGCGCATCAAGGTTCGCCGTGAAGTTCGCTCCAGGCCCCGATGGCGCCCGTGAGTTTGCCCTGTTTGCGGAGGCCCATGACGGCCGCCTTTCGTGGCAAGTCCCGGTCAGTCATCGGAAGGGCCACTGTGGTTGATGAGGTACTGCGCAAGTATGCCAATCACAATCATGGCGATGAGAACAACAATTCCCTTGCCGAAGTCGTCCACTAGCGCCCCATCTCCTTGCCATTCATACGGCACCCCGACCTTGCGAGGCGAACCGCGTCGTCGGGATCATAGACACGACGGAGCGTTCTACGACAAAGAGATTGGCCACGAAGACATCAATGGACTGTGTTCTTCTCACGACTGCTACCTCATGAAGGGCATCAATGTACACGATCAGTGTCGGTCTTCCCAGTACTGCGTACCTTTGACATCGACATAGCCCCAAGCCCCAGTCTTTGCAAGTCCAGTCCTCCTGCGTGACATTCTGGAGGTTCCTATGGGAAACCATCTCCGGGCAAGGAGTATAAACAGAGAAAACAGAGTTTTATCTAACCAACCCATGTTATTCTCCTATTGCCAACTCAGAAACATCCAAACAAGTCCGGCGAGCATGACGAATGCGAGACAATAAAGCAATAAGAATTGACCTCCCGGCCCGGAAAAAATACTCCTTGACTCGTCCCTGTTAGGAGAATTAAGAACGGCGATGATACAACCAATACCGAGGGCAAGGAACATTATAAGAGGAATTAACCCAAACAGATTAACTTCCATGGCCTCAGTACCCAGCCCAATAAGGGCGGGGAGAAGAAGAGAAGTACTTGTTAGTCATTGTAATACCCCCTTGTCTCCTTTGTCATCCTGCAACGCACTTGCCCGGCATATCCCTGTTTCTGACAGACAACACGTCCCCTACGTAGTGTTCGCTCACTTGCGACTACAGTGACTCCACAACCAAGGACTATGAGTTGTTTCCCTTAGTAAGTGTAGTACTCAAACCCGGAACCTATATTGGGCTTCTCCTTCTGTTTCTTGACAAACATAGGTCCCACATCTCCTGAATAGACATATACAGGGATTCCTCCATGGTGACCCTTACTTTTAGGTTCAACAACAACTCCTTTGTCAAAAAGGATTGGGATGTCTGCCCATCTCGCAATTCTTGGTCCATCAAAGCACATACACATTCCAGTATGAACTAACGGCCATGTGTCTAGCATGGAACCTCCTTTACCCGCGCTCATATCCCCACGGGCGAGGATGGTTTCTACGCTCTTGCTACAGTAATATGCCAGCCAGACCCAATATCTGCCCTGAAGGGTCTGTCTTCGTTTACTGCCCTTTCGATGTCACGAGCATCAGCCATGTTTTCCTTAAGGACTGCAGACAGCGGGCGAGATGTTGCCCAGATGCATTCTTCTCATGAGCCCCTCCGTCATCGAGAACGGCTGCCGTGTCGGCATCCGTAGGTTGTTGCAGCGGAGACCAATCTCTCTAACACTTAATATAGCGCCGTGATGATGTTTTGACTAACTTCGAGGAGATTCGCCAAGGAACACTGCTGACTCTACTCTTGTCCAGTGCACCAAGAGGGGAGGGAGCGGAAGTGCGAGCTTGTGTGTTGCACACCTTCTGTTCTAGGGGGAGGGCGCTTGCGAGGACAGAAGTGCCCGCGGCAGTTCTTCCACGTCTTCCATCCGCGTCATGTACGACCTACCACGACTTCCAAGACCAGCTTGAAAAGTGGCGCGGCGGGACGTTCGCAGGACTGCCTGTTCGCCCCTATCTCCACCACAACAACATCAATACTGCGCTCATTGCGCCATCAGTGATTGGTTTTCAGCGACGGAGCGCTGCTTGAACTCGTCAACTTCCCCATGACGGCTATAGCCTTGTTACGGTTGCCGTGTCTCTTTCTTAACGATACCACCAGCGACGTCAGCGCGGAGGGAACTGCGTCAATCGCCAAGGAATGGGTTCCCGCCTGCGCGGAGAAGCACCCCTCGCCTTGTACAAAAGGGCTCGGGGGAACGACGGACAAGATGGATTCCCGCCTTCGCCGAAAGTGCCCCTCAGAAGCACCCCTCGCATGGGAAGAAAGTGCTCGGGGGCATTGGACAAACATGCAGAACACCCTCGGATACAATAACATCCTCGGGCTCGGGGGAATGACAGATCCAAGATGGGCTCTTGCTTCCGCGGGAACGACGGATGGAGATGCAGTGTTCTTGCCGGTGGCGCTACCTTCTCACTAGTTAAAGGCCGATGAAGCTAGAATCACTGTTTACGGGTTGATGTCGTCCTCGCGCGAGTATACTGAAGGTTGTCTTGTTGCAAATCATTTGCATGTAGAGAGGAGATTGGCCTGTGGTGAAAGTTATTCTGGATGCTCTCAGGGATACGCTCAACATGGTGCCAATCCTGTTTGGGGTCTACCTGATACTGGAATACGTTGAGGCGAGGTGGCAGCAGCGAATCGTCGATGCTGTCGAGAAAGCGGGGCACGTCGGGCCTGTCATCGCAGCGGTGGGGGGAGCGATTCCTCAATGTGGTTTCTCGGTCATGGCAAGCGCACTATACACGCAGCGACTCCTCACGATGGGCACGATCATCGCGGTGTACCTTGCCACATCTGACGAAGCCCTGCCCATCCTTCTCTCGAAGCCCGACAAGGCACACATTGTGCTTCCCCTTATCGGTGTCAAGGTTCTGCTTGCCGTCGCAGGAGGATATCTCGTAGACGCATTCATGCGGTCCGAGAATCACAGGCGCACGCAGGAATGCCAGGACCGCCGGAAGGCCGAGCAGGATGCGGTGAGGATCGGCGAGGAGAGCTGTTCCTGTGACGGTACTCGAGCATCATGCACGAGCAAGGAGACCGGCAGTATTGACTGGAAGGAGATCCTGTGGTCCGCAACGAAGCGAACGGCTCAGATCATCCTGTTTGTTCTGGTGACATCACTTGTCATTGGGTTGCTCATCAATCGCATCGGGCAGGAGAACCTGGCGCGCGTATTCCTGACTCACACGGTCTTCCAGCCTGTCCTGATAGCGCTTCTCGGGCTCATTCCGAATTGTGCCGCCAGTGTGGCGGTCACGCAGCTGTACATCGCCGGTACCATCAGCTTTGGATCGACAGTTGCTGGTCTGGGGGCTGCGGGCGGACTGGGACTCATCGTACTCTTTCGCGAGAACCACGACACGAAGAATACGCTGAAGGTCGTTGCCTGGCTGCTCGGTATCAGCATTACTGCCGGCATCCTCATACAGTCTCTGTCGGGGAAGTGACCTCATGGATTCGGCGCACAGGCACCAGACGGTTGGAGACCAGGTCCCCGGGCAGCTGAAGGGGTTCAGGATGACGAGGGATCGTCGGATCATCCTTCAGGTCCTTCGTGAGTCGGGCATTCCTTTGACAGCTGAAGACGTTCTCGAGCGCGTGAATGCGACCATGCCGGACATAGCGCTGTCCACCGTCTATCGGACCCTGGATGAACTCGTCAGTCGCGGCAGCATGCAACGGACGCTCCTCAGCAATGACGGCCACGCGTTCTTTGAGCTAGTGGGACACGCTCATCGCCACTACATGGTCTGCCTGGGGTGCCATCAGATGTTCCCGATCCGGAAGTGTCCTGTTGAGGACTCCGTCGACAGTGCTGCCGAGGACCTCGGTTTTGAGGTCACCGATCACAGCCTCGTGTTGTACGGATATTGCCGTCATTGCCGTTCAGGACGACAATCTCCAGGATCGGACTAGAGAATCAGGTGAGTTGCTCAGCGACGCTCGCCAACTCGTCGCGAATGGCAATATGCTGTGGGCACTTGTCCTCGCATTCTCCGCAACGGATACAGCTCTCAGCCGATGAACCTTCGCTTTTCATCTGGGCATACCTCTTGCGTTGCGTATCCCAGCTTCCGAACATCGACCCCTCATTGACGAGCTGAAACATGCCCGGGATGTTGACACCTTGCGGACAGGGCATGCAGTAGCTGCAAGCTGTACAGGGGACACGGATGAGGGCGTTGTAGGCATCCCTGACGCTTGCGATCAGGTCCAGCTCGCCGGGAGCCAGCATGCAGGTTGCTGACACGCCG